>Ga0209051_1001234_pt1 | contig 22971 bp, 18 predicted proteins | sample AraplaCvi_mMS_r2_2_FD_184286 | JGI IMG/M metagenome (GOLD analysis project Ga0209051, IMG submission 184286) | Arabidopsis root microbial communities from North Carolina, USA - plate scrape MF_Cvi_mMS_r2 (SPAdes) (version 2) | ecosystem: Host-associated > Plants > Roots > Endosphere | place...
GATCCACACGTTGCCGTTCGGCAGCATGTGCGAGGCGAACCACTGGCGTCCCTCGCTCATGGGTGCGATCGCGGACCACGTGCCATTGACGTAGCTGCCCTTCGCGTCGGGCGACAGGCGCGACCAGCCGCCATCGTCCGTCTTCACCATCACGGTGCCGTCCGTCAGGAGGAACATCGTGCTCGTGCCCCAGTTGCCCGGCGCGGGGCGGGCGACCTTCGTCCAGGAGGCGGCATGGGCACCGCCGGCGAGAGCGAGGGCGCAGGCGATCGCGAGGAGTTGGCGCGCCGGAAGGCGGCGTGAGTGGGTGTTCATTGTCTTGGCCTGCCAATGTGGTTGGGAAGGGTGGCAGATGTAGCACTTCCCACGCGTCGCCCACCATTGGGGGGCGACATGATCTCGAATACCCGTTGCTTTCACGAAGCTGAACAAACTTCAGGAAGAGCGAGATCGGTCTCTCGCCTGGATAGCCACGCGCCCCAGGGCTAAACCAAGGTTCAGCGGGCCGAGCCACGTGCCTTGCCTCCCGGCCCGAGGGTCGTGGTTCGCCTGCGTTTCGCGCAGAGCGAACCGTGGGCGTCGATACCAAGGGATCACAGGCATCGACCACGGCGCAATACAACCGAACTGCCGCTTGCCGGATGCTGACTCCCGGGTTGTGAACGCTTGCAGTCACACCCGAAGGCAACCACGGGTTGCAAAGGAGTTAGCCATGCAATCGATGCCCGACGCCCATCGCCGCCCGACCCCGGAAGCCGCGGTTGCCTCGACGACGCATCAGCTCTCGCACCTGCTCCGCTTCGAGTCGCTGTTCGACTCGGGCCGCGCGCTCTCCTTTCCGTGCGATGGCTGCGGCGAGGTGCAGATGGACGCGCTCAGCGAGCGCGCTCGCAACAACTACTTCTTCGCGCGCGCCGCGGTGGGCCGCGACTACGGTCGTCCGATCGTCGCCGCGCTGGAGCAAGGCTCCACGCACTGATCACCGGTCGGAGCCTTCCGACTTCACTCATCCAGGCCGGCGATCCACGCCCTATCGCATGGCCAGGATACGCGGCGCGCATCCCGTGTCCGCACCGGACCCACAGGGCGATGCCAACCAGGAACTCTTTGCCATGACCACCATCCAGACCGTACTGTTCTCGGGCAAGACCCACACGACCCCGCGCGGCCATGACCGTGTCGACATCAACCTCTCGATTCCGGGCAGCGCCGGAAGCGAGATCAATTTCTCGGACGTCCAGTTGCATCCCACCGCCGAACAGCTCTTCGCCGGAGCCTGGTCGGCCTGCTACACCGGAGCGCTCGGCCTCGTGGCCAAGGCGAAGAAGGTCGCGCTTCCGCCCGACCTTTCGGTCGACATCCAGGTCGACCTGGGCTCGGCGGGCAAGGCGTACTTCCTCCAGGCGCGGATCGATGTCGGCATGCCGGGCGTCGCGCTCGAGGTGGCCGAGGCCATCGCGCGCGAAGCGCATGACGTCTGCCCGTACTCGAAGGCGGTCCACGGCAACATCGACGTCGTCACCAACGTCGTCGTGACGGACGCCCTGGCAGCGTGATCCGTCGGCAGCCGGTTCGACTTCATGTCGTTCAGGCCGGTTGCCGATCTCGGCGGTGCAGACCCCTGCACTGCCGAATGTCGACAACGGGCATGCCGGCTGCGGCTGGATCGAGCGAGTCTGTTCATTCATTCGCTGGAGATCTCATGAAGATCGAGAACGCCGTCGCCCTCGTCACGGGCGCCAATCGCGGCATCGGCAAGGCATTCGTGCGCGAGCTCCTCGCGCGCGGTGCCCGCAAGGTGTACGCGGCCGCACGCGACCCCGCGTCCGTCACCCAACCTGGAGTCCACGCCTTGCGGCTCGATGTCGACAAGCCCGAGGACGTGGCCGCCGCCGCCGCGCTGGCGTCGGATGTGACGCTCGTGATCAACAACGCCGGAATCGCCCAGCCGGGAGGCTTTCTCGCTGCCGACAGCGAAGAAGTCGCGCGGCGCCACTTCGAGACCAACTTCTTCGCGATGCTGCGCACGAGCAAGGCATTCGCACCGATTCTCGGACGCCATGGAGGTGGCGCACTACTCAACGTCTTGTCGGTCACGTCGTGGGTGAACAGCGGCGAGCTGGCTGCCTATGCGGCAAGCAAGTCCGCAGCCTGGTCGCTCACCAACGCTCTGCGCAGCGAATTGGCGGTGCAGGGGACGCAGGTCCTTGCGCTGCACATGTTCGCCGTCGACACTGATCTCACGCGCGCGTTCGACATCCCGAAGTCCACTCCGGACGAGATCGTCCGGAGGGCGCTCGACGGACTCGAGTCGGGCCTGGACGAGGTGCTGGCGGACGAGTTCACCCTCCAGGTCAAGCGCGGCATGACGGCGGCGAGGCCCAGCTACCTCCCGCAGGCGTCCTGAATCCAAGGTGACGAGGCCCGCATGAAGACCCAATTCTCTCCCTACAGCCCGATCAGCTGCGAGTTCCACGATCGTCTCGAAGATCTCGGAACAGTCCGCAAGCCGGTTCGCATCCTCTTCCGCGACAGCGACGGCCTGGCGCAGCAACGCGACGCGGTCATCACCGACGTGTTCAGTCGATCCAAGGCCGAATACGTGGCACTCAGCACGGGCGAGATCATTCGCCTGGATCAACTGGTGGAAGTCGACGGCGCGAAGTTGAGCGACTACTGAATCGAGAGGACGACATGACCACGCCGCAAATCGAAACCGCCATCCTGGCCGGAGGATGCTTCTGGGGCATGCAGCAACTGCTGCGGCGCATGCCCGGCGTACGATCCACCCGAGTGGGTTACACCGGGGGCGACGTGCCCCGCGCGACCTACCTGGACCATGGCACGCACGCCGAAGCCCTCGAGCTCGAGTTCGATCCGCGCCAGGTCAGCTTCCGGCAGATCCTGGAGTTCTTCTTCCAGATCCACGACCCGACCACGAGGAACCGCCAGGGCAACGACGTCGGCTCGAGCTACCGCTCTGCCATCTTCTACCTCGACGACGTGCAGAAGCGGGTGGCGGAGGACACGGTCGCCGACGTCGACGCCTCGGGCATCTGGCCGGGCAAGGTCCTCACCCGCATCGAACCTGCCGGCCCCTTCTGGGAGGCCGAGCCGGAACATCAGGACTATCTCGAGCGCTATCCCGAAGGGTACACGTGCCACTACGTCCGACCGGACTGGAGGCTTCCCCGCCGCGCATGAAGGGAGGCGCCATGATGAGGCGCCTCGTCTTCCAGGCCGAATCGAGGTGTCTGGAGGACACGCCGCGGCCGCAAGGCCAAGATGTCGTCATGGCCATTGCCTGCCTGCCTCGATGTGTGGACGATACGGCCCAACGCAGGAGGTGCGGGTGGACCTTCAATCGCTGCCTAATGCCATACCGGACTCGGATGCCTGCGTCGTGGTCATCGACGACGACGCAGCGTTTCGAGAGTCGCTCGAACGACTGTTGCGGTCGGCCGGCCTGCATGCGCTCACGTTCGCGTCGATCGCCGATTTTGCGAAGGCCAAGGCCCCTGATCGTCCGACCTGCCTTGTTCTCGACGTGAGGATGCCTGGGCGTAGCGGGCTGGAGTTCCAGCGCGACCTGGTCGCGGCGGGAGAGGCGCTTCCCATCGTCTTCATCACCGGGCACGGAGACATTCCGATGACTGTCCAGGCCATGAAGGCCGGCGCCATCGAGTTCCTGACGAAGCCGTTCCGCGACCAGGATCTCCTGGATGCCGTGAACGTCGGGCTCGCTCGGGACCGCGCTCGTCGAGTCAAGAAGCAATCCCTTGGTGCGCTCCGGGCGCGATTCGAAGGACTGACGCCGCGCGAGCGCACGATCCTGGTCGAAGTCGTGCAGGGACGATTGAACAAGCAGATCGCCGGCGACATGGGCATCACGGAAACCACGGTGAAAGTTCATCGGAGCAACATGATGCGCAAGATCGAAGCCGCGTCGCTGCCGGATCTCTGCCGGATGGCGGAGGAGCTCGACCTGCTGCCGAAGACGCCCGATCACTCTTGAATCGCGCCTGAACCAAGGCTTAGACAACCCAACATGCCACGGCAGTATCCTCGGCTGCGAGCGACGCACCGGAGGTTGCCTTGCCCCTCTCTCCAGCCCTGATCTCGGTCGTCGACGACGATTCATCGTCTCGCGACTCGCTGCGGCGACTGCTCAAGTCGCACGGCTACACCGTCGCGGCGTTCCCATCCGCCGCCGAATTCCTCGCCTCCGCCCAGTTGCCCGCGACCGCCTGCCTGGTCGCGGATATCCACATGCCTGCCATGACGGGCGCCGAGCTGTTCAGCCACCTCGTCGCGGAAGGCATCGAGATCCCCACCATCCTCATCACGGCCCATCCGGAGGAGGACGTGCGGCGACGCATGCTGGGCATGGGGGTCGGGTGCTATCTCCACAAGCCCCTGGACGAAGCCGTGCTGATGGAATGCCTTCGCAGCGCATGTGCGCGCGGCGGGACGACGCGAGCCGTGCCATGAAGGTGCTCGGCCCCGGGTGGGACAAGGACGCTCCGGACGTGCCGTGGGAGGACGAGGAGCACGCGGCAGGCGAAGCGCTCGATCGCCTCGTCCACGAGCCCATGGAGATCGACCGATTCCTGAGGCTCGCCACGTCCCTCGCAGCCGCCGTCGGCCGGCTCCACCGGCGAGGGTTCATCCACAAGGACATCAAGCCCGCCAACGTCATCGTCGATGCGGTGTCGGGACGTGCCTGGCTCACGGGCTTCGGCATGGCGTCGCGCCTGCCCCGCGAGCGGCAGCCTCCCGAACCGCCCGAGTTCATCGCCGGGACCCTGGCCTACATGGCGCCCGAGCAGACAGGCCGCGTCAACCGCTCCATCGACTCGAGGAGCGACCTCTACTCGCTCGGCGTCACCTTCTACGAGATGCTGACGGGTCGCCTCCCGTTCACGGCCTCCGATCCCATGGAATGGGTGCACTGCCACATCGCGCGACGGCCGAAGAGCCCGAGCGAACGATTGGCGAGCATCCCCGAGCCCGTCTCCGCCCTGACGATGAAGCTGCTTGCCAAGGCCGCCGAGGAGCGGTACCAGACAGCGGCGGCCATCGAGAGGGATCTTCGACGCTGCCTCGACGAATGGTCTAACGAAGGCCGAATAAGCGACTTCCCTCTCGGCGAACACGATGCACCGGATCGGCTCCTGATCCCCGAGAAGCTCTATGGACGTGACGCGCAGGTGGGCGCGCTCCTCGCGGCTTTCGATCGTGTCCACGCGGGAGGCAAGCCCGAGTTGATCCTCGTCCGTGGATATTCGGGCATCGGGAAGTCCGCGGTCGTCAACGAGCTGCAGAAGCCGCTGGTGCCCCGCCGGGGCCTGTTTGCATCGGGCAAGTTCGATCAGTACAAGCGCGACATTCCGTACGCCACGCTGGCCCAGGCCTTCCAGGGCCTGATCCGGCCGCTCCTCGGCAAGGGCGAGGAAGACCTGCGATCGTGGCGCGATGCCATGCGCGAGGCACTGGATCCGAACGGGAGACTCATGGCCGATCTCGTCCCGGAGTTGAGTCACATCATCGGGGAACAACCGCCCGTGGCCGAGTTGCCTCCCCAAGAGGCGCAAGGGCGCTTCCTGCGAGTGATCCGGCGATTCATCGGCGTCTTCGCGCGACCCGAGCATCCGCTCGTCCTTTTTCTCGACGACCTGCAATGGCTGGACGCGGCCACGCTCGATCTGCTCGAAGACCTGTTGATTCGCTCCGAGCTGCAGCACCTGCTGCTGATCGGCGCCTACCGGGACAACGAAGTCGACGCGATCCATCCCTTGACACGCAAGCTGAGCGCAATGCGCCAGGGCGGAGCGTTGTTGCAGGACATCGTCCTCGCACCGCTCGATCGCGACGACCTGGGAAATCTCCTGGTGGACTCCCTTCGCTGCGAGCCGGAACGCGCGGGAGAGCTGGCCCGATTGACCCACGAGAAGACGACGGGCAACCCGTTCTTCGCGATCCAGTTCATTTCCACGTTGGCTGACGAGAGCCTGCTCTCCTTCGACTACGGAGAGGGACGATGGTCTTGGGACCTCAATGGCATCCATGCCAAGGGCTACACGGACAACGTCGTGGAGCTGATGGTCGGGAAGTTGAATCGCTTGCCGGCAGTTACTCGGCAGGCGCTGCAGGATCTGGCCTGCCTGGGGAGCAGCGCCGGGTTCGACATGCTGCGGATGGCTTGCCAGAAATCGATCGAGGATGTGCACGAAGACCTGTGGGAGGCGGTCCGCGCCGGACTGATATTCCGCTCGAACGACGGGTACCGCTTCCTCCACGACCGCGTCCAGGAGGCGGCCTATTCCTCGATCCCGCAGGAGCTGCGTGCCCGAACGCATCTGCGGCTGGGCACGCTCCTCGCCGAGCACACCCCGGCTGGGCAGCGGGAGGAGGCCATCTTCGAGATCGTCAGTCAATTGAACCGCGGCGCCCACCTCGTCACGACGGCCGCGGAGCGGGTAAGGATCGCCGGCCTCGATCTGGTCGCGGCTCGGCGCGCCAGGATGTCGACCGCGTACGCGTCGGCGCTCAGGTACCTCGGCGCGGGCCTCGCCCTCCTTTCCGACGAAACCTGGAACGACAACTACGAACTGATCTTCGCCATCGAATGCCTGACGGCCGAGTGCGAGATGCTGACTGGAGAATTGCCGGCGGCCGAGCGGCGGCTCGCACGGCTGGCCGAGCGGGCCAGGAACCGTCATGACCTTTGCGTGACGACACTTCTGCGAATCAGGCTCCACACCAACTGGGACAAGAGCGACCGCGGCCTCGATATCTTCATCGAGTGGCTTCGCCTCGAAGGCACCGACTGGTCCAGACATCCGACCCGCGAGGACGCGGTGCGCGAGTACGAGCACATGTGTGCGCTGCTGGGTGGCCGGCGGATCGAAGACCTCCTGGATTTGCCGTTGATCACGGACGCCCAGGTGCTGGACACCCTGGACGTCCTCTCGGAGGTCGCCACGCCGTCGTTCTTCTCCGATGAGCACCTTTCATCCCTCGTCGTCTGCAGGATGGTCAGTCTCTGCCTCGAGCATGGCAACTGCGACGCCTCGTGTTTCGCCTATGTGTGGCTGGCCTTCTTCGCCGGGCCGCGGTTCGGCAACTACAGGGACGGCTACCGATTCGGCCAGCTCGGGTACGACCTGGTCGAGAAGCGTGGCCTGAGGCGGTACGAGGCGCGAACCTTCCTGTGCGTGGGTGCGCTGGTGATTCCCTGGACCAAGCATCCTTCCAGCGGGCGCGAGCTGGTGCGCCGGGCGTTCGACACCTCGTATCGAGCCGGCGACCTGGCCTTCGCGGGCTATAGCTGGAACACGTCGATCACGATCAGCCTGGCGGTCGGGACGCCCCTCGCCGAAGTGCAGGCCGAAGCGGAGGGCGGCCTCGCCTTCTCCGAGAAGGCGCAGCTGGGCCTCGTCAACGGCATCTGCCGCGCCCAGCTCGCACTGACGCGGACGCTGCGCGGGTTGACCGCGACCTTCGGGCGACTGGATGATGAGGGACATGACGAGCTCGAAGGCGAACGTCTCCTGGCCAGCAACCCCAACCTGGGGCTCGTCGAGTTCTTCTATTGGGTCCGCAAGCTGCAGGCGCGATACCTTGCCCGCGACTACGCGTCGGCGGTCGCCGCTGCGACCAACGCAAGACGTCTTCTCTGGAGCGGCGCGGCGAACTTCGAAACCGCCGAATATCAGCTCTATGGTGCCCTCGCGCATGCCGCGGCGCACGGCCTCGCCTCCGGCGACCGGAGGCAGCAGCATCTCGAGGCCCTCGCCAGCCACCACGAGCAGCTCCAGGCGTGGGCCGATCACAACCCCGTGACCTTCGAGTGCCGCGCGACCCTGGTCGGCGCCGAGATCGCGAGGATCGAGGGCCGCGCGCTGCACGCGGAGGAACTGTACGAGGCGGCCGCGCGCTCGGCTCGCACGCACGGCTTCGTCCACGTCGAGGCGATCGCCCACGAGCTGGCGGCGCGCTTCTACTCTGCGCGCGGCTTCGAGAGGATCGCGATGACCTACCTGCGCGATGCCGCGGACGGCTACCAACGCTGGGGAGCCGACGGCAAGGTGCGGCAGCTGGAGCAGTCGTATCCGCAGCTCAAGGCGGCCCAGCCGACGCCCGGGCCCGCGACATCGACCAGCACGATGCGGGCTTCCTTCGGACAGCTGGATCTTGCGACCGTCATCAAGGTCTCCGAAGCGGTGTCGGGCGAGATCGTCTTCGAGAGACTGATCGACACGCTGATGCGCACGGCCATCGAGCATGCCGGCGCCGAGCGTGGGGTACTGATCCTTTCGAGAGGCGACGACTACTCGATCGAAGCGGAAGCCACGACCCGCGGCGACAACGTGGAAGTCCGTCTCCGGCATGCGAACGTCACCGCGGCCGACCTGCCGGAATCCGTCTTTCGCTACATCCTGCGCACCAAGGAGAGCGTGCTGCTTCATGACGCCTCGGCCGAGAACCCTTTCTCGGCGGACGACTACATTCGCCTGCACCACGCGCGGTCGATCCTCTGCCTGCCGATCGCCAGGCAGGCGAGGCTGCTCGGGATGCTCTATCTGGAAAACAACCTGACGATCGACGCCTTCACGCCGGCCCGGACGACCGTGCTCAAGCTGCTGGCATCGGAAGCCGCCATCTCGATGGAGAACGCACGCCTGTACCGCGACCTGGCCGAACGCGAAGCCAGGATCCGGCGCCTCGTGGATGCCAACATCATCGGCGTCTTCCTCTGGGATCTCAAGGGCAGGATCCTCGAAGCGAACGACGCATTCCTCCTCATGGTGGGATACGAGCGCGAGGACCTCGCCTCCGCGCGGATTCGCTTGACGGAGCTGACACCCCCGGAGTGGCGTGAGCGGGACGACCAGATCATCCTGCCGGCGTTGAGGTCGACGGGGCGCGTGCAGCCTTACGAGAAGGAGTTCCTTCGCAAGGACGGCGGCCGTGTCCCCATCCTGCTCGGTGCGGCGATGTTCGAGGAAGACGAATACCAGGGCGTCGCCTTCGTCATCGACCTGACGGAGCGCAAGAGCGCTGCGGATGCGATGCGCGAGGTCCAGACGGAGCTGGCGCACGCGAACCGCTTGGCCACCCTGGGGCAGCTCGCGGCTTCCATCGCGCACGAAGTCAACCAGCCGATCGGTGCGATGCGCAACAACGCCAACGCGGCACTTCGCTTCCTCTCGCGGGATCCGCCCGACCTGCGCGAAGTCAGGGAGGCCCTCGAGTGCGTGGTGAGCGACACGTATCGGGCGGGCGGCATCATCGGTCGGATCCGCGATCAGGTCAGGAAGACACCCCCGCGAATGGAAAGGCTCGACCTCAACGATGCGATCGGGGACGTGATCGCCCTCGTGCATGGCGAGACGGCGAAGCATCGCGTCTCGATCCGGACGCAGTTCACGGAAGGGTTGCCCCCGGTCGAAGGCGATCGCATCCAGCTTCAGCAAGTGATGCTGAACCTGATCCTCAACGCGATCGAGGCCATGGCGGGCGCGGGCGCCGAAGTGCGTGACGTGGTGATTGCCACCGAATCGATCGCAGAAACCCTCCGCGTCACCGTGGGCGATTCGGGTCCGGGCATCGCGCCGGAGGACCGCGAGCGCGTCTTCCAATCCTTCTACACCACCAAGTCCAGCGGCGTGGGCATCGGCCTCTCGATCTGCCGCTCCATCATCGACGCCCACGGCGGGCGGCTCTGGGCGGACGCCCATGAGCCCGGCGGCGGAGCCGCCTTCAGGTTCACCCTGCCGGCCCTTCTCTGAACCAAGGTTCAGAACTCCCAACCCTGCGCACCGGCGACCGACCCTCGGGTCGAGGTCGTCCCGCGCTTCGCGCGCGCCCGCCGCGCGCGTCGATACCAGGGGAGCAATCCGCTCGACCACGGCGCAATACGCACCAACCGCAGCGCGCGAGATGCTGGGCGCGGGTCGTGAACGTTTGCAGTCACGCCCGAGCGTACCTCCCCGAAGGAGTCCGTCATGACGACGACCCGGCCGACCGCACCGCAAGGCGAGCCCTTCCCGCTCGGTGCGCACCTCGTGACGGCTCGTCGCTGGTACACGCATCACGGCGTGTACGTCGGCCAGGGCCAGGTCATCCACTACGCGGGACTGTCCAAGAAGTTCACGCGCGGCGCGGTGACGAAGGCCAGCCTCGCGGAATTCGCGCATGGCCGTCCGGTGCGGATGCAGCGCGACGCCAACGTGGCGTACGCCGGCCTCGACGTCGTCGCCCGCGCCTGCTCCCGCCTGGGCGAGGACGCCTACGACCTCCTGCGAAACAACTGCGAGCACTTCTGCGCCTGGTGCCTCACCGGGGCTTCCCGCAGCCCGCAGGTGGAGCGTCTGCTGTCCGACTCTCGCACGATGGCGCTTGCCGTCCGGCTGCTGTCGGCCGTGCTGAATGCGTGGAGCTCCGCCCGGACCGGGCAGCCTCTCTGCGACGGTCACTGACTTCCCTTGGCGCGCGCAATTGCGGCGTTCGCCACGCATGGCGAACGTCGGCAACGCTCCGGGCGTGCGCGCGTGCAGTTGTCGCGATGCCTTGCGAATCCAGGCCGGCAGGCCCGCACCCAACCATGGTTCAGCCCATTCGACCGCGCGCTCGGAATCTTCGCCCCCAGGGCTGAAGTTCGGCCCGCATTTCGCGAAGGATGCAGGCGCGCGTCGATACCGGAAGACCGGGTCGATCGACCACGGCGCAATACAAGCCAACCGCGACGAGCGAGATCCTTTCTCCCGGGATGTGAACGATTGCAGTCACACCCGGACGCAGCCGAACGTTGCGAGAAAAGGAGTTCGCCATGCCACAGACGCCCGACCTCGGTCGTCGCCACTTCCTCGGAGCAGCCGCGGCATCCACTGCCGCCACCACGCTCGGTCTTCTCGGTCTTTCAGAAAGGTCCCACGCCATGACTCAAGCCACACCGCAAACGGGCGCCGACGGCGTCGCAATCCGTCCCTTCCACGTGAACTTCCCGGAATCGGAGCTCGTCGACCTGCGCCGGCGGATCAACGCGACCCGTTTCCCCGAGCGGGAGACCGTCGCGGACGACTCGCAAGGCGTCCAGCTCGCTACGGTGCAGGCCCTCGCGCGCTACTGGGCGACGGACTACGACTGGCGCAAGGCCGAGGCGAGACTGAACGCCGTGCCCCAGTTCCTGACCGAGATCGACGGGCTGGACATCCACTTCATCCACGTCCGCTCCAGGCACGAGAACGCGCTGCCACTCATCGTCACCCACGGGTGGCCCGGCTCGATCATCGAGCAGATGAAGATCATCGACCCCCTGGTCAATCCCACCGCACACGGCGGCAGCGCGTCGGACGCGTTCCACGTGGTCATTCCGTCGATTCCGGGCTACGGCTTCTCTGGCAAGCCGGGCGCCATCGGCTGGGATCCCGAGCACATCGCACGCGCCTGGGTCGTGCTGATGAAGCGGCTCGGGTACAGGAAGTTCGCGGCCCAGGGCGGCGACTGGGGCGCCATCATCACCGAGTACATGGGGGCCCAGGCGGCGCCCGAGCTGCTGGGCATCCACACCAACATGCCCAACGCGATCCCCGCCGACATCGACAAGGCGGCGTTCTCCGGCGCGCCCGCGCCGTCCGACCTCTCGGCCGACGAGAAGATCGCCTACGAGCGGCTTCAATTCGTCTACCAGAAGGGCATCGGCTACGGCTTCCAGCTGGGATTGCGCCCGCAGACCATGTACGGCCTCGCGGATTCGCCGGTCGGCCTGGCGGCCTATTTCCTCGACCACGACCAGCGCAGCTACCGACTGATCTCCCGCGTGTTCGCCGGGCAGGCCGAGGGTCTCACGCGTGACGACATCCTCGACAACGTCACGCTCACCTGGCTGACGGGCACCGCGGTGTCTTCCGGCCGCCTCTACTGGGAGAACAAGGGCTCGTTCTTCGGCGTCAGGGGCGTCACCGTCCCGGTGGCCGTGAGCGTCTTCCCCGACGAGCTCTATCCGCTCCCGCGGAGCTGGGCGGAGCGGGCGTATCCCAAGCTCGTCCACTACAACAAGGTGGATCGAGGCGGGCACTTCGCTGCCTGGGAACAGCCGAAGATCTTCTCCGAAGAGCTTCGTGCCGGCCTCAAGTCACTGCGTGCCTGACAGACCAGAGGAAGCTTCACGACGATTTCGTCGTGGAGCTTCTCCACCACAGGAGAAGGAAGACATGGAACCCTTTCGCGTCGATGTGCCCGATGCAGTCCTGAACGACCTGCGCGCGCGCCTGAAGCTCACACGCTGGACCGACGACTTCGCCAACGACGACTGGCAGTACGGCACCAACATCGCCTACCTCAAGGAACTCGCTGCCTATTGGCTCGACGGCTACGACTGGCGCAGACAGGAGCGCGCGATCAACGCGTATCCGCAGTTCCGCACCGAGATCGATGGCGTGCCGATCCACTTCGCCCACGTGCGCGGCAAGGGGCCTCGTCCCAAGCCGCTGATCCTCTCGCACGGATGGCCGTGGACGTTCTGGGAGTATCGGAAGGTGATCGGACCGCTCAGCGATCCAGGCGCGCATGGCGGCGATCCCGCGGACGCCTTCGACGTGGTGGTGCCGTCCTTGCCGGGACATGGCTTCTCCACGCCGTTGCGAAAGCCGGGCGTCAACTTCTGGCGCACCTCCGGTCTCTGGGTGAAGCTCATGGAGCGACTGGGATATCCACGCTTCGCGGCGCACGGCGCGGATTGGGGGGCGCTGATCACGGCCGACCTGGGGCACCGCCATCCCGAGCGCCTGATGGGCGCGCACATCGCGATGGAAATGCCGCTGGACGTGTGCAATGGCGGCGTGGTGGCGCCCGAGGACTACGACGAGGATGAGGCGCCGATCGCGGAGCGCCTGAAGGATTTCCTCGCAACCGGTTCGGGCTACTGGGCACTGCAAAGCACCAGGCCGCAGACCATCGCGGCGGCGCTCGACGATTCGCCGGTGGGGCTGGCGTCGTGGATCCTCGAGAAGCAACGCAGCTGGAGCGATTGCCGCGGCGACGTCGAATCCCGCTTCAGCAAGGACGACCTGCTGACCACGATCATGATCTACTGGGTCACGCAGAGCTACGGGACATCGGCGCGCTACTACGCCGAGGCTGCACGCCATCCCTGGACGCCGGTGCACGAGGGGATGCCCGTGGTGCGGAGTCCGGTGGGCGTGTCGGTGCTGCCGGAGGAATACGGCACAGCCCCGCGTCGCTGGGCCCGGCGCTACTACAACCTCCAGCAACGGCGGCATCACGCCAGCGGCGGACATTACGCGGCCTGGGAAGAGCCGCAAGCCATCGTCACGGACGTTCGAGACTTCTTCCGCACGCTGAGCTGATCCCCTCATCGTGCGGTTCCCAAGGAGTTCTTCATGCAGCAGTCCCCCGTGTTCCCTGCGGCCCGTGACCTGTCGTCCCGTGCAGGCACGACAGTCGGCCTCGCCTTGATCGCCTTGTTCAGCGTGCACGCGGGCTTCGAGGTCCTGGTCGTCGGCATCCTGATGATGAGCCTCGCGATGGCATCCGAGACGGCCTGCAGGGCCATGACGACGCTTGGAAGCGCCCTGTCCACGGCACGCACTCCGGCCGTGCCGTCGGCCGACGATGTGCTGGGTGCAGCGCAGGAGGCCTTCATGGAGACGCTGCAACGAGGCACCGGGGTGGGGGCGGCCGTCGCGACGTCGGGAGCCATCCTGGCATTGCACTACTTCCGCAAGGCGCGTCAGGACGCACCGGAGCTTCATCGACCCGCCTGAGTCCCCGGATTGCCGTACGCCGGCGGACGTGGCGGGTCGGTGCCGTCGATCGCCGTCCCTCCGCGAGCATGGACGCGAAGTCGCCGCATCGATATCCTTCGCGACTCGAGCGTCCGGCCGTCCGGCCCGGACTCGCGGGATTCGGGGAGCGAACCATGACGAAGTGCGCACACGAAGGTCCCTCGCGGTGTCCCGCCGGAGGGCGCCGCGCCGCGCCCGTCGGCTCGCGCGTGACGCCGGTGGCCGCGGCGGCAGCCCTGGTGTGCGCCGTGGCCTGCGCGCCCTTGCCGGCCGAGGCACGCGAGGCCGCCGTCGCCACCCAGATCGAGCTGTCCCAGATCGCCCATGGCCGCGGCGGCTTCGGCATCGACGGCATCGACGCGGGCGACCTGACGGGGTACAGCGTCTCGAGCGCCGGCGATGTCAACGGCGATGGCCTGGACGACCTGGTCATCGGCGCGCCCGCCGGCAACAAGGCCTTCGTCGTGTTCGGCCGCACGGAGACGAGCCGGATCCAGCTCTCGGACGTGGCCGCGGGCATCGGCGGCTTCGTCATGAACGGCGGGCAGCACAGCTATGCCTACGCCGGCGTGAGCGTGGCGGGCGGCGGCGACATCAATGGTGACGGCCTGGCGGACCTCGTCGTGCTGGACGAGCAGATGTTCTCGGACACCAACACCGCGTACGTCGTCTTCGGAAAGACGGACACCCGGCCCGTCGATCTCGACGCCTCCCTGGCGCAGGGGCGGAAGGGCTTCGTCGTCCGCGGCCTGTCCGAGATGTACTACACCAGCCATGTCGCGGGGGTGGGCGACATCAACGGCGACGGCCTGGACGACCTGCTTCTCGAGACGACCTCGTATCCCTACAGCGGCACCGGCAATGACCAGGGAGCCGCCTACGTCGTCTTCGGAAAGTCCGATTCGAATGACGTCGACGTCGGCAACCTCGGCGACGGGGGCTTCGTCATCCGCTCCTTCGCGTGGTACGGCATCGGCCACCAGCTCTCGGCCGCGGGCGACATCAACGGCGACGGCCTGGCCGACCTGGCGCTGAGCGATACCTATGTGCACGAGGTCTACTACGACAGCCGCGTCTGGATCGTCTTCGGAAAGACGGATACGGCGCCCGTCGACGTCGCGGCGGTCGAACGGGGAAAGGGGGGCTTCCTCATCGAAGGGGCACGCGAGTTCACCGACGGCGCCGGCATGAGCATCGCCGCCGCGGGAGACGTGAACGGCGACGGACTGGCGGACGTGCTCGTCGGCGCCTACTACGCGACGAGGGCCGCCGGAGGGGGCTACGTGGTGTTCGGCAAGACGGACGGCGCGAAGGTCGATCTCGACGACGTGGTGGCGGGACACGGAGGCTTCCTGATCGCCGGCGAACCCGGCAGGCGTGCCGGCTGGTCCACGGCTCATGCCGGCGATGTCAATGGCGACGGTCTCGCGGATCTCGCCCTGAGCACCTACAGCTGGAATGGCGTGGCGCGGCGCAGCTATGTCGTTTTCGGCAAGCCCGACACGACCGCGGTCAGCCTGGCCGATGTCGCCGCGGGCAAGGGCGGGATCGCGATCAACGGCGAGCTGGCGACGCCGAACCTCACCTTCAACGCCATCAGCGGCGCCGGCGACGTCAATGGCGACGGGCTGGCCGATCTCGTCGTGGGCGACAAGTACGCGGGACCCAAGGGGGCGGGACGCGCCTACGTCATCTTCGGCGCGACCGCGGGCGCGTTCTCCAGGTCCGAAGTCGACCAGTTGGGCGGCGATGGCGACGATACCCTGACCGGTACACCCCTCTCCAACGTGCTGGTGGGCGGCCGCGGCGACGATACGTTCGTCGGCAAGGCCGGCGCGGACGTGCTGCAAGGCGGGAGCGGCGATGATCTCTTCGTTGTCAACGCATCGAACATCCACGCGCTGTCCGCCCCGTTCGGCCAGCGCGGCAACGGCCAGCACCTGTCGCGCGTCGTGGGCGGCAGCGGCAACGACACGCTGCAACTCTCGGGGGCGGGCATCGTGCTCGACCTGTCGAAGATCGCCAACCAGGGCGCCGGCCTGCCGGCGGGCATCTCGCGCCTGGCCTCGATCGAGACCATCCGGATCACGGGCAGCGGCGACAACACGCTGACTTTCGGCGTCAGGGACGTGCAGGACCTGGCCGGCATGAACCGGATCAACAGCCTGACGCAAGGCGCACTGGGCTGGACCAATGGAACGCACGCGTTCGCGCCGAAGGTGCGGCGCCATCAACTGGTGGTCGAAGGGGACGCCGGCGACGTGGTGAACCTGCCGTCGACACCGAAAGGCTGGGTCAACGCCGGCACCGTCTTCCACGACGGCGTCGGCTACACGGTCTACGACACCGGCCCGCTCGGTCCGAATCCGAAGTTCGGCCGCGTGGAGGTGATCGTCGCCAACGCGATCACGACCAACCTGCCCGGCGCCGCCGCCCCTCCGGCGCCATGAGGCCATCGTCACGGAGTGCTGCCTCCGGGCGCTTGCCCCGGAAGGCCGGGTCGCCGGGACGCACGGCCGTCCCGTGAATTGTCCTCGTCCGGCAGTTGTTCGCCGCCGACGGTCGCGTTCGGCGGGCCATGCCCGCGGCCAGAATCGGCGCCCTGAACAACCAACGGGACGAGGGACCCATGAAGCATCAACTCCGCCTGGCGATGACCATCGCCGCCGCGGCCTCGCTGGCTGCCTGCTCGCACATGACGCCGCGCTACGGCATCTCGGGCACGAACGTCGAGAGCATCCACCAGGTTGCCGGCGCCAACGCGCAAAAGGTCTCGGTGGGCAAGTTCACCGCCTCGCAGGGCAACCAGTCGTCGATCACCTGCCGCGCCGCCGGCGGCGTCAGCACGCCGGACAAGGAGCCGTTCGCCACCTACATCGAGAACGCGCTGACGAGCGAGCTGAAGGTCGCGAACGTCTACGACGCGGCCTCCCCCGTGCGCATCGACGGCAAGCTCGAGAGCATCGACTTCAACTCGAACATCGGCGCCGGCAAGTGGCTCATCGACCTGACCGTCTCCGGCACCGGCGTCGCGCCCGTCAAGATCCACGAGCAATACGACTTCTCGACGAACTGGGTCGCCGACAAGGCCTGCGAGCAGGTCGCCGCCGCGCTGCAGCCGGCGGTGCAGGACACGCTCGGCAAGCTGTTCAAGGAGCCGGCCTTCAAGACGCTGGTGACCACGACGCGCCAGTAAGCGATGCGGGCCCCGGGGCCCTGGCGAAATCCGCGAGCCGCAGCGAATCGACCTCGATTCCTGCGGCTCTTTCGCATCGAAGCCCGGTCACCGGCGCTCGCGCAGGCTGAACGAATCCCATCGGGAGGTGGGCGCCGCGCCGCCCATGAGGAGCTGGCCGAGGTACAGGCCCGTCACGCGCCAGTGGCTCGGGTCGTCATCGAGCACGCGGTTCGACGCGCCGCGCTTCGCGTGGTGCGTCGCGATCACGGCGAGCAGCGCCGGCAGGAGGTCGAAGGCATAGGTGCGGCGTCCGCCGCCGACGACCGGCCCGGGCAATCCGTAGACGTTCGCGAGGCCGTCGTCGATGCAGAAGACAGGCGTGTCGGCGTCCTCGTAGCCCGTGCACCAGCGCCTGGCGATGCGGGCGCCGCGGGAGTCCCGGAACATCAACTGGTAGAACAGGGTCTGCGGTTCCGGCGCGGCGTCGGCGTCGGTCAGGATCATGCCCAGCGTGTAGGCCGCGTAGTTGGGTGCCGTCGTGCAGCGCGCCTCGATCCGCTCGTCGACGATCTCCAGGCCCAGGCTCGCGACGAGTTCCGCCAGACGCGACAGCGGGCTGGAGGTCTCGAGGACCGCGGCATGGCCGGGGTAGTCGCCCGGCGTCGTCGGCGCGAGGAAGAGGTCCTCCTCGACGCCGCAGGCCAGCGCCGCGTCGGCGCCGTCCTGCGCCAATTCGTAGGCACGCGCCGAGGACTGCCAGACGACATGCGCGTATGCGTTCTCGACCCGCCAGTCTTCGCCGGGCGGCGTGCGCACGCCGACGGGCAGGTCGAGCGGGATGCCCCATTGCGCGAAGTACCAGGTGGGCCTGCGGATCGACGCGTCGCCATCGACGCCGCTGAACCCGTGCCGCGCAGGGTCGGCAGGCACGGCGTGGAGGGCCGCCTCGGGGCCGTCCGTCAGCACGGACCCGGCCGGATGCGCCGTCGCGACGACGGCGCATGCCAGTGCCGGGATAAGGACTCGAGTCACACGGAAATACACGAAGGTGCGGAACTTGTGCCTGTTCGGTTGTCGCATGGCCTGGGCCTTTACGCAGTACCGGCGCGGGCGCGCCCGTAAGATCCGCGTCGATTTTCGCGGTGACTTGAAAGTAGGCATGAAGAAGACAGTAGCTTCCATCGTTTGCATGGCGATCCTGGTCGGCGGGTGCACGAGCACCGGGAGTGCCGACGGCACGCGTTCGATGAACGATACCGAGAAGGGCGCCCTGATCGGCGCGCTCGGCGGAGCCGCCGTGGGCGCCATGGTCGGCAAGAAGAAGGGCAAGGCGGCTCTCATCGGCGCCGTCGGCGGCGGCCTCGCGGGCGCGGCCGTCGGCAACTACATGGATCGCCAGAAGCAGGATCTCGAGAAGCGTTTGAAGCCCGAGCGCGACGCCGGCGCCGCCAACGTCGAGAAGCTGCCCGGGGACGTCATCAAGGTCACGATGACCAGCCAGACCGCGTTCGATTCGGGCTCCTCGACCATCAAGCCGGGCTTCGCGCCGACGATGGACAAGCTGGCGAACGTCGTCGCGCAGTACGGCAAGACCACCGTGACCGTCGTGGGCCACACCGACTCCGAGGGCTCGACCGACTACAACCAGCAGCTGTCGCAACGCCGCGCCCAGGCGGTGGTCGGCTACTTCGAATCGAAGAACGTCAGCCCCGAGCGCCTCGCGGCCCTCGGCAAAGGCGAAGCCGACCCGATCGCCGACAACAAGACCGATGCCGGCCGGCGCGCCAACCGGCGCGTCGAACTGCTGGTCGAGCCGGTGCGCGCGGAGTAAGCGTCGGATCTCAGGGGCTGGCGCGGGCCACGATCGCGGCGATGTGCTCCGCCATGCGATCGGCCGCGCCGCGGTGCTTCGCCGCGAAGGCCAGCGCCCGCTCGCTCGCCGCGGCGCGCTCGGGCGTCCCGAGCAGGCCCAGCGCGCGTCGCAGCGCGTGGCCCATGTCCTCGTCGCGCCAAGCGGCGCCGGCGTCGACGGCCTGCTCCGCGGCCTCCGCGAAGTTGAAGGTCGACGGCCCCATCACCAGCGGGCAGCCGCAGGCGGCCGCCTCGATCAGGTTGTGGCCGCCGAGGGGCGCGAAGCTGCCGCCAAGGAGCGCCACGTCCGCGCAGCCGTAGTACTGCGGCATCTCGCCGAGGGAATCGCCGAGCCAGGCGTCGGCCGTGAGCGCCGCTTCGTCGGGCGACTCGCCCCAGTGGCTGCGGCGCGCCACGCGGAGACCTTTGGCAACGAGCAACGCTTCGACCTCGTCGAAGCGTTGCGGGTGACGCGGAACCACGAGCAGCAGCGGCGCCGCTGCGGGGTCAGGTCTCCGACCTGACCCCGGCATTCCGTCAGCGGCCTCGCTTGCGCGAGGGGTCTGGCCTTCAGGCCTGACCCCGGATTCGGATACGCTTGAATTCGGGGTCAGGTCTGAAGACCTGACCCCTTGCCGCGGCGAGGCTGGATCGAATGCCGGGGTCAGGTCGGAGACCTGACCCCGCGATGACCAGGCCTCCAGCAGCATCGATTCCTCGCCTTCGCGGGTGATGGCCGCGAGCACGATCGGCCGACCCAGTGCCGCGCGCCAGCGCCTTCCACGCTCGATCAGGGCGGGCGACGGGTGCACGTCGAACTTCAGGTTGCCGCACACGACGACGTCGCTCGCGCCCGCGTTGCGCATTCGCGCGGCGTCGTCCTCCGCCTGCGCGAGCACCTTCGTGAACGCGCGTGCCGCGGGCCCCATCAGCGCCGGGAAGCGCTCGCCGCGGCGCGCGCTGCGCGCGCTCAGGCGCGCGTTGGCGAGGATCATCGGCACGCCCGCGGCGCGCGCGCCTTCGAGCAGCTGCGGCCAGACCTCGGTCTCCATCAGCACGCCCACGGCCGGCTGCGCGCGCGCGAGGAATCGTCGCACCGCGCCCGGCGTGTCGAGCGGCAGCCAGGCCTGCGTGTCGCCTTCGCGCAGCAGCGCGCGGCCCGCCTCGCGGCCCGTGGCCGTGCCGTGCGTCAGCAGCAGGCGCACGCCGGGCAGGCGCTCGCGCAAGGCGGTGACGAGCGCGCTCGCCGCGCGGGTCTCGCCGAGCGAGACCGCGTGCAGCCAGACGGCGCCCGGCGCCTGGGGCGCAACGAATCCCAGCCGTTCGCCGAGGTGCCGGCGGTAGCCCGGCTCGCGGCGCCCGCGCAGCCAGTAGCGCACGAACACCGCGGGCAGAAGCAGCCGGAACGCCGCGCCGTAGGCGGCGAGCGCCAGACGCTCGCGCAGGGTCGGCACGGCCTTCGATCCGCCGCGTCGCTGCCGGCGCCTCAGTGCGCGGCGGCGCCGACGTGCGCGTCCGGCTTCACCGCCTTCAGCGCCGCCATGAAATCGCCCTGGATGCGCGCGAGCGCTTCCTCCGTGTGGCCCTCGAATCGCAGCACGAGCACCGGCGTCGTGTTCGACGCGCGGATCAGGCCGAAGCCGTCGTCGTACTCGGCGCGCAGGCCGTCGATCGTGAGGATCTCCGCGCCCGGGAACTTCGCCTCCGCCAGCAGGCGCTCGATGATGTGGTGCGGCTCGCCCTCGGCGCAGGCGACGTTCAGCTCGGGCGTGCTGAAGCTCGTGGGCAACTCGTCGAGCACGGCGCTCGGGTCGGCGCTGCGCGAGAGGATCTCGAGCAGGCGCCCCGCCGTGTACATCGCATCGTCGAAGCCGTACCAGCGCTCGGCGAAGAAGATGTGGCCGCTCATCTCGCCGGCGATCGGCGCGCCGGTCTCCTTGAGCTTTGCCTTCACGAGCGAGTGGCCCGTCTTCCACATCACCGGCTCGCCGCCGGCCTCGCGCACCGCCACCGGCAGGCGCTGCGAGCACTTGACGTCGTAGATGATCTGGCCGCCCTTCACGCGCGAGAGGATGTCGCGCGCGAAGAGCATGAGTTGCCGATCCGGATAGATGATGTTGCCGTCGCGCGTGACGACGCCGAGGCGGTCGCCGTCGCCGTCGAACGCAAGGCCCAGCTCGGACTCGGTCGCGTGCACGGTGCGGATCAGGTCGGCGAGGTTCTCGGGCTTGGAGGGATCGGGGTGGTGGTTCGGGAAGTCGCCGTCGACGCGGCTGAAGAGATCGACCACCTCGCAGCCGAGCGCGCGCAGGATGCCCGGGGCCGAGGCGCCGGGGATGCCGTTGCCGGAGTCGACCACGATCTTCATCGGGCGCTGCAGCTTGCAGTCGCTCACGATGCGGTGCGAATACTCGGGCAGGATGTCCATCTTCGCGAGGCGGCCCGTGCCGATCACGTAGTCTTCCGCCTCCATGCGCCGGCGCAGGCCCTGGATGTCCTCGCCGTAGATGGCGCGGCCGCCCAGCACCATCTTGAAGCCGTTGTAGTTCTTCGGGTTGTGGCTGCCGGTCACCTGGATCCCCGAGTTGCAGCCGTGCTTGCCGCGGGTGGCCGCCACGTAGTAGAGCATCGGCGTGGTGACGGCGCCGAGGTCGACCACGTCGAGCCCGGTCGAGGCGAGGCCCTTCATCAGCGCCGCCGCCAGCCCGGGGCCGGAGACGCGCCCATCGCGCCCCACCGCCACGGCCTTCTCGCCGAGCCGCACGGCCTCGGTGCCGAAGGCCCGCCCGAGATGCTCGGCGAACGCCTCGTCGAGCGCCTCGCCGACGATGCCGCGGATGTCGTACGCCTTGAATGCGGATGCCTTGACTTGCATGGTGGTGGATTCGAGTGGGAGGTGCGGTGACGGGCGATTCTACGAGCGGGCGCGGCGGCACTTCCTGTTACGAGAGATCGCGGCGCGGCAGGCCACGCCCCGCATTCGCCACCCGTCGCGCGCGCTCGCCATCCGTCCCGCCCCGCTGGCGTGCGCGACGCGGCTGCCTACACTGGCGTCCATGAACATGCCCAGCGATGCCCACGCCCCGATCTCCCCGCTGCGCGCGTCGATGCGCGCCTGGGCGCGCTTCGACAATGCGCGCACCGACGCCGGCCGCCCCTGGATGCCACTGGTCGGCACCGCGGTCTTCTCCGCCGCGATCGCCCTCGGCTTCACCGTGCTCGGCTTCGTCTTCAATGCCCGCACCCTGGACGACTGGTTCAGCCCGGGCAACTGGCTGCGCCGGTACGGCGAATCCCTCGTGATGAGCCTCGTGGTGGGCTACGTGATCCACGGGCTGTTCATGCTGGCGCGGCGCGTCGTCGGGCCCGCGCGCGTGGCGGCGCTCTCGGGCTGGCAGCACGCGCTGTTCTTCCTCTCGATCGTGCTGCTCGGGGTCGGCGCCGGCTGGCCGATCGGCATGGCGCTCGTGGGCGACGTGAGCATGCTGGGGCGCATGACCCCGCCCCAGGTGATGGGCATCATCGCCATGTCGCTGCTCGTGAGCACGCTGCTCTACGTGTATTTCTCGCTGCGCCAGCGCGGGCTGCGCGCCGAGGCGCGCGCCAGCGAGGCGCAGCTCAGGCTGCTGCAGGGGCAGATGGAGCCGCACTTCCTGTTCAACACCCTGGCCACGGTCATCAGCCTGATCGATGCCGACCCGCCGCGCGCGCGCCGGGTGCTGGAGGCGTTCACCGACTACCTGCGCGCGTCGCTCGCCAGCCTGCGCCGGGCCGACAGCACGCTCGGCGCGGAGCTGGAGCTGGCGGAGAGCTTCCTGAGCCTGATGCAGGAGCGCATGGGCGAGCGCCTGCGCTATTGCATCGAGGTCGATCCGGCGCTGCGCGGGGCGGCCCTGCCCCCGCTGCTGCTGCAGCCGCTGGTGGAGAACGCCGTGCGCCACGGGCTCGAGCCGCAGGTCGACGGCGGCACCGTGCGCGTCCTCGCGCGGCTGGACCCTGGCACGCCGCTCCGCCTGCACCTCTGCGTCGAGGACGACGGCGCCGGCCTCGGCGCCGTGCCGCCGCGCCGGCCCCCGGGAGCCAGCGCGGGCGCCGGCATCGCGCTGGCCAACCTGCGCGAGCGGCTGGCCA
>Ga0209051_1001237_pt1 | contig 22915 bp, 13 predicted proteins | sample AraplaCvi_mMS_r2_2_FD_184286 | JGI IMG/M metagenome (GOLD analysis project Ga0209051, IMG submission 184286) | Arabidopsis root microbial communities from North Carolina, USA - plate scrape MF_Cvi_mMS_r2 (SPAdes) (version 2) | ecosystem: Host-associated > Plants > Roots > Endosphere | place...
GGCTACAACGCCGAGCTGGACGTCGAGCTGATCACCCCGATCGCCATGGAAGAGAAGCTGCGCTTCGCCATCCGTGAAGGCGGCCGCACCGTCGGCGCCGGCGTCGTCGCGAAAATCGTCGAGTAATCGACCGATCCAGCGACAGCTGATCCAAGCGAAGGCCCCGGAGAGCAATCTCCGGGGCCTTTTGCTTTGGGGGTACCGCCTGTGTCGGCTGCCCGCTTGACGCCGCCGCGCGAAAGGCTCAGCACCGAAAACAGGGACGGGAGACAAGCGCTTGGATTTGCGCCGCAGGATCAGGGACAGCTTCGCCGCGCGCTATGGGTTGGCGATCGGGCTGACCGTCCTGGCGGTGCTGTTGCGCTTCGGCCTGAACGCGGTGTTCCCGCCGGGCTTTCCCTATGTGACCTTCTTCCCGGCCATCGTCGTCGTCGTCTATCTGACCGGTCGGGGTCCGGGCATTCTGTGCGCGGCCCTGAGCGGCCTGGCGGCCTGGTACTTCTTCATCCCGCCGGCCTTCGCCTTCAGCTTCGACCTTTCGGTGCTGGTGGCGCTGGGCTTTTACGCTTTCGTGGTGGCAGTCGACATCTTCTTCATCGACGGCATGCGCACCGCCCTGGACCAGCTGGAGGGCGAGCGTGAGCGGTACCGGGAACTGGCCGAGAGCCGCGACCTGCTGTACCGCGAACTGCATCACCGGGTGAGCAACAACCTGCAGGTCGCCGGAGCCCTGCTGCGGCTGCAGGGGCAGGGTGTCACCGATACCGACGCCCGCCACGCCCTGGAGCAGGCCGGCGAGCGGATCGAGATCATCGCCCGCATCCAGCGCGAGCTGCACAACCGCACCGGCGATCCCGTGCCGTTCCGCGACTTCGCCGAGGCTCTGCTGGCCAGCGCCGCGGCGGCGGCCGGCGCGCGGGTGCGCCTGACCCTGGAGGGCGGAGAGCAGCCGCTGCATCCGGACCAGGCCACGCCCGTGACCCTGGTCATGCTGGAGAGCTTCAACAACGCCTTGGAGCACGGCTTCGGCGAGGCCGGAGAGGGCGAGGTGCGGGTGGTGCTGGACCAGTCGGGCCTGACTCACCTGCTGACCGTCAGCAACGACGGCAAGGGCCCGCCGACGGGCTTCGACCCGGCTCGCTCCAAGAGCCTGGGCCTGCGCATCGTCCGCGCCATGGCCCAGCAGCTGGGCGGCAAGTTCGAGATGGCCCGCGAGGCTGACTGGACCGTCTGCCGGCTGAGCTACGCGCCGAAGCGGGACTAGAGCGTCAGCCGGTAGAACCGCGTGTCCACGGCCATGCGTGGAAAGCTGTCCGGCAGGTCCTCGGGCGCGACCTGCTCGAAGCCGTTCTTCTCGTAGAACCGGTGGGCGGCCTTGAACGCCTCGGTGGTGCCCAGCCAGACGGCCGCCAGGCCGTTGGCGCGGGCGTGGGCCAGGGCGGTGTCCAGCAGGGCCTGGGCCGCGCCGACCGCGCCCCGGGCGACGGGTTTGACGAACATCTTGCGCAGGGCCACGGCGCGCTCGCCGATATCCTTCAGGGCGATCGTGCCGACCGCCTGGCCGTCCAGCTCGGCCAGCCAGAACTGGCCGGCGCCCGTCTGGTACCAGGCCGGGATCTCGGCAAGGTCCGGCTGGTCGGCGGCGGTGATCGAAAAGCCGAACTCCTCGCGCTGGATGGGCAGGATCACCCCGACGACGGCGGCCTCGTCGCCGGGGTGGAAGGTCCGAATCGCCAAGGTCACAGGCGATCCGTCACAGGCGATCCACGGGCACGGCCTGGCCGCCCCCCTGAGCGCCGCCTTGGGCTTCACGCGGGGTGATCAGGCGACCCATCTTCGGGCGCAGCCACATCTCTATGTCGTCGACGATCTCGTAGACCACCGGCACCAGCACCAGCGACAGCACGGTCGAGGTGATCAGGCCGCCGATCACGGCCACGGCCATCGGCTGGCGGAACTCCGAGCCGGTGCCGATGCCCAGGGCGGTCGGCAGCATGCCGGCCATCATGGCCAGGGTGGTCATGACGATCGGCCGGGCCCGCTCGTGACAGGCGTCGAGGATGGCCTCGCGCTGGCTCATGCCGTCGCGCTCCTGCTCGATGGCGTACTCGACCAGCAGGATCGAGTTCTTGGCCGCCAGGCCCATCAGCATCAGGAAGCCGATCAGTGACGGCATCGACAGCGACTGGCCGGTGACCAGCAGGGCGAAGAACGCGCCGCCGATCGCCAGGGGCAGGGCCGACAGGATGGTGATCGGCTTGAAGAAGCTGCGGAACAGCAGGATCAGCACGCCGAACACCAGGCCCACCGCCGACAGCAGGGCGATCGCGAAGCCGGTGAAGAGCTCGACGAAGGCCTCCTGGTCGCCGGCCGTGGCTGGGCCGACGCTGGGCGGCAGCTTCTTCATGGTCGGCAGGTTGCCGACGTCGGTCATGGCCTGGCCCAGCTGGGCGCCGTTGTTGAGGTCGGCCTCGATGGTCACCTGCCGCTTGCGGGCGAAGCGGTCGATCTTGGCCGGGCCGGCCTGGAACGACAGGTCGGCCACGGTGTCCAGGCGCGTGGTGCCGCCGCTCGCGGTCGGCACGCGCAGGGCGCCCAGGGCGTCCAGGTCGCGACGGCTCTCGGCCGGCAGGCGCACGCGGATCGGGATCCGGCGCTCGCCCTGGGTCATCTTGGCGACATTGGCGTCGATATCGCCGACCGTGGCCACGCGGGCGATGGCGGCGATGTCGGCCGAGCTGACGCCCAGGCGCGCGGCCTCGTCGGCCTTGGGCCGGATCAGGATCTCCGGACCGCTGGGCGGCGAGGAGGGACGCGGATCGGCGACGGTCGACAGGCCCTGCATCTCCTTCTCGATCTGGGCGGCGGTGCGTTCCAGCAGCGGGCCGTCCTCGGAGATCAGGATGGTCTGGACTTCCGAGGTGCCCCAGTCGCCCAGCAGGTTCACGCGGGCGTCGGGGATGTCGTGCAGGCCGTTGCGCACCGCCTGCTTGATCTCCGTGACCGTCTGCTTGCGATCGCCCTTCAGGACGATGGTGATGGTGGCGTCGCGGATGTCGGTCCCGCTCTGGCCGCCCCAGCCGCTGCCGATGTTCGAGCCGACCTGGGCGAAGACGTGCGAGACCTCCTCGCGCTTGCGGAACATGGTCGTCACCGACTGCACCGTGCGTTCCATGTCGGCCACGGTCGCGCCGGGCGGGCCCTGGACCTTGAGGTAGTAGTAGTTGTTGTTGGCCGCCGGCTGGAAGGCGGTGGGCAGGAAGCCCGCCAGCATGATCGAGCCGACGAAGATCAGGCCGCCGATGATGCAGGCCAGGATCCGGTGGTCCAGCGACCAGTCCAGGACGTTGCGGTAGAAGCCCTTGAAGTCGCGGCGCGGGTGCGGCTCCTTGGCGGGCTTCAGGAAGTAGGCGGCCAGCAGCGGCGTCAGCAGGCGGGCCACGACCAGCGAGAACAGCACGGCCACGGCGACCGTCAGGCCGAACTCCTTGAAGAACTGGCCGGGCGTGCCGGGCATGTAGGACACCGGCACGAACACCGCGACGATGGTGAAGGTGGTGGCCACGACCGCCAGGCCGATGGCGTCCGCGCCCTCCATCGCCGCCTGGAAGGGCCGCTGGCCCCGGGCGACGCGCTTTTCGATGTTCTCGATCTCGACCACGGCGTCGTCGACCAGGATGCCGATGACCAGGGTCAGGGCCAGCAGGGTCACGACGTTCAGCGAGAAGCCCATGATCGCCATGAAGGCGAAGGTGGGCACCAGCGACACCGGCATGGCGATGGCGGTGATCAGGGTGGCGCGCCACTCGCGCAGGAACAGGAACACCACCAGCGAGGCCAGCAGCATGCCTTCCAGCAGAGTATGCTCGGTGGCCGCGAAGCTGGCGCGGGTCTCGTCGACGGTCGAGAAGATCTTCACGAAGGTGACGCCGGCCTGCTTCTCGGCGAGCTTGTCGACAGCCGCCTTGACGCGGTCCTCGACGGCGACGTCGCTGCTGTCGCGGGTCTTCATCACCTGGAAGGCGACGACAGGCTTGCCGTCCAGGCGGGCGAAGCCGCGCTGCTCCTCGGCGCCCTGGCCGACCTGGGCCACGTCGGTCAGCTTGACGTAGCGACCGCCGGCGACCGGGATGGTGATCTCGCGCAGCTGCTCGACCGTGGTCGCGGCGCCCAGCACGCGCAGGGTCTGCTCGCGGCCGCCGACCGTGGCGCGGCCGCCGGGGGCGTCGACGCTGAAGCTGGCCAGGGCCTGATTCAGCTGGGGCGCGGTCACGCCGAAGCTGGCCATGCGGTCGGGATCGATGATGACGTTGATCTCGCGATCGACGCCGCCGACGCGGGCGACCTGGGCCACGCCCTTCTCGCCCTGCAGGGCGCGGGTGACGGTGTCGTCGATGAACCACGACAGCTCCGTGGCGCTCATGCCCGGGGCCGAGACGGCATAGGTGATGATCGGCGCGCTGGTGATCTCCAGCCGCTGGACGATCGGCTCGTCGACCTCCTTGGGCAGGACGGCGCGGGTCTGGTCGACCTTGGAGCGCACCTCGTCGGTGACCTTCTGCAGGTCCTCGCCGAGATTGAACTCGATCGTCGTGGTCGAGGCGCCCTGGACCACGGAGGACCGGATGGTCTTGACGTTGGAGATGCTGGCGACCGCGTCCTCGATGGGACGAGTGACCTGGGTCTCCATCTCGCCCGGCGCGGCGCCGCTCTGGGTGACCGTCACGGTCACGGCGGGGAACTCGACGTTCGGGAACTGCTTGATCGGCAGGCCCAGATAGCAGCCGATGCCGGCGATCATCAGGGCGATGAACAGGACCGCGACAGGGATGGGGTTCTTGATCGCCCAGGCCGAGATCCTGAGCTCGCCGGTCTTGCGTTCAGGCTGGTGTTGTTCCGTGGCCATCAGCGGGCCGCCTGTTGCGCGGGAGCCGGACGCACGACGTCGCCGTCGGTGACGAACGAGGCGCCGCCCAGCACGATGCGCGTGCCGGCCGGCGGGCCCTGGACCAGCTGAGCCCAGCCGCCGCCCTTCTGGCCGACCTTGATGGCGGTCTGGTGGGCGCGGTTGTTGCTGTCGACGGTCATCAGATAGAGGCCATCGGCTTCGTAGCGGATGGCGGACTCGGGAACGGCGGTGACCGGCGCGCCCGAGGCGCCGAAGCTGGCGCGGCCGAAGCCGCCGGGACGCAGGTCGGGACGCACGGGCAGGCGCACCCGCACCTTGCCCAGGCGGTTGTTGCTGTCGACGCGTGGGCTGACCAGGCGCACGACGCCCGAGATCGACTGGCCGCCGGGCAGGGACACCTGCGCCGCCTGGCCCGCGCGGATGCCGGCGAGGTCGGCTTCGTTGACCTCGGCGTCCAGCTCGACCAGGCCGTCGCGGGCGATGGTGAACCACGGCGTCGTGCCGCCGCCGGCGATCTGGCCCGGCTGCACGCCGCGGCTCAGGACGCGGCCGCCGACCGGGGCGGTGATGGTCATGCGCGAGCGGCGCGTCTGCAGCTCCTTCAGCGCCGCCGCCTGGGCCTTGGCCTGGTAGCGGCGGGTTTCGATCTGCTCCTGGCTGAGCACGCCCTGGCCGTCGAGGCCGGAGACGCGCGCGGCCTCGGCCTGCGACTGGGCGGTGACGGCCGCCTGCTGGTCGATCTGGGCGCGCAGCAGGGTGTCGTCCAGCTGGGCCAGCGGCTGGCCGGCGCGGACCCAGTCGCCCTCGTCGGCATAGAGGCGGGCGACGCGATAGCCGGTCAGCTCAGAGCCGACGGCGGCTTCCTCGCGGGAGACCAGCAGGCCCGAGGCCTCGACGCCGCCGCCCAGCGGGCGCGTCTCGACGCTGCCGATGCTGACGGCGCGCGCCTGGGCGGCGGCGGTCTTGGCGGGCGCCTCTTTTTCCTTCTTGCCGCCACAGGCGGTCAGGCCCATCGCGCTGCAGACCAAGGCGGTGGCGATCAGATAGCGGGTCGTCATCGGGGCGGGTCTCATTGCGCGGAAGGCTTGCTGGGAACGTTCGAAGGCGTCCAACCGCCGCCGAGCGCCTTGTAGGTCTGGACGGCGCGTTGCAACGCCTGGGTCTGGGCCCCGGTCAGGGCCGTGCGGGCCCCGCGCCAGGACTGCTCGGCCTGGAGGGCCGTGGTCAGGTCGGTCAGGCCGGCGGCGTAGCCCTTGCGACTGGACTCGTAGGCGACGGCGGCGCGACGCTCGCCGGCGGCCAGCAGGGCCACGCGGCGCTCGTCGGCGTCCTGCTGCGCCAGGGCGTTCTCGGTCTCGCCGAACGCCTTCTGCACCGTCTGTTCGTAGGTCACGGCGGCCTGCTCGACGCGGGCGCCCTGCGCCTTGATGTCGGTCAGCAGCTTGGGGATGTTCAGCACCGGGATCGACAGGCCCGCGCCCAGGGTCCAGGCCGAGCTGGTGGTCGACTGGGTGGTGCCCGGCGACAGGAAGCTGGGGCTGATCTGTTTGGTGATCCCGGCCCCCGGCGTGAGGGTCAGGGTCGGGAAGAGGGCCAGCTCGTTGATGTTCAGATTGCCTGAGGCCGAGGCCAGGCGGGCGGCGGCCTCGCGCACGTCGGGACGGCGCGCCAGCAGGTCGGCGGGAGCGGCGGCGGGGACCGGCGGGGCCTTGGCCAGCACCGGCTCGACCGGCAGGCTGGCCAGCGGATCGACGCCCTTGCCGACCAGGATCAGCAGGCTGCGACGCGAGGCCTGCAGCTGGGCCTCCAGCTGGGCGAGCTGGGCCTGCGCCTGGGCCAGGTCGGCGGCGGTGCGGTCCCCTTCGGACGTGGCCGACAGGCCGCGACGGCCCTTTTCGGCCGAGACGTCGTACAGAGACTGGCTGATGCGGGCGTTCTGGCGGGCGTCCTCCAGCTGCACGGCATAGCCGCGGGCCTCGAAATAGGACTGGGCGACATTGGCCGCCAGCGCCGCGCGGGCGCCTTCATACGAGAAACGGGCGGCGGCCAGGTCGTTGTCGACCACGCGGCGGGCGGCGGCGCGGCGGCCGATCAGGTCCAGCTCCCACGAGACGTCGAAATCGGCCGAATAGGTCTTGGTCACCCCGCCCAGAGTGAAGCCGCCGGTGCCGCTCTGGTCGATGATGCTGGTGTCGGTGCGCTTGGCCGAACCGGTCAGCGGCGTCTGGGGGATGTAGAGCTCGCGGATCTGGCCCCGGCGCACGGCGCGGGCCTCTTCCAGGCGGGCGGCGGCGAGGCGGGCGTCGGGGGCCTTTTCCAGCGCCGTGGCGACCAGATCGTTCAAGACCGGATCGTTGAAGGCTGTCCACCATTGGTCCAGCGCCTGGGAGGCGAGCGGTGATCCGGCCGGGGCCTCGTAGGCGCCGGGCAGCTTCACGTCGACCTGGCGGGCGGGCGTGGTGCAGGCGGACAGCCCCGCGCCGGCGACGACGGCCGTGGCTGCGAGCAGGGCATATGACGAGCCAGAAGGCCGGCCTGGACGCCTGAGGGCGCCGGTCTTGGCGAAACGCATGAAGTTCGAACCCGATTATCCCGCACAAGCGCGGGCTGGCGACCAATGTTTTCCCACTTAGGGTTCCCGCCCCCGCAGGAAAACCCCCCGTCGAACGCTTTAGCGAAGCTTATGTTGCGACGCACGCATCATGAGTGATCGGCGATCCCATACCTGTCAGCAGTGCGGCGGGATGACGCGGCCCGTGTTGCCAAGCAGTTGCGGCTGTTGACGACGCTGTAAAACATACCGCATCATCGAAACAGATGTTCGACCTGATTGATCGGCATCCGTCTCGGTTGCAAAACCTGGACAGTATGCGTGGCTTTTCAAGCGTCCGGCCAAAGGGGAACCAAGGCTTGTCGGCTCCAGAAGGCGCATTACCAAGTTTCGAAAACGAACGCTCTTCGCGGCGCGCCGGCTCGGCCGGACGTATGCGGGCGCGCGCGGGCTTCAGGAGACCGCCACCCAGCTGACCTTTTCCCACATCCATGGGGCCCCGCGCAGACGGGCGGCCAGTTCAAGAATAATCGAGGGAGGGAAAACCAATGAAACGAACCAGCTTCCTGCGCGGAGGCTCCTGCCTCGCGCTGGCTATCGCCTTGGGCAGCGGCGCGGCCCACGCGCAACAGAAGCCCAACGACGCCCCGGTCGAGGTCGAGGAGGTCGTCGTCACCGGCTCGTTCATCAAGGGCACGCCCGAGGACGCGGCTCTCCCCGTCGACGTGATCGGGGCCGAGGAACTGCAGAAGCGGGGCTCGCCCTCGACCGTCGAACTGCTGAAGGCCCTGTCGATCTCCAATGGCGTCCTGGGCGACACCAACCAGTTCGACAGCCGCGCCCAGGGCTCGGAGGGCTCGGGCTCGGTCAACCTGCGCGGTCTAGGCTCGCAGCGCACCCTGGTGCTGCTGAATGGCCGCCGCCTGGCGATCAACCCGTTCGGCGCGGCTGGCGCGGGCATCGTCGACACCAACATCATTCCCGCCGCCGCCATCGGCCGGCTCGAGGTGCTGAAGGACGGCGCGGCCGCCACCTACGGCTCGGACGCCATCGCCGGCGTCGTCAACTTCATCACCAAGAAGAACTTCGAGGGCATGGAGGTCGGCGCCGACTATCGCCACATCGACGGCTCGAAGGGCGACTACGGCGTCAACGTCACCTGGGGCAAGCTGTGGGACAACGGCAACGTCCTGGCCAGCGTCGGCTGGCAGCACCGCTCCAAGCTGTCGGTCGCCGACCGCGAGTGGGCCAACCGGCCATATCTCTCGAACCCCGAGGCCGGCTGGTCCGCCGCCGGCAATCCGTCGACCTTCATCCCGCTGGCCAGCACCACCAGCGGCATGCGCGACCCGGCCTGCGCGGGCGTGGGCGGCTTCCCCGGCTTCAGCGGTCTGACGCCGGTCTGCTACTGGCACTACACGCCGTTCGACAACCTCGTTGAGAAGTCCAACGCCGTCCAGGCGTATGCCGAGGCCAACGCCGACCTCTCGGCCAAGACCAAGTTCCACGCCGAGCTGCTCTATTCGCACACCGACGTGCCCGACTGGAACACTTCGCCGTCCTATGCGGCCCTGGCGGTGCCGACGGCCGAAGTGGCGCCCAGCGCGGCCCTGACCGGCCGTTACTATGTGCCGGCCACCAACCCCGGCCTGATCGCCTTCATGGCCGCCAACCCGACCGTCAACCTGACCAGCCTGGCGACGGGGGCCACCTCGACGGTTCCCAGCTCGATCTTCGGCTTCGGGGCGCTGAACGTCGCCAACCGGCCGTTCGCGATCGGCGGCAATCCCAAGTTCGGCTACGGCCCCTCGATCGGCTCGCGCTCGTTCGACGCCTTCCGCGTCTCGGCCGACCTCTCGGGTGAGTTCGACAACGGCATCGGCTGGGACGTCGCCCTGACCTATTCGCAGGAAGTGGGCATCCGCACCGGCTACGACACCCTGGTCAACCGCTTCGCCCTGGCGCTGCAAGGCCTGGGCGGTCCGCTGTGCGACAGCAATCCGTCGCTGCCGGGCATCCAGGGCGCGCCGGGCGTAGGCCAGTGCATGTATTACAATCCCTTCGCCAGCGCGATCCCCAGCAACGCCATCACCGGCGCGGCGAACCCGGCCTACAACTCGGCCCTGGCCAACAACAAGGACTTGGTCGACTGGTTCTTCAAGAAGCTGTCGACCAAGCAGTCCTCGCGCCTGTTCGTCGGCGAGGCGGTGCTGAACGGCAGGACCAACATCACCCTGCCGGGCGGCGACGTCGCCTGGGCCGCCGGCGTCCAGTACCGCCGCAGCTACTTCAAGGCCGACTACAACGACATCAGCAACGCTGCGATCAATCCGTGCGTGAACACGCCCGACTTCGGGGTGACCACCTGCACCGGTTCGGCCCGCAACGGCCCCTTCATGTTCCTGGGCGTGGGCAACGAGGCCGATAACCAGAGCGACGTGACGGCCGGGTTCGGCGAACTGTCGGTCCCCGTCACCGAGACCTTCCAGGCCCAGTTCGCCGCCCGCTACGAGGACTACGGCGGCGCGATCGGCTCGACCTTCAACCCCAAGGCCTCGCTGCGCTGGCAGGCCATGCCGTGGGTCGCGATCCGGGCCTCGGCGGGTTCGACCTTCCGGGGGCCGCCCGATCCGCTGACCACCACGACTTCGGTGACCTCGCTGCAGGGCATCTTGGGGGTGTTTCGCGCCGTCGACATCTACGGCAACCCGAACCTCCAGCCCGAAAAGGCCAAGACCTACAATTTCGGCCTGCTGTTCAACGCCGGCGACTTCAAGGCCAGCATCGACTACTTCCTGTTCGACTTCAAAAACCCGATCGTCGCCGAGCCAGTGGCGGGTATCGTCGCGGCGCTCTATCCGAACGGGGCGGCCGGCTTGAACAACTGCGCCGACCCGGCCTATGCGGCCCTGGTGGCGCGCTTCACCTTCAACGGCGCGTGCGGCACGCCGACGACCAGCATTGCCCGCCTGCGCACCAACTACATCAACGGCGCGCCGGTGAAGAACGCCGGTTTCGACTTCTCGGCCGACTATCGGTTCAAGAACGTGCTGGGCGGCGACATCTCGGTGGGCGGCAACGCCACCTACATCCAGAAGTACCGGGTCGGCTCGACCGTGGTGGAAGGCATCACGGTCGAGAAAGCCTTCGACGCGGTGGGCCTGCTGAACTACCAGACCACCGTCGTGCCGATCCCCAAGTGGAAGGGCGACGCCTTCGCCGAGTGGAACATGGGGCCGCATAACCTGCGCCTGTCGGTCCACTACATCGGCGGCTACACCGACCAGCGCACCGCGCCGTTCGCGGCCAACGCTTACAAGGACACCATGGGCGCGGGCGTGACGGTGAGCGCGGGCAAGAAGATCGAGAAGCAGATCCTGACCGACCTGGCCTATCGCGTCTTCCTGCCGTGGGACACGACGGCGACGCTGGCGATCACCAACATCTTCGACAAGAACCCGTCCTACGCCCGTCTCGACTTGGGCTACGACCCGTTCACCGGCGACCCGCTGGGCCGCACCTACAAGGTGGGTTTGCGCAAGAAGTTCTAGCTCTGCAAAAGAGCACGGAAGTTCCTCGGAGCGTTGTGGGAACTTGCGGCGCGCCCTCCTCCAGGGCGCGCCGTCTTCTCGGGGGTGATCAGCCCGCCACCGAGTGCAGGAACTCCAGCTTGGCGACGGGCTCCAGCGGGCCGGCGGCCTTGAGCAGCTTGAAGCTGTCGTCGGCCGCCTCGATCGCGTGATCGATGTCGGCGTCGGTCATGGCCGTGGTGATGAACATGTTGTGCCAGGGGTGGAAATAGACGCCGCGCTTGAGCAGGGCGTTGTTCCAGAAGTAGCCCTTGGCCCCGGTCGGGTCGTCGTCGACCATGATCAACGGCAGCTGGGCCGGCCCCGTCTGGCGTAGGGCAAAGCCCTGGCGGCCGGCGACCTCGTCCAGGCCCGTGCGCAGGCGCTCACCCAGCGCGATGGTGCGCTCCAGATAGTCGCTTTCGCGGATCAGCTTCAGCGTCGCCAGCGAGGCGGCCATCGGCGCGGCCGAGAACCAGAACGAGCCGGTGGCGTAGATGGTGGCCGCCGCGAAGCGGGCGATGTCGGCGCCCAGCAGGGCCGAGATCGGGTGGCCGTTGGCTATGGCCTTGCCCCAGGTCGACAGGTCCGGCTTCACATTGACCAGCGACCAGCTGCAGTCGCGGGCCAGGCGGAAGCCGGCGCGGACGTCGTCGACGATCAGCAGAGCGCCGTGCTCGTCGCAGAGCTCGCGGGCCCGGCGGGCGTATTCGGGGTCGGGCAGTTCCTGGTCGATGAAGGTGTCGTGCTTGATCGGCGAGGCGAAGATCGCCGCCAGGTCCGAGCCGGCCTCGCGCACGGCGGCCTCCAGGCTCTCGACATCGTTGTACTCGTAGAACACCTGGTTGGCGCGGTCGGCGGGGGTGACGCCGTTCTTCAGCGGCGTGCACCAGGGCGCGGCCCCGTGATAGGCGCCCTTGGCCAGGACGATGGTCTTCTTCTGGGTGAAGTTGCGGGCGATCATCATCGCCATGGTCGTGGCATCGGTGCCGTTCTTGCAGAACATCGCCCAGTCGGCGTGGCTGACCTGGGCGGTCAGGGCCTCGGCCAGCTCGACCATGGCCGGACCCGGCCCGGTCATGGTGTCGCCGCGCTTCATCTGGTCGACATAGGCCTGGTCGATGGCCTTGTGCCCGTAGCCGAACAGGTTGGGGCCGTAGCCGCAAAGGAAGTCGACATAGCGGTTGCCGTCCGTGTCCCACAGATAGGCGCCTTCCGCCCGCTCGAAGAACTGCGGATAGTCGTCGGGCAGCAGCATGACCGACTGGTGGCCGTACATGCCGTTGGGAATGACGGCCATGGCGCGCTGGCGTAGCGCTGTGTCCTTGCTGTTGGTCCAGGTCATGTGAGGGCGTCCTGCCAATAAGATAGTTTTGACTATCATAATGGCTGAGGCATAGTGCGTGTCAATGTAGGGGAGAGACGGCGATGAAGACCGGTCTGACATGCATCGGGCTGACGACCTTGGACGTCGTGGCAAGAGCGATCGACGCCTTGCCCGAGGGCGAGGGGACGACCCTGATCGAAGGAATCGCCTGCGCGCCGGCCGGGACGGCGGCAGGGGCGGCGCTGGTCGCGGCCAAGCTGGGCATGTCGGTCGGCCTGGCCTCGGCGGTGGGCGATGATTTGATCGGCCGCTTCATCCGCCTGGCGCTGGACGAGGCCGGGGTGGACCTCACCGCGCTGGAGACCCTGCCGGGGCTGCCCAGCTCCACCACCGTGCTGGCAGTGGACTCGGCGGGACGGCGGCCCAACTTTCACGCCCTGGGCGCGGGCATGCTGGCCAAGGCCACGCCCGAGGCCCTGGCGGCGGCCAGGTCGGCGCGCTTCTTCCACTATGCCGGAATCGGCGGTCCGATGCTGGATGGCGGCGCCGGGGCCGAGGTCGTCAAGGCGGCGCACGAGGCGGGCGCGATCGTGACCTGCGACCTGATCTCGCCCCAGGCGACGGCGATGTATGAGCTGAAGCGCCTGCTGCCCTTCGTCGACTACTTTATGCCCAGCGCCGCCGAGGCCCAGTTCCTGACCGGCCAGGACGACCTTTTCGCCGCCGCCGCCGTGTTTCGTGAGCTGGGCGCGGGCGGCTGCATCATCAAGAACGGCGGGCGCGGCTCGGTCGTAGTGCTGGACGGCGTCCGCACGACCCTGCCGGCCTATGTCATCAAGCCCGTGGACACCACCAGTTGCGGCGACTCCTATTGCGCCGGCTTCATCGCCGCGCTGGACCGGGGCTGGGCCCCGCTGGACGCCGCCCGGTTCGCCACCGCCACGGCCGCTCTCGTCGCCCAGGGCTTGGCCACCACCGGCAAGCTGGAAAGCTTCGAGGCGACCGAGGCGGCGATGGGCCAGATGACCTTGGCGGAGGCCGCCTGATGCCCGCGACGGACGAAGGCGCGCTGCGCCAGCGCATGGCCGAGGTCATGCGGGCCATGGACGACAAGGGCCTCAACCGCGGCACGTCCGGCAATGTCTCGGCCCGCTGTGGCGAGGCCATGCTGGTGACGCCCAGCGGCGTGCCGGCCGCGCGCCTGACCGCCGAGCACATGGTGCTGGTCCAGCCCGACGGCTCGACCGCGCCGGGTTCGCTGAAGCCGTCCAGCGAATGGCGGATGCACCAGGGCCTGCTGGACCGGCGACCCGATGTCGGGGCGGTGGTCCACTGCCACTCGCGCCACGCCACCATCCTGGCCTGCGCGGGCAAGCCGATCCCGGCCGTGCACTACATGGTCGCCGTCAGCGGCGGGACCAGCGTGCCGGTCGCGCCCTACGCCACCTTCGGCTCGACGGAGCTGGCCGAGATCGTCGTCGAGGCCCTGGACGGCCGCTACGCCGCCCTGATGGCCAACCACGGCCAGATCGTCGTCGCCCCGAACCTCGACTACGCCCTGGCCATCGCCGAGGAGGTCGAGGAGCAGGCCGCCGTCTACTGGGGGACCCTGGCCATCGGCGGTCCGGCCTTGCTGGCCGAGGACGAGATGAACCACATCCTGCAACGCTTCAAATCCTACGGGCAGCGCTGATGAACGACGCCGTGATGGACGCGCCGGCCCCCGTCGCCTCGCCGTCGCGCCATGACGCGGCCATCAGCCAGGCCGTCGGCGTGGTGGCCCTGCTGATCGCCGGGCTGCAGCCGGTGATCCTGGGCGCGATGGAGCGGGAAGGACGGCTCAGCACCGCCCAGATCGGCCTGGCCGCGACGGTCGAGCTGATGGCGCTGGGCATTGCCGCCGGTCTGGCGGCAGCCTTCCTGAAGCCCACGAACATCCGGCTGAAGATCGCGATCGCCTGCCTGCTGCACGCGGGCGCGATGCTGGCCACCACCCTGACCAGCGACGTCGGCGTGATCGTCACCCGCGCGGCGGCCGGGGCCTGCGCCGGGGTGATGCTGTGGCTGGCCATCGGGGTGATCGCGCGGGCGTCCAGGCCCGAGCGGGCCGCGGGCGTCTTCGTCACCGTCCAGACCTTCGCCCAGTTGGTGCTGGCCGCGGTGCTGCCGGCCACGGTCATGGTCCACGGCGGCGTCAACGGCGCGCTGGTCTGCCTGGCGGTGATCTCGTTGCTGGCTGGCGTCGCTGCGCTGGCGGGACCCGATCGCTTCGCGCCCCTGCCCAAGACCGAGGAGGGCGGACGCCTGGACGCCCGCTCGATCGGCGGCCTGGCGGCGGTGTTTCTGTGGATGGCCTTCATCGTGGCCCTGTGGGTCTATCTGGAGCCCCTGGCCGCCAAGGCAGGCCTGTCGCCGCGCGAGGCAGGGCTGGCCATCGCCCTGGCCCTGGGCCTGCAAGTTCTCGGCGGCGCGGCCGCCACGGCGGTGGGCGACCGCGTACCGCCGACCCGGATGCTGCTGGGTGTCGGGGCGATCAACGTCCTGATCCTGGCGATCCTGTGGAGCGGTCCCGGGCGCGGCCTGTTCGTGGCCTGCGTGGCGGTGTTCGGCTTCCTGTGGCTGTTCGCCCTGCCGTTCCAGACCCTGCTGATGATCCGCGTAGATCCGACCCGGCGCGCCTCGATGCAACTGGGCGCAGCCCAGCTGCTGGGCAGCAGCGCCGGGCCGCTGGCGGCGTCGCTGGTGGTGGGCGAGGGGCCGGTGAAGCGGGCCCTGATCCTGTCGGCCACCTGCCTGGCGCTGGCCCTGGGCCTGATCAGCCTCTTGCGACCGAAGTCGCCCGCGTGAGGTGCTGGTAGTACAGCGCCACCATCCAGCAGATCTCCTCGTTGATCTGGTCCTCGTCCTGGTCCGGCTCTTCCAGGACCATTTCGGTGGCGGCGTACATCATCTGGGTGGTCAGCCGCGTGGCCGTGCGCAGGCGATCCTCGCTGACGTTGGGGTTCTCGGCCTTGAGGATCTCGAACAGCGTCTGGGCGACCATGTCGCGCGAGGTGGTGCGGACCTCCTGCAGCATCGGCAGCGCCCTTAGCGCCCGCAGGATCCAGTCGCCGCCGGGGAAGTCGCGGGTGATGGCGTTGATCTGCTTTTGCAGGTCACGGTTCCTGGCGACGGAGTCTTCCAGCGACGAGGCCTTCGTCCCGCCGTCCTCAAGCCAGGCCAGAACGACCTTGTCCTGGGCGTCCATCAGCCGATGGGCCAGCTCCTTGAGCAGGGCGTACTTGTTAGGGAAGTAGCGGTAGAGGGCCGGCGGCGTCAGGCCCGCCCGCTCGCACACCAGGTTGGTCGTCAGTCGCTCGAAGCCGACCTCGGCCAGCAGCTCGCCGGCGGTGGTCAGGATGACCTCGAACGTGTCCTTGCCGCGCCGGCGCGAGGGCCGCGACTTGGTGTCGAGCGAAGGCGCTTCGATCTTGGCCGTAGGGGTCTTGGCGGCGGTGCTTCTTGCCATGAGGTCCTGATAGCAAGATTGCCTGGCGCGGACGAGGCGGCAAACCCCGTACGGGTCCGCCGCCCCTCTCGCCCCCGCTAGTAGTGATACCGCAGGAAGACGCCCAGGCTGCGTGGGCGGTTCATGCTGAGCAGGTCCTCGCCCAGGCTGTCGATGTTCGAGATCGACACGACATAGGTCTTGTCGAACAGGTTGCGGGCGAAGGCGCCGGCCTCGACCTTCTGGTCGGGCGAGCGCCAGCTGACCTGGGCCCCGGCGATCCAGACCGCGTCCTGCGACAGGCGCTCGGCGTTCGAGTTGTCGAAATAGACCTTGGACGAATAGTTGGCGTCGACATTGGCGACGATCGACGATCCGTTGGCCAGCGGGGCGACCCAGGTGGCGGCGGTGTTGAAGGTCACCTTCGGCGACTGCGGCAGGCGGTTGCCGGTGTAGTCCTGGCCCTCGCTGAAGTACTCGCCGAACTTGGCGTGCAGCAGCGAGACGCCGGCGGTGATGGTCAGGGGCTGGATCGGTCGGGCGGTGATCTCGGCCTCGCCGCCGTAGACCTTGGAGTTGGCGGCGTTGTCCAAAACGAGCACGGTCAAGCCGTTGCGCAGCGCCTGGGCGAAGACCTGCTGGTTCTTGTAGTCGTAATAGAAGCCCGACACGTTCAGCCGCAGGCGACGGTCGAAGAACTCGGACTTCATGCCGACTTCATAGGCGTCCAGGGTCTCGTTGTCGTAGGGCTCGACCTCTTCGGCCGTCGTGGCCAGGCCGCCGAAGAAGCCGCCGCTCTTATAACCGCGGTTGTAGGTGGCGTAGACGTTGGTGCCGTCCGTCACCTCGTAGCGCAGGCCTAGGCGTCCCGAGAACGCCGAGAAGGTCTTCTTCTGGTCCGAGGTCAAAAGGACGATCAGGCCGTCCTCGATCTGGCTCTTGTAGTTCATGTGCTTGTCGTCGGCCGACCAGCGCAGGCCGACCGTGCCGGTCAGCTTGTCGGTCAGCTTGTAGTCGGCCTGGCCGAAGACGGCGTAGCCCTTGGTCTTCTGGGTGTAGGGCCAGCCGAACACCGCGACGCTGTTCTCGGGGCTGAGACCGGTGGGATTGTCGGGCGCGATGAACAGCGGGCGCAGGTCGCGCAGAGTGTCCTGGCGGGTGTTGTCCTGGACCGTCTCGTCCATGAAATAGCCGCCGACCACCCAGTTCAGCCGGCCCGACGGGTTGTCGGACTGCAGGCGCAGCTCCTGCGTGAACTGCTGCTGGCGGGAGCGGTAGTTGATCTCCAGCATCTGGGCCGGACTGCCGTCGGTGTTCTCCAGGTCGTTGCGGTGAGCCCACTGCCAGGCGGTCACCGAGACCAGCTGCAGGCCGTTGAACGACCAGGTCGCCTGGGCCGAGGCGCCGAACAGGTCGACCTTGTCCTTGCCTTCCAGATTAGCGTCGATGGCGCGCGGGTTCTTGTCGGTGTCGGCGTAGCCCAGCAAGTCCGTGCAGGCGCCGCTGCCATAAGATGCTGGCGCGCACAGGCCGTCGGCGCCGGTCGCGGCCGCGGTGGCGGGGAACAGGGCGCGGTGCTCGGGCGCGATGGCGTCGCCGCGGTTCACGTAGCGATTGACCTGGGCCAGCAGCTCGAAGTCGTCGGTTGGGGTGTAGAGCAGCGACAGGCGGCCGGCCCAGTGGTCGGCGGCGTTGACGTCGTTCCCGGTGACGCGGTTGTAGGTGTAGCCGTCGTCCTTGACCCACTGGCCGGCGGCGCGGAAGGCCAGCTTGTCGGCGACGATGGGACCGCCCACGGCCGCCTCGGCCGTCACGGCGTTGAAGGTGGCGTATTCCAGCGAGGCGTCGGCCGTGAAGGTCTGGCTGGGCCGCTTGGTGGTGATGTTGATCGCGCCGCCGTTGGTGTTGCGGCCGTACAGCGTGCCTTGCGGGCCGCGCAGCACCTCGACCTGGGCCAGGTCGTAGAAGCCGGCCATCTGGGCCAGGGGCGAGCCGATATAGACTCCGTCGACATAGACGCCGACGCCGCTGGAGGCGTTGGGATTGAAGTCGCTGAGGCCCACGCCGCGGATGTAGATCTTGGGATTGGCGGCCGCGTCGTTGGCGCTGATCCGCATGCCCGGCGCCATGTTGTTCAGGGCCAGGACGTTGTTGACCCCGCGCGCGGACAGGGTGTCGGCGGTCAGGGCGGTCACCGAGACCGGAACGTCCTGCAGGTTCTCCGCCCGCTTTTGGGCGGTGACGACGATCTCGGCGATCGCTGTATCGTCCTGCTTGGTTGTCGCCGGGGCCGTCTGGGCTGCCGCGAGGCCCGCCGAAAGCGCCAGCATGGCGCACCCCATGAGCATAGCCGCCTTCATCTCACGCTCCCTCAAATCCGGTGCTGCGACCGGTTGGGCTCATTACGATAATAAAAACTATCTCAATGCAAGGGGCGTACGCGCAAGGGGGGGGTGCCGGTCGCCGTTCGCGGCGTCGCGATCGGCGGGCGACGGCGCCTGGTTTGAGAGCGCGGCTGACGCGAAAGCAGTCGGGAAGCGGGCCTTGGACGCCGAGGAAGCGGTCGGGCCTTGCCAATATCCGCTCGGCTCGAAAGCGGACCAAACGATGTTATAGGTATATCGTATAAGATATTTGACATAAATTGTATAATCGTGCCTCCTCCCCTCGAGGCGCGGTCGATGTGGGCCGCGCGGCGGAGGGGAGAGCCATGTCCAACAGGCAGGTGCGACTAGATCTTTTGGCGGGAGCGGCGGCGGTCGCCGTCCTGTCCTTCATGGCCGGAGCGCCGGCCGCTTTCGCCCAGGACGCAGCAAAGGCCGAAGAGCCGGCGACCCTGGACGCGGTGGTGGTGACCGGCTCGCGCATCAAGCGTCCGAACCTGGTGGCGGCCAGCCCGATGACGGTCGTGGGCAGCGACGAGGTCAAGTTTCAGGGCGCGACGTCGATCGACAGCGTTCTGAATCGCCTGCCGCAGTTCACCGCCGACTCGAACGAGAACGGCTCGAACGGCTCTGACGGCACCGCGCGCGTGAACCTGCGCAACATGGGCTCAAATCGCGTGCTGGTGCTGGTCGACGGACAGCGCATGCTGCCGACCGAGACGGCCGACGTGAACTTCATCCCCAGCGCCCTAGTCGACCGCGTCGACGTCGTCACCGGCGGCGCCTCGGCGGTGTACGGCTCGGACGCCGTGTCGGGCGTGGTCAACTTCATCCTGAAGAAGGACCTGAACGGCCTTCGCTTCGACGCCCAGTACAGCACGGCCCAGCACACCAACGACAACGCCTATCCGCGGTCGCTGATCTCGCAGGCCAACTACAAGCTTCCCGACAAGCACGTGCGCGACGGCGAGAAGATCGACGTCAACCTAGCCATCGGCATGAACGCGCCGAACGGCAAGGGCAACGCCACCTTCTATGTCGGCTATCGCGAGATGAAGCCGGTCACCCAGGACAGCCGCGACTACTCGGCCTGCGGCCTGAACCTGGCGGGCTCGAACAACAACGCCCTGGTGTGCGGCGGCTCCAGCAACAACGAATACGGCCTGTTCACCCTGCTCAGCGGCCCCAACGCCGGCCAGACGCTGAACAACACCAAGGACGGGGCCAAGACCTGGGTCCCGTATAACAGCTCGTTCCTCTACAACTACGCGCCGACCAACTACATTCAGCGCTCCGACGCCCGCTACACGGCCGGCGCCTTCGCGCACTACGAGGTGAACAAGGCCGCCGAGATCTACGGCAGCGTCATGTTCATGGACGACCACACCTTCTCGCAGGCCGCGCCGTCGGCTCTGTTCCAGGGCACGACGTTCAAGATCAACTGCAACAACCCGCTGATGTCGGCCTCGCAGGCCTCGACCCTCTGCGGCTCGGCCGCCGGGACGGACGTCAATCAGGACGTCTTCATCGGCTACCGCCTGACCGGTCCGGGCAGCAGCCCGCGCCGCGACGACCTGCGCCACACCGACTATCGCGTGAACCTGGGCTCGCGCGGCGAGATCGCGCCGGGCTGGACCTACGACGCCAGCTTCCTGTTCTCGACCGTGATCCTGGACGAGAGCTACAAGAACAACGTCGACAACGCCAAGGCGATGAAGGCCTTACAGGTGGTCAACGTGAACGGCGTGGCGACCTGTAAGTCGGTGGTCGACGGCACCGATCCCAGCTGCGTGCCGATCGATGTCTTCAAGTACCAGGGCCTCAGCGGCGCCGCGTACAAGTACCTCTACGCGCCGACCTACACCCACGGCGTCCAGCGCGAGAAGGTGCTCAGCGCCAACGTCAACGGCGACCTGGGCCAATACGGCATCAAGAGCCCGTGGGCCAACGACGGCGCGGCCCTGGCCTTCGGCGTCGAGCACCGCCGCGAGGAGCTGAAGTTCGAGGCCGACGCCCTGGCCCAGGCCAACGGCACCAAGGAGAACAACGGCGCGTTCAGCGTCAACGAAGTCTACGGCGAACTGGACCTGCCGCTGGCCCAGGACCTGCCCTTCATCAAGACCCTGTCGGTGAACGCCGGCTACCGGACCTCGGACTACAACTACCTCGACAAACGGGTCTCGACCTACAAGGTCGAGCTGCAGTACGCCCCGACCTCGGACATCCGCTTCCGCGCCAGCTACAACCGCGCCGTCCGTGCAGCCAATATCAGCGAGCTGTTCGCGCCCCAGGGCCTGGGCAACGTCGCGGCCGTCGACCCGTGCTCGGGACCGACGCCGAAGGCCAGCGCCGCGGCCTGCGCCCTGACCGGCGTCACCGCCGCCCAGTACGGCAAGATTCCGGACTGCCCGGCCGAAACCTGCGTCACCCAGGGCGGCGGCAATCCGGACCTGAAGCCGGAAGTGGCCGACACCCGCACCGCCGGCGTCGTCCTGACCCCGCGCTTCCTGCCGGGCTTCTCGATGTCGGTCGACTACTTCGACATCTATGTCGACAAATACATCGGCGCGGTCGACGCCCCGACCGTGATCAACCAGTGCGTCCAGACCAGCAATCCCTACTTCTGCAGCCTGTTCCACCGCGACCCGACCTCGGGCGTGCTGTTCGGCGATCGCGGCTACATCGTCGCGACCAACCAGAACACCGGCTACCTGCAGACCTCGGGCATCGACGTGACGAGCAACTACCGGCTCGAGCTGTCGTCGCTAGGCGATGTCGATTTCAGCTTCGTCGGCACCTACCTGAACAGCCGCAAGATCGAGCAACTGCCGGGTCTGGGATCGTACAACTGCAAGGGCCTGTTCGGTCCGACCTGCGGCCAGCCCAATCCGGCCTGGCGTCACCAACTGCGCGCGACCTGGAACCTGCCCTGGATCGCCGCGTCGATCTCGGCCAACTGGCGCTATTTCGGCGCCACGAACCTGTCCAGCAACGACAGCAATCCGTTCCTGCAGGGCGACTACGTCGAGATCAACAAGAAGATCAAGGCGTACAACTACATCGACCTGGCCGCGAACTGGAAGGTGCGCGAGCAGCTTACCCTGCGCGCCGGCCTCAACAACCTGTTCGACAAGGATCCGCCGGTGATCGCCGCCGGGCTGCTCAGCTCGTTCGGCAACGGCAACACCTACCCCGGCGTCTACGACCCCATGGGTCGGACGATGTTCGTGGGCCTGACTATGGACTTTTAGTCCGTGGTCACGGGGGACCGGTCAGACCCGGTCCCCGTTCTTCCCCGGAAACTGTAAAAGCCGTCCACGCCTGGCGTGGGCGGCTTCTCTTTGTTTGCTGATGGCGGAAGGTTTGAGAGTCGTGGGTAGCCCCCTCCAGTGTCATCCCGGCCGCAGCGAAGCGGAGAGCCGGGACCCAGGGGCCGTGCAGTGCGGTTGCCGCTGGGGTCCCGGATAACCTCTGCGAGGCTTCCGGTATGACACGAATTGGGAAGTTCGGATCCTACCCCGCGCTGGCCGCGTCCTCGGCGTTCATCGTCTCGTCCGCCCCATGCGACCAGCGCTTGAGGACGGGGGACAGCGCCAGGAAGCCCAGGCCCAGCGCCATGGCGATCCCGCCGATCCAGTTGAACACCGCCAGCGAGCGGGCCAGGGCCGCGCCGGGGTCCAGCACCTGGCCGCCGACGGTCTCGGTGGCGGTCAGGCCGGCGACGAAGCCGCCGACGGTGTTGGCGATCGACACGGCCATGAACCAGACGGCCATGACGAACGAGACCAGCGAGGCCGGCGACAGCTTGGTCATCTGCGACAGGCCCACCGGCGACAGGCACAGCTCGCCCGTGGTGTGCAGCAGGTACATCAAGAGCAGGAAGATCAGCGGCGTGCGGAAGGCGCCGTCGGCCAGGGGCGCGCCCAGCTGCAGCACCAGGAACCCCGCCCCGACCTGCAGCAGGGCCAGGCCGAACTTGACCACCGGATTGAGGTCCTTGCCGCGCGCGCCCAGCCAGGTCCACAGCCAGGCGAACACCGGGGCGAAGATCAGCAGCCAGCCCGAGGCCAGTCCCTGGGTCTGGGCGGCGTTGAAGCTGGTGTCGATCCAGAAGGTGGCGTGGCGGTCCAGGCTGGCGGCGGCCATCTGCTCGGGCGTGGCCAGGGTGATCGCCCCGCCCAGCCAGCGGACCGGATGGGACACCAGGTCCAGTTGGACGTTGGTGGCGGCGTAGAGGTTCAGCGACGAGCCGGCCTGGTCGAACAGGGTCCAGAAGATCACCGCTCCGAAGATCAGGAACAGGGCCAGGGCCAGGCGCTCGCGCTCGACCTTGCCGCAGCGGGCGAACATGAACCACAGCACGTAGCCCAGCGAGCCGACCATGCCGGCGATCAGGATACCGCTGACCGCCGCCGTGCGCCGCACCAGGAAGAAGGTCGCCACCACGCCCAGCAGCGACAGGCCGTAGATCAGGGTCTCGCGGCTGATCGCGCCCAGCACCGGCTGGCGCAGCAGGGCCGGGTCCGGCGGCTCGGCCTTGCCTTGCAGCAGCGGCTTGCCCAGCATGAACACCACGAAGCCGGCCAGCATCCCCAGTCCCGCCAGGCCGAAACCCGCCCACCAGCCGACCGTTACGCCCAGCAGGCCGCACAGCAGCGAGGCCCAGAACGAGCCCAGGTTGATGCCGT
>Ga0209051_1001240_pt1 | contig 22881 bp, 19 predicted proteins | sample AraplaCvi_mMS_r2_2_FD_184286 | JGI IMG/M metagenome (GOLD analysis project Ga0209051, IMG submission 184286) | Arabidopsis root microbial communities from North Carolina, USA - plate scrape MF_Cvi_mMS_r2 (SPAdes) (version 2) | ecosystem: Host-associated > Plants > Roots > Endosphere | place...
TGCGGCCGGCGTACCGGTGGTGATGGCCGACGTCAAGGGCGACCTGTCGGGTCTGTCGCGGCCGGGTGCACCGGGGGACAAGGTCACCCAGCGCTCGGCCGACACCGGCGACGACTGGGCCCCGACGGCCTACCCGGTCGAGTTCCTGTCGCTGGGGACCTCCGGCATCGGTGTCCCGGTGCGTGCGACCATCACCAGCTTCGGGCCGATCTTGCTGTCGAAGGTGTTGGGGCTCAACGCCACTCAGGAGTCGACGCTGGGCCTGATCTTCCACTGGGCCGACCAGAAGGGTCTGTCGCTGCTGGATCTGAAGGACCTGCGGTCGGTGATCCAGTTCCTCACCAGCGAGGACGGCAAGCCCGAACTCAAGGCGCTCGGCGCGGTGAGCACGACGACGGCGGGGGTCATCCTGCGCGCCCTGGTCAACCTCGAGGCCGAGGGCGCCGACACCTTCTTCGGCGAGCCCGAACTCGAGCCCGAGGACCTGATGCGGTTCGACGCGCAGGGCCGCGGCGTCATCACGCTGCTGGAACTGGGCGCGCAGGCGGCCCGGCCGGTGATGTTCTCGACGTTCCTGATGTGGGTGCTCGCCGACCTGTTCACCTCGCTGCCGGAGGTCGGTGACGTGGACAAGCCCAAGCTGGTGTTCTTCTTCGACGAGGCGCACCTGCTGTTCGACGACGCGTCCAAGGCGTTCCTCGAGCAGGTCGAGCAGACCGTCAAGCTCATCCGCTCCAAGGGCGTCGGGGTGTTCTTCTGCACCCAGTTGCCCACCGACGTGCCCAACGACGTGCTCTCCCAGCTCGGCGCGCGCGTGCAGCACGCATTGCGCGCGTTCACCCCCGACGACCAGAAGGCGCTGTCCAAGACGGTGCGCACCTACCCCAAGACCGACGTCTACGACCTGGAGGAGGCGTTGACGTCCCTGGGCACCGGCGAGGCGATCGTCACCGTGCTCTCGGAGAACGGTGCGCCGACCCCGGTGGCGTGGACCAGGATGCGCGCCCCGAGGTCGCTGATGGACACCATCGGCCCGGACGCCATCTCCGCGGCGGCGAAGGCGTCACCCCTGCACACCGAGTACGGGCAGACCGTCGACCGGGAGTCGGCCTACGAGCGACTCAACGCCAAACTGGCACCACCGCCACCACCAACACCGCCACCGCCGGCGCCGGATGCGCTCCCGCCGCCGCTGGACGGTGGCTTCGACGGTGGGGCCTACTACCCGGGCCCGGTCGCCGCACCCCCGCCGGAGGGGCCCAGCTTCGTCGACGAGGTGATCCACAGCTCGGCGTTCAAGAGCTTCATCCGATCGGCGGCCACCGTCGCCGGACGGGAGATCACCCGCAGCGTGTTCGGAACCGGCACGCGCCGGCGCCGACGTCGCTGAGCAACTACTCGCCGCCGAGTTTCTTGTAGACCGCGCCGACGATCGGCGTGACGACCGACCGCGGGGCGTAGCCGCTGGCCACCGACATCGCCTTGGACGTGACGCCGGGGACGACGCGCATCTTGTTGCGCTCGAGGCCGTCGAGCGACAGCTTCGCGGTGTGTTCGGTGGAGATCCAGAGGAAGTCGGGGATCAGCTTCTCGACCAGCGACTGCTCGTCGGGGTCGGGCAGTTCGGTGCGCACCGGGCCGGGTGCCAGCACGGTGACGTGGACGCCGAGCGGTTTGACCTCGCCGCGCAGCGACTCGCTGAAGGTGTTGACGAACGCCTTCGACGCCGCGTAGGTCGCGTTGTTGGGGATCGGCGAGTTACCCGCCGCCGATCCGGAGATGAGGATGCCGCCGGCCCGGCGCTCGACCATGCCGGGCAGGACGGCCAGCACCAGGTCGTGGACGCCGAGGACGTTGAGCTGCACCTGCGCCTTCTCGCCCGCGGCGTCGAGCTTGGCGACGGGGCCGAAGGTGGCGGTGCCGGCGTTGGCGCACAGGATCGACACGTTGCGCTGCGCCAGTTCCGCGCACAGTTCGTCACGGGCCGCGGGGTCGGCCAGGTCGACGGCCCGCACCTCGACGGTCACGCCGTAGCGCTCGGTCAGCGTGGCGGCCAGCGATGTCAGCACGTCCTCGCGGCGGGCGGTGATGATCAGGTGGTGCCCTCGGGCGGCGAGCTCGGTGGCCAGCGCCTCGCCGATGTTCTGGGAGGCGCCGGTGACGACGGCGCGCGCGTCGGGACTGGGAGCGGGTACGGACATGGGCCCAATCGTAGGTACCAATAGAGTGCGGTCATGACCAACCCCGCGGGTACTCGGACCGCGGGGCGTTTCCCCGTCGTCGCGTGGGCGCTGTGGGACTGCGGCGCAACCGGAGTCAACGCGATCGTCGTCACGTTCGTGTTCTCGGTGTACCTCACCGGGCAGGTCGGCGCGGGTCTGCCTGGCAGCACGACGCCGACGGCCTGGCTGGGGTGGGCGCTGTTCGCCGCCGGGCTGGCGGTCGCGGCGCTGGCCCCGGTCACGGGCATCTGGGTGGACGCGGCGCACCGCAGGCGCACGGTGCTGGCCGCACTGACCGCGATCGTGATCGCGTTGACCGCGTCGATGAGCGCCATCCGTCCCGAGCATCGCTATCTCTGGGTGGGTCTGCTGCTGCTGTCGGTCACGGCGGCGTGCAGTGACTTGGCCACGGTGCCCTACAACGCGATGCTGCGTGAGTTGTCGACCCCGGACACATCGGGGAGGATCTCCGGATTCGGCGCAGCCTCAGGCTATTTGGGTAGTGTGCTCCTGCTACTGGTGGCGTACTTCGGCTTCATCGGCGGCGCCGACGGCGACACCAGCGGACTGTTCGGCGTGCCGGCCGGTGACGGGTGGCCGGTGCGGTTGGTCATGTTGGTCGCCGCGGCGTGGTTCGCGGTGTTCGCCGTGCCGTTGGTGGTGGGCGCCCGCACCCGCGTCGACCCGGTCGCACCCGAATCTCCGGTCGTCACAGGCGGAGTGGTCGGGGCGTACCGAAAGCTGTGGTCCGATCTCGGGGACCAGTGGCGACGCGACCGCAACGTCGTCTACTACCTGGCGGCGAGTGCCGTCTTCCGCGACGGGTTGACCGGCATCTTCACCTTCGGTGCGGTGCTGGGCGTCTCGGCCTACGGGGTGTCGGGCGCCGACGTGCTGCTCTTCGGCATGTGCGCGTTGGTCGTCGCGGCCACGGGGGCGGTCCTGGGCGGACTACTCGACGACCGGATCGGATCCAAGCCCATCATCGTCGGCTCGCTCGTCGCGATGATCACCGTCGCCCTGGTGATGATGACGTTGCACGGGCCTGCTGCCTTTTGGGCGTGCGGGCTCGCGCTGTGTCTGTTCATCGGCCCCATTCAGTCCTCGGCGCGCACCACGATGATGCGGATGTCGGTGGAGGGCAAGGAAGGTGCCGCGTTCGGGCTCTACACCACGACGGGGCGGGCCGCGACGTTCCTCGCGCCCATCCTGTTCACCACGTTCATCACCGTGTTCGGCACGGATCGCGCCGGGATGGGCGGTCTGGTCACCGTCCTGGCGCTGGGGCTGGTGGCGATCTGCTTCGTCCGCGTGCCGCGGCATTCGGCCTAACGGCTGCCCAGCGCGGTGCACAACGTCAGCCCGGTCCCGGTGTTCTGCTGGGTCTCGGTGCCGTCGATGGTGATCGAGCAGGTGAGTTCACGACCGACGTTGACGATGCTGACGCTCGCCGAGCTGTTGGCCGCGCCGGCGAGCTGAACTTCCTTCTGCCACGGCAACATCACGTTGAACTCGGTCTGCAGGACGCCGCCGCTGTCGAGGTAGAGGATGCTGATGGCCCGGCCCTCGCCGGAGACGGTGTAGACCACGGTGTGGCTGTCGTTCGGGTTGGTCGACGTCGTGGGCGGTACGACGCCCGGGCTCGTCGTCGGCGTGGTGCTCGGCACGAGCGTGGTGGTGGGCGTCGTCGCCGTGCTGCTCGGGGTGGACGGACGGGTCGCGGTGGGCTCGATGGGGGTTTGCGGCGGCGCGACGACGGTGTCCTGGTGCGAACTGTCGACGATGACCAGTCCGATCACCATGCCCAGGACGACGAGCAACACCATGCCGGCGGCGGCCCACAGCCAGCGCCGTGGGTTGGGTCCGTCGGGCTTGGGTGGGTCCGGTGGCTCCGAGCCGGGTGGGTTCGGCGGCCCGTAGCCGCCGGTCGCATAGGGGTCGTAGCCGTACGGCGAGTAGGCGGGCAGTTGTTCGGTGGGCCGCGACCGGTTCGCGTCGGTACCCCCGGCGCCCTGGTACGGCGCCTGCTGACCGTACGTCGACCCGGGGATGGCGGGGTAGTTGTACGTGCCGGGGTGTTGTTGGTCCCACCCGTCGCGGCGCGACGAATCCGTCATCTCCACCTCATGACTGCAGGGTACCTGCGTCGGCCGGGTGTCCCGTCGAGCCCGGAATCGACACCGGCTCCGCGGGTTGTGAGGGGTTTATCGCAATTATCGGGCGGGTAAACGGTCGCGACGCCGCACGGGCGGTCATCGACACGGAGGTTTGGCATGCGAGGCAGCGGAATCATCGGCACCATCGTGCTCGTGTGGTTGCTGATCGGCGTGTTCGCCGCCTACCAGCGCGATTACTTCAAGTCCTCTGAAACCAGCTGTGCGACAGCCGGATCGATCGCCCTGACGGTGGTTGCAGGCCCGCTGAACTACGCGGGCGCGAACCCCAAGGTCGCCGACTGCAACATCAACGTCCCCCAGCCCAGCCAGTAGCGAGCGAGGTGCAGGCATGATCGCCCTAGGTGTACTTCTGATCATTCTCGGTCTGGTGTTCGCCGTCCCGGTGTTGACCTACGTCGGCGTGGTCGCGGTGGTGATCGGTGCGGTGTTCTGGTTGCTTGGAGCACTCGGTCACGCCGTCGGCGGTCGTCGCGTCTGGTACTAGCTGCGACGGGTCAGCGCGGCCAGCGTCATGGCCCGCAGCATCGCCCGTGAGGATTCCCGAAACGCCCCCGGTCGCACGCTGTGGGGAGTGGAGTTGAGCAGACCGAATGCGGCATGTGCGGCCAAGCGGGCGTCGGCGTCTTCGAGCTCGTCGTCGACGCGGCGCAACACGTCGACCCACAGTTCTACGTACTCGCGTTGCGCGCGGCGTACCTGACGCTTGGCCGAGGCCGGTAGGTGGGCCAGGTCGCGATCTTGAATCCGGATCAGCTCGGGTTCGGTCAGCGTGAAGTCGAGGTGGAAGTCGACCAGTCCGTCGAGTGCGGACGTCGGATTCTGCGAGTCGGCCACGACGGCGGTGGCACCCTCCAGCAGACGCGTGCTGATTCCGACAAGCAGTTCGACGAGCAAGGCCTCCTTGTTGGGGAAGTGGCGGTAGATCGCCGGCCCCGTCACGCCCGCGGCGGCGCCGATGTCCTCGAGGCGTACGCCGAGGAAGCCATGTTCGGCCATCAGGCGCTCGGCGGCGGCGAGCAGCTGCGAGCGGCGGTCGGACTTCGCCCGGCTGCGCGGTGTCGCCCCCGTCGTGGTCGGCTTCTTCGCGGTGGCCACCCCTGCCCCTTCGCGTGATTGCCCTTTTCGGTTAACGACGACTAACATAACATCAGTTAGCGACGGTTAACCAAGATGAACGGAAGCGGCCATTGCCCACGCAGACGACCCATCGTGAGCAGCATCTAACCCTGGTAGCGGAGTTGCGCGACAAGCTGGCGGCCGCGGCGCTCGGCGGGCCGCAACGCGCCAGGGAGCGCCACGTCAGCCGGGGCAAGCTGTTGCCTCGCGACCGGGTCGACGGCTTGCTCGATCCCGGCAGTCCCTTCCTGGAACTCGCCCCGCTGGCCGCCGACGGCATGTACGACGACGAATGCCCCGGCGCCGGCCTGATCGCCGGTATCGGGCGGGTGTCGGGCCGGGAATGCATGGTCGTGGCCAACGACGCCACGGTCAAGGGCGGCACCTACTACCCAGTCACCGTCAAGAAACACCTTCGCGCACAAGAGATTGCGGCGCAGAACCGGCTGCCGTGTCTGTACCTCGTCGACTCCGGCGGTGCCTTCCTGCCGCGTCAGGACGAGGTGTTCCCCGACCGCGAGCACTTCGGCCGGATCTTCTTCAACCAGGCCAACCTCAGCGCCCAGGGCATCCCGCAGATCGCCGCGGTGCTCGGCTCGTGTACCGCCGGCGGCGCCTACGTGCCCGCGATGAGCGACGAAGCCGTCATCGTGCGCAACCAGGGCACCATCTTCCTCGGCGGACCACCGTTGGTGAAGGCCGCCACCGGCGAGGTGGTCACGGCCGAGGAGCTCGGCGGCGGCGACCTGCATTCGAAGGTCTCCGGCGTCACCGACCACCTGGCCCGCGACGATCGTGACGCCCTGCGAATCGTCAGGGACATCGTGGCCACCCTGGGTCCGCGCACGCCCACCCCGTGGGAGGTCGTGCCGACGGTCGAACCCACCGCCGACGCGACCGAACTCTACGACGTCGTGCCCACCGACTCGCGGGTTCCCTACGACGTTCACGAGGTGATCACCCGGATCGTCGACGGGTCGAGTTTCACCGAATTCAAGGCCGAATACGGCACGACGCTGGTCACCGGATTCGCCCGCATCCATGGCCACCCCATCGGCATCGTCGCCAACAACGGGGTTCTCTTCGGTGAATCCGCAGTCAAGGGAGCACATTTCGTCGAGCTGTGCGACAAGCGTTCGGTGCCCCTGCTGTTCCTGCAGAACATCGCCGGGTTCATGGTGGGCCGCGACTACGAGGCGGGTGGCATCGCCAAGCACGGCGCCAAGATGGTCACGGCGGTGGCGTGCGCACGGGTGCCAAAGCTGACCGTGGTGATCGGCGGGTCCTACGGGGCGGGAAACTACTCGATGTGCGGGCGGGCGTATTCGCCTCGCTTCCTGTGGATGTGGCCCAACGCCCGCATCTCGGTGATGGGCGGCGAACAAGCCGCATCGGTGCTGGCGACCGTGCGAGGTGACATGACTGCCGAGCAAGAGGAGGCCTTCAAGGCCCCGATCCGCGAGCAGTACGAGCACCAGGGCAATCCCTACTACTCCACCGCGCGACTCTGGGACGACGGCGTCATCGACCCGGCCGACACCAGAACGGTGGTGGGACTTGCCCTCTCCGTCGTCGCACAGGCTCCGCTGGAGCCCGTGTCCTACGGCGTGTTCAGGATGTGACCCGATGACTACTGGTAGGACCTTCGACACCGTCCTGGTGGCCAATCGCGGCGAGATCGCCGTACGGGTCATCCGCACGCTGCGGACCATGGGAATCCGCTCGGTGGCCGTCTACAGCGACGCCGACGCCGACGCGCGCCACGTCGCCGAGGCCGACGTCGCGGTGCGGATCGGACCCGCGGCCGCCAGGCAGAGCTACCTCGACGTGGACGCGGTGGTGCGTGCCGCCCAGCGCACGGGTGCCCAAGCCGTCCACCCCGGATACGGATTCCTCTCCGAGAACGCCCAATTCGCCGCCGCCCTCGCCTCGGCGGGTATCGCGTTCATCGGTCCTCCGGTGGGCGCCATCGAGACGATGGGGGACAAGATCGCGGCCAAGGCGGCGGTGTCGGACTTCGGAGTGCCGGTGGTTCCCGGCATCTCGCGACCCGGCCTCACCGACGCCGACCTCGTCGACGGCGCACCCCAGATCGGATTCCCGGTGTTGGTCAAGCCGTCGGCGGGTGGCGGTGGCAAGGGCATGCGGGTCGTTCACGACGCGGCCGATCTGCCGGCGGCGCTGGCGTCGGCGCGCCGGGAGGCGGCGTCGGCCTTCGGTGACGACACGTTGTTCCTCGAGCGATTCGTACTCAACCCCCGGCACATCGAGGTGCAGGTGATCGCCGACGGTCACGGCAACGTGGTGCACCTCGGAGAGCGTGAGTGCAGCCTGCAGCGTCGCCATCAGAAGGTGATCGAAGAGGCGCCGTCGCCGCTTCTGGACGCCGCGACCCGCGCCCGCATCGGCCAAGCCGCCTGCGACACCGCCCGCAGCGTCGACTACACCGGAGCGGGCACCGTCGAGTTCATCGTCTCCGCCGACCGGCCCGACGAATTCTTCTTCATGGAGATGAACACCCGACTGCAAGTCGAACACCCGGTCACCGAACTCGTCACCGGTCTCGACCTCGTCGAGCTACAGGTGCGGGTCGCAGCGGGCGAGCGGCTGCCCTTCGGCCAGGACGACGTCGTGCTGACCGGGCACGCCGTCGAGGCCCGCGTCTACGCCGAGGATCCCGCCAACGGGTTCCTGCCCACCGGCGGCACCGTGCTCGACGTGGTGGAGAGCCCCCGCACGCGCAACGACTCGGGCATTCGCGCCGGCACCGTCGTCGGCAGCGACTACGACCCGATGCTCGCCAAGGTGATCGCCCATGCCGCAGACCGGTCCGCGGCGCTCGCCGTCCTGGACGCAGCCCTGGCCGACACCGCCGTCCTGGGCGTGACAACCAACCTCGACTTCCTGCGGTTCTTGCTGGCCGACCCCGACGTGGTGGCGGGGCGGCTCGACACGGGTCTGCTGGATCGCCGGGTGCCCGACTACGTGGGTGTCACGGCCACCGACGAGGATCTGATCGCGGCCGCCGCCTACCGTTGGTTGTCGCGCTGGCCCACCACGGCCGGCGATCTCTGGAGCGTGCCGTCGGGGTGGCGCATCGGGACCCACGCGCCGACGACGGCACGCCTGCGGGCCGGCGAACGGACCGAGCACGTGCACGTTGCAGGCACCCCGCAGCGGGCGACGGTGCGCATCGAGGACGGCGAGACCCGTTGTCTGACGGCGTCTCTGGACGGTCGCTCTCTGACGATCACCCTCGACGGAACCAGGTCGCGGTACGTGGTGGCCGCCGACGGCGAGGTGTCGTGGCTGTCCGGCGGCGGGCGCACCGTCGCGGTCGCCGAGGTGCGCGAGGCGCCGGTGCGGGCGGCCGACGAGGCAGCCGGGGATGCCGAATTGGTCAGCCCCATGCCCGGATCGGTCGTCGCGACCGGTGTCGTCGACGGTGCCGAGGTGACGGCGGGGGAGGTCGTGGTGACCGTCGAGGCCATGAAGATGGAACACGCGTTGACCGCACCGGTCGACGGCGTGGTCGAACTACTGGTCGCCGTCGGCGACCACGTCAAGGTGGGCCAGCTGCTTGCCCGTATCACCGCCGCACCGACCAAGGAGACCGAGGCATGAGCGAATTCCTGTCCACTGCAACGCTGCCCGACCACTATCAGCAGCTCGCCAAGACCGTCCGCGACTTCGCCCGCAGCGTCGTCGCACCCGTGTCGGCCAAGCACGATCGCGAGCACTCCTTCCCCTACGAGGTCGTCGCAGGCATGGCCGACATGGGGTTGTTCGGACTGCCGTTCCCCGAGGAGTACGGCGGTATGGGCGGTGACTACTTCGCCCTGTGTCTGGCGTTGGAGGAGCTCGGCAAGGTCGACCAGAGTGTGGCGATCACCCTCGAGGCCGGTGTGTCGCTTGGCGCGATGCCGGTGTACCGCTTCGGCAACGACGCGCAGAAGCAGGAGTGGCTGCCGCTGCTGGCCTCGGGCAAGGCGCTGGGTGCATTCGGTCTGACCGAGGCGGGCGGGGGCACCGACGCGGGCGCCACCAAGACCACCGCCAAGCTCGACGACGGCCACTGGATCATCAACGGCACCAAGCAGTTCATCACCAACTCCGGAACCGACATCACCAAGCTCGTGACGGTCACGGCGGTCACCTCCATCGATCGTCGGCACAAGGACATCTCGGCGTTCCTGGTGCCGGTCCCGACTGCGGGCTTCACCGCCGAACCTGCCTACGACAAGGTCGGCTGGAATGCCTCGGACACCCACCCGCTGAGCTTCGACGACGTCCGGGTGCCGCAGGAGAACCTCCTCGGCGAACGGGGCCGGGGCTACGCGAACTTCCTGAAGATCCTCGACGAGGGCCGCATCGCGATCGCCGCGGTCTCCGTCGGAGCCGCCCAAGGCTGCGTCGACGAGTGCGTCCGCTACGCCAAGGAGCGACAGGCGTTCGGTTCGCCCATCGCTAGGAATCAGGCCATCGCGTTCAAGATCGCTCGGATGGAGGCACGCGCTCACGCGGCCCGCGCGACCTACTATGACGCGGCCGCACTCATGTTGTCGGGCAAGCCATTCAAGAAGGCCGCAGCGGTGGCCAAGTTGGTTGCCAGTGAGGCCGCGATGGACAACGCGCGCGACGCCACGCAGGTGTTCGGCGGCTACGGCTTCATGAACGAGTACCCGGTGGCGCGGCATTACCGCGACAGCAAGATCCTCGAGATCGGCGAGGGCACCACCGAGGTGCAGCTGATGCTCATCGCCCGCGAGGCGGGCCTGTAATGGAGACGCGGGTCGTCACCCAGCGCGGCCTGTGGTTCGAGGAGTTCGAGACCGGGGTGCGCTACGAGCATCGGCCCGGTCGCACCGTCACCGAAGCCGACAACGTCCTGTTCACCACGCTGACCATGAACACCCAGGCGCTGCATCTCGACGCCGCCTTCGCCGACGCGTTGCCGCCGTTCAACCAACGGCTGGTCAATTCGATGTTCACCTTGTCCACGCTCGTCGGACTGTCGGTCGCGCAGCTCACCCAGGGCACCATCGTCGGCAACCTGGGCTTCGACGAGATCGCGTTCCCGAAGCCGCTGTTCCACGGTGACACGCTCTATGCCGAGAGCGAGGTGCTCGACAAGCGCGAGTCCAAGAGCAGGCCGGGGGAGGGCATCGTCACGTTCTCCCACGTCGGGCGTAACCAACACGGAGACGTCGTCGCCACCGCGTCGCGAAAGACCATGGTGCGCAAGCGTCCTGCGGCGGACTCCTGATGCCGCTCCCATCCGGACCGGGGTGGTTGTTCTGCCCCGCCGATCGCCCGGAACGCTTCGCCAAGGCCGCCCACACGGCCGACGTCGTGATCCTCGACCTCGAGGACGGCGTCGCGGCCTCGGATCGCGAGGGCGCGCGAGCCGCGCTGCTCGAGACACGGCTCGACCCCGAGACGACGGTGGTGCGGGTCAACCCGGTCGGCACACTGGATCACGCGCTCGACCTGGCGGCACTGGCCAAGTCCGACTACACCACCGTGATGCTTGCCAAGACCGAGTCCGCCGAGCAGGTACGGTCGCTGGCGCCGCGGGAGGTCGTCGTCCTCGTCGAGACGCCGCTGGGTGCCCTGTCGGTCACCGAGACCGCCCGGGCCGACAACGCGTGCGCGGTCATGTGGGGTGCCGAGGACTTGTTCGCCGCGACCGGGGGCACCGACAACCGATGGCCTGACGGCACGTACCGCGACGTCGCCGTCCACGTGCGCTCCCAAAGCCTGCTGGCCGCAAAGGCATACGGCAAGCTGGCGCTGGATTCGGTGTACCTCGACATCGCCAACCTCGACGGGCTGCGGGCCGAGGCCGACGACGCGGTCGCCGTCGGGTTCGACGCGAAGGTGGCGATCCATCCCACGCAGGTCGCGGTCATCCGGGCCGCGTATGCGCCGACCGAGGATCAGGTGGCGTGGGCGCGAGCGGTGCTGGAGGCCGCGGGGTCCCAACGCGGCGTCTTCCAGTTCGACGGTCAGATGGTCGACATGCCGGTGTTGCGACGGGCCCAGCGGATCGTGCGGCTCGCCGGGGGCTGAGACCCGATTCGCCCTGCGCTATCTGCGCTTCGCGGCAGCCAAACGTGCGGCGAATTCCGGGGATTCGATGGAGGCGGCCTGCGGCCCGATCTCCACGTCGACCGCCAGGCGGTGTTGTTCGGAGTCGACCACGCCGGGGTTCGCCGTCGCGCGCATGGAGGCCTTGGTGGCGATCACGACGTCGCGGGGAGCCGACGCCGGACCGGCCGCCAGCTTGCGGGCCGCGGCCACCGGGTCGTCGGCGATCTGCAGCGCGAGGCCGTGCTCGACCGAACTGCGAGCGTCGAAGCGCATCCCGAACAGCAGTGACGCGCGGGCCACCTGCGGGCCGACGGCGCGCTGCAGCATCCACGTCGCTCCTCCACCGGGGTGGATGCCGAGCTTTTGAAATCGGGGGTCGTACATCGCGTGCGGGCCCGAGATTCGGACGTCGGCGGCCAGCGCCAAGTTCAGCCCTGCGCCGACGGCGGCACCGTTGACCGCGGCGATGGTCGGCAGCGCGCAGTTCGCGACCGCGAGGAAGCCGTCGTAGATCACCCGAAGGCCGTCCTCCGCGGCGGCGCCAAGTGCCGTCAGGTCGGCGCCCGCGCAGAATGCCTTGCCGGCGCCGGTGACGATCAGTGCGTGCACTCCGGGATCGGCCTCGGCGGCGTCGACCGCCGCCCGCAGCGCCGCGGAGATCTCGGTGGTGACGGCGTTGCGTCGGTCGGGGTCGTTGACCGTGATGAGTGCGACGCGGTCCTCGACGTGGGTCAGTACGAGATCGGACACCTCTCGACAGTAGTGGATGGGCCGGGCTAGCCGACCAGCGAGAGTGCGTGGCCGCGGCGCAGCTTTCCCGACGGGGTCTTGGGGATGACGCCGGGCTGCAGCACCACGACGTTGCGGGGCCGCACGCCGACGTCGCCGAACACCTCGTGGGCCACCTGACGTTCGATGCGGCGCACCTCGCCGGGGTCGTCATGGGCGTTGGATTCGACTGCCACGGCGAAGGTTTCGCGGGTCAGGCCCGCGTCGAGGCGCACGGCCACCGAACAGCCGGCCCGGACGCCCGGCACGCGGGTGGCGGCGCGCTCGATGTCGGTCGGATAGATGTTGCGGCCGGCCATGATGATGACGTCCTTGACCCTGCCGCATACGACGATGTCGCCGCCCTCGGTGAGGTATCCCATGTCGCCCGTGTCGTACCAGCCGGCCGCGTCCTGCGCGCCGATGAAGCCGGCCATGGTCACGTAGCCGGTGGTGACCGGCTTGCCCCGCACTTCGATCACGCCGACGGCGCGTTCGGGCAGCACCGCGTCGTCCACGTCGACGATGCGTACTTCCAGGCCGTCGATGGGCTTGCCGAGGGCGACGAGACGGCGGGTGTTGCCCTTGGTGGCGGGCACGGCGCGGTGCAGTGCGGCCATCAGATCGGCGTCGACTTCGTCGACGACCATCCCGGCGCCGCATTCGGTGAACGACACCGCGACGGTGGTCTCGGCCATCCCGTAGGCCGGCACGATGGCCTCGGGCCGTAATCCGAAGGGGGCGCCCGCCTCGCACAGGTCCTCGACGTCCGCGGGGTCGACCTGCTCGGCGCCGGACAGGGCCCACCGCAACGACGACAGGTCGAACTGACCCTCTTCAGCCTGCCTGCGGAGTCGCTTGGCGAAGAGGTTGTAGGCGAAGTTGGGCGCCGCGGTCATGGTGCCCTTGTACTTGTCGATCAGCTTGGCCCACAACAGAATGTCGCCGAGGAAGTCCATGGGGGTGACCTTGACCAGCTCGGCGCCGAAGTACATCGGCACCGTCAGGAAGCCCGTCATGCCCATGTCGTGGAAGCACGGCAGCCAGCTGACGATCACGTCGGTGTCGGTGTCGAAGTTGGCGCCGACGAACATCGCCTCGGCGTTGGCCACCACGTTGGCATGAGAAATGCAGACGGCCTTGGGGAATCCGGTCGAGCCCGAGGTCAGCTGCATCAGTGCGAGGTCGTCCTCGCCGGTCTCGACGGGGTCGACCGGGTCGGCGGTCAGCAGTTCCTCGACGGTCACCACCCGGATCCCGCGTTCGGCGAGCACCGGCGCGGCGACGGTGAACGGATCGCTGACGACGACCACCTTGGCCTCGATCATGCCGATGACGTCCATCGTCTCCAGCGCCCACCGCTGCAGGTCGGTGCGGGGAGTCGGCTGGTGCAGCATGGTCAGGCTGGCGCCACGCATCCAGATTCCTTGCGCGGTGGGGGCGATCTCGACCGGGGAGCCCGCCAACACGGCCACGGTGTCACCGCGGGTGATACCGGCGGCGGCCAGCCCGCCCGAGATGCGCCGGGCGCGCTCGTAGACCTGCTTCCAGGTATGTCGGACCGGCGCGTGTGGATCTCCGGTCGTCATGCCGTTGCGGCTGTGGTGAGCATTGGCGTACATCGTCTCGGTGAATCTGCTCACGAATAATTTCCTTGGCTCGGTCAAGTCGGCGCCGGTGCGTGGTCGAGGGGCTCGGGTGACGTCGTCGTCACCCGCCCATGTTCGACGTCGCATCGTCGGGACGCGCCGTGCCGCGCCGCGAGGTGATCAAAGAGTGATGCTCCCACGCGTGGGCGAAGAACCTCGCATCGTCGGAATCCACCCCGAACTGACCAGAGCGGTGAGATCGTCCACCCACGCGTCGTCGAGCGGGGCGTCGTGGCGGACGATGATGCGGAAGATGGCGCTGCCCACGACGACTTCGGCCAGCAGCGGAAGGTCCCCGGCGTCGCCCGGTGAGTCGGGCTCGTCGCCGATCCGAGTGCGGAAGGTGGCGAGGCTCTCGGCGAATCGCGAGGTCATCCTGCTGTGGACGTCCGGATCGGCGACGGTGTCGGCGATCAGCGCCGGCAGCGCGATGCGGACCTCTGGTCGGTCGAACATGGTGCGCGTGGCCTCCACCAGTGCCCGGACGTCGGCCATGACGTCGCCCGAGGCGTTCGGCATCGCGGTGACCTCGGCGGGCAGGATCGCCTCGTGCACCAGCTGCGCCTTGCCGGAGAAGCGCCGGTAGATCGCCGCGGTGGTGGTGCCGGCACGGGCCGCGATCGCCGACAGCGACAGCGCGGAATACCCCGTCTCCAGCAGCAGCTCGCGGGTGGCGTCGACGATCGCGGCGTCGATGCGGCGATCGCGCGGCCGTCCCGCCGACGACCGGACCGAGTCCTTGTCATCCCCGGGCCGATCTGTTCTCATGATTTAAATATAACCCGCATCGTATCGTTATCGGAGGTCGCGGCGTGAAGGTCATGACGGCACTGTTCGGCCCTGGCGACGCCGCCGCACGAGCCGCGCTACTGCGGGAAGCCGGGGCCGCGGGAGTGTTCACCTTCGAGGGCCCGCGCGAGGTGTTCACCCCGCTGATTCTGGCGTCGGCGGTCGAGGGCCTCGATCTGATGACCAACGTGGCGATCGCGTTGCCGCGCAACCCGATTCAACTCGCACATCAGGCCAACGACCTGCAGGAGATCTCGCGGGGCCGTTTCATCCTCGGGCTCGGCACCCAGATCCGCACCCAGATCGAGAAGCGCTACGGCGCCGAGTTCGATCATCCGGTGGCCCGCATCAAGGAGATGGTCGGCGCGCTGCGGGCCATCTTCGCCACCTGGAACGACGGCGAGCGACTCGACTTCCGCGGAGAGTACTTTCGGCACACCCTGATGACGCCGACGTTCGATCCCGGCCCCAACCCGTTCGGGCCGCCACCGATCTACCTCGGCGCGCTGGGTCCGCTGATGACCAAGGCCACCGCCGAGGTCGCCGACGGTCTGCTGGTGATGCCCTTCGGATCCAAGCGGTTCCTGCACGAGGTGACCATGCCCGCGGTCCGCGAGGGACTGGCCTCGGCGGGCCGGGGTGCCGACGACCTCGCCGTGGTGCCCGAGATCATCGTGTCGGTCGGGGAGGATCACACGTCGACGCGAATGTTGTTGGCATTCTACGGTTCCACGCCCGCTTATCGGCCGGTGCTCGACGCCCACGGCTGGGGTGACCTGCAACCCGAACTCAACGCCATGTCCAAACAGGGCCGGTGGCAGGAGATGTCGGCGCTGATCGACGACGAGGTGCTGCACACGATTGCCGCCTGCGGCACCCCGGCCGAGGTCGCCGCGCACGTCCGCGACCGCGTCGACGGCGTCTCGGACCGCGTCTGCCTGTATCAGCCCGGGCCCATCGCCGCCGAGGCGCTGGCCGAGATCGTCGACGCGCTGGCCTGACCGATGGAACTGACCACCGTCGAGTTCGACGAGATCGTCGACGGCCGCTTCGGCGGCAAGGCATGGGGGCTGGCCGAGCTGACTCGGCTCGGCCTCGACGTCCCACCGGGTTTCGTCGTCGGCGGCGTCTCCCGGGCAGCACTTCCCGACGCGGTGACCGAGCGCTTCACGAGGATCGGGGCGCCGGTGGCCGTCCGGTCCTCGGCCACCGGGGAGGACGGGGCGGAGCAGTCCTTCGCCGGTCAGTACGACACGGTGCTCGGCGTCGAGACCCCGGCGGACTTCGCGTCCGCCGTCGCGCGCTGCGCCGCCTCCGTCGGATCCGATCGCGCCGCCGCGTACGGCGGCCCCGACCCCGTCGAGATGCACGTGGTCGTGCAGCGGATGGTGGACGCCCGGGCGGCAGGCGTCGTCTTCACCGCTGATCCGGCCACCGGTCGCCGCGATCTCCTGGTCGTCGACGCGGTCGCCGGGCTGGGGGAGTCACTCGTCGACGGATCGGCGGTCTCCGATCACCTCGTGCTGACCGCCGACGGCGACGTGGCCGTGCGTGACGTCGGGGCGATCCCCGTGCTGACCGAGGACGAGGTGGCGCGGATCCGCACCGGCGCACTGCGGGCCGCAACGCACTGGGGCCGGCCACTGGACCTCGAGTGGGCGGTCGACCAGGCGGGGCGGCTGTGGTGGCTGCAGGCCAGACCCGTCACCACCCTGCCCGGCGATCTCAACGAGATGGACACCCCCGTCACCGGTGCCGCCGACGTCTACACGCGGTGCAACATCGGGGAGATGATGCCGGGTGCGTTCTGCCCTCTCACCGCCTCGGTGTCGGGGTATGCGATCGACTACGCGATGCAGATGACCCAGGTGGTGGCTCGCGCGCAGGAGCGCTACGACACGCCGTGGCGCCAGGTCGGATACTTCTACGGACACATGTTCCTGAACATGACCGAGGGCACGGGTCTGAGTGCGGGCATCCTCGGCAACTCCCTCGAGCAGTTCTCCATGTCGATCTGCGGCCGAGTGGTCTCCGAACTCGAGCCCAAACCACCAAAGCCGTTCGCCGACAAACTCGTCAACACGATCCGGCTCACGTCCCATGCGCTGTCGGCCGGACCGGCGATCCGGCGACTCGGCCGGCAGATCGCCGCGTTTCCCGTCCCCACCGGCTCCGACCCGGAACAGGTGCTGCACCAGCTGGATTCCGGCGTCGACCTGTACCGTCACGTCACCCTCGTGCACGTACGGTCCTCGTCGCGCGCGGCGGTCGGCGCGAACGTCCTGGAGGGCTACCTGGTACGCCAGGCGGTCAAGGACGGCCGCGGAGAAGGCGACGGCCAGGCCCGGGCGGCCCGGCTGATGGCCGGTGCGGACGACGTCGAGAGTGCGCTGATGGTCGCCGAACTCGACCGGGTGGTGCGGCGGATCGTGGCCGACGGCACCGTCGCCGAGTGGTTCCTCACCTCGACACCGGAACGGGCGGTCACGCGGCTGCGCGCCGACGGCGGTCCTGCCTCGGATGCATTGCGTGCCTTCCTCATTCGCCACGGCCACCGCGGGTACCGCGAACTGTGCATGCGCGACCCCGCCTGGGCGCAGGACGCGGAGGGGCTGGGGGCGATGATGCAGGCCATGGTGCACTCGGCGCGCGACCGCCCCGGGCATCGGCTTCCCGAGCCCGCGGTCGAGGTGCCCGCCTCGCGGACGGTGCGGCTGCTCGCGCGACTGGCCCGCGGCGGTGCGCGGGGGCGCGAGGAGACCAAGTCGAAGATGGCGGCGATGGCGCATCGGCTCAAACTCGGCTACCGCCACCTGGGGGAGGTGCTGGCCGCATCGGGGCGCCTGCCCGATGCGGACCTGGTGTTCTTCTTCGACCGTGCCGAGCTGCGCCTGGTGGTGGGAGACGCCGACGTCGCCGATCTCGTCGACCGTGCGCGGTTGCGCCGGGAGGCGTTGCCGTTCCAGCAGGCCTTGGAGTTCGAGGACGTCTCGGTCGGACGGCCCACCCCCATCTCCTCTCGAGCGGTCGGCACCATCACCGACGACCAGATCCTGGGGCGCCCCGCGAGCCGAGGGATTGCCGAAGGCGTTGTCCGCGTGGCGAAGTCGATTCAGGATGCGCGTGACGTTCGGCGCGGGGAGATTCTCGTCGCCCCGGTCACCGACGTGGGCTGGACGCCGTACTTCACCGTCATCGCCGCATTGGTTACCGACATCGGCAGCTCGGTGTCGCACGGTGCGGTCGTCGCGCGGGAGTACGGGCTGCCGTGCGTCGTCAACACCCTGGTGGCCACCCAGGTGTTGAAGACCGGCGACCGCGTCCGGGTGGACGGGGACCGCGGGGTGGTCACGCGGCTCGAACCGAGCTCGTCGGAGGAAACGTCCGGCATGCGGGGGTGTGGGGGCGCAAGATGACCCCATGGACATCTCGGGCTCGACCGCACTCGTCACCGGCGCCAACCGAGGGCTCGGTCGGCACTTCGCCAGCCAACTGATCGCCCGCGGCGCCAAGGTGTACGCCGCGGCGCGCAATCCGGGGTCGGTCGACGTGGTCGGTGCCGTCGCGCTGGCCGTCGACGTCACCGACCCGGAGTCCGTGGCCGCCGCCGTACGCGACGCAGGGGACGTGACGCTGTTGGTCAACAACGCAGGGATGGCGGCGAACGCGAACATCCTGACCGGCGACCTCGACGGCGCGCGCCGCGAGATGGAGACCAACTACTTCGGCACGCTGTCGATGGTGCGCGCCTTCGCCCCGGTGATCGCGGCCAACGGTGGGGGCGGCATCCTCAACGTCCTGTCGGTGCTGTCGTGGGTGGGCTACCCCGACATGGGGGGATACTGCGCCTCCAAGTCGGCGGCCTGGTCGATGACCAACGCAGCGCGCTTGGAGTTGGCGGGCCGCGGCATCGTGGTCACCGGACTTCACGTCGGTCTGATGGACACCGACATGGCCGAGGGCCTCGACGGTCCGAGATCAGACCCCGCCGAGGTGGCGGGTCAGGCGCTCGACGCGGTCCAGGCCGGTGACTACGAAGTGCTCGCCGACGAGACCAGTCGACGAGTGCGGGCCGGGTTCTCCGGAGGGGTCGCGAGCCTCTACCCGCAACTCGGGAACTGACCCCCGCCGATGGCGGTCCTGCGGACCCCCGAGGACCGGTTCGCCGAATTACCCGGCTACCGGTATCCACCGCACTACGTGAACGTGCACGCCAAGGGCGTCGAACCGCTGCGCATGCACTACGTCGACGCCGGCCCCCCGGACGGGCCCGTGGTGCTGCTGGCACACGGCCAGCCGACGTGGTCCTACCTGTACCGCAGGGTGATCGACGTGCTCGTCGACGCCGGGCTGCGGGTGGTGGCACCGGACAACATCGGCTTTGGCCGCTCCGACAAGCTCACCGAGGCAACCGATTACACCTTCGCCAGGCACGTGAGGTGGCTGGCCGGCTTGGTCACCGCGCTGGATCTGCACGACGTCACCCTCGTCGCGCAGGACTGGGGTGGACCGATCGGGTTGAGCGTGCTGGCGCGCGAGGAGGCGCGGTTCGCCCGCGTCGTGGCGACCAACACCATCCTGCACACGTGCGATCCGGCGCTCGAGGGCCAGCTGGAATGGGCCCACCACGCAACCGGTGACGGCCGAATGACGCTGCAGGAGACGCTGCTCGACTACGTCGCGTTCTACCAGCGGTCACCGGAGATCAGGCCCAGCTTCTTCCTCGACGCCGTGGCCGGACCGCTGCCCGCCGACGTGCTGGCCGCCTACGACGCGCCGTTCCCCGACCGGTCCTTCACCGCCGGTCTGCGTCAGATGATCGCCCTGATCCCGTTGACGCGCAACGATCCTGGGGCAGCCATCGGCCGCGACACCATGGCGGCGTTGGGGCGATGGGACAAACCGTTCCTCACCGCCTACTCCGACGGCGACCCTGCCACCCGCGGCTGGGACGGCGTGTTCCAGCGCCACGTACCCGGGGCGCGGGGACGGGATCACGTGACGATCGGCGGGGCCGGCCACTTCGTCCAGGAGCAGCGCGGCGAGGAACTGGGCCGCATCGTGGCGGACTTCGTCGTCCACAGCTAGTTCCCGGCGAACTGGCAGTCGTCTACGGCCAACTCACAGCAAACCCTGGCAATCTCATGGCGAGCTCGTCGACTCGCGACGAGGTGTCAGGGGGTGTCGATGACCACCGTGTCTCGCGTCGCCCTGGCCATGGTGACCGTCCTGGCGCTCGTCACGGCGGGCTGCGCCGTCGACGCCCTGCGCGTGCCCGGCAGCGACGGTGTCGCGGCCAAGCTCGCCGAATGGGGCCGCAGCCACGGGCTCAACACCGAGGTGACGTGGCTGGAGAAGCAGCTCTACCTGCGCAACCAACCCACGCTCGGCGGCGAGCCGCCCGGGGGCATCCCGGCCGTGGCCGGGGCGGTGTCCCAGGGGCCGGGATCGGCGATCCTTCCTCCGGGGCCGATGTCGCCGCTCAGCGGGTCGACCGCGCTGCCCGGCGAAGGCACGTGGCACACGGTGGTGACGGTGCGTGGCACGCCCGCCGTCCAGGTCGCGGCGCTGCGACCCGACGATCAGCACACCTCCTTCGTCGTGGGGGTGCTGAGGATGGATCCGGCGCTCGTCCGCGGCGAACTGCGGCCTGGCACCACCGATCCCGGCGGCACCTGGTCGGCCTCGCCCGCACTGACCACCGCCGAGAGGGGTCAGGTCGCCGTCGCGTTCAACGGTGGGTTTCGGCTGACCGATCCCAGCCACCCCGGGTACTTCAGCCAGGGCCGCACCGTCCGCCCGTTGGTCGACGGCGAGGCCAGCCTGGTCCTGCGAGCCGACGGTACCGCCGACGTCGGCCGGTGGAACCAGGAGGTGCGGATGGCGCCCGACGTCATCAGCGTCCGGCAGAACTTGGTGCCGCTGGTCGACGACGGCGCGCTGAACCCGACCTGCGCCACCGGTGGCACCAAGGAGTGGGGCACCACGATCGGGCAGACCGCGTTCATCCATCGCTCCGGATTCGGTGTCACGGCAAGCGGAGTCGAGGTCTACGTCGCGGGGCCGGCCCTGTCGGTCTGCACGCTGGGCCGCATTCTGCAGGACGCCGGGGTGGTGCGCGGCATGGAACTCGACATCAACCCGGACTGGGTGAGCGGGGCGTACTTCCATCCGCAGCCCAGCGCAATGCCGCAGGGCTACAAGCTGTTTCCCGACGAGAAGGTCTCGCCGCAGCACTATCTGCAGCCGTCCTCGCGCGATTGGTTCGCCTGGTTCACCCGGTGACGGTCAGTCGGCGCTGATCGCGTCGACGATGTCGAGTCGCGCCGCCCGCAGCGCCGGCGGCACCGACCCGAGCAGGCAGATCGCCAGCGCCGCCAGCCCGATGCCGATCATCGAGGGGCTCGGCGCCCACGCGACGTCGATGCTCAAGACGTTGGTCAGCGCGATCGACGTCAGGTACTGAATCGCCGCGCCAAGCACCAGTCCCAATGCGGCACCGACGATTCCGATCCCCGCGGCTTCGGCCAGGATGGCCTTCAGGGTGAAGGCCCTGGTGGCGCCGATCGCCCGCAGGACGCCGATCTCGCGCCGCCGATCGAGCACCGACAACATCAGCGTGTTGAGCAACGTAACCGCCGAGACCACCACCACGATCCACGCGATGATCGTGATGACGGCGATCACCTGGTCCAGGGCGCTCGCCACGCCGTCGAGGGCCTCGTCGCCGGAGTAGACGAAGGCCTCGGGCGCGACGACCTTGCGGATGGCGGCCCGGACGGCGTCCGGGTCGGCGCCAGGGGCGACGGTGACCTCCAGATCGCTCGCGCCCGCGCGGTCGAACCAGCCCTGCATGGCATCCAGGCTCATCGCCACGGTGCCGGTCATGCCGGAGAAGTAGGGCACCAGGGCCAACACCCGAACGGTGCGGGGCCCGGTGGGGGTCTGCAGCGTGATCTGGTCACCGGCCGCGACATTCATCGAGGTGCCCAGATCCCGCGACAGCGCCACGCCCTCACCGGCGAGCAGCTTCTGGCGGTCACCGGGGCGCAACGCGGTGAAGATGTCACGGTGCGAATCGGCGGCGATGCCCAGGAGCATGACCCGCGACCCGTCGACCGTGGCGAAGGCCATCTGATCGGGTACCACCCGCGCCACTCCGGGCACCGCGGCGACGGCCTCGGCCGTGCCCGGGGGCAGCAGCGTCGACGAATAGTCGGTGGCGGCGGCCGAACTCACCCACACGTCGGCCTTGGCGATGGAGGCGAAGGAGGCCACCGTGGAGTCCACGGCGTTGCTCGTCGCCCCGGTGACCGCCACCGTGGTGACGACGGCGGTCAGCACCGTCATCATCGCCACCCACATCCGCCGGGGAGCGCGTTCGATGGTCGCGGCGCCGAGCACGCCGGCGGGCCCGAACCGGCGGGCCACCGCGGCGGCGGCGGCGATGATGGGTCCGGAGAAGGCGAAGCACAGCGCGCTGAAACCGATGAACGACACCGCAATCGACGCGATGGCGATCTGACCGAGGTCGGCGACGACCACGCCGACGGTGACGGCGAGCAAGGCCGCACCCGCGATCCCCGCGGCGATCCGGAGTCGCCGAGACCCGCGACCGGCGATCGCCGAGCCGTTGGGGGCCAGCGCCTCGATCGGTGCGACCGCGTGGATCTGGCGCGCCGCCAGCGCCGAGGCGCTGGTGCTGGCCAGGACGCACGCCACGACCGTCAGGGGCACCACCCACAGGGGTAGCACGTACTCCAACCGGGCGTCGAGGGTCTGCACCATCGTCGAGGGCAGTTTGCCGATGGCCAGGTAACCGATCAGCACGCCGAATGCCGATCCGACGACACCGCCGAGGAAGCCCACCAGCGCGGCCTCGAACAGCATGTCGGACATGATCGTTCGTCGCCGACCACCCAGCGCGCGCATCGTGGAGATCAGCGGCCGGCGCTGGGCGATCGCGATGCTCATCGCGTTGTAGCTGAGGAAGGCGGCCACCACCAACGACACCGAGGCGGCCAGCAGCGTCATGGCCTGCAGGATGGCGAACGAGCTGCTCGCCTG
>Ga0209051_1001241_pt1 | contig 22867 bp, 14 predicted proteins | sample AraplaCvi_mMS_r2_2_FD_184286 | JGI IMG/M metagenome (GOLD analysis project Ga0209051, IMG submission 184286) | Arabidopsis root microbial communities from North Carolina, USA - plate scrape MF_Cvi_mMS_r2 (SPAdes) (version 2) | ecosystem: Host-associated > Plants > Roots > Endosphere | place...
TCAATCGTCTGCTTGCAGTTGCCGAGGATCAGCGGCGGCTGGCCGGCCGCGATTCGGTCCATCCAGCGGATCAGTACTTCGGTGTACTTGCCGTGGAGGTCCATCCGCGGGCCGTAGACGTTGAAGTAGCGCAAGGCGACGTACGGCAGTCCGCTCATGGCGCGGTACGAGCGCAGAAGGCCTTCCAGCATGACCTTGCTGGCGCCGTACCAGGTGTTGTTGTTGTACGGGTGGTGCTCTTCCGTGGTGGGGAAGGTGTCCGCCATGCCGTAGATGGAGGCCGAGGAGGCCGCGACGACCTTCTTCACGCCGGCTTCCTGCGCCGCCGCGACGACGTTGAAGCTGCCGTCGCACATCGTCTCGAGGCCGCGGCGCGGTTCGGCCGCACAGGCCGTTATCCGCAGCGCCGCCATGTGGATGACGGCGTCCATTCCCTCGGTGAGGCGGCGCACGGTGTCGGCGTCGCAGATGTCGGCGCGCACCAGGGACACGCGCGGGTCCTCGAGCGCCTGCTCGATGTTCGGCATCGAACCGCGCACGAAGTTGTCGAGAATGACGATCTGTTCCGGCTCGTACTTGTCGAGCAGAAGGTCGATCGTCGTGGAGCCGATGAGGCCGGCGCCTCCGGTCACGAGAATCCGTGCTCCGTTGATATCCATCGGGGGCTTTCTTGCGGTACAGATTGGGGTTGGGGTATTCACGGAAGGGCGCCGCGGCTGCACGGCAGGCGCGCCCGCATGTCCGGATTATCTAGCGGGCGCCGTCGCAGCGGAGCACCACCGCGATTGTCCGGAAGAGAAGCTTGAGGTCGAACCTCAGCGAGCAGTTGCGCACGTAGCGCAGGTCCATCCGAACCATCTCGGTGAAGGTGACGCGGCTGCGGCCGGCGACCTGCCACAGCCCGGTGATGCCGGGCTTGGCGCTCAAGACGCGCTGCAGGTGCCACGGCTCGTAATGCGCTGCCTCGTACGGGATCGGCGGGCGCGGGCCGACCATGCTCATGTCGCCCTTGAGCACATTGAAGAGCTGCGGCAATTCGTCGATGCTCGACATGCGGATGAACTTGCCGATCTTCGTGATGCGCGGATCGGCCTTCATCTTGTAGGTCGGGCTCTCCGAGTCCCCCGCCGGCGCCTCGCCCTGGCCGGTGCGGATCAGCCGGGCCATGTACTCGCGGTGGATCCGGTCGTCGCCGTCGACGACCATGGAGCGGAACTTGTAGAAGGTGAACGGCACGCCGCCGCGTCCGAGGCGCGTCTGCTTGAAGATGACGGGGCCGGCGGAGGTCAGCTTGACGGCCAGCGCCACGAGCAGCATCAGCGGCCCGAAGATCGCGAGGGCGATCAGCGCGAGCATGAAATCCAGCGGGGCCTTCAGCGGATAGGTCGCGACGGTCTTCGGCGGGGCGTCGGGCACCATGAGCGCCTGGAACGTGGCGGTTGCGCCGGTCTTGCGCGACAAGCTGTCGAACAGGTGATCCGGGTAGGTGGCGGTGATCATGACCGCGGGCAGGTCGCCCAGCATCGGCGCGAGCTTGGCCACCAGGCCCTGCGCGCCGGCGCCGTCGGTGTCGGGGCACAGCAACGCGAGCGCATCGATGCCGGTGCAGCCCAGGAGGTCGGTCTCGCGCTTGGCGCCCTGAAGGATGGACAGCAGCGTCTCGAAGTGGCGCGGATCGTCGGCATGCGCCGGATCGATCGTGTATTGGACGACCGACAGGGGCGCCTTCGAGCGGTCGGAGCGACGCGATTCGCGGTAAACGGCCTCGGCGAAGTATTGCGGCGGCAGCGCCTCGGGGTGCCAGGCCGTCGGCGCCGGCAGCGGCACGAATCGGGCGCCGGGCGACGGGCGCGCGCGCGTCTTGCCGCGCGCTGCCGGGCGAGCGCGGCTGCGGTCGTGCTCCGACTTGAGATCGAAAGGCACACCGATGCCGCCATGCGCGCTCGAACCGGTCTCGGTCACGGTCAGAGGCGCGAAGCCACTGTCATTTGCCACGTTGAACCCCCTCCTGCCAAACCGGCATGACGCTCCAGACCAGGGTCGACAATTCCGCCGACCTGCGGGTCGGCGTCAAAGACGCTGCCGCAGCCGCCTACTTGTGTTTTGTGCCGAGAGGATGCCCGGTCCCTCAGCTTCGTGCAATGGTTCGTCCGTCATCCCCCCTAACTTCGGGTTACAAAGTAGCCTCCTTCACCCGGGAAGGGGTGCAGAATTGCATCAAATCGATAACGACGACGGGTACAAATGGAGGGGCAGGGGTGAGCAACGTCGTGCAAACGTTCTTCGGCAAGGTCGGGATGTCCTGCCGGATCGTGCTTCGCAGGCGCTGGCTGATGCTGGGGGCGGCCGTGTCCGCCGCCATCGTGGGGGCCTTGGGCGTGTCGGTCTACCACGACCGCTACGAAGCCACCGCGCGCGTCTACGTCGACACGCAGACCGTGCTCAAGCCGCTGATGGAGAGCCTGACGTTCCAGCCCGACATCGAGCAGCAGGTGTCCATGCTCGCGCGCACGCTCATCTCGCGGCCCCACGTCGAGAAGCTGGTCGCCCAGCCGGGGCTCGACATGGATGCGCCGGACGCCGTGGGCCACGAGCGTGTCGTGTCCAAGCTCATGAAGGACATCAAGATCGTTCCGGCCGGGGCCGGCAACCTGTACGACATCTCGTACCGCGGCCCGAATCCGGATCGCGCGCGCCGTGTGGTGGAAGCGACGGTCAACCTGTTCGTCGAGTCCGGATCGGGCGCCAAGCGCCGTGACTCCGAGGAGGCCGGCCGCTTCATCGACGAGCAGATCCACACGTACGAAGGCAAGTTGACGGAGGCCGAGAACCGCCTCAAGGACTTCAAGATCCGCAACTTCGGCGTGACGGGTGTCTCGAACCAGGACTATTTCGCCCGCGTCTCCTCGCTGACGGAGGAAACCAGCAAGCTGCGCGTCGACCTGGCGGGCGCCGAGCGGTCGCGCGACTCCTTCAAGCGAGAGCTGTCGGGCGAGGATCCGCAACTGCCGGTGGACGCCCTGGCCGGCCCGGGCGCGGACTCGGTGTTGCAGTCGCGCATCGACGAGCAGCGCAAGGCGCTCGGCGACTTGCTCAGCAAGTACACCGACCAGCATCCGGACGTCGTGAATGCCCGCCGCGCGCTGGCGCAGCTCGAGGCGGAGTCGCGGCGGCTGAAGGCGGATGCCGCCGCGTCGGGCGGGCCCGCCCACGTGGTTGGCGCGGCGACGAGCCCGGTTTACCAGAAGCTGCGCATCTCGCTCGCCGAGGCGGAGGCACTCGTGGCCTCGCTGCGCTCGCAGCTGCAGGCCAAGCAGGCCCTGCTCGACGAGACGCGCTCCGCCGCCGGCCGCCAGCCGCAGGCCGAGGCGGAGCTCGCGCAGCTGAACCGCGATTACGACATCATCCGCAAGAACTACGACATCATGGTCGCGCGCCGCGAGTCCGCGGCGCTCGGCGTGAAGCTCGACGAATCGTCGCAGCTCGCGGAGTTCCGGGTGGTCGAGCCGCCGCGCGTGCAGGCGGCGCCCGTCTTCCCCAGCCGACTGCAGCTCTCGCTGATCGTGGTCGTGCTCTCGTTGGTGGCGGGTATCGCGGCGGCATTGGCCGCCGACATGGCCAAGCCGACCATCAACGATCGCGAGACCCTGCGGCTGCTTTCCGGCCGGCCCGTTCTCGGGACGGTCTCGCTGTTCGTCACGCCGGACGGCATCCTTCGGCAACGCGCCGCGACGTTGCGCTTCGCGCTCGCGTTCGGCGTCCTCCTGTTCGCGCAGTCGGGCTGGGTCCTGTGGACCGTCCTGCATTCCCGTCCCGTGTGAGGCGAACCATGAGCATCATCGAGCAGGCGGCCAAGCGCCTCGAGGAACTGAGTCGGGCGGGCATCGACGTGCAGCGTCCGCAGGACGGGCACGTCGAAGGGCGGCGCGCAGGGCCTCCGGCGGGACTGACGCTGCTGCCGCCCGGCGCGATGCCGCTGCCGCCGCCGGAGGCGCGGCAGCGCCACGCGCCGCTGCAAACCGCCGCGGGAGCCGATCTCATGAGCCTCGCCGGGGGCGAGGTCGAGCTCGACCTGGCGGGACTGCAGGCGGGCGGATACCTGGTGCCGGGCGACACCGGCTCGCGCCATGCGGAGGAGTTCCGCCAGATCAAGCGGCCGCTGGTGAAGAACGCGCGCAGCAAGGAGGCCGTCGCGAACCGCCTTTCGCTGATCATGGTCACGAGCGCCCTGCCCGGCGAGGGCAAGACGTACTCCGCGCTCAACCTGGCGATGAGCATCGCGACGGAGATCGACCTGTCGGTGCTGCTGGTCGACGCGGACGTCGTGCGCCCTCAGGCGATGCGTCGCCTGGGCGTCGGCGCGGAAGTGGGCCTGATGGACCTGCTGATGGACAAGTCCCTGACGCTGCCCGACGTCGTGCTGCGCACCAACGTGCCGAAGTTGTCGGTCTTGCCTGCGGGGCGGCGCAACCATCTCTCGACCGAGCTGCTCGCGAGCAGCGCCATGGAAGACCTTCTGAGGCAGCTGGCGAACGATTTCCCGCGCCTCGTCGTCGTGTTCGACGCGCCGCCGCTGCTCGTCACCAACGAAGCCAAGGTGCTGGCATCCCGGGTCGGTCAGATCATGTTCGTCGTGGAGGCCGGGCGCACGGATCGTTCCGTCGTGCAGCAGGCCTTCGCGACGCTGGAACAGCATCCCATCGTCATGTCGGTCCTGAACAAGAGCACCATGGCGGACAAGTCGGATGGCTATGGCTACGGCTACGGATACGGCTACGACTGAGCGACGCCGGACAGGCGTGGGGAGTGCGGATCGAGGTCGATATTCCACGGACAAGTCCTAGGGATAGACCCGGAAGCTGGTTGGTAAAGAATGGGCGGATCAACTGCTGCGCGATGAAAAAGCATCGAAGACGCGCGGCGGACGCCTGACTGGAGGGTGCGATGAACGTAGTGGAGAGGCGGACTGCGGGCTGGGTCGCTGGTGCGTTGCTGGGCGCGGTGCTCGCGTCCCTGTCGGCGTGTGGCGGCGGCAGCTCCGAAACGGAGGCCGCGGCTCCTGCGGCGGCGCCACAGGCGGTCGCTGAGCAGGCGCCGCGGCGGGCCATGCCCGCATACCAGCGCAGTGGCATCACGGCGATGACGCCGGCGCCGGATGGCAAGACCGTGGCCGTGGCCCATTCCGACGGGCGCGTGCGCCTTCTCGACGCCGCGTCGCGCGGCGAGGTCCGCCAGTTCGCGCCGGCGGGCAGCCGCGTCGTGGCAGGCATCATCTTCGGCGCGGACGGCCGCTACCTCGTCGGCGTCGGTCGCGACACCCGCACGCAGGTGTGGGACGTCGACAGCGGCGCGCTCAAGTTGACTCTGAACGGCGCCGAACACCCGCTGCGCGCCGTGGGGGCGAGCGCCGATGGCTCGCTCGTGGCCACCGGAGGCGAGGAGACGCGAGTGATGCTGTGGGACGGCTCCACCGGCCGGCTCAAGAACATCCTGACGGGCTCGAGCGACTTCGTGAACGCAGTCGCCGTCAGCGCCGACGGCAAGCGAGTCGCGAGCGGCGGCGTCGACACCCGCGTGCTGGTCTGGAACGCGGACAGCGGCAAGATGGTCGCCGCGCTGCGCGGCCACACGGCCCCTGTCGACGCGGTCGCCATCGCGGCCGACGGACACTCGCTCGCCAGCGGTGGCGAGGACGGCAGGGTGCTGCTCTGGGACCTGCACGCCGGACAGGCGCCCACCGTGCTCCAGGCCTCCGGCCCGGCGATGCGCACGGTCTCGTACAGCCATGACGGCAAGCTGCTGGCCGCCGCCGGCGCGGACGGTCGCATCAAGGTGTGGGACGTGGCGTCCCGCAAGATCGTGCAGGACGAACCGGCCGGCGGGACGGCCGTCAACGCGATCGCGTTCGCGGGCGACGGACGTGAGTTGCTGCTCGGCGATCAGCAGGGCGCGCTGCGTTCTGTGAGCGTCACGCGCTAGCACGGGATTCAGGGTCCGTCGCGCATGGGGTGCGGCGGGCGGTATCAGTCGGTTTTTTGGGAAAACGAGTCAATCGTGGAGGAGGGCGGCCCAGGCCGCCCGGGAGCCGAGCGCGGTTCCGACCAGGGACGGGGTCCGAGTACCCCGAACGAAGCCCGCGACGTCGGGCCTGGAACGCGCCGGAGCCGGACAGGCCGGGCCCTGGGACGGGCGCGGCTTCCCTCGCGACGACGGGCTCGCGTGCGCCGTAGAAGGCGATGCGAAGAGGAGCGGAGATGTTGCGCCATAGTCAATCGATCCGGGCGGGGCTCGCGAAGCTTTGCCTGATGGGGCTGGTCCTGCTGGCCGGCTGGCTGCCGCGGTTCGCCGCCGCCGCAGACCCGGCGCAGGGCCCCGGCGGCCCCATCCTGGTCGTCACCTCGAGCACGGGCACGTTCTCGAAGTACTACGCGGAAATCCTGCGCACCGAGGGTTTCAACGAGTTCGCCATGGCCGACGTCTCGACAGTCACGCCGGCGCTGCTCGCGAACTACGACCTCGTCATCGTCAGCAAGATGGTCGTACCCGCGACGCAGGCGAACACGCTCGCGACCTGGGTCGGCGGCGGCGGACGCCTCATCGTCATGGCGCCGGACGCGTCCCTCGCTGGCGTGCTGGGCGTCACGCCGAGCGGCTCCGCGCTTTCCAGTGGCTACATGCTGGTCGACACCAGCGCGTCCCCCGGGAACGGCATCGTGGGCCAGACGATCCAGTTCCACAGCCCGGCGGCGCTCCTCAACATCGGTACGGCGAAGTCGCTCGGCACTCTCTACAGCAGCGCCGGCACACCGACCGCGTTCCCGGCCGTCACGCTGAATTCCTCGGGTTCGGGGCAGGCCGCGGCCTTCGCGTTCGACCTGGCCGAGTCCGTCGTTTATACCCGCCAGGGCAATCCGGCGTGGGCCTCCCAGGAGCGCGACGCCATGCCGCCCCGGCGCTCCGACGACAAGTTCTTCGGCAATGCCAGCGGCGACGTCCAGCCCGACTGGGTGGATCCGACCAAGATCGCGATCCCGCAGGCGGACGAGCAGCAGCGCCTGCTCGGCAACCTGATCCTGCAGATGGCGAGCAAGCCGCTGCCGCGCTTCTGGTACCTGCCCAACGGCAAGAAGGCGGCCGTCGTCATGACCGGCGACGACCACGGCAACGGCGGCACGGCCGGCCGTTTCGACCAGTTCATCGCCGCCAGCCCGGCGGGCTGCTCTGTCGCGAACTGGGAGTGCGTGCGCGGCACGTCCTACATCTACTCGTACACGCCGATCACGGACGCCCAGGCTGCGCAATACAACGCGCAGGGCTTCGAGATCTCGATGCACGTCAACACGAATTGCGAGGACTACGACACCGCCTCGCTGCCGAACTACTACCTCTCGCAGTCGACGGACTTCAAGGCGGCGTTCCCGAGCCTGCCGGCGCCGGTGACCGAGCGCCACCACTGCATCGTCTGGAGCGACTGGACGACGGGTGCTGACGTCGAGCTGAGCTACGGCATCCGGCTGGACACGAGCTACTACTACTGGCCGCCCAGCTGGGTCAACAACGTCCCGGGCATCTTCACGGGCTCGGTCATGCCGATGCGCTTCGCGCACCTGGACGGCAGCTTCGTCGACGTGTACATGGCTGCGTCCCAGATGACCGACGAGTCCGGCCAGACCTATCCGTTCACCGTCGACACGCTGCTCGATCGCGCCACCGGCCCGCTGGGCTACTACGGCGTCTACACGATCAACGCGCACACCGACCTCGTCGCTTCGCAGGAGGCGTCCACGACGGTGGCCTCCGCGCAGGCGCATGGAGTGCCGGTCGTGACGGCGCGCCAGATGCTGACCTGGCTGGACGCCCGGAATGCCTCGTCGTTCGGGACGTTCACCTGGACAGGCGGCAAGATGGGCTTCACGGTCACGCGGGACCCGAACGCCAACGGCCTGCAAGGCATGGTACCGCTGCGTTCCAGCGCTGGCGTGCTGAGCGCGCTCACGCGCGGCGGCACGGCGGTGGCCTACACGGTGTCGGGCATCAAGGGCGTGGAGTACGCGCTCTTCTCGGCCGACGCCGGCAGCTACCTGGCCACCTACAGCGCCGACACCCTGGCGCCCGCGGTGGCTTCGACCACGCCGAACGCCGGCGCGACGGGCGTCCCCGTCACGGCCCAGCTGAACGCGGTTTTCAGCGAGGGCATGAACGCCTCCACGATCACGAAGAGCACGGTCGAGCTGCGCGACGCGGGCAACAACCTCGTCAGCGCGACGGTCGCCTACGACGCCGGCACGCGTTCCGTGACGATCACGCCGTCCGCGGCGCTGAATGCCACGACGGCCTACACGGTCACGCTGCATGGCGGTGCCAGCGGCGCGGTCATCAAGGACGCCTCGGGCAATGCGCTCGCGGCCAACTTCACCTGGTCGTTCACGACCGGCACGCCGGCGCCCCCGCCGTCCTGCCCGTGCGAAGTCCTCGGCAACGGCACGCCGGCCAATCCTGCAGCCAACGATTCGGGCTCGGTCGAACTGGGCGTGCGCTTCCGCTCCGACATGGCGGGCTACATCAGCGGAGTCCGCTTCTACAAGGGGGCGACCAACACCGGGACGCACTCCGGCGAACTCTGGACGAACGCGGGTGTCCTGCTCGCATCGGCGACCTTCACGGGTGAGACCGCGAGCGGCTGGCAGCAGGTCAATTTCTCGTCGCCGATCCCGATCGCGGCGAACACGACCTACGTCGCTTCCTACTTTGCGCCGAACGGCAACTACGCGGCCGACCCCGGCTATTTCGCCAACCAGGTCGACAACGCGCCGCTGCATCTGCTGAAGGACGGCGCCGACGGCCCGAACGGCGCGTTCGCGTACGGCTCGACCCCGACCTATCCCAACGGGGCGGGTGCGGCCAACTACTGGGTCGAGCCCGTCTTCGTCCTCACCTCCAGCGACACCACGCCGCCCACCGTCACCGCCAAGACGCCGGCGGCCAACGCCACGGGCGTGAGCATCGGCTCCACCATCACCGCCACGTTCAGCGAGGCGCTCAACGCAAGCACGGTCAGCACGAGCACCGTGATCGTCAAGACGGCCGCCAACGCGACCGTGGCGGGTTCGGTGGCGTACAACGCCTCCACCAGCACGATCACGTTCACCCCGTCGTCCTCGCTGCCCGCGTCCACCCAGATCAACGTCACGCTGGTGGGCGGCAGCGCGTCCCCGCGCCTCACGGACCTGGCGGGCAACGCGCTCGCAGCCAATGTGGCCTGGTCGTTCACGACCGGTGCTGCGGTGGCCTGCCCGTGCGACCTCTTCGGCAACAAGGTGCCGAACCTGCCCGCGGCGAACGACCCCACCCCGGTCGAACTCGGCGTGAAGTTCACCTCGGACACGCCGGGCTACATCAGCGGCATCAAGTTCTACAAGGGCACGACCAACACCGGCACCCACACCGGCAGCCTCTGGAGCAGTACCGGCACCCTGCTGGCCCGCGCGGTCTTCTCGGGCGAGACGGCCGGCGGCTGGCAGCAGGTGAACTTCTCGAACCCGGTCGCCATCAGTGCGAACGTGCAGTACGTGGCCTCGTACTTCACGACCAGCGGCAACTATGCCGCCGATGCCAATTACTTCGCGTCGGGCGTCGACGTGTCTCCGCTGCACGTGCCGAGCAACGCGGCCTCCGGCGGCAACGGCGTCTACGGTTACGGCTCGGCGCCGAACTTCCCCACCGGGTCCTTCAACGCCACCAACTACTGGGTCGAGCCGGTGTACGTCGCCGCGTTCACGGACAGCACGCCGCCGACCGTGGCGTCGAAGACACCCGCGGCGGGCGCCACGGGCGTCAACGTCGGCAGCGGCATCAGCGCGACGTTCAGCGAGGCCATCGACGCCTCCACCCTGAACTCGTCGACCGTGACGGTCAAGACGTCGGCCAACGCGACCATCACCGGCACGATCAGCTACGACGCACCGAGCACGACGATGACGTTCACCCCGTCGGCCCTGATGCCGGCGTCGACGGCGATCACCGTCACGCTGGCGGGCGGCGCGAGCGGCGTGAAGGACCTGGCGGGCAATGCCATGGCGGCGAACTTCGCCTGGACGTTCACCACCGGCACCGTGTCGGCGCAGTGCCAGGCCCCGGCCAACCCGATCGTGGCGGAGAACTGCCTCGCGGGCTCGCCGTCCAGCCAGTGGGACGTGGTAGGCGCGGGCGATGCCTCCATCCTCGGCTTCGCGACGCAGATCAGCGTCAACCGTGGCTCCGCCATCAGCTTCAAGGTCAAGACCGACGCGAGCAACTACCGCTTCGACATCTACCGCATGGGCTACTACGGCGGCATGGGTGCGCGCAAGATCACGAGCTTCGCGCCGAGCGCCGCGCTGCCGCAACTGCAGGACGACTGCCTGAGCGACGCGGGCACCGGATTGCTCGACTGCGGCAACTGGGGCGTGTCCGCGACCTGGACGGTGCCGGCGACCGCGACCTCGGGGATCTATTTCGCGAAGCTCACGCGCACGGACACCGGCGGCTCCAGCCACATCTTCTTCGTCGTGCGCGACGATGCGAGCCGCTCGGCGCTGCTGTTCCAGACCTCGGACACGACCTGGCAGGCCTACAACGAGTACGGCGGCAACAGCCTGTACGTGGGCGCCCCGGTCGGTCGCGCCTACAAGGTGAGCTACAACCGTCCGTTCACGACGCGGTCGGTCGCGGGCGGGCAGGACTGGGTGTTCAACGCCGAGTACCCGATGGTCCGGTTCCTCGAGTCCAACGGCTACGACATGACCTATTTCTCGGGCGTCGACGCGGATCGCTCGGGTGCGCTGATCAAGAACCACAAGACCTTCCTGTCGGTCGGCCATGACGAGTACTGGTCGGGCGCGCAGCGCAGCAACGTCGAGGCCGCACGCACCGCAGGCGTGAATCTCGCATTCTTCAGCGGCAACGAGGTCTTCTGGAAGACGCGCTGGGAAAGCAGCATCGACGGCAGCAACACGGCGTACCGCACCCTCGTCACCTACAAGGAGACCACGGCGAACGCCAAGATCGACCCGACGTCCACCTGGACCGGCACGTGGCGCGACCCGCGCTTCTCGCCTCCGGCGGACGGGGGCCGGCCGGAGAATGCGCTGACCGGCACGCTCTTCATGAACAACGACACGGGCGTGCCGTATTCGATCACCGTGCCTGCGGAGGACGGGAAGATGCGCTTCTGGCGCAACACCACGGTCGCCACGCAGACCGCGGGTGCCACGGCCACGCTGCCGCTCGGCACGCTGGGCTACGAGTGGGACATCGACGCCGACAACGGTGCGCGTCCAGCTGGCACCTTCCGTCTGTCGACGACCAAGATCACGTCCAACGGCGTGCTGCAGGACTGGGGCACGAACTACGGCGCGGGCACGCTGACGCATTCGATGACCATGTACAAATCGGGCACCGCGCGCGTCTTCGGCGCGGGCACGATCCAGTGGACGTGGGGCCTGGACGCGAACCACGACCGCGGCAACCTGCCCGCCGACGTGCGCATCCAGCAGGCAACGGTCAACGTGCTGGCCGACCTCGGCAACGTGCAGCCCGCGACGCTGCAGGCCGGACTGGTCGCGGCGACGCAGACGACGGACGCGACCGCGCCGACGTCGAAGATCACCTCGCCGGTGGCCTTCGCGACCGTGACCGCGGGCACCGCGGTGACGATCTCGGGAACTGCGACCGACACGGGCGGCGGCGTCGTGGGCGGCGTCGAGGTCTCGACGGACGGGGGCACGACCTGGCATCCCGCGACCACGGGCCGTGCCAGCTGGACGTATGCCTGGACGCCGAGCACGACCGGCTTCGTCACCCTGCGTTCGCGCGCGGCGGACGACAGCGGCAACCTCGAGAGCCCGGGCTCCGGCGTCACGGTCTTCGTGCAGACGCGCAGTTGCCCTTGCAGCATCTGGCCCGCGTCGGCGGCGCCGGCCAACGGCGCCGACCCGGAGAACCTCGCGGTCAACCTCGGCATGAAGTTCAAGTCGGACAGCGCCGGCAAGATCACGGGCGTCCGCTTCTACAAGTCGAGCACGAACACCGGCACGCATGTGGGCACGCTGTGGTCGTCGACGGGCACCAAGCTCGGCCAGGTGACGTTCACGGGCGAGACGGCTTCCGGCTGGCAGCAGGCGAACTTCGCGACGCCGATCGCGATCTCCGCGAACACCACCTACGTCGTCTCGTACCTGGCGCCCAAGGGCCACTACGCGGGCGACAACGGCGGACTCTCGAGCCAGGTCGACAGTGCGCCGCTGCATGCCCTGGCGGACGGCGCCAGCGGTGGGAACGGGGTGTACGCCTACGGCTCCACCAGCGTCTTCCCGACCGCCACGTATGGTGCGACCAACTACTGGGTGGACGTCGTCTTCACGCCCTGATCGCGGTCAACCGCTGCCCCGTTGCTTTCGGGAATCGCGCGCGCGGCGACGCCCTTGCGCGGCGGGCAAGGAGACTCAGGAGGGGGTCGGAGGCCCCGCGCCTCAGCGCAGCGGCCGGGCCGGATTGCCGGCGACCTTGCTGTCGGGCGGGCAGTCACGGATCACGTTGCTGCCCAGGCCCACGAGCGTGCGGGCCCCGACCTTCAGCCCGTTCATCAGGCTGGTGCCGCTTCCCACGTAGCAGTTCTCGCCGATCTCGACGTGGCCCGCCACGGTCACGTTGGAGCCGATCAGCGTCCAGGCGCCGATGCGCACGTCGTGGTGGACGACCGTGTTGGGCAGGATGCAGACGTGGTCGCCGATCACCGCGTTGCTGGTGACGACCGCGCCGGCCATCAGGAGCACGTTGCGGCCCAGCGTGGCGAGCGGCGAGATCCGCGCGGCCGGATGGACGACGGTCGCGAAGCGCTCGTGCGGGACGCCCAGCGCGTCGATCACCGAGCGCCGGGCGGCGTAGGAGGTGGGGCTTCCGGGGATGGCCAGCACCTGCGCCTCGGGAAAGCGCTGCAGGGCATCGCGCCCGAGGACGGGCGCCCAGGGCGTGCCGGCGGCCTGCTTGGCCGGGGTGTCGTCGATGAAGCCGACGAGGCGGAACGCGCCGCCGAGGCAGTCGAGGGCCTCGAGCGCGTTGCCGTTGAAGGGGAAGATCAGGAGCGGGACGGCCTCGTCCGGCCGGCCCGTGTCCTGCATCGTCGGCATGGCGCCGAGGTCAGGCCGTCTTGGCGGCCGCGGTGGCGGGCGCTTCGTCCCCGGCCAGGTTGAGCACCGCGCGCGCGACTTCCTCGCACTGGGCCTGGGTGAGCTCGGGGAACATCGGCAGAGACAGCACTTCCTTGGCCGCCAGCTCGGCGTGCGGGAAGTCGCCTTCCTTGTAGCCCAGGTCGGCGAAAGCCGGCAGCATGTGCACGGGGAAGGGGTAGTGGATGCCGGACTGGATGCCCTGCGCCAGCAGCGCGTCCTGCCACGCCTGGCGATGCTGGGTGCGGATCGCGTAGATGTGGTAGACGTGGCGCGAGCCGGCCGCCACCTTCGGCGACTGGATGCTGCTGCCCGCGAACAGGCGGTCGTAGTGGCCGGCCGCGGTGCGGCGCTGCTCCGTCCAGCCCTCGAGGTACTTCAGCTTGACGCGCAGGACGGCGCCCTGGATGCCTTCCATGCGGAAGTTGTAGCCTTTCAGGACGTGGTGGTACTTCTTCTCCGCGCCCCAGTCGCGCAGCATGCGGATCGTGCGGGCGTACTCGGCGTTGTCGGTCACCACCATGCCGCCTTCGCCATACGCGCCCAGGTTCTTGCCCGGGTAGAAGCTGAAGGCGGTCATGTCGGCCATGCTGCCCGAGCGACGGCCCTTGTACTCGGCCCCGTGCGCCTGGCAGGCGTCCTCGATCACCACCAGGCCGTGCTTCTTCGCGATGGCCAGGATCGGATCCATGTCGGCCGGCTGGCCGTACAGGCTCACCGGGATGATGGCCTTGGTCTTGTCGGTGATCGCGGCCTCGAGCTGGGTCGCGTCCATCGTGTAGGTGGTCGGGTCGATGTCGACGAACACGGCCTTGGCACCGGTGTAGTCGATGGCCGAGACCGTCGCCACGAACGTGAACGGCACGGTGATGACCTCGTCGCCGCGGCCCACGCCCGCAGCCAGCAGCGCCAGGTGCAGCGCGCTGGTGCCGGTGTTGACGGCGACGCCGATCTGGGCGCCGCTGTAGGCGGCGAATTCCTTCTCGAACGACGCCACCTCGGCGCCGAGCGTGAACTGGCAGGTGTCGAGGACGTGCTGGATCGCGGCGTCGATCTCGGGCTTGATGGACTGGTACTGGCTCTTCAGGTCGACGAACGGGATCACGACTTCTTCTCCTGGACGATGTAGACGGTCTCGCCCTTGCGGCGCATGGACTGGTTGGCGGCTTCGATCAGCTGGACGACGCGCACGCCGAGGTTGCCGCAGGTGCGCGGCTGCTTCTTGTGCTCGATGCAGTCGACCCAGTGCGCGCCCTCGACCCCGAGCGCCTCGGTGACGGCCAGGCGCGGCGCCCACATGTCGCCGCTGCGGTAGCCGATGCGCATCTGCTGGATCTGGTTCGGGTCGTCGGTGAAGCTGACGCCCTTGTCGTAGACCTTGATCTTCTCGCTGGGCTCGACGTCGTCGTACGTGATCATCTTCCGGCTGCCGCCGACCGTGATCGAACGCACCTTCACCGGCGCCAGCCAGCTGGTGTTGATGTGGGCGATGGTGCCCGACTCGTAGTACAGCGTGACGTAGGCCAGGTTCTCCGGCGTGCCGGGGAAGTGGTTCATGCCGCTCGCGGTGACCGCGACCGGGTGCTCGTGCAGCAGGTGGTCGAGGATGGAGAAGTCGTGCACCGCGAGGTCGGAGATCACGCTGACGTCGCGCTGGAACAGGCCCAGGTTCACGCGGATCGAGTCGTAGTACAGGATCTTGCCGAGCTCGCCGGCGCGGATCAGCTCGTCCATCTTCTGCACCGCACCGGTGTAGATGAAGGTGTGGTCGACGATCAATGTCAGGCCGCGGCGATCGGCCTCGTCCACCAGCTGTCGGGCCTGCTCGGCAGTCTCCGTCATCGGCTTCTCGAGCCAGACGTGCTTGCCGGCCCGCAGGGCCGCCATCGCGAGCTCGAAGTGCGTATGCACCGGCGTGGCGATCGCCACGGCGTCGACGCCGGCGTCGTTGATCAGCTCGCGGAAGTCGGTCGTGGTCTTCACGCCGGGATAGCGGCGCTGCACGACGGCGAGCTTGTTGGGATCCAGGTCGGAGACCGAGGCGACCTTGGCGCCCGCGACGTCCGCGAAGTTGCGTACCAGGTTGGGGCCCCAATAGCCGTACCCGATGATGCCGATGTTGATCATTCCCTACCCTCCATGAGAAACGGGAGATACCAGACTCTGTGCGCTCAGCCCGATGCGTTGCCGGGTTTTCTCGTGTCGCCGATCACCTTGGCCGGCACGCCGGCGACGATCGCGTAATCAGGAACGTCCTTCGTGACGACCGCGCCCGCACCCACCAGGGCGCGCAGCCCGACGGTCACGCCGGCGATGATGGTGGCATTGCTGCCGATCGAGGCGCCGGCGCGGATGCGGGTGGTCTCGACCTTCCAGTCGGCCTCCGTCTGCAGGCTGCCGTCGTCGTTGGTGGCGCGCGGGAAGAGGTCGTTGGTGAACATCACGCCGTGGCCGACGAACACCCCGTCCTCGATGGCGACGCCCTCGCAGATGAAGGTGTGCGAGGAAATCTTGCAGTTCGCGCCGATCTCGGCACCCTTCTGGATCTCCACGAAGGCACCGACCTTACTGCCGGCGCCGATGCGGCAGCCGTACAGGTTCACCAGAGAGGGGTGAAAGATCTTGACGTCCTCGCCGAGCGAGACGCTGTCCGCGACGGGCATGTGGAAAATCCCTCCTGGCTCTTCGGTGAAATGCTTGTTCGTGTCGGGTGCGACGCGGTCCAGCCGTGCGCCGCCAAATGGTAACGGGGCGCAACCCGAATGTGCAGGGTCCGGTACCCCCTAGTCTCATCGTCTTGCGGGTCTCCTCGGAAGCGACTAGGCCGGCTGCCCTTCCCCCGTTCTCCCCTTGCAGGGTGAGAAGCCCGTCAAGGTATCCGCAAGCGTGTCAAGCCCCGGAGTCGGTAACAATCGACCTTTTCGCTCGCTGTCGAGTCGAAAAGCCTGCCCGTGCAGCCGTCCGCCATGTCCCGCCGCCCGCTCCTGCCGTCGTCCGCGCGCCGCGGTCTCCTGCGCTGCCTGCTTGCGGGCGTGGTCGCGTCCGCCGCCGCCGTCCCGGGCCGGGCCGCGCCGGCGGCGGGCGCCGCCGCTCCGGACTGCGGCCGGCCGCTCACGCTGGGGCTGCACGAGCATGGCCTGCTCTACTCCAGCCAGACGGGCGAGGGCATCGACAAGGACATCGCCGAGGAGATGGCCCGCCGCTCCGGTTGCAAGCTCACGCTCACCGTGATGCCGCGCGCCCGGATCTGGCAGCTCGTCGAGACCGGCGCGCTCGACTTCAGCCTGTCCGCGATCGCCGATCCGCAGCGCGAGAGGTTCGCCGAGTTCGCCTGGTACGTCTCGAACAAGTACTACATGCTGGTGCGCAAGGACGCCGACCTGCATGCGGTGGCCGATTTCCGCCGCCGCGACGGCCTGAAGCTGGGCGTCATCCGCAGCTTCCGCTACGGGCGCAGCGCCAACGCGCTGGTCGACGCGCTGGACGCCGACCAGCGCGTCACCTACGCCACCGCGCTCGAGCCGCTCTACGAGATCCTGCGCGACAACCGCATCCAGGCCATGATCGTGGAGCCTTTCGACTACCCCGCCATCCACACCGCGCAGTGGCAGGCGCTGACCACCATCCTCGAGTTCGACGATCCCGCGGTGCCCCACGGCCTGGTGATGTCGCGCCGCTCCCTCTCGCCTGCCCAGCGCGAGGCCTGGCAGGGGGTCATCCGCTCGATGCGGGCCGACGGCACCGTGCGGCGCATCTTCGAGAAGTACTTCCCGCCCGAACTGGCGCGGGGGATGACGCAGTTCCAGCCTTGAAACGCGTCCTCCCTCATCTGTTCGCCTTGCTCGTCGGGGCGCTCGCGCTCGCCCTGACGCTGGTGCTGTGGACCCACGAGCGCCGCTCCGAGCAGGCGCGGCTGCGCGCGATCTTCGACTTCAACCTGCGCCAGGCCGCGACGCGCATCGAGCAGCGCGTGGCCAACTTCGAGCAGATGCTGCGCGGCGTGCAGGGCCTGTTCGGGGCGGGCGCGCCGGTCTCGGGCGATGCCTTCGCCCGCTATGTCGAGTCCGTGATGTCGGGGCCCGACGCGGCCGGGTTGCAGGGTTTCTGCTACGCGCCGCTGCTCACGCCGGCGGAGCTGCCCGCATACGTCGCCGCCCAGCGCGCGGCGGGGCACCCCGGCTACGCGGTGCGCCCCCCGGGCGAGCGCGAAGCCTACGCGCCGCTCACCTACCTCGCGCCGGCACGGCCGGACAATGCGAACGGGTTCGGCTTCGATCCGCTGAGCGACCCGGTGCGCCGCGCGGCCATGCTGCAGGCGCGCGACTCGGGCAATCTCGCCATCACCCGGCGGCTACGCCTGACCATCGACACGCCGGTACAGACCCAGGCGGCCTTCCTGATGTTCCTGCCCGTGTATGCGTCCGGCCCGGCGCCGGACTCCACGCAGGAGCGGCGCGAGCGCGCACGCGGCTGGGTGGCCGGGTCGTTCCGCATCGGCGACCTGATGTCCACGCTGTACGGCGAGGAGAGCCCCGGCCTGGTGCTGCAGTTGCACGACGGCGTCGACGCGGGCCCCGCCACCGTGATGTACCGCTCCGCTCCGCTGCCCCCGGACGGCCCGCCCCCGCGCTTCGAGGCGCAGGAGTACATCGCGTTCGCCGGGCACGCGTGGACGCTGCAGATGAGCGCGCTGCCCGAGTTCGAGCGCCGCCACGGGCAGGACGCCGCCAGCGTGATCCTGGTGGCCGGCGGCGGCCTGTCGCTGATGCTGGCGCTGCTGGCCTTCCAGCTGCTGACCGGCCGCGCGCGCGCCACGGCGCAGGCGCAGGCCATGACGCGCGAGCTGCGCGACAGCGAGGAGCGCTACCGCCGCATCGTGGTCACAGCCGGCGAGGGCATCTGGGTGATCGACGCCGCCGGCCGCATCGCCTTCGCCAACCCGCGCGTCGCCCGCTGGCTGGGCTGGTCGGAGGCCGAGATGCTCGGCCGCCCGCTCGCCGACTTCCTGGGCGAGGGTCAGCTGGAGCGCTACCGCGCGCTGCCCGGGCCGGCGCCGGACGCCGAGTCGGCGCCGCTCGAGCTGCGCCTGCGCCGCCGCGACGGCAGCGAGACATGGGTCGCGCTGTCGCAGCGGCCCATCGTCGACGACCTGGGGCACCCCGCCGGCGCGCTGGGCATGCTGACCGACATCGACGCGCGCCGCCACGCCGAGGAGCGCCGCAGCGCGCTCGAGGCGCAGCTGCGCGACGCGCAGAAGATGGAGGCGATCGGCACGCTCGCCGGCGGCATCGCGCACGACTTCAACAACATCCTCGCCGCGATCCTCGGCAACGTCGCGGTCGCGCGCCACGACGCCGCCTCGGGCCTGGCCACCGATGCCAGCCTGGCACAGATCGAGCGCTCGGCCGTGCGCGCGCGGGCGCTGGTGCAGCAGATCCTCACCTTCAGCCGCATGCAGGCCCAGGAGCTGCGCACGCAGGCGCTGCAGCCGATGATCGAGGAGACGCTCGCCATGCTGCGCGCCGCGCTGCCGGCGCAGGTCGAGCTGGCCGTGGCGCTGGCGGCCGAGCCGGTGTGGGTGCGCGCCGACGCCACGCAGATGCAGCAGGTGGTCATGAACCTGTGCACCAACGCCTGGCATGCGCTGCCGGCGGCGCGCGGCCGCATCGACGTCGGCCTCGACACCGCGCCCGACCCGCAAGGCGCACCGCAGGCGCGGCTGTGGGTCGCCGACGACGGCAGCGGCATGGACGACGCCACGCTGGCGCGCATCTTCGAGCCCTTCTTCACGACCAAGCAGGTCGGCCACGGTACCGGCCTCGGCCTGGCCGTGGTGCACGGCATCGTGAGCGTGCACGGCGGCACGATCCGCGTCGAGTCCGCGCCCGGCGTGGGGACCCGCTTCGAGCTGCGCTTCCCGCTTCAGCCGGCTCCGCCGGCCGAGCCCGCGCAGCCCGCGCCGGCGGCCCCCGCGCCGCGCGGCGCCGGCCAGTGCGTGCTGTGCGTGGACGACGACCCCGCCATGGTGCTGATGATGCAGGCGCTGCTGCAACGCTCCGGCTACGCCGTGCGCCCCTTCGAGCATCCGCTCGCGGCGCTCGCCGCGGCCAACGAGCCCGGCGCGGGCGTCGACGTCGTCGTCAGCGACTACAACATGCCGGAGATGAACGGCATGGAGCTCGCCGAGGCGGTGCGCCGCGTGCTGCCCGGCGTGCCGGTGGTCATCACCTCCGGCTTCATCTCGGACGAGATGCGCCAGCAGGCGCAGGCGCTGGGCGTCGCGCTGCTGCAGAAGGAATACACGCTGGAGCGGCTGCCCGGCCTCGTGCACGCCGTGCTGGGGGCAGGGGAGGGGGCGGGCCTGCGGCCTGTTCCCGTGTGCGACCCGCCGGCGCCGTGAAACACGGGACGGGCCGAAGGCCGGTCCCCTGTCGGGGCGTCCCTCAACCCGGCCGCTGGTCGGTCGACGGCTTCTGCCAGAGGTTGATGCCGCTCTCGACCGCGTGCGGCTCGATCGCGGCCAGCTCGTCCGCGCTGAATTCGAGCTTCTTCACGGCGCCGGCCAGGTCGACGATCTGCGCGGCCTTGCTCGCGCCGATCAGTGCCGTGGTGACGCGCGGGTCGCGCAGCACCCACGCGGTGGCCATCTGGGCGAGCGTCTGGCCGCGGACGCGCGCGATGCCGTTGAGCGCGCGCACGCGGGCGATGTTCCCGGGGTTCAGGTGACCGGCCTGCATCGAGTCGCCGCCCGGGCGGTTGATGCGCGCGTCCTCGGGAATGCCGTCCAGGTACTTGTCGGTCAGCAGCCCCTGCGCCAGCGCGCTGAAGGCGATGCAGCCCATGCCGAGCTCGTCGAGCGTGCCGAGCAGCTCGGACTCGATCCAGCGGTTGAGCAGGCTGTACGAGGGCTGGTGGATCAGCGGCTGCACGCCCATCGAGCGCAGGATCGCGTGCGCCTCGCGCGTCTTGCCCGCCGAATAGCTGCTGACGCCCACGTACAGCGCCTTGCCCTGCTGCACCGCGCTCGCGAGCGCGCCCATGGTCTCCTCCAGCGGCGTGTCCGGGTCGAAGCGGTGCGAGTAGAAGATGTCGACGTAGTCGAGGCCCAGGCGCTTCAGGCTCTGGTCGAGGCTGGCCAGCACGTACTTGCGTGATCCGCCGCCCTGGCCGTAGGGGCCGGGCCACATGTCCCAGCCGGCCTTGCTGGAGATGATCAGCTCGTCGCGATACGGCCGGAAGTCGCGCCGCAGGTGTTCGCCGAAGTTGATCTCGGCGCTGCCGTAGGGCGGGCCGTAGTTGTTGGCGAGGTCGAAGTGGGTGATGCCGAGGTCGAAGGCCGTGCGCAGCATCTCGCGCTGCGCCGCCATCGGCGTCGAGTCGCCGAAGTTGTGCCACAGGCCCAGCGAGAGGGCAGGAAGGCGCAGGCCGCTGCGGCCGCAGGCGCGGTAGGGCATGCGGCCGTCGTAGCGGTCGGCGTGGGCGTGGTAGGTCATGGGGACTCCTCCGTGGGTTCGGCGCGCATTGTGGCGCGGCGCGCGGACCGCGCCGGCGAAGGGACATGCGCGCGCTGCGCCCGTGCCGTGGACGTCGCCCATAAGTATGTGCTCAAATACATACCAACCCGGCGCGGCGACCGCGCCGCCAGGAGCCGCCCATGCAGATCGCCGTCCGAGACGCCGTCCCGTCGACGCCGCCCGCCCCCGTCGATTTCCGCCTCGACGAGCGGGCCGCGCTCGAGTTCCGCTTCGCCCTGCGCGATGCCCAGGCCGCGCTGCAGCAGGCGCTCGACCAGCGCCTCGCCCCGCGCGGCCTGACCGGCGTGCAGGCCACGGTGCTGGACGCGCTGCGCCGCCATCCGGGCGAGAACCTGGCCGAGATCGGCGCCACCCTGCGCATCGACGCGCCGGCGATGTCGCGCCACGCCGCCCGCCTGGAGGCCCGGGGCCTGTGCCTGCGCTTCCGCCCGCGCGGCGACCGGCGCGCCGTGCGCGTCGAGCTCTTGCCGCGCGGCGTCGCGCTGGCCGAAGAGTTCCCCAGGCTGCTGGCCGAGGTCACCGACCAGGCCTTCGCCGGCTTCGAGCCCGCCGAGCGCGCGCTGCTGCTGGGCGCGTTGCGCCGCATGCTGGCCGCCGGCGGCTGACCCCTGGGGGCCGGGTGACCGCGGCCATCGCGCCGCTTTGGCGGACAATGCCGCCCTCATGACCGCCGATGCCGACGCCAAGCCGCGCGCCCGCAACCGAAAGGCGACCGAGGAAGCCCTCGTCGCCGCGGCGTTGCGCGTGTTCGCCGAGCGCGGCTACGAGAACGCCACCACCCGGCGCATCGCCGAGGCCGCCGGCTGCTCCGAGGGCCTGATCCAGCGCTACTTCAACGGCAAGGAAGGCCTGCTGCTCGCCACCTTGCGCGATCCCAAGCAGGACGCGGCGCACCAGGCGTTCTTCGAGCGCCCCCTGTGCGCCACCCTGGCCGACGAGGCGCGCGAGTCGCTGGACCAGGCGGCACGCAACATGGGCGCGCGCGCGGATGCGATCCGCATCGTGCTCTCGCGCGTGCTCATCGACGACGCCTTCCGCAACGACTTCGCCCGCCTCGCCGTGCGCCCGCAGATCGCGACGCTGATGCGCGCGCGTTTCGAGCGCTGCGTCGCCGCCGGCCTGATCGACCCCGCGGTCGACCTCGACGCCGCCGTCGAAATGATGATGAACATCAATTTCCAGCTCGGCTTCCTGCACCCGACGCTCAAGAAGACGTCGCGTGCCGCGCTGCGCCGCATGCGCGACGCGCAGGCCGAGCTGTTCGCGCGCGCCGTCGCGCCGCCCGCCCGGAGGACCTCCCCATGACCACCCCCCAGACCGCTGCCTACGGCACGTGGCGCTCCGCCATCACCGCGGAGCGCGTGGCCGCCGGCGTGCGCCCCGTCTCCTCGCCGCGCATCGCGGGCAACCGCCTGCTCTGGCTCGAGGGCCTGCCGCAGGAGGGCGGCCGCAGCACGCTGATGGAGCTGCGCGCCGACGGCACGCGGCGCTCGCTCACGCCGGCGCCGTTCAACGTGCGCTCGCGCGTGCACGAGTACGGCGGCGGCGCGTTCGCCGCGGAGGGCGACGCGGTCTGGTTCTCCAACTTCGCCGACAACCTCGTCTACGCCCTGCAGGGCGACGGCGCACCCGTGGCGATCACCGCGGTGCCGACCCAGCGCCACGCCGACTTCGAGCCCGACCTCGCCCGTCGGCGCCTGCTGGCGGTCCGCGAGGACCACGGCGCCGGCGGCGAGCCGGTCAACACGCTGGTCGCCCTGCCGCTCGACGGCGGCGCGTCGACCACGCTCGCCGAAGGCGCCGATTTCTACGCCGCGCCGCGCCTCTCGCCCGAGGGCCGCCGCGTGGCCTGGGTGCAGTGGAACCATCCGCTGATGCCCTGGGAGGGTACCGAGCTGTGGCTGGCGGCGATCGCCGACGACGGCACGCTGGCGCACGCGCGCTGCGTGGCGGGCGGCCCGGGCGAGTCCTTGTGCCAGCCCGCCTGGTCGCCGGACGGCCTGCTGTACGTGGTCTCCGACCGCAGCGGCTTCTGGAACCTGCACCGCCTCGAGAAGACCGGCCTCGTGCCGGTGTGCCCCATGGCGGCCGAATTCGGCAAGCCGATGTGGCAGTTCGCGCTGGCCG
>Ga0209051_1001243_pt1 | contig 22804 bp, 22 predicted proteins | sample AraplaCvi_mMS_r2_2_FD_184286 | JGI IMG/M metagenome (GOLD analysis project Ga0209051, IMG submission 184286) | Arabidopsis root microbial communities from North Carolina, USA - plate scrape MF_Cvi_mMS_r2 (SPAdes) (version 2) | ecosystem: Host-associated > Plants > Roots > Endosphere | place...
GGCCAGCAGCTGCTTGATGTCTTCGTCGCGCTTGCCGATGGTGTCGGAGAACCGGGACACGCCGTCCAGTGCCGCACTCAGGTGCGGGTAGGTCTGGTCGATGGTCTCGGAGAGCACGTTGAGCGACTTCTTGACCGCCTGGGTGTCCCAGCCCGACGCCGCCTTCGTCACGTCGAAGAACGCGTCGTAGATCTGGTACGGGGTGGTCGTCTGCCCCAGGGGCAGAACACCATTCGCGCCGAGGGTCGTCGACCCCTTGGGCTCGAGTTCGAGGTTCTTGCGGCCGAGGATGGTGTCGGTGCGGATGTTGGCCCGCGTCTCGGTGCCGACCCTGGTGCCGTCGAGGGAGAACCCGATGACGACCTTGTCACCGTCGATCTTCATCGACTTGACCTCGCCGACGTCGACGCCGGCGATGCGCACCTTGTCGCCGGAGTTCAGGCCGCCGGTGTCGGAGAACTGCGCGAAGTAGTTGGGCTGCGCGAAGATCATCGGGACGCTGGCGAAGCTCTGGCCGACCCCGATGACGAGGACCAGGATGATGATGCCGACCATCCCGTTGCGGATCCGGTTGTTGCCTTCGATGCTTCTCATTGCGGCGTGCACCTACCCGATGGCTGCGACCAGACCTTCACCGTGCGGACCGGCCCACCCGGCTGCAGGCCGTTGAGCTTGAGGGTGACGTCGCAGGCGTAGAAGTTGAAGAAGTCGCCGTAGATGCCACCCGCGCGGCCGATGATCTTCAGCGCGGCGGGAATCTTGATCAGGGTGTCGTTCAACTGTTCCTTCTGGTCGACCAGCGGCTGTTGAAGGATCTCGAGGTTGGTGACCGTCTTCTGCAGCAGCGGACGGTTGTCACCGAGCAGGTCGGCCACCGAGCCCGCCGCGTCGCTGATGTCGGCCACCGAGGCCGCGATCGGGTCGGCGCGGTTCTTCAGCCCGGTCACCAGCGTCTCGAAGTTCTTGACCGTCTCGTCGAACTGCTGCTGATGCTTGACCGTGGTGGCGAGCACCGTGTTGAGGTTCTTCACCACCTCCCCGATCGCCTGGTCGCGGTCGGCCAACGCCGAGGTCAGCGACGCGGTCTGGTCGAGGATGTCGTTGATGGTGCCGCCCTGGCCCTGGAAGATCGTGATGATCGACTGGGCGATGTTGTTGACCTTGTCGGGATCCAGCGCGCGGAACAGCGGCCGGAAGCCACCGATCAGCGCGTCGAGATCCAGGGCCGGCTCGGTGCGGGTGTCGGGAATGGTGCCACCGGCGGGGAGCTTGGTGTTGTCGTCGCCCCGCTTGAGCTCCAGGTAGCGGTCGCCGATCAGGTTGAGGTAGCGGATCGAGGCGGTCGTGCCCTGGAACAGCTGCAGCGAGCGGTCGACGTCGAAGTGGACCTCGACCTCGTTGCCGCCGTTGATCAGCTGGACGTCGGAGACCTTGCCGACCTCGACGCCCGAGGCGCGGACGAACTGTCCGGCGCGAAGACCGCTGGCGTTCTTGAAGATCGCGGTGTACCCCGTGGTGCGGTCGAAGCGCAACTGACCGAACACCACGACGATGAGCGCGGTGAACAGCAGCAGCACCACGGAGAGTGCGCCGAGCTTGATCGCGGTACCGGTGATTCTCATGGGTTGATCGTGTTCTCCCCGATTTGACGTCCCCAGACGTACTCCCTGGCGATCGGCTGGCCCAGTTCCAGGTGGTTGTACGGCGCGATGCTGGCGCCGGTGTCCATCACCAGGTAGGGCATGGGCCACAGGTCGCGGGTGACGGGCTGCCAGCAGCCGGGTCGGCCCTCGGGTCCGCCGTGGGCGTTCACCCGGGGCAGGTTGTCGGGGTAGACGTACGGGTTACCGGCGCCGAGCACCTCGGAGTGCGTGTTCAGCGAGTAACCGTTGCCGCCAAGGGATGCCGCGATCTTCGGCTCGACGTCGTGATAGTTGCGGATCGTGCAGAAGAGCATCGGGCTGTATTCGTCGAGCAGGGCGCTGGTGGGTACCAGATCGGCCGAGCTGCGCACCAGGTACGGGCCGGCCTTCTCGAAGACCTCGCCGCCGGTGTTGCCGAACCCGACCGCCGACATCAGGGTCTGGTCGACGGTGCCCTGCAACTCGTTCAACGTCTTGGCCGTGGTGACGGCGTTCTTCAGACCGTCGAAGAGGTCCGGTGACGCGTCGGCGTAGATGTCGGCCAGATTGGCCAGCCCCCGCACGTCCTGGTTGATCCGCGGCATGAGCGGGTTGACGTCGGCGAGGATCGCGTTGCCGTTCTCGATCGACTGGCCGAAGCGGTCGCCGAGCCCGTCGAGCGCCTGCGCGGTGGCGGTCAACGTCTGGTTCAGCTTGATGGGGTCGACCTTTTGGGTCACTGACACGACCGTCTCGAACAGCGTGTTGAACTCGGTGGTGACGCCGCTGGCCAGGATCGGCGTGTTCGGCGAGACCCGCTGCGGGGACGGGTCCTTCGGCGAGGAGAACGCGATGTACTTGTTGCCGAAGACCGTCGTCGCCTTGATTTGGGCGTCGACGTTCTGCGGGATGAGGTTGGTGAACTGCCGGTCGACGTCGAGGGTGACCTTGGCCGCAGGCTTGCCGTCCTGCTCGGTCTCGGAGACCTCGGCGACGCGACCGATCTCGACGCCGTTGTAGGTGACCTTGGAGCCGGGGTCCATCGACAGACCCGACCGCGACGAGATGAGCTGGAGCTTCTCGGGGTTCTGGAAGTCACCGCGGAACTGCAGCCAGACCAGGCTGACGACGATCGCAGTGACGATCAGCAGGACCACGCCGGCGATCTTGTAGGGAGGTGTCCGGGGCTGGTTGACCGGTGACTTCGTCTGGTCTGGTGCGGTCATCGGCTACACCGTCAGGTTGAAGTTGGCGTCGGTGCCGTAGAGCGCCAACGATGCGAACAGGACGACGAGCACGATCGCGATGAGCGAGGCCCGCATCGAGCGGCCGACGGCCTCGCCGACGCCGACGGGGCCGCCGCTGGCGTAGAAGCCGTAGTAGCAGTGGTTGAGCATGACGATGACCGAGATGATGATCGCCTGCACGAAGGACCAGGCCACGTCGTCGGGCCGCAGGAACGTGCGGAAGTAGTGCTCGTAGGTGCCGGTCGACTGTCCGTAGAACAAGGTGGTGGTCACCTGGGCGGACAGGAAGCTCATGATGATCGCCATCGCGTAGAGCGGGATGATGACGACGAAGCCGGCCATGATGCGCGTCGAGACCAGGTAGCTGATCGACTTGATGCCCATGACCTCGAGGGCGTCGATCTCCTCGCTGATGCGCATGGCGCCCAGCTCGGCGGTCGCGCCGGCGCCGACCGTCGCGGCCAAGGCCTGACCGGCGACGACGGGGGCGGCGATGCGGACGTTGACCAGGGCGGCGAAGAAGCCGGTGAAGGCCTCGACGCCGATGTTGCCGAGCGAGGCGAAACCCTGGATGGCGATCAGCGAACCGCCGGAGAGGGTGACGAAGCCGACGATCGCGACGGTGCCGCCGATGACGGCCATGGCACCGGTGCCCATGCCGATCTCGGCAACCAGGCGCAGCATCTCCTTGCGGTAGTACCGGAACGCGTGGCCGATGGAGCCGACCGCGGTGACGATGAACCAGGCGATGTGCCCGATGCTGTCGAGGAACCGCGCCGGCGATTTGGCCAGCCGTTCGCCACCTGCGACGGCCCGCGGGAAGCGCGACCTCAGGACTGCAGTCGTCGACATGTCAGCGCCCCGTTCCGAATCGAACGCCAATGGTCGTCATGATGACGTTGACCGCGAAGAGTGCGATGACGCAGAGCACCAGCGTCTCGTTGACCGCGGTGCCGACGCCCTTGGCGCCGCCGGAGACCGTCAGACCGCGGTAGCAGCCGACCAGCCCGGCGATGAGGCCGAACGCGAGGGCCTTGACCACCGAGATCACGACCTCGGGCAGCCCGGTCACGAGGGTCAGCGTCGAGACGTAGGCGCCGGCGGAGATGTTCTGGATGTAGACGCCGAAGACGAACCCGCCGACGAGGCCGATGGTGATGACGGCGCCGTTGAGGAGGAAGGCCACGAACGTCGACGCCAGCACGCGGGGGACGACGAGGCGGTGGATCGGATCGATGCCGAGGACCTCGAGGGCGTCGATCTCCTCGCGGATGGTGCGCGCTCCGATGTCCGCGCAAATGGCGGTCGACCCGGCGCCGGCAACCACGAGCACGGTTACCAGCGGGCCGAGCTGGGTAACCGCTCCCAGTGCCGCGCCTGCGCCGGAGATGTCGGCGGCACCGAACTCGGCGAGAAGGATGTTGAGGGTGAAGATGATGAGCACCGTCAGTGGAATGGCGACCGCGATGGTCGGCAGGAACGCGACCCTCATCAGGAACCAGCCCTGCAGGATGAACTCGCGCCACTGGAACGGCCTGCGGAACAGTGCCTTGCCGGTGAGCACGCACATCTTGACGAAACCGCCGACGGCCACCAGGCCCGGACGAACCGTGTCCCGGACGTAGTCGAACAAGCCGGGGTTCTGTGCCGTCACCGGGGGAAACTCACCGTCTGGCGGGTGATCTGACCACGATACTCGTGATGCAACGGCAAAAGATGCTGCACGCCACCTCCTTGCCCAAGCTTCGTGTCTGTGATCACAGTCTCCCTACTCGTGGGTAGTAAGGCGGACCACAGGAGAGTACCCGATGGATTCTCCCGACTGCACCGCATCGGCCGGATTGTCACCCAGCTGGCTGGCAAACTCGTCATCTCGCGTCAGCGTTCTGCCGCGGTAACCGAAACCGTTGCCGCAGGCGAACTTTCGCCCGCGTCAATCGAATCCCCCGTGGCGAACCTGGCCCTCAGCTCCGTCTTGAGGACCTTACCGGCCGGGTTGCGCGGCAGTGCGTCGACCACTTCCAGCGCCCGGGGGTGCTTGTAACGGGCGAGCCGATCGTCGAGGAATTCCGCGACGTCGGCCAGCGTCAGCTCCGCCGCCGAGGCCAACGCCACGACGGCGACGGGCACCTCACCCCACTTCGGATGCGGGCGGCCGATCACCGCGGCCTCACCGATCGACGGATGGGCGGCCAGAGCGTTCTCGACCTCGGCGCAGTAGATGTTCTCCCCGCCGGAGATGATCATGTCCTTCTTGCGGTCCACGACCCAGACGTAACCCTCGTCGTCCTGGCGAACCAGATCGCCCGAGTGAAACCACCCGCCCGCGAACGCCTCGGCGGTCGCCTTGGGGTTGTTCCAGTAGCCGGCCATCAGGGTCGGCGCCCGGTAGACGATCTCGCCGACCTGACCGACTGGCACGTCGTTCATGTCGTCGTCGACGACGCGAGCCGACACGGTCGGGATGACCTTGCCGACCGAACCCAGCTTCCTGACCGCGTCGTCGCCGAGCAGCATGCAGGTCACCGGCGACATCTCCGTCTGCCCGAACGCCGCGAGGATCTGGGCGCCAGGGAACGTCTCGGCCATGTCGCGCAGCAGCGTGTCCGAGGCCGGGGCGGCCCCCCACGACAAGGTACGCAGTGCCACGTTCCGCGGGCGGGCGCGCTGGGCGGCGCACACCACCTGCCACTGCGCGGGCACGAGGAAGATGCCCGTGACGAGTTCGGCCTCGAGCACGTCGAGCAGCGCGCCGGGGTCGAACGCGCCCAGGGGGTAGAGCACGGTGGGCCGGCCGAGCAGCAGCCCGGTGATGAGGTTGCCGACGCCGGCGATGTGGAACAGCGGCACGCCGATGAAGCCGACGTCGCCGTTCAGATCGGCGCCGCTGGTGAACAGGTGCGTCATCGCCTGGCCGGCCAGGTTGGCGTGGGTCAACACCGCGCCCTTGGGGCGGCCCGTGGTGCCCGAGGTGTACATGATCAGGGCGGGTGAGTCGTCGGGGACGTCGACCGGTGCCGGAGCCGGGGCCTCCTCGGCCAGGAGGTCCTCGTATCCGAGTAGCCCCTCCTCGGTGGCACCGCCGGCGACGACGATCTCGGCCAGGGTCGGGTCGAGCTCGCGAACCGCCGTGGCGACCGCCGCCAGCACCGGTTCGGTGACGACGACGCGCGCCTCGCAGTCGCCGACCAGGAAGGCGATCTCCGGCGGGGTCATGCGGAAGTTCACCGGCACGGCGATGGCGCCGAGTCGGGTGGCGGCCAGCACCGTCTCGACGAACTCGGTGCGGTTGAGCATCAGGATCAGGACGCGGTCCCCGCTGCCGACGCCCCGACGGCTCAGCGCCGAGGCCAACGCGGTGACCCGCGAGTCCAGGTCACCCCAGGTGGTGGTCTCACCAAGGAAGCGAAGCGCCGTGGCACCCGGCTGCATCAACGCGTGCCGCGAGAGCTGGGTGCTCCAATTTTGCCGGCGCGCCAGGTAGGGCTGCTCGAGCGGCAACCGATCCGGTGCTGGCGTCGCGGTCAACGGGTGCGCTCCCTGACGTCTGCGCGCGGGTTGCGCGGCGGTGATATTTGATCAAACATGGTGTTGCCCCGGTCACACTATGGCCTCGGCTGCCCGGGAACAAGCCCGGGGTGACGGACGCAACGGCCGGGGGACTCGTGAAGGTTCGACGATGAGCGCACCCGCGCGACCACGGCGTGAGCAGCTCTCCGACGAGGTCGCCGGCCACCTGCGGGTCCGCATCATGTCGGGGGTGCTGCGCCCGGGCACCTTCATTCGGCTCGACGAGACGGCCGCCGAGCTCGGGGTGAGCATCACCCCGGTCCGCGAGGCGCTGCGGACACTGCGCGGCGAGGGCATGGTGCAGCTCGAACCGCATCGGGGGCACGTGGTCTCGCCGTTCACCCGCGGCGACATCGAGGACATCTTCTGGTTGCAGGCCGTGATCGCCGGTCAGCTCGCCAGGTCGGCCGCCGAACGCATCACCGACGAGGAGATCGACGAGCTCGAACGGCTCGCAACGAACTCGGCCGACGCCATCACCCGGCGGGACACCAGCGCCGTGGTCGACGCGGAGTTCGCCTTCCACCGCGCGTTCAACCGGGCCTCGGGCCGCATCAAGCTGGCGTGGTTCCTGCTGCACGCCTCGCGGTATCTGCCCCCGCACATCTACGCCGACGACCCGCAGTGGGGCCAGGTCGCAATGACCAACCGTCGCGAGCTGCTCGCCGCACTGCGCCGTCGCGACGTGCACACCGTGGTGCAGCTGATCGACGCCCAGTTCACCGACGGCGCCCGCCGGCTCACTGCGCGCCTGGACGAGCTGGGGCTCTGGACCTAGCAGTTACGCGGACAGGGATTCCGCGCGCTTCTTCAAGTTCTCGGCCAGGTGCTCGAGGGCGTCGTTGACGACCTTCTTGACCATCATCGCCGGCACGGGCATCGAGACTTCGACGTCCAGGTCGACGGTCAACAGGCTGGTCGGCCCCATCGCCACCACGGAGAACATCTGCTCCTGCTTGGAGAAGAGGTCGCCCTGCTGCATCACCGTCTGGATCTGATTCTCGCCGGGGTAGTAGACCGCCTGTATATAGGTGCCGTCCATGCCCTGTACCGAGGTGTCCAGGCGCAACTGGCTGGGCCGCCCGTCCTCGTAGCGGGCCAGGATCCAGCAGCCCTTGATCTCGGTGTTCCACTGGGGGTAGGACTCGAAGTCCGCGACGATCGCCATGATGGCGTCGGCGGGGGCCTCGACCTCGACGGTCTTGCTCACGAGCGGCATCGGGCGAGCATATCGGCAGCGGTTCCTCAGGTGGTGACGGCGGTGGCCAGCAGGGCGCGCAACGCATCCGGAATCGGAACCGGCCGACGACTGTGCCGGTCGACGTAGACGTGAACCCAATGACCCACCGCAGCAACGGTTTTGGCGTCGCCGTCGGTATCGGTCGGGGCGAACACCGCCAGGCGGTAGGTCACGCTGCTGGTGCCGAGCCGGGCGACGGCCAACCCGACGACCAGGGGGTCGGGGAACTGCAGTTCGGCGAAGAAGCGGCAGCCGGATTCGGCGACGACCCCCAGTTCCGGCGCGGTGAGCGGATCGTGACCGGTGGTGGTGCCGAGCCACGCGTTGATCGCGGTGTCGAAGAGTTGGTAGTACACGGCGTTGTTGAGATGGCCGAACATGTCGTTGTCGGCCCACCTGGTCGTCACCGGCCAGTGCACCGGAAAGTCTCGCGACGTCAGATCCCGCTCGGCTGTACTCACGGCACGAGTGTGCCAGTGCGGGCAAGCTGTCGGGTGTGAAGATTCGTGGAGCCGTTCTCGACCGCATCGGAGCGCCCCGGCGCTACGCCGAGTCGACGCCGTTGACCGTCCTGGACCTCGACCTCGACCCACCCGGCGACACCGAGCTCCTGGTCCGGATCGAGGCCGCCGGGTTGTGCCACTCCGACCTATCGGTGGTCAACGGCTCCCGGGTGCGGCCGGTGCCGATGCTGCTGGGCCACGAGGCCGCCGGCGTCGTCGAGGCGGTCGGTTCCGGCGTCGGCGACGTCGAAGTCGGGCAGCGCGTGGTGATGACGTTCCTGCCGCGGTGCGGTGAGTGCGCGGCGTGCGACACCGACGGCTTGGCCCCGTGCATTCCCGGCAGCGCCGCGAACGGGGCTGGCGTCCTGCTCGCCGGCGGCACCCGGCTGGCCGCCGACGGGGAGCCGGTGCTGCACCACCTCGGCGTCTCCGCCTTCGCCACGCACGCCGTCGTCGACCGCCGCTCGGTGGTACCGGTCGACGACGACGTCCCACCGGTGGTGGCGTCGCTGCTGGGCTGTGCGGTGCTCACCGGCGGCGGCGCGGTACTCAACGCGGGCCAGCCCCGGCCCGGCGACACGGTCGCGATCGTGGGCATGGGCGGGGTCGGCATGGCGGCGCTGCTGACCGCCCTCGCCCATGACGACGTCGAGGTCATCGCCGTCGACCAGGTGCCCGAGAAGTTGGCGCGCGCAGCGGAACTGGGTGCCCACACCGTCGTCACCCCGGAGGACGCCGGAGATCTCAAGGCCCGCATCGTCATCGAGGCGGCCGGGCATCCCGCCGCGCTGGAGACGGCGATCGCCCTGACCGGCCCCGGCGGACGCACCGTGACCGTTGGACTCCCTCACCCCGACGCCAGGATCAGCGTCGCGCCACTGGGTTTCGTCGCCGAGGGCCGGTCGCTGATCGGCAGCTATCTGGGCTCGGCGGTGCCGGCGCGGGACATCCCCCGCTTCGTCGCGCTGTGGCGCGAGGGCCGTCTTCCCGTCGAGTCCCTGGTGTCGTCCACCATCGGCCTCGACCAGATCAACGAGGGCATGGATCAACTGGCCGACGGACTGGCGGTGCGTCAGATCGTCGACTTCGGCTGAGCCGTCGGCTCAGAACCAGTCGTCGCGCATCTCCAGCGTGGTGCGGTCCAACGTCGCCAACAGGTCTAATTGCGGTGCCGTGCGGGGCAGTTCGTAGCGGAAGAAGTACCGGGCGGCCTGCCGCTTGCCGTCATAGAAGTCCCCGGACTGACCGTCGGCGACGAGGAACTGCTCCAGCCAGATCCACGCCATGACGACGTGGCCGAACGCCTCGAGGTAGACCGCGCTGTTGGCCAGTGTCGCCTCGGTGTCCGAGGTGGCGTACATGGCCGCGGTCACCTCGAGCACCCGCTGCCACGCCGCCGCCAACTGACCGGCGAGTTCGGCGGTCTCGCCGCCGGTTGCGGTCGCCTGTTCGACCGTCGCCGTCACCACGCGGCCCAATTCGGCCAGGCTCGCGCCACCGCGCTGAGTCACCTTGCGGCCCAGCAGATCCAGGCTCTGAATGCCGTGCGTACCCTCGTGGATGGGGTTGAGGCGGTTGTCGCGGTAATGCTGTTCGACGTCGTACTCGTGGGTGTAGCCGTAGCCGCCGTGCACCTGGATGGCCAGGCTGTTGGCCTCAAGGCACCACTGCGAGGGCCAGCTCTTCGCCACCGGCACCAGGATGTCGAGCAGGTCGGTGACGTGCTCGGCCTCCTCGGCCGACTCCGCCGTGCGCTGCAGGTCGATCAGCTTTGTGCAATAGAGCCCCAGGGCCAGCCCACCTTCGACGTAGGCCTTCTGCGCCAACAACATTCGCTTGACGTCGGCGTGCGCGACGATGGGCACCTGCGGGGTGGTCGGATCCTTGACCACCCTGCCCTGCGGCCGCTCGCGGGCGTACTCGACGGACTTCAGGTAGCCGGTGTAACCGAGTGACACCGCGCCCATTCCGACCGCGAGGCGCGCCTCGTTCATCATGTGGAACATGTAGACCAGACCGCGATGCGGTTCACCGACCAGGTAGCCCACCGCCCCCGCTTCGCCGTGCGGTCGGTGGATGCCCTCACCGAAGTTGAGCACCGTGTTGGGCAAACCTCGTTGCCCCATCTTGTGGTTCAGCCCGGCCACGGTCACGTCGTTGCGCTCCCCGATCGAGCCGTCGTCGGCGACGAGGTACTTCGGCACGATGAACAGCGAGATGCCCTTGGTGCCCGCCGGCCCGCCGGGGATCTTCGCCAGCACCAGGTTGACGATGTTGTCGTTGAGCTCGTGTTCGGCGCCCGAGATCCACATCTTGGCGCCGAACAGCCGGTAGCTGCCGTCGGGCCGCGGCTCCGCGCGGGTGACGATGTCGGCCAGCGAGGAGCCCGCCTGGGTCTCCGAGAGGGCCATCGTGCCGGTGAAGCGGCCGGCGAGCATCGGCTTGACGAACGATTCGATCTGCCGTTCGTCGCCGAACTTGCTGATCAGATTGGCGTTGGCGACGGTCAGCATGAGGTATCCGGAGGTGCTGACGTTGGCGGCCGAGACGTAGGCGAAACCCGCCTGGGCGACGCACACCGGCAGTTGAGCACCGCCGAGTTCCTCGTCCATGCTGGCGCCGATCAGGTCGGCCTGGGCGAACGCCTGCAGCGCCTCCCCCACCTCGCCGATGACGGTGACACGCTGACCGTCGAAGGTCGGCTCGTGCGCGTCGCTCGTCTTGTTGTGCGGCGCGAAGTACTTCTCGGCGAGGTCCTCGCTGAGGTCGAGCACGCCGTCGAACGTGTCCCGGGAGTGTTCGGCGAAACGCTGCCGCTTGGTGAGCTCCTCCACGCGAAGCCACTCATAGAGCAGGAAGTCGAGATCGCGCCGGGACAGCAGGGTGGACTTCATCAGTCTTTTCTACGCCTCGCCGGGAACCTCGATGCCGAGCGGCGCCTCGGTGCGCACCGTCTCGTCGCGGATGAGGCCGCGAAGCAGCGCGGTGCTGAACTCGACGGCGATCTCCTGGGCGGTGCGCCGGCCCTGCGGCCGCAGCCAGCGGTAGGAGCCCAGCGTCATGCCGATGTAGCCCAGCGCCAACACGTGGGAGTCGCAGTCGTAGAACTCGCCGCTGGCGATGCCGCGGTCGATCACGTCGCGGACGTGCTCGTACACCGAGGTCTCGGCCTTGCGGATGTAGGCCACCTGCTCCTCGGTGAACCACTCGGTGATGTAGGGCGCCTCTTGGAAGTAGACGGCCCCACGCTCGATGTCCGACGCGATGCCCACCAGCAGCCGACGGGTGAAGTGGTAGAGCATCTCCCGGGCCGAGGCCGACGGATCGTCGTGCAGGGCGTCGACGGTGAAGTCGGCGGCGCTCTTGCAGATGTCGAAGAGGATCAGCGATTTGCTGGCGTAGTAGTGGTACACCGTCGCCTTGTTCAGGCCGACCGCGTCGGCGACGTCGTCCATCCGGGTGCCGTGGTAGCCCCGCGCCGCGAAGAGCTTGGTGGCGACGGCGAGCAGCTCCTCACGACGGGTCGGGCCGTTGGGCGGGGCCGATGAGCCGCTGGCGCGAAGAGAGTCTGGCTCGGTGGTGGACATGGCGACTCACTATATGTAGGCCGGGGCCTCCCCCGGGTACCAATCAACTGGTTGGCCAGTCTAGGCAATCGCCCGCGTCCACTGGTCGGCGCGGCGTCCCACGGGCTAGACTTCAGCAAAAGTCGGCCTGCATGGAGGTACTGATGGACCCGAATCCTGACTACGACATCAGCGACGAAGCCGAATACTTCTTCAACTTCATTCCATGGGGCCTGCGCGGCGTGTACCCGCCCCCGGCCTACCCGCCGGTCTAAAGAGCTACGCCGCTGGATCCATCTAGCGGCTACGCCGCTGGATCCATCTAGCGGCTACGCCGCTGCGGCCTTGACCGCGCGGCCCACCTCCGCGCGCAACCGGGTGTACTCCGGTGAGCGCCTCAACTCGTCGGGGTCGACACCCGATCGCGGCAAGTCCACCGGCAGGTCCAACGCAATCTGACCCGGCCTGCGGGTCAGCACCACGATCCGAGACCCCAGGAACGCCGCCTCGTCGGCGCTGTGCGTGACGAACACCGTCGTCCGCCCCGTGTCTGCGCTGACCTGCCGCACGTCTTCCTGCAACCGCTCCCTGGTCAGCGCGTCGAGCGCCGCGAAGGGCTCGTCGAGGAGGATCAGCGGCGTCTCGGCCGCCAACGCCCGCGCGATCGCCACCCGCTGCTGCTGCCCACCGCTGATCTCCCAGATGCGCCGGTCGGCGGTGCCCTCCAGACCGACGCGAAGCAGCAACTGTTCGCGTCGTTCGGCGCGCTCCTCCCGCGGCACCTTGGCGTACTTCAGGGCGAGGTCGACGTTGCCGCCGACCGTGCGCCACGGGAACAACCTGGGCTGCTGAAACACCACGCCCGCGCTGACGCCCGGAGTCGGGGCGTCCCCGGAGACCCGCACCCGCCCGTCGGTCGGCTGTTCGAATCCCGCGATGAGGCGCAGGAGCGTGCTCTTGCCGCAACCCGAGGCGCCCACCAGAACCAGGAAGGCCCCGGGTTCGACGTCCAGGTCTACCGGCCCCAGCGCCGTCACGTCGCCGTAGCGGTGCGCGAGGTGCTCGATGCGCACCCCGCCGCGGACGTCACTGAGCGAGGGCACCGGGCAATCCCTTGGTGTAGATGGCGTTCTGGAACGTCTCGAGCGGTGCCGCGGACGGGATCTGCTTCTGCTCGGCCAGGAACTGCGACGCGCTCTCCAGGTTCGCCGCGACGTTGCCCGGCTTGCCTTCGGAGCCAAGCCATTCGGGAGAGGACACCTGATCGGGTGTCAGGTAGACGCCCTGCTTGAGTTGCCCCTCGACGACCGTCGGGTCCAGGCTGATCTCGGCGGCGATGGCCTTGGCCGCCGCGGCGGGGTCGGTCTTGATGGTCGTCAAGGCGCGGGCCTGCTGCTTGCGCCAGATGTCGACCACCTCGGGGTGCGCGGAGGCGAAGTCGTCGGCCACCGCGGAGAGGTCCAGCGTCGGCTTGCCGTCCTTGGCCAACTGGCGGCTGGTGATCAGATCCTTGCCGGTCTTGCGCAGGTCGTCGAGCGTGGGCAGCCAGGTGTAGGCGGCGTCGACGTCACCGCGCTCCCACGCCGCCAGGATCGCCTGGGGTTGCAGGTCGACCAGCTGAACGTCGTTGGGAGACAGGTTGTTCTGCGCCAGCGCCGCCAAGAGGCTGTAGTGCGCGGTCGAGGCGAACGGCGTCCCGATCCGCTTGCCCTTCAGGTCGGCGATGGTGGTGACACCACTGCCGTTGCGGGCCACCAACGCTTCGTTGTCGCCGGCGACGTCGAGGACGAAGGCAACCTTGTACGGGATGTTCAGCGGCGCCGACAGACCGCGTGCGACGGGGCTGGACCCCAGCGCGCCAAAGTCGAGCTCCTTGGCGATGAAGGCGGTGTTCACGTCGGCGCCGGAGTCGAACTTCGTCCACTTGATGTTGTAGTCGGGCAGTGCCTGCTCGAGCCACCCGTTGTTCTTGACGATCAGGTCGCCGCTCGGAAACGACTGGTAGCCAATGCGAATGGTCGGCTTGCTGGCGTCTTGGCCGGAGTGGTCGACCGAGCAGCCTGCCAATGCCAGGGTGGCGGCGACCGCCGCGGCGACGAGCGCGCTGAATCTCATGTTCTTCCTCTCCACGGGACGGCTCGCCGCTCTGCGGCGCGAAGGAGACCGTCGATGATCAAGCCCGAGAATCCGATCGCGAAGATGCCGACCAGGACCACGGGAGTGTTGTTGTAATTGCTTGCGTCCTTCACCAGGCCCCCGATGCCGGGAATGCCGTTGAACAGCTCGGCGGCGACCACCGAGGAGTAGGCCATGCCGACCGCCAGCCGGATGCCGGTGAACGTCTCCGGCAGAGCCGAGGGCACCACGACGTCGCGGATCACCTGCAGCCGCGTCGCCCCGAGTGCTCTAGCGGCCTCGGTCAAGCCAACCGGAGCGGCGACCACGGCGGCCGTGGTGGCGACGGCGGCCGGCGGCAGCGCAGCCAGCGCCAGCAGCGTGATCTTCGGTGCCTCGTCGATGCCCAGCCAGATGACCAGCAGGAAGAAGTAGGCCAGCGGCGGCAGAGCCCGCAGGAACGTCAGCCACGGTTCGAGCACGCTGCGCACCCAGCCGATCGACCCCATGAGCAGCCCGAGCGCGACGCCGAGGCCGACGCCGATCACGACGCCGACCAGCACGCGGCGCAGGGTCATGTAGAGGTGTTCCCACAGCAGGTACCCGGCGTAGCCGCGAGTGCCGTCGTGCGTGGTCGAGACGTCGACGAACGCCCGCCAGACGGTACTGGGGTAGGGCACGAACGTCTGGTTCCACCATCCGGCGGCCGCCACCAACTGCCAGACGACGAGGAAGACGACGACCGACGACACGGGCAGCGCGGCCCTGGTCAGCCTGCCGCGCCATGGACGTCCCGGTGGGCGACTGCGTGGGGAGTCGACGCGTGACTCGTCGGTGGTGATGTCTACGAAGACCGACACGTTTCCTACGACTTTCCGAGAGAGGCTGGGGCTGGACGAAACGCGTTCAGCGACGGCAGGCGTCGTCGGAGGCGGCCTCGGTCGTCGTCATGGAACCGTTGTATCGGGTGTCGCGCTGCGGGCATATCTCTGCGCTCACCGCGAGTTTTAGTCATCGAACTACCCGTCGACGCGGAGAGGGCGTAGGGTGAGAGCAGTCCAGTAAGGACGCCCCCGTTTAGTGCAAAGCGGGCTTCAAGCCCCGCGACACCATTTGGCAGCGCTGAACTCGTAGAGACACCCTGCGAGACACGGCGTCCATTTCGCCCCGTGAGGCTACGGCAAATTGCCGGTTCCGTCGTAGACGGATTGGGCTCGACGTTGCACCGTAGATGATTCCGTGCGCGCTAGGTCCATGGACGCCTGTTAGGGGGTCCACTGTGGAAAATCATTGCTGCACACCTGTTTTCACCACCGCCGATACCAGGGTGGTGGCCTCGTGACCGCACAACTCGAACGTCCGGTCACCGACGTCCACGACCTGCCCGAGGTCGACGAATACGCCGACGTCATGGAGATGTTCCGAACCCTCTGCGACGCAGCGGACCTCGGCCGCCGGCGCGAAGCCATCTTCAACAGATGCCTGCCCCTGGCCGATCGCATCGCCCGCCACTACGGGGGGCGTGGTGAGGACATCGAAGACCTCGTCCAGGTCGCCCGGTTGGGATTGGTCAAGGCCGTCAACCGGTTCGATCACACCAAGGGTTCGCACTTCGTGGCCTTCGCGGTACCGACCATGATGGGCGAAGTGCGAAGGCACTTCCGAGATCACGGTTGGTCGATGCACGTACCGCGTCGACTCAAGGACCGTCATGGCCACATCACAAGGGCCACAATGGAATTGACGCAGACCCTGGGCAGGGCACCGACCGCCGGCCAACTGGCGGAGCTGTTGGACATGCGACGCGAGGACATCGTCGACAGTCTGTTGGCCGCCGAGGCGTACCGAGTGCACTCCATCGACGCGCCCGTCTCCAGTGGAGATTCGGCGCCACGGATGGTGTCGGACACGGTCGGCGAGGTCGACTTCTCGTTCGACCGCATCACCGATCAGGAGACGGTTCGGCCGCTGCTGGCCGCGCTGCCCGAGCGCGAACGCACCGTGCTCTATCTGCGTTTCTTCGAATCGATGACGCAGAGCCAGATCGCCGAACGGATCGGGGTGTCCCAGATGCACGTGTCCCGGATCCTCGAGAAGACCCTGCGGGAGCTGCGCAACCAGATCTAGACCCGCTCCGATGAGACCCCTTCCTGGTTCGCCGGGGAGGGGTCTCGCCCGTTGCGCAGGGACACCACCGCGTCGCGCACGCCCGACAGCCAGGCCACCACGCGACGCCGGAACAGCTGCAGCGCCGTCGGCCCCACGGGCGGCGGCAGCACCACGAGCGCGTCGGCGGTGGAGAAGGCCGGTGCCGTCGGGGTGTGCACCTCCCGGTAGGCCTCGCCGCACTTTCCGCACTGCACTTCGTAACACAGCGTATTGGGGCCGGACTCGACGAAGGTGTAGTCGGCCACGGCCACGCAGCGCGGACACCTCGCAAGTCCACGTTCGACGACCACGCTCATGGCAGCCATCGTGGGGCCAAGTTCGTTCGAATGCATCGGGCTGGTACCTCTCGATACGGGATCGGTGCCCAACCGAGATGCCAGCCTCCTAAGGGATGATGACGCCATGACCGAGGTGCGCGGGCGGATGTGGGTTCGAGGAGAAGCGGCGGAGGGTTTCACGTTCGCGGCCATCTCGGACTGCTTGTCCTCCGAGGACACCCTGGTGTGGGCCGACGTGTACGACCCCGACCACGAGACACTCTCGGCCTTGGCCGACGAGCTCAAGCTCAACATGTGGGCGGTCGAGGACGCGACGGCGCCCAACGAGCGCACCAAGGCGACGGTGTACCGCACTCACACGTTCTTCACCGTCTACGCGATTCAGATGCTCGACCCCGTCGACGACTCGACGTCGACGCTGGTCAAGCACCGCATCTCGGCGTTCGTGCTGCCGCGCGGTCTCATCACCGTGCGCCTGCCTCCCTTGGCCGGAGACGATCCGGGCTTCGCCATGGACGAGGTCTCCCAGCGCTTCGACGAGCTCGGCGGGCAGCAGTACGGCGTGGGAGCGCTGGTGCACGGCTTGCTCGACGTCGTCGTCGACGGCCACTTCGACGCCGTGCAGCGCCTCGACGACGGCATCGAGTCGCTCGAGGACGAGTTGTTCGACGACGGCGGTCCCCGCCGGGGATTGCAGCGCCGCACCTTTCGCTACCGCAAGGATCTCGTCGAGCTGCGCCGGGTGGTGCTGCCGATGCGCGAAGTGGTCAGCGCCATCAAGTCCCGGCGGCTGGACTCGAAGACCTCACCGGAGCTCAACCCGCTCTACGACGACCTCTACGACCACGTGCTGCGGGCCTCGGAGTGGACGGAATCGCTGCGCGACATGGTCACCACGGTGTTCGAGACCAATCTGTCGCTGCAGGACGCTCGGCTGAACACCGTGATGAAGAAGCTCACGGGGTGGGCGGCGATCATCGCCGTTCCGACGGCGATCACCGGCTTCTACGGCCAGAACGTCGAGTACCCGGGGATCAACACGGTGGCGGGTTTCGTCGTCAGCTCGGCGGTCATCGTGCTGCTGGTGGCGATCCTGTACGTGATGTTCCGACGGCGGGATTGGCTGTGACACGCCACTGACGAGCCCGTCAATTGCCGCGCAGATCGGCCGTCGTGCCACTACATTGACCGATCGTGGGGACGAAGCTCGTGCAGCGGGGACCGGCCTTGGCCTTGGCCCTGGGTTTGCTGGCGGTACCGGGGGTGCCGACCGTGGTCAATTCGTGGTTGCCGGAGAAGGCGTGGGAGAGCGCCGAATCCACCGACGCGATGACGCTGACGAGCGTCGAGGGGGCCGCAGTCGGCATCGTCGCGCCCGACGGCTGGCAGGTTCAGGATCTCGGGGATCAGGCCATCCTGCGCGGTGACGGCGGCGCCGTGTTCGTCCAGGTCTACGACCTCGACGGACGCGATCCCGCTGCCGTCGCCCAACGGCTGATTCGGTCCAACCGAGTTGGTGACGTGCACACCACCCTGGACGGCGGCCGGGTCGCCACCGCCGACGGGTCGCTGTCGGGCGACACCTGCGTGGCGCTCACCGACCAGGCCACCGGAACCTGCGCCTACCTGTCCGACGACGACGTCATGCTCTCGGTGATCGCGCTCGGCGGCAGCAGCAACTCCACCCCCGCCATCGCCGACGTCGTCGCGCCGTTCGCCAGGGAGACGTCATGACCGAACTCCTCGACCCGGCCGTGACCACGAGGTCGCGACCCGCGGTCGTCTACCGCCCCGAGTCGTGGGTCTTCTGGCTGTACGCGGCGGCGCTGCTGGCCGGCATCCTGTCGGTGCTGAACAGCTACGGTCTGGCCTTCCACGAGACGGTCGACGCGCAACTGATCCTGGCCCCCGCGTGGTTGGCGCTGATGGCGTTCCTGGTGTGGCTGATGTTTCGCTGCGATCCGTTCCGCACCGTCCGGCCCTACCAGCAGGGCCTGGTGGCCGGGTCGGCGCTGGGCGCCAGCACCGCGCTGGCGATGGCCATGCAGGGCAACGACCAACTCGGCCAGATCTGGGCGCGCTACCTGCCACCGGACGTCTACGCCGATTGGTCGGCAGCGCTGACGGCGCCGTTCGTCGAGGAAGCCGCCAAGGCGATGTGCGTCGCCGTCGTCCTCGTGCTGTGCGCGTCCTCCTTCACCCGCATCTCCCACGCGCTACTCGTCGGAATGTTCGTCGGCTTCGGTTTCGACATCGCCGAGGACCTCACCTACGCCACCAACGAGGCCATCGGCAGCCTGGACTCCGACACCAGCGGCGCCGGCGGCAGCCTGCTGGTGCGTGCCATCACCGCGGTACCTGCGCACTGGGCCTACACCGGGTTGGCGGCCGTCGGCGTGCTGCTGTTGCTGCCGTCGTTCCGCAACGACGTCGGCTGGTGCCGGCTACGCCGGGTGGGGGTCGCCGGGCTGCTGTTCTTCGCCGCGTCGTTCATGCACTTCGTCTGGGACGGTCCCGTGCCCAACGTGTGGTGGAAGTTCGCGGTGAACATTGCCGTCTTCGTCACCGCCGTGCTCCTCCTGCTGCGCTACGAGCGCCGGCGGGTCGTGGACGTCATCGCGAGGTGCCGCGGTGACATGCCCCTGGCCGGGGTCGACGGGGCGGTGCTGGACTCGCTGCCGACCGCCCGCCGACGCCGGGCGCTGCGTCGTCAGGCCCGCCGCACGGGCGGTCGAACGGCCAAGAAGGCAGTCGCGGCCCAGCAGCGGTGGGCCCTGGACCGCATCGCCACCGACGAGGTGTGCGCAACTTCACGGTGAGCCAATGGCAGACTCTTCGGATGCAGATCGGGATCCCACGCGAGTCTCATGCGGGTGAGACGCGCGTCGCCGCCACACCGCAGACCGTCGGCCAGCTCCTCAAACTCGGCTACTCCGTCGTCGTAGAGTCCGGCGCGGGCGAGGCGTCGAGCTTCTCCGACGCCGCCTACGTCGAGGCCGGCGCCACGGTCGGGGACCCCTGGGCCACCGAGATCGTGCTGAAGGTCAACGCCCCGTCCGACGACGAGATCCACGCGCTGGCCGACGGTGCGACGCTGGTCAGCCTCATCTCCCCCGCGCTCAAGCCCGAACTCCTCGAGGCGCTGTCCGCCCGGCCCGTCACGGTGCTGGCGATGGACGCGGTGCCCCGCATCTCCCGGGCGCAGTCGCTCGACGTGCTGTCCTCGATGGCCAACATCGCGGGCTACCGCGCCGTGGTCGAGGCCGCGCACGCCTTCGGCCGGTTCTTCACCGGGCAGGTGACCGCGGCGGGCAAGGTGCCCCCGGCGAAGGTGCTCGTCGTCGGCGCCGGTGTGGCCGGGCTCGCCGCCATCGGCGCCGCGGGCAGCATGGGCGCCGTCGTGCGGGCCACCGACCCGCGGCCGGAGGTCGCCGACCAGGTCAAGTCCCTGGGCGGGGAGTACCTCTACGTCGACCCGGAGGCCGCGGAGGTCTCGGCCACCGGCTACGCCAAGGAGATGGGCGAGGACTACAAGGCCCGCGAGGCCGCCCTCTATGCCGAGCAGGCCGGCGACGTCGACATCATCATCACCACCGCGCTCATCCCCGGCCGGCCCGCACCGCGCATCATCACCGCCGAGATGGTCGCCTCGATGAAGCCGGGCAGCGTCATCGTGGACATGGCCGCGGCCAACGGCGGCAACGTCGAGGGCACGGTGAAGGATCAGGCGATCCTCACCGACAACGGGGTCACGATCATCGGCTACACCGACCTCGCCGGGCGGCTGCCCGCCACCGCATCGCAGCTCTACGGCACCAACCTGGTCAACCTGCTCAAGCTGCTCACCCCGGAGAAGGACGGCGAGCTGACGCTGGACTTCGAGGACGTGGTGCAGCGCTCGGTGACCGTGGTGCGCGACGGTGAGATCACCTGGCCGCCGCCACCGGTCCAGGTGTCCGCGGCCCCGGCCGCCGCAGCCGCGGCCGCACCGGTCGCCAAGGCGGAGCCGAAGGCCCCCATGACGGCAGGGCGACGGCTGGGCCTGACCTTCGCCGCGGCCGCGGTGCTGTTCGTCCTCATCGCGCTGTCCCCGGCGGCGCTGCAGGTGCACCTGACCGTGTTCGCGCTGGCGATCGTGATCGGCTACTACGTCATCGGGCACGTGCACCACGCGCTGCACACGCCGCTGATGTCGGTGACCAACGCGATCTCCGGCATCATCGTCGTCGGCGCGCTGCTGCAGATCGGGCACGGCGACGTCGTCGTCACCTCCCTGGCCACGCTCGCCATCCTGTTGGCCAGCATCAACGTCTTCGGTGGCTTCGCGGTGACTCGCCGCATGCTCGCCATGTTCTCGAGGAGCTAACCGATGTTCACCCTGGAAACGGCGGCGACGGCCGCCTACGTGGTCGCCGCGCTGCTGTTCATCATGGCGCTGGCCGGACTGTCCAAGCACGAGACCTCACGCTCGGGCAACAGCTTCGGCATGGCGGGCATGGCGGTGGCATTGGTCGCCACCATCGCCCTGGCGATCAGCCGCCACATCGAGCCGCTGGGCATCGGCCTGTTGGTCGGCGCGATGGCGATCGGCGCCGCGATCGGCCTGTGGCGCGCCCGCGTGGTCGAGATGACGGGCATGCCCGAACTGATCGCGCTGCTGCACTCCTTCGTCGGCCTGGCCGCGGTGCTGGTCGGCTGGAACGGCTACCTGCACGTCGAGGGTGATCTCGGTGGTGCCGAGGCCGCCGTCCTGGACGGCCAGAATCTGCTGGGCATCCACTCCGCGGAGGTCTTCATCGGCGTGTTCATCGGTGCGGTCACCTTCACCGGGTCGATCGTGGCCAACCTCAAGCTCTCGGCCCGCATCAAGTCCACCGCGCTGATGCTGCCCGGCAAGAACATCCTCAACGTCGGCGCGCTGGTGGTCTTCTTCGCGCTCACGGTGTGGTTCGTCGTCACCCCACAGCTGTGGCTGCTCATCGTCGTCACCGTGCTGGCCCTGCTGCTTGGCTGGCACCTGGTCGCCTCGATCGGCGGCGGCGACATGCCCGTGGTGGTGTCGATGCTCAACAGCTACTCGGGCTGGGCGGCCGCGGCGTCGGGCTTCCTGCTGTCCAACGACCTGCTCATCGTCACCGGCGCGCTGGTCGGCTCCTCGGGTGCCTACCTGTCCTACATCATGTGCAAGGCGATGAACCGCTCGTTCATCTCCGTCATCGCCGGCGGCTTCGGCATCGAGGCAGGCCCGGCTGAGGACAAGGACTATGGCGAGCACCGCGAGATCAACGCCGAGGGCGCAGCGGAGCTCCTGAGCTCCGCCAGCTCCGTGATCATCACCCCCGGCTACGGCATGGCCGTCGCCCAGGCGCAGTACGGCGTCGCCGACCTGACCCGCAAGCTGCGCGAGCGCGGCGTCGACGTCCGCTTCGGCATCCACCCCGTCGCGGGTCGCCTGCCCGGTCACATGAACGTGCTGCTGGCCGAGGCCAAGGTGCCCTACGACATCGTGCTGGAGATGGACGAGATCAACGACGACTTCGACAGCACGTCGGTGGTCCTGGTCATCGGCGCCAACGACACCGTCAACCCGGCGGCGTCGGAGGATCCGAGCAGCCCCATCGCCGGCATGCCGGTGCTCACGGTGTGGAACGCCGAGAACGTCATCGTCTTCAAGCGCTCCATGGCCTCCGGGTACGCCGGCGTGCAGAACCCGCTGTTCTTCCGCGAGAACACCCAGATGCTCTTCGGCGACGCCAAGGACCGCGTCGACGCCATCAACTCGGCTCTCGAGTCCGCTGCGCTCAGCCGTTAGGCCGTGACCATCGGGACCGACTCCAGAGCCGTTCCCGGGTGGTCGGTACCGCTGTTCTTCGTCGTCGGCGCGGTATCGCAGTACGTCGGCGCCGCCGTCGGAGTGTTCCTGTTCCGCACCACCGATCCGACGGCCGTCGCCTGGCTGCGGGCGGCGGCGGCCGCCGTGGCGCTCGTCGTGTGGCGGCGACCGTGGCGTGGCACCTGGACGCGTCGGTCGATCGCCGTCGCGGGCGGTTTCGGCATCGTGACGGTGGCGATGAACGTCGCCTTCTTCGAGTCGATCGCCCGCATTCCGCTGGGCACTGCGGTCGCGATCGAGTTCCTCGGGCCCATCGCGGTGGCCGTGCTGGGCTCCCGACGCGCCCGGGACGTGGTCGCCGTCGTCCTCGCAGCGGCGGGCGTGGTGCTGGCGGCCGGGGTGCAGCTCGGCGCCGATCCCCTGGGCGTCGCGTTCGCGTTGGTGGCTGCGGCGCTGTGGGCCGGCTACATCCTGCTCGGCAAGCTGGTCGCCGACGCGGGCTCTGGCCTGGACTCGTTGGCCGTGGGGATGGCGGTCGCGGCCGTCGTGCTGGCGGCGCCGCTGCTGGCCGGTCAACTCCTCGACGACGCAGCGGTCTTCGCCGACCCGCACACCTGGGCGCTCGGCGCCGCGGTGGGCGTGTTGTCGACGGCCGTGCCGT
>Ga0209051_1001244_pt1 | contig 22796 bp, 19 predicted proteins | sample AraplaCvi_mMS_r2_2_FD_184286 | JGI IMG/M metagenome (GOLD analysis project Ga0209051, IMG submission 184286) | Arabidopsis root microbial communities from North Carolina, USA - plate scrape MF_Cvi_mMS_r2 (SPAdes) (version 2) | ecosystem: Host-associated > Plants > Roots > Endosphere | place...
CCGCCCATGACGGCGTACATCCAGGCCATGGCCAACATCATCGCCGCGTGATAGGCGTTGATACCGCGATGCCCGGACTGAACGAGGGTGACGGCGACGAACCAGACCGTCGCGAGCAGGAAGAAGATCATCGGCCCTGAGGTCGGCAACGCGGCACCGCTTGGCCATGCCATGACCACCATCGCAACTGCCATCGCGAAGTGCAGCGAGTGGCCGACGATGTGGGTCCACACCCGTCGGCCGGTGGCCATCGCGTAGACGGATTCGGCCGCGCTCAACGCGAACAGCGCCGTGACCACCCAGCGCAACAGCAGGTCCTGAATCATCGCGTCGTCTACGTCCTTCGTCGGGCGGGCCACCATGGCGTTCGTCTCAATGGTCGGAGCTGACCGGTCAAAAGTTCCAGCGCCCGCCGATGACTACGACGGACAGTCGTAGTCTGGACTCAAATCCAGAGGAAGGACGAGAAGTGTCGGTTCGGCCAGTTCCCGTGCTCGCCGCCGGCTACGTCGTCGCGGTGGCGGGGCTGACGTGGTACGCCCTCGTCGCCGGAACGCGCGTGTTCGCGTCGACCGGCGACGCCTATCCCGGCGCGCTCACCGCCGTCGCCGAACCGCTGGGCTACTTCACGGCGACGCTGGCGGGCGCCCTGTGCCTCGGCGGGCTGCTCTTCGTCGTCGTCACGTCGCGTCCCGATGCACGCGGCGTCGTCGACGAACACGCCTTCCGCGGACACCTCGTGGTCGAGCGTGCCTCGGCGGCATGGGCTTTCGTCGCCACTGCGATGGTGGTGGTGCAGGCCGCCGCCGACGCGGGCGCGCCGGTACTGCAGTTGCTCGGCAGCGGGATGCTCTCCGACGCGGTGCTGGCCTCCGAGATGGCCAGGGCGTGGGTCGCGGTGGCCATCGTGGCGGTGATCGTGACCGCCGCCGCGCGAATGTCGTTGCGCTGGATCACCCACGTGGTCCTGCTGCTGCCAGCCCTGGTGGGCGTCGTGGCCCTGCCTGTCAGCGGGAATGCCGGTCAGGGGCCCGACCACGACTACGCCACCAGCTCCGCCATCGTGTTCGCCGTTGCGCTGGCGGCGCTCGTCGGCGTCAAGGTTGCGGCTGCCTTGCAAGGCCCCGACGAACAACTGGTGAACCGCCTGCTGATCGTCGAGATCACCGGCGGTGCACTCGTTCTCGGGTATGGGGCCTCGATGCTGGCGGTGCTTGTCGGCCCCGCCGGGCTGACCGGGTCCGGGTATGGCCGCGCAGGAGCCGCTGCGGCGGCCACGCTGGCGGCGGTATGGGTCGGTGACGTCGCGTCGTTCGTCTCACGCCGACGCGGCGGGCCCGCACCCGGCACCGCGCGGCGCGTCGTGGGAGCCACCGCCGTCGTCGTCGTGATGGCGCTCATCGCCGCCATGGCGACCCAGCCCGCGCCGAGATTCTTGACCCACGCGTTCACCACGTGGGACGTCTTCCTGGGGTACGCGTTGCCAGATCCGCCAAGCGTGACGACGATTCTGACGACATGGCGCTTCGACACCTTCATCGGGATCGGCGCCGTCGTGCTCGGGGGCGCATATCTCTTCGGGTACCTCCGGTTGCGTCGCCGCGGCGACGGCTGGCCTGCGGGTCGGCTGGTCGCCTGGCTCGCGGGTTGCCTGATGCTGCTGTTCGCCAGCAGTTCGGGAGTGAAGGCCTACGGGTCGGCGATGTTCAGCGTGCACATGGCCGAGCACATGACGTTGAACATGTTCGTCCCAGTGCTTCTCGTACTGGGCGGCCCGGTGACCCTGGCGTTGCGTACGCTGCCTGCCGCGGGGGACGGGCAACCGCCCGGTCCGCGCGAATGGGTGCTGTGGCTGGTGCACTCGAAGGTGACGGCGTTCCTGGCCAACCCGATCGTGGCCTTCGTCCTCTTCGTCGCCTCCCTGTACGCCGTCTACTTCACCCCGATCTTCGACACGCTGGTCCGCTACCACTGGGGCCACGAGTTGATGAGCGTGCACTTCCTGCTCGTCGGCTACCTGTTCTTCTGGGGCATCATCGGCATCGACCCCGGTCCCCGGCGGCTGCCGTTCCTCGGCCGGCTCGGACTTCTGTTCGCCGTCATGCCCTTTCACGCCTTCTTCGGCATCGCGACGATGACGATGGATACGGCGATGGGGGAGCAGTTCTACCGTTTCGTCGGTCTGCCGTGGCTGTCGAGCATCCAGGACGACCAACACCTCGGCGGCGCGATCGCCTGGGGGTCGAGCGAGCTGCCGGTGATCCTGGTGGTCGTTGCGCTCGTCGCACAATGGGCGCGTCAGGACCGGCGCGACTCCTCACGTTTCGATCGTCACGCCGAATCCGACTATGCCGACGACGAACTCGACGCCTACAACGCGATGCTGCGGGATCTGGCCCGCGACCGCCGCTGACACCGTCACCGACGAGTGTCGGCCGCCTCGTCGCGGCGCGGCCCAAAGTTGCGCAGCCGCAAGCTGTTCGACACCACGAAGAACGACGAGAACGCCATCGCAGCCCCGGCGATCAGCGGGTTGAGAAGTCCGAGCGCCGCGATCGGGATGGCCGCGACGTTGTAGCCGAACGCCCACACCAGGTTGACCTTGATCGTCCGCATCGTGGCCGCCGCGAGGTCGAGCGCCTGCGGCACGACGGCCAAGTCGTCGCGAACCAGGATGATGTCGGCGGCACCGATGGCGACGTCGGTGCCACGTCCGATGGCCATGCCGAGGTCGGCGCAGGCCAATGCCGGCCCGTCGTTGATGCCGTCGCCGACCATCGCCACCACGCGACCGTGACCGCGGAGCTGCTCGACGACGTCGACCTTGCCGTCGGGGAGCACGTCGGCGATCACCTCGTCGATTCCGACGCGAGCGGCGACGGCTGCCGCGGACTCCGGGTTGTCGCCGGTCAGCAGGATCGTGCGCAACCCGCGTGCGTGCAGGGCGGCGACGGCGTCGGCCGCCGAGTCCTTGACGGTGTCGGACACCGCGACGACGCCGCACGGCTCACCGTCGACCTCCACGAAAACCACTGTCTCGCCGCGTCTCTCGGCGGATCGACGGGCCGCGACAAGCACCGGCGATTCGCACGACGGGGCGATCCAGGACGGCTTGCCCACTCGCACCGCTCGGTCGGCCACGGTGCCCGTCACGCCACGGCCCGGCAACGCGCGAAAGTCGTCGACCCCGTCGCGCTCGGCGACGGCCGCCGCGATGGCGATCGCCACGGCGTGTTCGGAGGCCGATTCGACGGCGGCCGCGAGCGCGAGGACGTCCTCGCCGGCCCAGCCGTCCGCGGCCACCACGGCGCTCACCGTCAGCCGGCCCGTCGTCAAGGTGCCGGTCTTGTCGAAGACGACGGTGTCGACGGCACGCGTCGCCTCGAGGGATCGGTGCCCCTTGAGGAAGATCCCGAGTTGAGCGCCCCGACCCGTCGCCACCATCATCGCCGTCGGGGTCGCCAGCCCGAGCGCACACGGGCATGCGATGACCAGTACGGCCAACGCCGCTGAGAAGGCGCGGTCGGGACCGCCGCCCGCGATCAACCACGCGATCGCCGTCAGTGCCGAGATGGCGAACACGCACGGAACGAACACCGCCGAGATTCGGTCGGCCAGCCGCTGCGCGTCGGCCTTCTGGGTTTGCGCCTCCTCGACGAGGCGGACCATCCCGGCGAACTGCGTGTCCGCGCCAACGGCAGCGGCCTCCACGATCAACCTGCCGTCCAACACGACCGTTCCGCCGACGACACTGCCGCCCGGCGACGCCCGGAGCGGCTTGGCCTCACCCGTCATCGCACTCACGTCGACGGCGGCCGACCCCTCCATCACGAGGCCGTCCGCGGCGATCGTCTGACCGGGCCGCACCACGAAGCGGTGCTGCTCCTTGAGCTCGTCGGCCGGGATCACCATTTCCGAGCCGTCGTCGAGGAGGATGACGACGTCCTTGGCGCTCAACGCCGCCAACGCGCGCAACGCGCCGCCCGCCTTGGACTTGGCGCGGGCCTCGAAGTATCGCCCGGCAAGGACGAACACCGTCACCCCCGCCGCCACCTCGAAGTAGATGGCGTCGCTGCCGAGGAGTGCCTGCCAGATGCCGCGCCCATCGCCGCCGGAATGGTGGGTCCCGAAGACCGTGTACAGCGACCACACCGTCGCGGCGGTGATGCCGACCGAGATGAGCGTCTCCATCGACGCGGTGCCGTGGCGGGCCTGGCGCAGCGCGACCCGGTGGAACGGCCAGGCCGCCCACGTGACGACGGGCACGGCCAGCGCCGTCAACACCCACTCCCAACCGGTGAAGCGGGTACTGGGGACGACGGCGAACATCACCGACAGGTCCGCCAGCGGGACGAACAGGACGGCCGCGACGGCCAGCCTGATCATCAGGTGCCGGGCGTGATCGGAGTCGTGGTCGACGTCGGGGGCGCCGCCCGCCGGGCGTGGCCGTGCCTCGTAGCCGGCCCGACGAACTGCGTCGCACAACTCCGGGGTGGGCTGGTCTGCGCCTGCGTCGATCGTGGCGACGCGGGTGGCGAAGTTCACCGTCGCCCTGACCCCGGGGAGCTTGTTGAGCGCCGACTCGACCCGACCTGCGCACGCGGCGCACGACATGCCGTCGACGTCGAGTTGCACGCGGTGTGCGCCGGCCGTCTCGTCGGCTGCCTCCGCGGTCGTGGTCGACATCGTCGACTCCACCTCCTGTTCACCGTCGTCGTTCCCCGGAACCCCCAGGAACATGGTCGTCTCCGTGCGGCGAAGAGTTCCCGGCGTTCATGGCCTACGCTGCGTAGCCGTGGCGACAAGCGGCGACGACGATCGAGTGACCCAGCTCGCCAAGGCTGCGGGCCGAGGCGATCGAGCGGCACTAACGATGTTCGTCGAAGCCACCCAGCGCGACGTCTGGCGAACCGTTGCCTACCTGGCCGATCCGGGCAGCGCCGACGATCTGACGCAGGAAACCTTCCTACGGGCGATCAAGTCCCTGCCCCGCTTCAGCGGCCGTTCGACCGCGAAGACCTGGTTGATGTCGATCGCCCGCCGCGTTGTCGTCGACCAGATTCGGTACAACACCAGCCGACCGCGGCCAGCCTACGTCCTCGACCTGGACGACGTGGTGGGCGCTCGGCGCGGCGGCGACCGGATCGAGGGGATGGTCGAAATTCGGATGCTGCTCGACGGTCTCGACGCCGAACGCCGCGAAGCGCTGGTGCTCACGCAGGTCCTCGGCCTCACCTACGCCGAGGCCGCCGAAGTCTGCGGATGCCCCATCGGCACCATCAGGTCCAGGGTGGCCCGTGCGCGCGACGACCTTCAGCAGGCCGCAAAGGAAGAGGGCTACGCCGGATAGTCCGGAACGGTCAGCCGGCGATCCATTGCGTGACGCCGCCGTCCTCGGCGCACGTCCCCCCACGTCGCGGTCGCTCCGTGAACGTGTACGAGCCGTCCTTGCACATGTACACCTTCACGCCTGGAGGCGGCGGGGCCGGGGCAGGAGTCGCCTCCCACCCGCATCGGTTGATCACCGGGGGATCGGTCACCGGGCAGCCAGGTTCCGGGCTCGAGGGGTCGGCGCTGGCCGACCACGGGCTCATTGCCGTCGCGGTTGCGGCAAGCGCGGACGCGAGGAGCAATCGAAGTGCCATGGGCGCCAATCTACTCAGTCCTAGGACGCGAGGGTTGCCTTGCCGGTGAGCTGCTGGCCCGACCGGTCGATCCACACCAGGTCGACGACGTCGCCCGGGTAATGACGGTCCAAGACGTTGGTCAGCTCCGTCGCCGAGCCGAGCTGCTCCCCGTCGATGCTGAGCAGGACGTCACCGTCGTGCAGACCAGCCTGCTGGGCAGGACCGCCGCGAAGCACCTCGAAGATGATCACGCCCGGCAGGTCGTCCGGCTGATTGCGGGAGTTGACCCCGACCCCGAGCAGTGTCGGCGGTCCGATGTGAACCGTGCTCGACGGCGATCCCGAACGAATCTGATTGGCCGTCGCGAGGGCGTCGTTGATCGGGATGGCGAAACCGGAGCCTCCGGGATCCATCCGGAAGTTGACCGTCGCCGCGGTGGTGACGCCCATGACCTGGCCCGCCGCGTTGACCATCGGGCCGCCGGAGTCGCCGGCACGCACGGGTGCCGCGAACTCGATCAACCCGGTGGCCTGGCTCGAACTGCCGGTCAGCTCGTCCTTGGCGTTGATGGTGCGTCCGAAGCCGACCACCTCGCCCGCTTCCTGAGTCAGCGGACTTCCCGAGCCCCTGGCGTTGCCGAGCGCGACGACGGGATCACCCACCGCGAGCTGCGACGAATCGCCGAGGACCGCGACCGGCAGGCCGCCGGCGCCGCGCAGCTGTAGCACGGCGATGTCCCTGTTGCGGTCATAACCGACCAGGTCGGCCGGGTACGGGCGCCCGGCGACCGTCGCGGTGATGCTGTCAGCGCCCTGCACGACGTGGAAGTTGGTCAGGAGGGTGCCGCCCTGGTCCAACACGATGCCAGTACCTGCGCCGATGGCGTGCTGGTAGTTGATGGTCGTGTCGATGCGGGCCACCGCAGGCTCCACCTGGGCGGCGACGCTCGACAGGTCCGCAGGTACGGCGGACGCCACTGCAGGCGCGACGATCGCCGACGTCGAGGCGACCGTGGCCACGACCGCGACGACGAAGCGCCACCTGGTGTGGAACCTGCGCATGGGGCACCTTCCGCCGTGTATAGCTGGAGTTCTACCCACGATTCTGACGTTGACACCGTGGACTGTCGACGCAACGGCCCCGTGAGGTTAGTCGTCGAGGGCCACTCAGAGGCGCGAGCGTCCGAACAGCCGCGAAGTCGACTTGCCGCTCGGACGTCGGTTGCGCAACTTGCTATCGGGCTCATCGGCGGGGGACTCGTCGGCGTTACCGGCGTCCCCGTCGGCAGTCACGGCAGGCTCGGCGATCTCACTGGCCTCGGGAGTCTCGGAAACCTCGGGAACCTCGGTGGTCTCAGTCGTCTCAGCGACAGGTTCCGGGACGTCCTCGACCTCGGCGTCCGTCACGGGCTCGTCTACCGGCGCTGCGTCCAGAAGGTCGTCGACCTTGGCGTCGGTGTTCTCGGTGTTCTCGGTGTCCTCGGTGGCGACGTCGTCCGTCTGGGCGACTTCGTCCGTTTCGTCGACCCCGGCACCCCGGCCACGACGGCGCGCCTGGGTCTTCGGACGCAGCGGCTTCGGCGGGGGAGGAGGCAGTTCGGCGGCGTAGGCCAGGTAGAAGCTCAGGGCGCCGAGAACCGCGATCGCCGCCGCGGCCCCGTAGATGCCGAACAACGTCGGACCTGCGGCGTCCAGGCTGACCCAGATCTCGCTGACCGCGGCGCCGATGATCAGCGCACCGGCGAGAACGTGCAAGACGATCGACGACAACCGAAGCGTGAGCGCCAGCTGGGGCGTCCCGAACTCGGGTCGCCGGGACTTCAGGAACGTCAGCACGACGGGAAGGGCCGCCAGACCGATCAACGCACCGCACACGACGCGCATCGGCAGCCCGAGACCGGACGACCATGCGCCGGTCAGCTCGAACCAGCGGGGCAGGACGAAGAAGAAGTAGAGAGCTCCGGCGATGACGAAGAAAGATGCGTGCCACAGGACCGCGATCCAGCGCCGCATACTCCTCCTCGAGTCGGTGGGGCCGTTCAAAGGGGTCGAGGTACGACCAGGCTCAAAAGCCTGGCCGCACCCGGACCAGCGCGGAGGATAGGGGATTTGAACCCCTGAGGGCTATTAACCCAACCCGCGTTCCAGGCGAGCGCCATAGGCCACTAGGCGAATCCTCCGCGGGCCATGTTAGCCGACCGAACCGCCCGCTCTTCACGAGCGGCATGCGTCACCCCCGACGCCGGGGTATTACACTCGCTGTCGGACCCCGCGCGGCGTCCATCCTGTGAACTCCCCCAGGGCCGGAAGGCAGCAAGGGTCAATGGGCTCTGGCGGGTGCGCGGGGTCCCCTTTCAATTCACGGCCCAGCGGAAGGCCTGCCTTGTCGTTTCTGTCCCTCGGTCGTGACGAACTGGATGCGCAGCACGAGCTGCAGCGCCGCAACTACGCCGATCTGCAGGCCAAGAAGCTCAGCCTGGATCTCACCAGGGGCAAGCCGTCCGCTGCGCAGCTCGACCTCTCCAACGACCTGCTGACGCTGCCCGGCACCGATTTTCGCGACGGTGAGGGCACCGACACCCGCAACTACGGCGGCCTGCACGGGTTGCCGGAGCTGCGCGCCATCTTCGGGGAACTGCTCGGCATTCCGGTCCAGAACCTGATCGCGGGCAACAACGCGAGCCTCGAGATCATGCACGACCTGGTGGTGTTCTCACTGCTGCACGGCGCCGTCGACTCACCGCGGCCTTGGATCGAGGAGAGCGGGAGGATCAAATTTTTGTGCCCGTCGCCCGGCTACGACCGCCACTTCGCGATCACGGAGACCTTCGGCATCGAGATGATCCCGGTGCCGATGCTCGAGGAGGGTCCCGACGTCGACCTGATCGAGGAGCTCGTCGCAGGCGACCCCGCCATCAAGGGCATGTGGTGCGTCCCGGTGTTCTCCAATCCCACCGGCGTCACCTACTCCTGGGAGAACGTGCGCCGGCTGGTTCAAATGCGCACCGCCGCAACCGATTTCCGTCTGTTCTGGGACAACGCCTACGTCGTGCACACGCTGACCCACGACTTCGTCAAGCAGGTCGACGTCCTCGGGCTGGCCGCCAAGGCGGGCAATCCGAACCGTCCCTACGTCTTCGCCTCGACCTCGAAGATCACGTTCGCCGGAGCCGGCGTCAGCTTCTTCGGTGGTTCGCTGGGCAACATCGCCTGGTACCTGCAGCACGCAGGCAAGAAGTCGATCGGACCGGACAAGGTCAACCAGCTGCGGCACCTTCGCTTCTTCGGCGACGCCGACGGGGTGCGACTGCAGATGCAGAAGCACCAGGAGCTGCTGGCGCCCAAGTTCGCACTCGTCGGCCAAATCCTCGAGGACCGTCTCGGGGAGTCCAAGATCGCCTCGTGGACCGACCCGAAGGGCGGCTACTTCGTCAGCCTCGACGTGTGGCCCGGCACGGCGCGACGGACGATCGCCCTCGCCAAGGACGCCGGCATCGCGGTGACCGAGGCGGGAGCCGCCTTCCCCTACCGAAAAGACCCGGAAGACAAGAACGTTCGCATCGCGCCGTCCTTCCCGTCGGTACCCGATCTCAACGAGGCGGTCGACGGTTTGGCGACCTGCGCGCTGCTTGCCGCGACCGAGTCCCTGCTCGCCGGTGACTAGGGCGCCGCGCGTCGGAGAGTCTGAGTAACCTGCTTCCGTGGCTCTCTACCGCAAGTACCGACCAGCGTCCTTCGCCGAGGTGGTCGGTCAAGAGCACGTCACCGAGCCGCTGTCGACGGCACTGACGTCGGGGCGCATCAACCACGCCTACCTCTTCTCCGGTCCGCGTGGCTGCGGCAAGACGTCGTCGGCCCGCATCATGGCCAGATCGCTGAACTGCGAACGGGGGCCGACCCCGACCCCGTGCGGCGTCTGTGATTCGTGCGTCGCGCTGGCACCCAACGGGCCGGGCAGCGTCGACGTCGTCGAACTCGACGCGGCCAGCCACGGCGGCGTCGACGACACCCGTGAGCTGCGCGACCGCGCGTTCTACGCGCCCGCCCAGTCGCGCTACCGCATCTTCATCATCGACGAGGCGCACATGGTCACCACGGCGGGCTTCAACGCCCTGCTGAAGATCGTGGAGGAGCCGCCAGACCACCTGATCTTCGTGTTCGCGACCACCGAACCCGAGAAGGTGCTGCCGACGATCCGCTCGCGCACCCACCACTACCCGTTCCGGCTGCTGGCGCCCAAGACCATGCGCGGCCTGCTGGAGCGCATCTGCGCCCAGGAGAACGTCGGCGTCGACGACGCGGTGTACCCGCTGGTGATCCGCGCTGGCGGCGGGTCCCCGCGCGACACGCTGTCGGTGCTGGATCAGCTGCTGGCTGGCTCCGACGGCAAGCAGGTGGCCTACTCGCGAGCGCTGTCCCTGCTTGGCGCCACCGACTTGGCGCTCATCGACGCCTCGGTCGACGCGCTCGCCGCGGGCGACGCGGCGGCGCTGTTCGGTGCCGTCGAGGCGCTGATCGACGCGGGCCACGACCCTCGTCGGTTCGCCGTCGACCTGCTCGAGCGGTTCCGGGACCTGATCGTCCTTCAAGCCGTTCCCGACGCCGCGGCGCGCGGTGTCGTCGACGCACCGGACGACGTCGTCGAGCGGATGCGGGAACAGGCCGCGACGCTCGGCTCCGCGACCCTGACCCGCTACGCCGAGGTGGTCCATGCGGGGTTGGGCGAAATGCGGGGGGCCACCGCACCGCGGCTGCTGCTCGAGGTCGTCTGCGCCCGTCTGCTGCTGCCGTCGGCCAGCGACACGGAAGCCGCTCTGCTGCAACGCATCGAGCGACTCGAAACCAGGATGAACGTCTCCATCCCGGCCGGGGAGGCGGCCCTGGCCGCCGCGGTGGTCGCCGAGGCGGAGGCGGCGGCACCCGCCAAGCAATTCGTGCGCAGGAGCAACGCCGCCCCCGAGGCGTCGGCACCGCCGCCGCAGGAGGAGCGACCCGCACCGACTCCCGCACCGGCTCCGGTGACACAGCCGCCGGTGGCCCAGCCACCCGTCACACCACCGCCGGCACGGCCGGAACCCGCGGCGCCGCCACCGGTTGCGCCCACGCCGCAGCCGGTGGCCCAGCCGCCCGTTGCACCGCCGCCACCCGCTCCGTCGGCCGCCGCTCCCGCGACTCCGGGCCAACCGGATGCTGCCACCGTCCGCACCATGTGGTCGACCGTTCGGGACAAGGTGCGCGAACGTCGGCGCCCCACCGACGTCATGCTCGACGGCGCCGTCGTGCTCGCAGTCGAGGGCGACACCCTCGTCCTCAGCCACGTGTCGGCGCCGCTCGCGGCCCGACTCAACGAGGTGCGCAACGTCGAGATCATCAGGGACGCGTTGAAGGACGCGCTCGGCGTGGACTGGAACATTCGCTGCGAAGCGGGCTCGCCGACGGCGCCGGCACCCGTCGCCCGCCCGCGGCAGGTGGAGGAGACCCCGCCCCCGGTCGAGGAGGACGACGAGGAGAGCATGCTCGCCCAAGCCGTCCACGAAGAACCAGGGCCACGTCGCGACCCGGAAGAGGTCGCGCTCGAGCTACTGCAGAGCGAACTGGGTGCCCGGCGGATCGAGGGAGTCTAAGCGTTCCACCACGGACGCAAGGGCAGTCCGCCGTCGCCACCCTTGTTGTCCAGCTTGACCGCCAGAACTTGGTGCAGCTGAACGACGTTCGTCTCGAAGCCGAGACGTGAACCGGCCATGTACAGGCCCCACACCTTGGCGGTCGGGAGTCCGACCTCGGCGACCGCCTCGTCCCAGTGCTCGACCAGGTTGGCGCACCAGTCGCGCAGCGTCAGCGCGTAGTGGTGGCGCAAGTTCTCCTCGTGCACCACCTCCAGGCCGACGTCTTGGACCTCGGTGATGATTCGGCCGGAGCCGGTGAGCTCGCCGTCGGGGAAGACGTACCGGTCGATGAAGCCACCGGCACCCGCACCAGATCTGTTGTCCGGGCGGGTGATGCAGTGGTTGAGCAGCAGGGCACCGGTACGCATCTTCGACTTGAGGAACCGGAAGTACGAGGCGTAGTTCTGCACGCCGATGTGCTCGGTCAGCCCGATCGAGGAGACGGCGTCGAACCCGGATTCGCGGACGTCGCGGTAGTCACCGTGTCGGACCTCGGCGAGGTCGGAGAGGCCTTCGTCGGCGATCGCCTTCTGTGCCCAAGCCGCTTGTTCCTTGGACAGCGTCACGCCGACGGCCTTGACGCCGTGGCGCGCCGCGTAGCGCACCATGCTGCCCCAGCCGCAGCCCACGTCGAGCAGCCGATCACCGGGTTGAAGGCGGAGCTTCTCGAACACCAGGCGGTACTTGTTGTCCTGGGCTTCCTCCAGGGTCGCGTCGGCCTTCGGGTAGGCCGCGCAGGTGTAGGTCATCGACGTCCCGAGCACCCACTCGTAGAACGTGTTCGACACGTCGTAGTGATGGTGAATGGCTTCCGCGTCGCGAGTCTTGCTGTGCCGCAATCCCTCTGCGATACGACGCCAGCGGGGCAGCGCCTCCTGGGGCGGCGGGGCGATGGGGCGCAGATGCTCGAAGCCGATCGACCGGACGATGTTGGCGAGAACCCGGGCCGACGGCCGCTTGAAGTCCATGTTGTCGCCGAGCGCGCGCAGCAGCTCGTAGGGATCGCCGGGATGCACGCCGGTGGGCACCACGTCGCCCGAGACGTACGCGCGGGCCAACCCCAGCTCGCCGGGGGCGGTCGCCAGGTACGTGGTGCCGCGGGGCGTGCGCAGGTCGAGCCCGACCTGAGCGTCGGCGGGGCCCGCCGAGCTGCCGTCGTAGGCGGTGAACTTCATCGACAGATCGTCGCCGGCCGTGAGTACCTCGAGGATCTCGGCCAATGTCAGCTTGCCGGTCGTCACCGAATCGTCTTTGTAGGTCGTCATGCCGGTCCTTCACTATTCGTGCAAGCGCTCAACGGTGTTCTCTGCTCATCGGTGAGCTCTTCGCCATTCTCTGCTCTTCGCGCGAGCTCTCATCGCCATTTTCTGCTCTTCGCGCGAGCTCTCATCGCCCACGCACGGCTTTCGAGTACAAGTCGAGCAGGCGCGAGTCTGGGTCGTACGTCTTCTTCACCGTGGCATAGGTTTCCCCGCCGTAGAGCTCGTCGAACTCCTCCGGCGAGTAGTAGGCGTCCGAGTACAAGGATTTGTGGCCGTCGAGCTCGCTGACCTTCTCCTCGATCAGGCGGTTCGTCTGTCCCTCTACCGGGCCGGCGGGCACCGACGACCAGAAGCCTATGTTGACGTAGGTGTGACGGGCCGCAATTGGGTAGAGCGGCCAGCCCTCGCCGTCGCGCAACCTCAGCGGACACAGCCAGATGGGTTCGATCGGCACGTTGTCGAGGAACCAGTCGACGAACTCTCCCGTGCGCCCGATCGGCACCTCGATGTCCTGCACGACGCGCTCAAGCGGAGGCCTGCCGTTGCGCTTCTCGATGCGGTCGGCGATGTCGAACCGGCGGTCGTAGCCGATCAGCTTCCAGTAGAAGCTGCTGCGGCGCAGCCGGCGGGGCCAGAAGCGGCGGATCGTCGGGTTCTGGGCGCCGAACGCCCGCGAGCACCAGAACCAATCGGTGTCCCACCGCCACAGGTAGTCGTGAATCGTCAGCCGGTCGTGCTTCTCGCCGTCGGCGTGCTGGATGGAGCGGTAGTAGATGTCGCGCCCGGTGTAGTCGCTGACCGGGCCGGACGTCGCAGTCCGCGCGCCGATGCAGAGATAGGACTCGTCGGCGCTGAACACCACGCCGTCCAGGTAGTCGACCGGCGAGCCGTCGTAGCGTTGCGTCTCGACGATCTGATCCATGGTGGCGACGAGCTCGGCCACCGAATGGAAGCGCACGTGCGTCAAGGCGACGAATGGCTTGACTGGCTCCAGCTCGATCTTCAACCGCACCGAATAGCCAAGCGTCCCATAGGAATTCGGGAAGGCGTGAAAGAGGTCCGGGTGGCGATCGCGGCTTGCCGTCACCACCTCGCCGGCGCCGGTCAGGATGTCCATCTCCAGCACGGACTCGTGCGGCAGGCCGTTGCGGAAGGACGCCGACTCGATGCCGAGCCCCGTCACGGCGCCGCCGAGGGTGATGGTCTTCAACTGCGGGACCACGAGCGGCGACAAGCCGTACGGCAGGGTCGCTGCGACGAGATCCTCGTAGGTGCACATCCCTGCGACGTCTGCGGTGCGTGCCTCCTGGTCGACGGAGATCACACCCGTCAGACCGGAGACGTCGAGACCCTTGACGGTCGACTTCTCGCGGGCCCGAAACAGGTTCGAGGTGGGCTTCGCCAAGCGGACCGTGGCGCTGGGCGGAATCGCACGGTAGCTCGCCAACAGTCTCTCCACGCCTACTGCGTGGGCCGACTGCGCTTCGTTCGCTGCAACAGTCACACACGTACGCTAGACCCCGGTCGCACCCGATGCGACCGGACCCGACCCGGGATCATCCCCGTTCACCCTCAGATCTAGGAGTCTTCACCGATGGGACAGGTCAGCGCCTCCAGCACTGTCTTGATCAACGCCGAACCCGACGTCGTGCTCGCAGCCGTCGCCGACTACCAGACGGTTCGCCCGAAGATCCTTTCCTCGCACTACCGCGACTACCAGGTCCTGGAGGGCGGCCAAGGCGCAGGCACCGTCGTCACCTGGAAGCTTCAGGCCACCGAGAAGCGGGTCCGTGACGTCAAGGCCACCGTCGACGTGGCAGGTCACGCCGTCATCGAGAAGGACGCCAACTCCACGATGGTGACCAACTACACAGTCGCCCCGGCCGGACCGGGCGCGTCGGTGACGGTCAAGACGTCCTGGCAGGGCGCCGGCGGAGTCAAGGGCTTCTTCGAGAAGACGTTCGCGCCATTGGGCCTTCGCAAGATCCAGGCCGAGGTGCTGGCGAACCTGAAGAATCAGGTCGAGTCGAAGTAGTCAGGCGACGGCCCGCGCTGGCCGCGTGGCGAGGAAGCCCGCGATGCCCCGCACCACGGCGTCGGCGTACTTCTGCCGCCCCTCGGGGCTCTCGATCAGCGCCGAGTCGGCCGGGTTCTTCATGTTGCCCAACTCGACGAGGATCGACGGGTACTGGGCCAGGTTGAGCCCTGTCAGGTCCGAGCGGGGGTAGAGCCCGCCCTGACCGATGTAGTTGGCGGGCAGCAGACCGGACGCCTGAAGCTGGTCGCGCATCGTCTGTGCGAACTGAATCGACGGCCCCGCCTGTGCGGCGTTGAGCGGCGGCGACGAATAGTTGACGTGGAAACCGCGGCCCGTGGCTGGTCCGCCGTCGGCGTGGATCGACACGATCGCGTCCGGTTGCAGGGCGTTGGCCATGGCCGCCCGCTCGTCGACGCACGCGGCAACGCCGGTGTCGTCGCCGCGGGACATCGCGGTACGCACCCCGAGTGCGGTCAGCTGCTGCCGGATGCGCAGCACGGTCTCCCAGTTGAAGCTGTGCTCGGGATAGCCGTCGTCGGTCGCCGTCCCACTGGTCTGGCAGTCCTTGGTGCCGCCGCGTCCCGTCGGGACCTGCTTGGTCAGGGACGCGTCGTTGGCGCCGTTGTGGCCCGGGTCGAGGAACACGATCCGCCCGGCGAGGTTGGTCGGGGCGGCGGCGGCGCTCGGCGCGACGAGCGAGGCGACGAGGAGGCCAACGGCGAGGGCTGCGCCGACACGCAGGCAGGCAGGGAGGTGCACGGAGCACAACGTAGCTCGCACGCCGACTAGTCTTGAAGGACGAATCGCCACGTGCTGGGGACAGCAATCAGTTCGAGACCAATACGCAAGGGGACCGTCATGCAACCCGGCCAACCGCCCGACATGTCGGCGCTCCTCGCGCAGGCGCAGCAGGTTCAGCAGCAGTTGATGGAGGCGCAGGAAGCCCTCGCCGTCGCCGAGGTGCACGGACAGGCCGGCGGCGGTCTGGTGCAGGTGACGATGAAGGGCAGCGGCGAAGTGGTCGGCGTGGCGATCGACCCGAAGGTCGTCGACCCCGAAGACGTCGAGACGCTGCAGGACCTCGTCGTCGGCGCCATCAGGGACGCCGCGCAACAGGTCACGATGATGGCGCAGAGCAAGCTTGGCCCGCTCGCCGGTGGCCTCGGCGGCTTAGACATTCCGGGGCTCTGACTTGTTTGAAGGTCCCGTCCAGGATCTGATCGACGAACTGGGCAAGCTGCCGGGCATCGGGCCGAAGAGCGCACAGCGCATCGCCTTTCATCTGCTGTCGGTCGAGCCGCCGGACATCGACCGGCTGACCGCCGTGCTGGCCAAGGTGCGCGACGGTGTGCAGTTCTGCTCGGTGTGCGGCAACGTCTCCGACGCCGAGCGTTGCCGCATCTGCTCGGATTCGCGGCGGGACGCGTCGCTGGTGTGCGTGGTGGAGGAACCGAAGGACGTCGCGGCCGTCGAACGCACGCGCGAGTTCCGCGGCCGCTACCACGTGTTGGGTGGAGCACTGGATCCGTTGTCGGGCGTCGGGCCGGAGCAGTTGCGAATCCGCGAGCTGCTCAACCGAATTGGCGAGCGAGTCGACGGGGTGGACGTCGCCGAGGTCATCATCGCGACCGACCCCAACACCGAGGGCGAGGCCACGGCCACCTATCTGGTGCGCATGCTGCGCGACATCCCCGGGCTGTCGGTCACCCGCATCGCGTCCGGGCTGCCGATGGGTGGTGATCTGGAGTTCGCCGACGAGCTGACCCTGGGACGCGCTCTGACCGGCCGACGGGCGATGGCTTGATTCGCGGCTCCGCCGCGGTGGCTTGATTCGCGGCTCCGCCGCGGTGGCATGATTCGCGGCTCCGCCGCGGTGGCTTAGGGTGTCGACCATGCGTGACGATGAGTTCAAGGTCGAGGTAGAACTCGGCGACGAGGCGCACCACCTGTCCTTCTGGGATCGGCTGCGGTCCCTCGACGTGGACGACGTGGCCCGCCAACGGCTGGGCAGCCGGGTGACGGTGACCCGTGACGGCAACCGGATTCAGCTGTACACGTGCAGTTTGCGCGATGCCCGTGAGGCCGAGCGCTCCGTTCGTGAACTCGTCCGCGCCGACGACCTCACCGCCGAGTACACGGTGAGCCGGTGGGACGCCTCCGCGCAGCAGTGGGTCGACGTCAGTGACGGACACGCGGTCGACGACGACGCCCCGGACGCGCCGGTGCCCGACCCGAGCTACGTGATTCTCGAGGCCTACAAGCCGGAGTTCCTGCGAGACCTCGGGTTGTAGGCCCGCGCTTCTCCCTCGAGATTGCAGTCACGCAGGTGGCTACTCGAACTTCTTCTGCGTGACGTCAATCTCGCGGCGTGTCGGTGCGTGGCGGCACCCTGCGATCCATGGACGGACCCTTTGTCGGCTCGGAAGCGTTGGCGCGAGGAGCACTCACCCGGCACGAGCTCGCACGCTGGTATCGCCGTCTGCTTCCCGACGTCTACTTGGCCGATTCCCGGGAGCCGTCGCTGCGGGACCGGACCGTCGCGGCATGGCTGTGGTCTCGGCGCCGAGGCGTGATTGCCGGGGTGGCCGCGGCCGCCCTGCATGGTGCCGACTGGGTGGACGCGACGATCCCCGTCGAGCTGATCTGGAAGAACGGTCGACCGCCGGCCGGGCTCGTGGTGCGCGACGACACGCTGCACCCCGACGAGGTCACGACGGTGTGCGGGATCCCGGTGACCACCAAGACGCGGACCGCGTTCGACCTTGGCAGGCACCTCGAGCGCGGTGACGCGGTGGCGCGGTTGGATGCGCTGAAGCGGGCCACGGCATTCAAGGCCGACGCCGTGTTGCGACTCGCGGATCGTCATCCCCGCGCGCGAGGTCTCACGTCGTTGAGAGCGGTGCTGCCCTTGGTCGACGGTGGAGCGGCATCGCCCAAGGAAACCTGGCTGCGGCTGCTCCTCATCGACGCCGGCCTACCTCGCCCGACGACGCAGCTGGCCGTCGTGGAGAGTCGCGGCAAGAGACTTCGAACGCTGGACCTGGGCTGGGAGGACTACATGGTCGGCGTCGAGTACGACGGTGACCAGCACCGCACCGACCGCGCTCAGTACGCGAAGGACGTGCACGTCAAGCGCACGCTCGCGGCGTTCGGCTGGAAGGTCACGTTCGTCATCAAGGAGGATCGGCCCGACGAGATCGTGGGGAACGTGCGGGATGCGCTGGTGTCGCGCGGGTGGCGACCCTAGGCGCGACGCGGTGCCGCGAGGCGTTCTCGACGCAGCTGGTCCACCTCGGACAGTTGGATTGGCGCGAGCTCGCCGACCACTCGCGACAGCAGGTGGTCGGCCAGCTGCGGATTGCGAGCCAGGCACGGGCCATGCAGATAGGTCGCGACGATGCTGCCCTGCACCGCGCCGTCGAAGCCGTCACCGTCCCGGTTGCCGGCACCACTGATCACCCTGGCCAGCGGTTTGGCTTCCGGACCCAAAACCGTTCCACCACGGTGGTTTTCGAAACCCGTCAGGCGTTGGTCGAGTCCCGGCACCAGCGGCTGCGAGACGACTTCGCCGATGGTGCGCGCGGGCTGTGGTGACGTGGTCACGTCGAGTACGCCGACGCCGTCCACCCGCTCACCCGACGACGTCTCATACCAGTGCCCCAGCACCTGGATCGCCGCGCAGATCGCCAGCACGGGAGCGCCCCGTTCTGCGGCCCGCTGCAGTCCGGGGTACTGGATCAAGTGCTTGGTGGCCAACCGTTGGGCGTAGTCCTCCGCGCCTCCGAGGGTGTACAGGTCGAGGGAGTCGGGCACCGGGTCGGCCAGCGTGATCTCGACGACCTCGGAGTCGATTCCCCTCAGCCGCAACCTCTCTCGCAGCACGACCGCGTTGCCGCCGTCGCCGTAGGTGCCCATGACGTCGGGCAGCACCAGCCCGATTCGAACGGTGGATTCACTCACGAGGCAGCCGCCGGTTGAGTTGGAGGAACGCGGTGTAGTTGGCGACCACTTCGACGTGACCGGGTGGGCACGACGCGATGGCCTTCACGGTGTCGTGCACCAGGGTGTGGTCGACGCCTGCGTAGCCCAGGCGCACCGCCAGATCGGTGCCGCGCTCACCCGCCGCGACGACCGTGGTGTCGTCGAAGTGCTCGAACCGGACGTCCCACAGCCACGACAGGTCCTCACCGTCGGGGACCTGACCGTTGACCGCGATCACGACGCCCGCCCCCTGCTTGTCGACCATCGCCAGCGCCTCGTGCCAGCCCGCCGGGTTCTTGGCCAGCAGCACCCGCACGGTGTGCTCACCCAGCTTCACGGTGCGGTAGCGGCCCGCGACCTCGTCGACGCTGGACACCGCGGCGACGGCCTTGGCGGGATCGGCGCCGAGGGTGACCGCCGCGGCGATCGCCTGCGTGGCGTTGCCGCGGTTGACGTCACCGGGCAGGGCCAGCGTCATCGGCAGGGTCAGCCCGTCGGGGCCGTGGACGTGGGTGTCGTCGTACCACCAGTGCGGCGTTGGCCGCTTGAAGTCGGTGCCCGTGGAGTACCAGTGCGACTCCTCGCGCACGATGACCTCGCCGCTGCGGGGGCAGCTGACCGAGTCGTTGGCCCACGTTCCGCCAGCGGCCACCCACACCACGTTCGGGCTGTCGTAGGCCGCCGACGTCATGAGCACGTCGTCGCAGTTGGCCACGACGACGGCGTCGCCATGGCGGGCCAGCCCGCCTCGCAGCGTCCGTTCGATGTGGTTGATCTCACCAACGCGATCGAGCTGATCGCGGGACAGATTGAGGAGGACGACGACCGCGGCGGGCACGGCGTCCAGGACGTGCGGCACGTGCATCTCGTCGACTTCGAGCGCCGCGAGCTTGGCCGTGCGGTCGCCGGCGAGCGCCGCGATCAGTCCGGCGTCCATGTTCGCGCCTTCGGCGTTGGTGGCGACGGGACCCATGGTGGCGAGCGCGGCGGCCGTCATCCTGGTGGTCGTCGACTTGCCGTTCGTGCCGGTCACGACGACGGAGCTGCGTCCGGTGCCGAGTTGACCGAGGATCGACTTGTCGAGGGCCATCGACACCAGGCCGCCGATCATCGCGCCGGCGCCACGCCCGGTGACCCGCGACGCCCAGCGCGCGGCAGACCCGGCACCCAGCGCGATTCGACCCCGAGTGGTGACCATCCCCGGCAGTCTAAAAGGGCCAAAGTCGGCTGGCGACACGCGGCGTCCCGGTCGGGCCTTGTCGGGGACCCGTGCCATCCTCGAAACGTGAGCCAAACTGCTGCGGGATGTCGCCGGCCGGGCGGCTCCTACGGCCGACCGGCCTCCGAGCCCGGTGCGGGCTGGGCCGTCGTCGACGTCGAGACGACGGGCTTCCATCCGCGGCAGGCTCGCGTCGTCAGCGTGGCCGCGCTGGCACTCGGCGACGACGGCAACGTCGAGGGCAGCTTCGCCAGCCTGCTCAATCCGGGCGTCGACCCCGGCCCCACCCACGTTCACGGGCTGACCACCGAGATGCTGCAGGGCCAGCCCACGTTCGCCGACGTCGTCGGCGAGCTCAACGCGGTCCTCGATGGCCGCACGCTGGTGGCGCACAACGTCGGATTCGACTACTCGTTCCTGGCCAACGAGGCCGAGCTGGTGGGTGCCGAGCTGCCGGTCGACACCGTCATGTGCACCGTCGAATTGGCTCGCAGACTCAACCTCGGCGTCGAGAACCTGCGGCTCGAGACGCTGGCCGCGCACTGGGGCGTCACCCAGATGCGCCCCCACGACGCCCTCGACGACGCCATGGTGCTGGCCCAGATCCTCAAGCCCTCACTCGCGGGCGCCCACGAGCGCAACGCGTGGCTGCCGGTCCGGCCGGTGGCGCGTCGCACGTGGCCCAACGGTCAGGTCACCCACGACGAGCTGCTGCCGCTGCGGACGTTGGCGGCCCGGCTGCCTGGCGACTTCCAGAACCCCGGCCGCTTCGTCGCGGGCAGGCCGCTGGTGCAGGGCATGCGGGTGGCCTTGTCGGCCGAGGTCACCCATACCTACGAGGAGCTCATCGAACGGATGCTGCACGTCGGACTGTCGTACGCCGACATCGTCGACCAGCAGACGTCGTTGGTCGTGTGCAACGACCCCGACCCCGATCAGGGCCGGGGCTACCAGGCCCGCGAGATGGGCATTCCACTGGTCGACGACGCGGCGTTCACCGCGTTGATCGAACACGTCGTCGGCGGCACGGGGATCGAACAGTTCACCGACCCCACGCTGCGTGGCGATCAGTTCACCCTGTTCTAGAGCCGTTTCGGCTCAGCCGCGGGCTGCCCGGTTGACCGCGGAGACGACCGCCCGCAGCGACGCCGTGGTGATGGACGTCGCGATGCCGACTCCCCACACGGTCTTTCCGCCGACCGACGCCTCGACGTACGCGGCGGCCTGGGCCTCCACGTCGGCTGACAGCGTGTGCTCCGAGTAATCCAGCAGGTTGACGTCGTAGCCGACGGTCGACAGCGCGTCCACGAATGCGGCGAGCGGGCCGTTGCCTGCGCCGACGATCTCGCGCTCGACACCGTCGACCTTCACCGTCGCGGTGATCGTGTCGGTGCCGCCGTCTTCCTCTGCCGCGTCGACCTTCTGCCGGATGCGCTCCAACGGCGTGACGGGGGCCAGATATTCGTCGGCGAAGACGTCCCACATCTCCTTGGGCGACACCTCTCCACCCTCGCCGTCGGTGATCTTCTGGATGGCCTGGCTGAACTCGATCTGCAGCCGCCGCGGCAGCGCCAGCCCGTGGTCGGCCTTCATGATGTAGGCAACGCCGCCCTTGCCGGACTGGGAGTTCACCCGGATGACGGCCTCGTAGGTGCGCCCGACGTCCTTGGGGTCGATGGGCAGATACGGCACCTGCCACAGGATGTCGCCCATGTCGGAGCCGGCTGCGTCGGCGTCGACCTTCATCGCGTCCAGGCCCTTGTTGATGGCGTCCTGGTGGCTGCCGGAGAAGGCCGTGTAGACCAGATCGCCGCCGTAGGGGTGCCGCTCGTGCACGGGCAGCTGGTTGCAGTATTCGACCGTGCGGCGGATCTCGTCGATGTTGGAGAAGTCGACCTGCGGGTCGACGCCGCGGCTGAACAGGTTCAGCCCCAGCGTCACCAGGCAGACGTTGCCGGTGCGTTCACCGTTGCCGAACAGGCAGCCCTCGATGCGGTCGGCGCCGGCCTGGTATCCCAATTCGGCTGCGGCGACGGCAGTTCCGCGGTCGTTGTGCGGGTGCAGGCTCAGGATGATCGAGTCGCGGCGAGCCAGGTTGCGGCTCATCCACTCGATCGAGTCGGCGTAGACGTTGGGGGTGGCCATCTCGACGGTGGCGGGCAGGTTGACGATCAGCGGAGCCTCGGGCGTGGCACCGACGATCTCCGACACCGCGTCGCACACCTCCTTGGCGTACTCCAGCTCGGTGCCCGTGTACGACTCCGGGGAGTACTCGAAACGCCATTGCGTGCCAGGGTGTTTCGCGGCTTCTGCGACGCACATCTTCGCGCCGTCGGTGGCGATCTTCTTGACGGCCTCGCGGTCGGCGCGGAACACCACGCGGCGCTGCAGGATCGACGTCGAGTTGTAGAAGTGCACGATCGCCTTGGGGGCGCCCGCGCAGGCCTCGAACGTGCGCTCGATCAGTTCGGCCCGGCACTGTGTCAGCACCTGAATGGTGACGTCGTCGGGAATCGCACCGTCGGTGATGATTTCGCGGACGAAGTCGAAGTCGGTCTGGCTGGCCGACGGGAAGCCGACCTCGATCTCCTTGTAACCCATGCGGACCAGCAGGTCGAACATGCGCCGCTTGCGTTCCGGGCTCATGGGGTCGATCAGGGCCTGGTTGCCGTCGCGCAGGTCGACCGCGCACCACATCGGGGCGGTCTCTACCACCTTGTCCGGCCACGTGCGGTCGGGCAGCGTTACTGGCTCTACTTCGGCGGCGAAGGGACGGTACCGATTCACCGGCATCGACGTGCCGCGCTGGGTGTTCCAGCTGGGTTGACCGGGATTGCGGTCGCCGGCGGGGGTGCTGATGGTGCGCGCCGAGACGTAGGCGTCGATCGAATGGGGGTTGGGATTATTCACGGTTCTCGCTCCGGTTGGTGTCTGGAAGAAAATTCAGACCGGCGCATCAAGACGACCCGCGACGGGAAGCCAGTCTGGATCAGACCCCGCCGCG
>Ga0209051_1001246_pt1 | contig 22793 bp, 38 predicted proteins | sample AraplaCvi_mMS_r2_2_FD_184286 | JGI IMG/M metagenome (GOLD analysis project Ga0209051, IMG submission 184286) | Arabidopsis root microbial communities from North Carolina, USA - plate scrape MF_Cvi_mMS_r2 (SPAdes) (version 2) | ecosystem: Host-associated > Plants > Roots > Endosphere | place...
GCCACGACGCTTCCCGACAGTGCGGTACTATTCAGCCGCCTGACGCAGCTCCCATCCTGGTCCTTCGACCGGTCCGATGATCTCAAAGTCAGATGGCATGTAATGCTGGTCCGAACCGATGGCGGCCAGCGTCCAGAAGTCCCGATCCTCGCCGAACACGGTCGAGACTTGCACGATCGTGATCTCCTCGTTGTCGGCCATGGGTCTGGCCCAATAAAAGCTTCCCGGTACCAAACACGCCACCAACATTGAACTCACTCCCGGTAGAAGCGAGGATAGTAGCAAGGCTCCTGGAATAAGAAAGATCCGGGGAAGCGCTTTGCACAACAGCGTTAATGGAAGTGCGCTCCGCCAGGCGCGCGATCGAAACCATCTTGAATTTTTGAATGGATTTGGGCACTTCATGGCTCCAATTCCAAGCCGACAGGAGACATACGGCATGACCATTGCGGCAGACAAGCCAGCCGAAAATCACGTGTTTGAAGCGGACGTCGCGCGACTTCTGCACATGATGGTCCACTCGGTCTACTCGGATCGGGACGTCTTTCTTCGCGAGCTCATTTCGAACGCAGCCGATGCCTGTGAGAAGCTACGATATGAGGCGATCGAAACGCCGTCGCTGCTAGCAAGCGCACCTGATGCCCGCATCACGATCACGCTTGACGAGGAAAATGGGCAGCTAAGGGTCGAGGACAATGGCATTGGCATGAGTCACGACGAAATGATCGAGGCTCTCGGCACCATCGCGCGCTCAGGCACGCGGGCATTCATGGAGCGCATTGAAGCGAGCAAGGCAGGCGAGGGTAGCCAGCTGATCGGGCAGTTCGGTGTCGGATTCTACTCCTGCTTCATGGTATCCGACCGGGTCGACGTGATTTCCCGGCGTGCTGGCGCCAAGGACGCCTGGCTTTGGAGTTCCGATGGCAAGGGCAGCTTCGCCGTGAAAGGGGTGGATCCTGCCGACGCGCCAGCGCGTGGAACACGCATCACGCTGCATCTGATGGAAGATGCCAAGACATATACCTCCCGATGGACCGTGGAGAAGATCGTCAAGGAGCAATCAGGCCACGTTCCTGTCGTAATCGGCCTGATCGACAAACCGGGTGGCGAGCCTACGCAGGTAACCGACGGCACCGCGCTCTGGACCAAGGCAAAATCTGACATATCCAAGGACGACTATACGGACTTCTACCGCGGCATTTCCGGTCAATACGACGAGCCCGCCGTAACGGTGCATTACAGAGCCGAAGGGCGTCATGAATATACGACGCTTGCCTACGTGCCCGGCTCCCAGCCGTTCGACATGTTCGACCCTGATCGAAAGGGTCGCATGAAGCTTTACGCGAAGCGCGTGTTCATTACCGATGAAGCCGAAGTGCTGCCCCGCTACCTTCGCTTTGTCCGCGGTCTTGTCGATACTTCCGACCTGCCTTTGAACGTGTCGAGAGAGATGATACAGGAAAGCCCGATCCTGACGGCTATCCGCAAGGGCGTCACCAACCGAGTTATCAGTGCCATCGAGAAATTCGTCCAGGATGATGCCGACGGCTTCAGGACGTTCTGGGACAATTTCGGCGCCGTTCTCAAGGAAGGGATCTACGAGGATTTCGAGCGTCGCGCTCAACTGCTTGCCATTTCGCGGTTCCGAACGACAGCATCGGGCGAGGCCCACCGCTCCCTCGCAGACTATGTGAAGGACGCAAGGGAAAATCAGAACGCGATCTATTATCTCGCCGGCGGCTCGCACGATCAGCTCAAGGCTTCACCTCACCTCGAGGGGTTTCGGGCGCGAGGCATCGAGGTCCTGCTGCTTGAGGACTCCATCGATAGCTTTTGGGTCATGAATGCACCCGACTTTGAAGGCAAGACGTTCAAGTCCATTACCCAGGGATCGACCGATCTGTCGCAGTTTCCAAAGGTTGACGGTCTGGACAATCCGGCGGCTGACGCTCTTGCCGAAACGACGGCATTCATCGAGTTCGCAAAAGAACGACTCGGGGATCATGTCGCTGACGTTCGCGTGTCGGGCCGCCTCACCGAAAGCGCGGTTTGCCTCGTGGCAACGGAAGGAGCCTACGATCTCCAGATGGAGAAAATCCTGCAGGGAGCGGGTCGCATCCAGGCTGGAGCCAAACCAGTCCTTGAAATCAATCCTGTTCATCCAATGATCAGGGCCATCGCCGCAATCGACGGCGACGCGGACTTCCGTGAGGATGCGGTCGCGCTTCTGCTGGACGAGGCCCGTATTCTTGACGGCAGCAAACCACTTGATCCCCGGGCTTTCGCAGAGCGGCTTGCAAGGGTATTCGAAAGGGCGGCGCGATCATAAACACGCGTGGCCTCAAGCCGGTTTTGATGGCCCAACCAAGATGTCCGGTCCGCATGAGATAAAGCAGACCGGACGTTCGAGCCCGACGTCACGTGGATCGGACCCCGTGATGCCACGCTTCAATACGTTGATCGAAATGCGTTCCGAATGGTTTGGTTGCTTCGACCACAAATCGAGTGGATGGCGCCGACCACAGCAACGCATCGAGAGGGCGACCGGCGCCAACCTACGCAGCGATCGGAACAACGCTGCGACGTGCGATCAAAATGCGCCCTTTGTCGCATTGTACGCCTCGAGTGCTCTATCCCGGGCAAACGCGTGGTTAACCACGGGCATGGGATAGGTCGTGCCGAGCTTGATGCCTGTCTTCGCCAGAACATCGGCCGGCGCGTCGAATGGCCGATGGATGTACCTGTTGTCGAGATTGGCCAGTTCGGGGACGAATTCGCGTATGTAAGCACCGTCCGGGTCGAACCTCTCACCCTGAAGGGTCGGATTGAAGATGCGGAAGAACGGAGAGGCGTCCGCACCCGATCCGGCGACCCATTGCCAGCTTGCAGCGTTGTTGGCGGGATCAGCGTCGATCAACGTGTCCCGAAACCAGGACTCGCCCAGGCGCCAGTCGACCATCAGGTCCTTGATCAAGAAGGACGCCGCGATCATGCGAACCCGATTATGCATGTAACCATGGCGCCAGAGCTGACGCATCCCTGCATCCACGATAGGATAACCAGTCAGTCCCTTCGTCCATATCTCGAAATGCTGCCGGTCATTTTCCCAGGGAAAGGCATCCATCCGGTCGTTCCAGTTCGTATTGGGAAGCCCTGGGAAGTGATAGAGCAGGTGGTAGGAAAACTCCCGCCAGGCAAGTTCCTTACGGAAGTGAACGAGATCCTCGACTGGCACGCGCTTGCTCCCCCGCGTCACGTGCCAGACGCGGGCCGGGGAAATAATTCCGAGCGCGAGGTAGGGAGAGAGCCGGGACGTCGCCTGCCGCGACGGAAGCTCGCGATTGAGCCGATAACCTTGAAGGTCTTCCTCGACAAAATCGCTCAGCCGTCGATGTGCCGCCGCTTCACCGGGTATCCAGATGTCGCTGAACTCCTTCGCCCAGTTCGGCCTTGTGGGCAGTAATGTCCAGTCGGCCAGCGGTTCGGACGCCCGAGGCAGGTTCCAGAATCTGATCTTCGTCGGCGGATCCAGTGGCTCGCAGGGCTCCCCCAACTTTTCCAACGCACGCCAGAAGGGTGTATAGGTGCGATAGGGGGTTCCTGCGCCGGTCATCAGTTTGGATGGGTCGTGGAGGAGCTGACCGGGAAAACTCCTGGCCTCTATGCCTCGCCCTGCAAGCGTCCGTTTGATCTGCGTGTCGATTGCAATGCCGGCCGGGTCATAGCGCCGATTCCACAGTACCGTCTCTGCCCCGCTGTAAGCAACAAGGTCGCTCAATTCATCCAGCGCGTGGCCGGAGACCAAATGCAGCGAACCGCCAAGCTTGCGCAGCGCGACCTGCATGCTTTCAAGGGAGTGATGGAGCCACCAGCACTGCGCTGCGCCAAGGGGGGCCGTACCGTCCGAACGGGGTTCCCGTATATAGACGGGGATAACAGGGCGCCCCGACGTGCAAGCCGCGTGCAAGGCTCGGTTGTCATCGAGCCGCAAGTCTTTCCGAAACCAGAGAATAACCGGCTTTGCATTTTCGGTCGCCAATGAGCCCGTCCCTGTTTCAGTGTTCCCGTATCTGCTACGGAACGACACCGGGCTTGGATCAGAAACTGATCATCAGCATCAAGGTGAATTCTAAGTGCTCGCAACGACTGAGGCCTCGAGCGGTGCCGTAGGCGACGTCTGACCGGAACCCTTCATTTCGAGCATGGCTTCGCAGGACGCATCGACAAGCACAGTCAACTGTTCTGGACAGTGGACTCCCTGGCGGTAGACCTCGATGACAATAGCCGCAAGATGGAGTCGATCGGCTTGATCTTCGATGGAATGCTTTTGCGCGACCTGGTTCAGGACTTCATCACAGATCGACAAATCTCCCGATGTGAGTGCTTCGTCACGTTGTCGCATTTCTGGCTCCGTCGTCATTCGAAGTTCGCGCCTGATGTATTTCAAGGTTTCTGACATGCCGATATTCGACGAGGTTCAGAGTTGCTTTGTGACGGCGATACGGAACGCTCCGGAGCGTGTGGCATGCAAGGGGCACCCCGAGTACTCCGGTGTCCGACGGGCTGCGGACGTGCAAGACTATGCAGAGTCGGACTAACATGAACAGTCGGACAAAGGTCCTGACGGTGCCCAAACCGAAGTCTGACCGCTGCCGGACTTAGGTCCGATGTTCAAGCGCAACACGAATGACGTATTACACCTGAGGCGGAGGAGACATCCTTACCAAGGGACAACGCATTGAATTGGAATGGGAAGAAGACATGAAAAAGCTCGTTATCGCGGCGCTGGCACTGGCGACCACGTTGTCAGCGTCGCCGGCATTCTCTCAGATCTACTTTGAGTACGGCGCAGGACCTCGCTACTACGATGATCCACCAGCCCCCGGTACTATCGGTACTCGCCTCGCTATGTGTACGATGACGACTATGACGGCCCGGAAAGCCGCTATGCCCAACGCTGCTGGACCCGGAAATACTACGGATACCGCCATGGGCACCGGGTGGTGCGGTACAGGAACGTTTGCGACTAGAGGCGCGCTCGAGGCAAAACAGCATCTGTTTCCGACCTGCAATCGGGCGTCTTGATCGTCCGATGGCCTGCGCAGCGTCACCCGTTGGCGCGCGACGTTGTTTCGCGTTCTATCGCTGCCCGCAGCTGCGGGGATCGGAAACAAGAGAACTCAGCTGCCGATGGGTTGGTTTCAAGGATTGCGCTGATTATCAACCGCCTTCAACCTTTCCAGAAGGGGCTTCGTGATGATGCCGAACAGCTTGGGATCATTCAGTGCCCGCGCTGACAACATCGCGCCATGGACGGCCGCCATGAACAGTTGCGCTTCCTGACCGGGTGTATCGGCGATGCGCAATACCCCTTGATCGGCGCCTGATTTCAAAACGCCTTCCAACCACTGAGCCAACCGCTGGAAATGTGCGCGCACCCGCGAAGCGATGTCATCTGGCAAAATAGTCATCTCACTGGCGAGCATGGCACAGACGCAGATCGGAGCCGACGCGTCCTTGATGCATTTCTGCCAAAAACTGAGGTAAGCCTCAAGCCGATCCAGCGGGCTCGGAATTCTCTCGTCCAAAGCATTGAGGCCATCCGATGCTTGCCTACGGTACTGATCGACGAGAACTGCGACCAGCTCGTTCTTTGTCGGGAAATGATGATGAATACTAGCCTTGCGGATGCCAATGACGCCTGAGATGTCGGCGTAGCTGAAACCGTTGTAACCGCCCTTCACGATGAAGGACTGTGCGATGTCCAAGATCTTTCCAGCGGTCGAAGTTGTTGTCTCCATAGCCGTACCTACCTACCGGTAGGCAGGTTGTCAAGCATGAAACACGATCATCAATGGTTTGACATAAGGAATGAACCATCCTACTAGAAGGTAGGCCATGGCATAGGAGCAAAACATGACAAGCCAGAAAACCCGGCAATCGCATTGGTTGCGATCATACTACTACGTGCGTGCGTCCTTCTCGATCGTGTGGGTTTCTCTCGCAATCATCACTGCCGACAACCAATTCCTGGCATTGGGTCTGCTCGTAATCTATCCAGCATGGGACGCCGTCGCGAACTTGGTCGATGCTAGCTCAAATGGCGGATTTAAGGCGAATAGCTCGCAGACCCTCAACATCCTCGTCAGCACGGCCACGACGGTAGCGGTAGTCCTGGCAGCGTCGAAAAGCGCATTTGCAATATTGGCCGTATTTGGCGTCTGGGCGATCTTTTCTGGTGTCCTTCAGCTTATGACGGGTGTCCGGCGATGGCGGGATCATGGTGCCCAATGGGCGATGATCCTGAGCGGGGGCCAGTCGTGCCTGGCTGGCGGGTTCATGATCACGCAGTCGTTCGGTGCTACGCCGCCATCGATTCTCGACGTCGCGCCCTATGCGGGATTTGGTGCGTTCTATTTCGCGGTTTCGGCGATCTGGTTGACCGTTTCTAGCCGTCGGAAGGCAACCTCCGCGACTTGACGGCGGAGCTCGGTCGAAAGCAACAGCGTTGACAGGATGACGACCGCGCTCTGTCACTGGCAAAGCTTGCGGTCGGTAGTGCAATTGCGACGGTTTGCATGACTGGACTTTCGCTCCCGACTTCGTCGGACCAAGGTCCGATGTAGTCGTCCCTGAATTCTATATTCTGATTACACCTTCTTGCCGGGGATCAGCGTCCAGTGAAGGGACGCTGATATTGATGGTCGGCGAACCTCATCCCCGGCCATTTCTATTCACGTTATCCCCCGATGAACCATATGTACCGGACATCATAAGCAAACCTCACACCACCCCGGGCTAGTGTTTCCCTTTAAAGCGACCAGCGAACGCTATTCAGGTAAGCCGACTATCGCATGTTTCCGCTGGCACGACTGGGAGGGGGGTGAAGGGCATGACTAGTGGTGTTTTGGTGGAGCTTTTGTGGCTGCCTATGGCGGCTATTGAAGGACAGCGCAGGATATTGTGGGAAGCGCCTGGGTGCCGCCTTGACCCTGAGAAACGTGTCCTTGGCTCCGTTGTCAAGCAAGGTGACTTGCTCTACGCATGTCCCCCTGGGCGAACACTGGAGGATTGCATGCATGTCTTCGTATTCGCTTACCGAACGGTGGCCTTTGTGCCAGACGGAGAAGTGCCCACGGCGGCGATTCTATGGGTCAGTGCGGAGTTGGTCTCGACCTGGCCAGCCATCACAAAAGGACTCGGGGCTGGGCGCTATCTTGTCGATGATGACTACCACGAAGTTCGCTTTTCTCCGCCAATCGAGTTCATAATCTGGCGCGTCCAACTTGCGTCACTGGCCGGGTATACCCAGCTTGCCGCGTTGAACGGAGATGTCGGCGACGACGCTCCTTTTGTCCAACTGACCGGGTTCGGAGAGCAACAGGGGGTATATGGACCAGAAGCATGCTCTAACCTGCACCAGGACTTCGTCGATTTCGACGACAGGGCAGCAGCCGTCGGCCTTGAATTCCAGCGTCATTACGAAGCATTCAAGGATGCCTTCGAGTTTGCGAAGAATGGCGGCGCGTTGCAGCTTATCTGACCGGGCGGTCGCGGCGACACACAAACAAGTGCCCGGTGCGGGCCCCCTGCTAGGTCATTGGGAGGGGGTGCTCGCTGCGGTATTGTTGTAGTTCATGACTGGTGGACGGGGAAGCTTAAACGGAAGGGCAAAAATCCGCCGATAGGTCAACCATGCTGGCTTGATTAACTAAGCCTAAAGTACCTAGTATAGTTACTAGGTCGTCTGACGCTTTCAACCCTCGAAACCGACGTCACTGAAAAGGAGACGAAGGCAAAAAGGCAAAAAAGGGTCGGGCGACCTTCGCGCAACTGTAGAGCGAAAAAAGGCTCCGAGATCTTGAAACCCTCTCCGGAGCCTTTCGCTTCTTCCAGCCGCTCCGCGCTATTCATGCCTTCCCAACGCGACCAAATAGCAAACATTGTCCAGCGGCTCGAAGGGGCCGGATTGTCGAAATAATGGTGGACGTCAACGCGACCCCCTTTAAGGTGACAAGAAACGACGCGAAGCTCGGGCACTTAACGAATTCCAATTCATACAGGCTGTCGACGACGTCTGTGCCACCAAGCCGGATTCAAAGGTGACCGACGCGCTTCATTGACTGCACTCGCACGCGGGTAGAAACTCGTTCCGGTCGTAGGAGGGTCGCCCCCCGGAAGAAGCGTTACCTATTGCCCACGGGCGACCACCGGCGGAAATATTGCCGACACCATGCAGTCAGCTGACCAGGGCGATCATGAGTTGGTCAGCTACGAATTGAAATGGACGGCGCAAACATTAAACACAGGGTCCCGCTATTTGCGATAGAGGGGCAGGACCCTGCTAGGACGCCCAAGGAGGTCTCTGGAACGTCCATCTCAGGATCGAAAACGCACGGCTAAAGAGAGCCATCAGTATTAGCATCGATCTTGCGTATTTTAGCTTGAACCAATTCAGGTAGCCATCGAATTGCGGGCAGGGGCGTTCTCATTCCTTATGTGGAGTGACGCAGGTCTTCAGACGCCGATTGCACTTAGGACAAGGTGCTCGAGGCTTTTGTTTACAAGTTCGTATTGGTGGAACCCTCGCATCCTCATGCTCGCACCGACCCTATAAAGATCGTTTTTGCAGGCATCGACGGAACGGGCGAAGCACGACACCAGATCTCCGAAGGCAACCTCGGAATTTCCGTCTTCCACACGCTAAAATAGCTGCGTGAAGAAGCGAGCCGACATCTCATGGGGATCGCCAGCTGATACAAGGAAGCGCGGGAAGTCGCATTCTCACCCCTCTTTCTTGGGTTGCTTGAACGCAATTCTAAATTAAAGCTTGTCGCATCTAAATCGCCTCATACCCTGCGGCCTTGAAGTAGTTTCGACATTCGTCAACTGGGAACAATGCGCAGATGTCGCTGAGGGCATTCGATATTGCGTCGAAGCTCCTTGCGGCTTTCTTTCGTAGGAGCGACTTGAGTTTCGAGAAGGCCATCTCGATTGGGTTCAAGTCGGGCGAATAGGCCGGTAGGAACAGCAGCCTGGCACCGGTTTGTCTGATGAGTTTTTCGGCCTTTTGGCTTTTGTGGAAACGGACATTATCGGCAATGACGATGTCGCCCTTTGATAGAGTTGGGACAAGTTGCGTTTCGATCCAAGTCTCGAATATCTCGGCATTCATTGGTGCGTTGACAATCCATGGCGCGACCATGGAATGCGATCTGAGGCCAGCGATAAACGTCTGCGTCTTCCAGGATCCGAAAGGCGCATGACTGCGGTAACGGTGACCCCGTAACGACCAACCGGAGCGTCTTGTCAGCTTTGTGCTCGTCGACGTCTCATCGATAAAAGTGAGGCGTGCCAGAGCCTTATCAAAAAACGGCTTGCGCCTTTCGATCCATAGACTTCTCGCCCGAGCGATTTCCGGACGAAGCTGCTCGCTTGCCATCAGGCTTTTTTTTGTGGCTTAACCCGAGCCGGTGCAACATGCGGCCGACGCTCGAGCGATGCACAATGACGCCGCGCTCGGCAAGCTCGACGCACAATTCATCAAGCGTCAAATCACCCTTCTTAGCCATGCGTTCCCGAAACCACGCATCGTGGTCACTTAACTTGCCGCCACCAATATGACCCTGTCGTCGCGGCGACAGAGAGCCCGTCTCCCGCTTCAGGATAACAAGGTTATTCACAAATCGAGGCGACACCCGGAAATGACGGGACGCCTCGCGATGGGTGTTGCCCTCTTCAACGAAAGCAATAACACGGGAACGCAACTCGATCGGATGTGATTTGCCCATGATCGGTCTCCTTCCAGCTAAGAAGGAATCACAAATCGGCCGATTCGAGAACCTGAATCAAAAAACGGGCGACGCGCTTTAGCTTGATCAATTGCCGCCACCGCATCGGCAACCGGGACATTGCGAACGGTCAATAAACTTGCGGCTGCCCGCGATTGGTTGGCCGACCCTATAAGTTTACCCTCAAAGGACACGTGGATGGTGTTGACGGTGCGTCCGTTTGTCGCGAACGTCACCGGCACGATTTCTACACTGTAGTTCATTGCAGGTTTCCCCGGGATGCGGGGAACCAATCCGCCGAGCAACTGAATGCTTGATCCATGAAAGCACAAAAGCTTTTCATGTCGGTTGGGTCATTGGCGTCCCGTTTCCAAATCGCCGCAGCCGCTGTGAGCGCCAGCATGAGTGCATCGGCCGGCGGCGGCCGCTATGCTCGCAAATCTGGTAGAGCATATCGATGATGGCCAGTACGTTTCCACGCGCGTCATCAGGCGCAACGGACAATTCCATTTCAAGGTTCGGTTTTTCGGTCACGAATTCAGCCACATACAGGTTTGAATGCGCCCTGAAGTGGAGTATGTGAGGAACCAACCAGATCTTTGCGCCGGAGCGGTATGTGCGTGAGAGTGTTAGCCGTCCGGATCTGGTAAGCAGTCACGCTGTTGCCTGACATCTTCGGGAAATCCCGCTTTTCCCCACCACGACCGGGGCTGCAAATAGGAGGGTTGTGATGATGAGGCCAGTAGTTCTCATGCAACTACCTCAAAACCCCATTCATTGGCAACATGGTCGAGGTAATCCAAATAGCTTGGGAACAGCGGTCGCCATGTCGTCTCTGACCACACGATGTATTCGGTGGTCATGTCCAGGCGGTTGGCCAGTAATGCGGCCAGAAAGCCATCATGACCTAACAGGCCGGTGGTCATATTGCTGGCAAATAATTGCCTCACAGCCTTTGTGCTGCCCATGCTACGGCACATTTCGGCAAACTGGGTCGGATAATTGAGCCCGGCCGCGGTATGTTCCGAGATGAACCGTAGTATGCGAAGGTGAAACTGAAGTTGAAGTCCTACGTGCGTCGTCATTTCAACACCTTGCAAAAGCCGAGTTTCGTCGAGTTGCTGAACTCGTTGACTATGTTCTTCTGGTCCTCGGCCGTGCTGGCAAAACGCTGGAAGGTGACGAACCCAACGGGGCAACGGAAACGAAAGCCCATATCAACCCCTTGACTGGGTAGGTGTCATGTCGCGGTTCGGACAGAAGGTAGAACTGATCGCGCTGACAGCGAGCATGTTTGCGTTGAAGGGGTGGGTTTCCGGGCGGCTTACCAAGGCATGCACAACCACGTCCCGAAGTTGCTGGCCCAACACGCCTTCAATGTAGGCGGAGCATGACCATCGGGGCTCCTCGGATTCGCCGATACAGAACGAGAGGAGCTTGAAGCCGTGGTAATAGTAGGGAGCTTCGGTGTGTTCAGCGGCCTCGACGCGGCCCACCAAATCAAAACCCGGAATGCCAAGAAGGGCGAACAGCAAGGCCACGAGCAGGCCAACAGACATCAAGGCTTCCATTCCACCACCAACCAGCCCTCTGTCGGGACGCCTGCTAGACGCAACAACTTACCCGAGGTGCGCTCCCCCGACCCCATGCATTGCAGGGTCAGATGGCGCTATCGAGTGGACAAATAGGAGGTTTTCTTATCGCGCGGCTTGCTCTATTCGGCCAACTTTTTGTGGCAAGCTGTCATCCGGCCGCATCGTTTCACCGCGGTGGGCGGGGCGGGAAAGCCGGGGGTGCCGAGCTACGGCGAGGATAGCAACGAGGCGACACCAACCCCCGTGTCGGAAGCAGAAATGTACTCGATCTATCTCCAGAGCGGTATCACGAGCGGCCAGCACCTATAGGGAATTACGATCGCGAGCGACACGACTTTTGTCAGGCCGTATCAGCCACGAGTGCCGCGACCAGTAATCCCTGAATACGGATCGACGGCCGGGGGACGGGGCGTCCTGCCGCTAAACTGGGCGTCTGCAATTCTCGCATCCGCCATCGTTCGCGCCGCTTCTTCCGCATTCGCGGGAGCCGGAGGTGGTGTCCCTGCTTGGAACAGGCCGCCAGACATCACCATTCTCCACGCGCGACCAAAACTTCGATATTGCCGAGGCTTATGGGGTTACACAACTAGTCCGGAGACTGCGCAAGCAACGTGGCCAGCGTCCTGACGGGCGCAAGATAGGCTTCACGAACCGCGCAATATGACCGTATGCCCCTATATGTATGACACGAAGTCTTTGATCTCGCTGCACCGACGGAAGGCTTCTCGATCAACGTGATGCCCGCGCCGCGCATCGAGCCGGAGATTCTAATGATTTCTCCCGGCCAATTTGCAGCGCGAAGACTCGATCTCAGCTATGCGTTTCTCGCATATCATGTAGTGCGAAAGTGACTTGTGCGCACTCACTGCTCCAGGGTCCGCGAACGCATGAGTCGGAACGTCGTCGTTTGCAAGTTCCTACGAACGCGTAATATCGACCGTGGCCGTCTTTAAAGCGGACAAAGACCGTGGGACCTATGAGCCAGGATGTCTGCCTCTGACGCGAAGGCGCGGGCCTCGGCATTTCCGAGCAGCACGCGGGCTCTTTCCCCTGTGTGAGACTAGTATCCGGCCTTTCGCCAGCCAGCGGCACGCGCTTCTTGCTCGGAACAGAACCAGCGCTCGCCATACTGCGGCGATATCTTCGTAGCCTCATAGTAGTCCTGGCCCGGTACGTGATAGATGCGTTCGCCGGAATCGATGCTGACGTTGCCTTTGATGTTGCAGTCCGTGCCTCGTTGGACGATCACTCCGTTGTCAATCATCATAGGCCGTGTCTGTGCGGCAAACGAATGCTTGATCGGAGCGGTTACGGATTCCGGCAACACGGTGTGGCCACCGGCTCCCAAGAATGCTGCTGCCGAACTCAATGCTACCAATGTTGGAAACTTCATGTCTCACCCCTAAAACCCCTTAGGGTTGTAACATGACGGGTTTTATCGGCCGTATATCAAATAGCTAAAATGTGAATATTCATTGCAACGTCCAACGAGCCTAGAGATGCCCCAAAGATTGCAAGGGACAGCCCTAGAGTAGGCGGCGAACTGGCAACAGCGAGGAGTGGCAGGCTAAGAGCGAGACCGAGGCCTGCTACCACGATAATTGGTCTGCTGCCATATCGCGCCCAGGATCCGGGTCGCAATCATCGCCGCGGCGGAACGGTAGGCGACGCCCGCCAAGCCCTTTCACTTTTTAGAGGGATCAATATGGAAATCGAGGCTCGCGCGCGATCGTCTCCCGAGCCTTCAGGCGAGCTGAGAAAGCGGGACTACCCGTTGCGAGGTCCCTGGACTTCCAAGCATGGCTTGAGGAATGGGTGCAAGGTGAGATCGACATGACAACGCTGCGCCGTCGCTACGTAGCACTGCTGGGCAGACGCGAAGAAGAGCGAAAAGCACCGTTGCGGAAAGCGCCACCGTCATCTCCAGCGTAGTCACCCCCGCGAAAATGCAGCGGGGTGCCTTCAAAAGCTCCGCTCTATCCTTTGAAGCCGCCGGAGGCCTTGGAATATCGCAGGGAAATTAGGCGGGGCCTCTCGTCTTGATTACGACGTTTTGCTCACTATATATAAAACATCGACTTTTGCTTTTTGAGCTTTGCTTTGCGTTACACGACGCAGCTGGCGAACCTTTTCTTACAGACATCGATCATTGACTGCCGACGGCTCTCGTCGGGCAGCGACTAATCGTGCGATTGAAAAGGATAATCGTCATGAGCACAGGTATCGTTAAGTTTTTCAACACCGCTAAAGGCTTCGGCTTTATCCAGCCAACGGACGGCAGCAAGGACATCTTTGTTCACATTACCGCCGTCGAGCGCTCAGGGATGAGTTTCCTCTCCGAAGGCCAGAAGGTCAGCTTCGACGTCGTCGAGGATAGCCGTTCGGGCAAGAGCGCCGCTGAAAACCTCCAAGCTGCCTAAAAAAACATCGGCCTTTTATCAGGGACGCGCATCGACCGGACTTCAAAGGTCGGGTCTCCCTTCCTTTCCTCGTTTTCAGAGATAATGATCGAATGAAAAAGACAAATGCCGACCAGCAAATCCAGCGGGCCCTGCGCCAGGTGAAAAACACCAGTGGCGGTGGTCACCTTGGCGGAACGAATTTCGGCCAAGCGTACGATGCGAAGACATCATCTGCCAAAGGCAAGTCCGACGGTAGCCGTAGAAATTCCCGCAAAACTTGATCGCTTGCTTGAGGATGTAGATCTAATGGGAGTGAGATCATGACCATCACAAAAGAAGCGTTTTTCAACCCCGCCAAACTTTCTCTCGACGCGAAAGCGACGCAGATGAATTCGACGGTTCGCAATATTCTCGAAGCCGAAGTGGCGGAGAGAGACAAGAAAACGCAAAAGCTCAGGGCGCTCAGACTGGCGCAGCTTGTCGTAGAACCGTCCAGAAAAAGAAAGCCTTAGAACGCCGACAGCCAAATCCATTCGCCTCCCTGACCACGGATGTACTGGCAGGGAGATAAGATGGAAGCACAGTGGAGCCGGATTTACGTCCGGTTCTATTCTGCTGTTTAGGCACCTTAAGGCTTCTGACCAAATCACAAAAATCTGGGAGCCAAGGAATTAAAGGAGACCGCTTCTGATTACGAAAGAGAAAGTCAGCTCAAATTCCCAAGCCATTTCGGCGGAGTTGACGCCGTCTCAGGCTAAAGCCTTGAAGCTTGCGAAAGATGGCGACTTGTATTCCCAAGATGGCAAGGTCTGGACACATCTTAACGCTGAGGTCACTTACGCGAAGTCAGACCTGTTCAAAGAGCGTCCAATCAAGGTGAAGTCGGCCACAACTGCGACGTTGGGGCGGCTTGCGGAACTTGGCCTCCTTCACACTCTAGATCGATCCAATGGTGCGGCGCATTCGCCTCACGGGATTACGATGGCGGGCAAGCTTTGGCTTATGAAGCAAAAGTGAAGCACGGAAATCTCCTTCGCCTGACGACGGCGAGCGTGGCGTTTATCGGCGAAGTCGATTGCCAAAGCTGCGGAGCGTGCTGCTCATACTCATCCGAGTGGCCGAGGTTCACAACGGACGCCGATGACGATCTGGATTTGGTCCCCGGCTACTATGTGGCAGCCGACCAAGGCGGCATGCGCTGCGAAGGCTCGCGATGTTCCGCGCTGGCCGGTGAAGTAGGCATAAGCACGGCATGCCTTATTTATGAAGTTCGGCCAGATGTTTGCCGAGCTTGTGTTCCTGGTGATGATGCTTGTCAAACCGCGCGGGCTAAATTTGGTTTCTAGACCGTATGTTCCTGGGGTGAAGGTGGCCCGCCCCCGCGCTAAGCTGAATCGGGGATTGCTCTGGATAGGCCGGAGCCGAGCCCCACGCTTAAGCGAGGGCGAACCATGAAAGAGAATAGCGTAACCTTCATCGGCTTGGATACGTCGAAGCTGAAGATTTCAGTGGCGGTTGCAGATGGTGAGCGCAATGGCGAGGTGCGGTTTTTCGGCGACATCTCCTCGGAGCCGCCGTCGGTGGCATCGATGGTCAACAAGCTTTCCAAGCGTGGAACCAAGCTTCACTTCTGCTATGTGGCGGACACCGTCCACGCCCGATTCTAGACCAAGGTAGCCCCAGACGAACAAACGGAAATGCGGTATCCAACCCGCGCATAAGAGTATGCCAGCCGTCGTCAAAACGCCCTGTCTCCTCCTTTGTTCAGCAGCCTCACACAGATCGGCTCCTTTCGTCATCAAAGTCGGAACGGAAAAATCATGACATCGAGCTTGCAAACGAACATAAGAGCAAGCAGGTCTCAGGTTCTTTTCGCGTTAGCCGTAGGTGGCGTGAGTCGGGAACCCTGACGGGCTATGAATGAGCGACTTGAAGGGTTCCGTTTCGGTTGCCGAAGCTCAGTTGAACCGCGGTAATGGTACGCTCGTACCCATCACGCTGCAGAACGAAGCCCCGCGTGTGCTTCCATAATTTGACTTGATTGGGGTCACGCAGATGAGCGCCCATGAGACGCTGCGGCCGAGATCAAATCTAAAGCAGCTCGATGTTAACTGCCTTGGGACCCTTGCCCATGCGATCGGCCTCGGTGTCGAAAGAGACCTTCTGACCCTCACGGAGCGATTGAATTCCCGATGCTTGAAGCGCCGAAATATGGATGAACACGTCCTTTGCGCCGCCGTCGGGGGCGATGAACCCGAAACCTTTGTCGCCGTTAAAGAATTTCACAGTGCCTGTAGCCATTTCTTTCCCTCGGTGAGTTCGACTAGAATGCAGACAACGGAGGGATCTGCAAGTTGGTATTTGTAATCGGCGCCCATGGACGTCTGTTTCGCCCACTCGTTCTTCCAACAGTTTCCCTGGTCCGCGGTGCGGTCGGCACTTTCGAAGCCATCTGTTCCACCGTCATGATTTCGCCTTTCTGCCTCGGCCATACACACATGCCTTCAGGCGGGCGATTTCGGTCTCATTATCGCTGCCCGACATGGAGCCGAGGGGGAGGCCAATGAGGAACACCCCAAGTGCATCCGTGTTGGCGGCGGATTGTTGGGCCTTTGAAAGCACCTCCAATTGTTGGGCGGCGTTCACCGGGCAATTGGTGGCGTAGGCCAAGGGCTGGATCCGCCCGGGTGGCTTGGCGCACGCAGCAGCAGTTGCGAGCAAGCCCAGGGCAAGCGCAGTTTTCAGCATTTTCATTGTGATCAGATGTCCAATTTGGAGTTAGTAGCAAACGCCGCTCTTTGAGCAGTTCCAGAAATTGCCGTTAGAGTCGTAGCCCCGCGTTCGGCCCGTCTTGTAAGGTGATTGATTGGCCCTCGGTGTTTGTCCACAGCTCCCGCTTGATCGATTGCCGTACACACGTCGGCAACCGGCACTTTGCGGTCGGTCAACATACTTGCGGCCGCCCGGGCTTGGTTGGCTGAGCCGATAAACTTCCCCTCAAAGAAAACGTTGATTGTATTGACGGTCCGCCCCCTTGACGCGAACTTGATCGGCACGATCTCGATTTTGTAGTTCATTGCAGGTTCTCCCGGGCGGCGGGGAACCAATCGCGCGACAACGCAAATGCTTGATCGATAAAAGCGCTAAAGCTTTTTACGTCGGTATGGTCGGGGGCGTGGCGGTTCCAAAGTGTCGCGGCCGCTATTAGCGCTATCATAAGTGCATCGGCGGTGTCGCGGTCGTTATACTCGCACATCTGGTATATCATTCTGATTACGGCAACCACACCGCCGCGTGCATCATCGGCCGCAACAGAGAACTCCATTTCAAGGTCGGGTTTTTCGGACGTTACTTGAGCCACATGCAGGTTTGAACGCGCCCCGAGGTGGAGCATGTGAGGAACCAACCCGGGCCACGCGGCCGGGGCGGAATGTGCGTGTGAGTGTTGGCCGTCCAGATATGGTAGCCGGTCCAATTGTCGCCCGACACCTTAGGGACACCCCGCTTTTCCTTCGCCACGGCCGAGGAGGCGATCACAACGGAAGCGAGGAGGAAGGCTGCCGTTTTCATGCCTGCACTTCCTGACACACCAAGCCATGGCCCAGCGCGGGGGGAATGAAGGCGGTCATGTGCTGTCTCCCGGACAAAATGTTTCCCTAATGGCAGTCATGGCGAGCAAAGCTGCCGGGGCATCCCGGTTTTCAGGGTGGGCGGCCAAGAAGCGGGCCACGACGTCCCGAACCTGCCCGGCCGCAACGTTCGGACGAACGCATGAGGACGAGCCATGCAGGATCCGCCTTGCGTCCATGGCACCCAAGACGCCCTCAATGTACGCGATGCACCAGATGCCGTTCTCCATGCAACGTTCATAGAGTTTATTGCCATCAACGAAATACGTGGAATGATCATCGGCAAAGCAGGTGTGCGCGGACAGAAGTGCGGCCAGAACCGCCAATGCCAGCTTTTTCATTTTGTGGTGTTTCCCAACATCAGAGCAGCGATCATCAAGACACGCCATGCTCAGTGCATGCCACCGGCAACCCCGTTTCGGCGTTCACGCTTTTTCGTCTTGGGAGATAGGCGAAGTTTCGCCTCGCCGCTTGCGCTATCGAGCCAATTGTTTGTAGCAAGCTGCCAAGGTCCAGAGCGGAGAGGCTCGACGTGACCTGCGTTTACGCGCGGAAACAGCAGGGGCCCGTGGAAATCCGGCCTCTATCACGTATTCCGAAGGCGTTGACGTAACAGACGAAGACCATCACACTTGCTGTGTGAATCGCACAGTGAGCGCTGCTAACCATGCCTCAGCGCTGGTGCATTTATGGACGGCGGCGATCGGGGAAGCTAGTCATTGCAGACCTCAGAGACTTGGCACAACCGCCCACGGCGGTTACTAAAATACCTGGCCGGTCGCATAGGAATCGCCATTTACCTCGGCCTCTTGTCTCTGGGCGGGTGTACCCAAACGCTCGACGATTTGCGAGAGGAGGCCCGAGAAGTCCCTCCGAAGCTGCGTGCCGATATGAACGCGAAGGCCATGACGCCGGAGTCTTCGGTGCTCGTCCGCATATTCAAAATGGAAAGCGAACTCGAGGTCTGGAAGGTCGACAGGTCTGGAAAATACGCTCTGTTGAAGACGTATCCAATGTGTCGGTGGTCGGGAAAATTGGGACCGAAGACCAAAATTGGAGACAGGCAAGCGCCTGAAGGCTTTTACGACGTTACGATGAGCCGTTTGAATCCAAAGTCTCAGTTTTTCCTTTCGTTCAACCTCGGCTATCCAAATCGACTTGAACAATCACTCGGGTATACCGGCGAAGCTCTTATGGTCCATGGTGCCTGCTCCTCGTCAGGGTGCTACGCTATGAGTGACCAAGCAATCGGTGAGATATATGCCGTTGTTGAGAATGCGCTCCACGGTCGCCAATCAGCCTTTCAGGTCCAGGCATATCCTTTTCGGATGACGCCGAAGAACCTTGCGGTATACCGCAACGACCCCAACATGCCCTTCTGGAAAAACCTAAAGGAAGGTTACGACATATTTGAGGTTAGCCGACGGGAGCCAAGAGTGTCTCTCTGCGGCAAGCGATATGTGTTTGATGCACAGTTTGCTGACGGTGAGCCAAACGACCCGTTGGAGGCGTGCCCAGCAAGGGTCGACCAGCAGGATTCTGCCGTCCTGGCCAAGGCGAAGGCCGATGGTGAGAAGGTAAGCGCGATCGCTGGGAGTTCTGCTCTGCCGCTCGCCTATCAGGATGGGGGGATGCATCCCAATTTTCGTGCTCTTCTCAAGAAGGACGGCGCGGCGAAGTTTTCTGGACGTGTGTCGATCATCAAATACCCAATCAGCCAACCGGCGGCAGCGCTCGCGGATCCCTTCATCATGGGAGATGGATAGTGTCTCCCGTCAGTGCTGGCGTGTGGGGAGGCCACTCCAATCCAATCATCAGCGGATGGGAAGTTTTGGGCAAGTCGCTAACCTGAGGCAGACGGTCATCGGTCGGCTCAGGACCTTTGCCTCAGACAAGCTTGGGGACTAACTTCGGCTATGCTCGCTCTTCAGGCGTTCGCAGCGGGCGGAAGTTCAATCGGTTCTGAAGCCGCCTTTTAATATTTCGCGAGCTCTGGTACCCCCGCGGATGCACGGTTCTTCTCGATCTTTCTGAGTATGGGACTTTTCTCCGTTGGATTCTCATATTCGTCAGGTTCGCAGGTGTTCCCGACTTCATCCATTCGATGAGCAATGGCGAGCGCGTAAATAGTATGCAGGATGTTTTGATCCCTAACATCCGGGTCTGTAAGAGCCAACAATGAAGCGCGAACGATCTTCTTGCTCGTAGCTTTGGGACACCTTTCGAGCACGAACTCATACAGTGCTTTACCCGAAAGACCCTCGCTGGCTCCATCAAGGAGTGCTTCGTACACGCGCCTCCGCTTCTCACTCATTCCTATTCTCCTTCTGTCTTATAGCAATTCGTGCTGTCGGGTATTGGGTCGGCACGAGAGGATTATTCGCTCTTCGTTGAGAGGTCCGCGCTATTGCCGCGACCGTTCAACCGCATCGCGAGCTCATCGGCTTCGCTTTGTAACAACTTGATCGACGTCACACCGACATCTGCAGGGTGGCCAGTGTTGCGATCAATCACGGCAAACGTGTTGTCAGGATGACGAGAGACAAAAAATCGATCATGCTTGCCTCTTGGCATGGTGACCTCATTTCTCAATGCGGGGGTGGCCGGTCATTAATCCAGTTGGGGGGAGGGTCCGCACCAGTGCTGAAGGCGTGCGAGCTTAGCCGCTCCGCCCTTCTGGTACTTCAAGCCGAGTCCTTCGGACACGAGTTGGGTCGCAACGTTCGTCTTGCCGACGTAGACCCGTGCCAGAGTCCGGCCGAAACGGTCCGTGCCACCACGGCGAATGGTGACGGGACCGCTGTCCAGCAGATTCCGCAACCGGTCGGCCGCCTGCATCCCGACGTCCAGTTCATTGTCGCAATGCGGCTTCCATGTCTCTGGCGTGTCCAGATCGGTAATGCGGATCGTTTCGCCGCTCTGCAGTTCAAAGGTGTCGCCGTCGATAACGCGAACCTCGGACGCGTTGGCGGTACTCGCAGCCGATTCAACGACCGCAAGTGCGACTAAAAGAAGCTTCTTCATTAGCTCCGTCTGATTTCCTTGGCCTCCGACTAGTCGTCCATTTCGAACGTGCGGTATTCCCCGCTATCGGTGTCATAGACTTCAATTTCAACGGTGTTGCCCGTTCTTTCGATGCTTTCAACATCGACGTCACGGTATTCACCTCCTTCGTGGTCGTAAATCTCAATGGATTCGCTGCCACGCACGAGATTTCCACGTTCAATCTCAACCGCGCCGCCCGACGCTGTGTCAACGCCATCCCAGGCGAATGCGATTGGCGGTGAAGATAGAACAAGCATCAGCGCGACTACAGAGAACCTCAGTGACAATGATATCCCCCGGTCTTATGGTCGGTGTGGCAACCATTGCTGTCGGTGCCGCCGCTATGGGCCGATGCCCCGCCTACGGTGCAAAATGCGATTGCAATCGCTATCAAAAGCTTCACTTCGATTTCCTTAACTTTGGTTTAGTTGCAGCATGCCCGCGCACGAGCACTGCGGGCCGGATTCGCCGCGCGGTCGAGTTCGCTCTCAAGTACACTTTTTTGGGGGCCAACCGATATATAGGTGAAGCCGAACAGTGCGGCTTGCTTGCTGATGCCAATCGCTTGCGCTTGGATGCCAGATCGCAGTTAGAATCTTCTATTGACCGAAGGAATTGTTCGATAAACTGGCATGATCCTGACGCTGATCATCGATCAGGCAGGCACCGCGCCGAGCTCGCTACGCGGGCTCGGCGGAATTCTGTCCGGCTTTTCCCAATCCAACGACGGCAGGCATGACTAAACGAGCTTCGCTGATGAAAGCCCAGCAGCAAAGCGATCTGCGAAGCTTGGGGATTTTCTTCCAAGTACCGAAGGGCCAAATTCCGCCGCTGCTGGGTCAAGGATCTCTCCAAAACTCAAACCTTCCGTTGCCAAATGCCGGGCGAAAGTTCACTCACTGAGACCTACCCTATTTGCCACGGTTCGTATGGTCGCTTCGGTGTGGGGTAATAGAGGTGCGATAGCGTTTTCCACGACAGTTCGGAATGGACTGACATTGCTTTATCGGGTCGCCAAGGTGTCATCACACATCTTCGTCATCAGTTCGTTGAGAAATGAGTCAGCTGCCACCAGTGGAAGCCGGATCACATCGGCATTGAAAGAAATCTCGTCGATGTCGACGTCGAGCTCGATGTCGCAACCAAAAAAGGCGGCAAATTTTCCCAGTATCTCCGGACCTGTAGTGGATGGATCTCGCACCAATGGGAGTAAACGGGTCCAGATTGAAAGCGAAACGTGTCCGAGCCGTTTCAGTGAACAACGCGGATCACCTGAATTCCCGCTTCGTCGGCAGCCCGAATGAGTGCATCGCGTGCTTCCTGCGCCGAAAGCTTTCCATGGATTGCGTCAAGGCAGATCTTTACCGCCTCCATGTATTCCTCGCCGTCGTCAGATGGCCAGTCACCAATGAGAGCTTCCGCAGCCTCTCTCAGCGAACTCACAAGCCTGTATTTTTCTCGGCCGCCCATCACCAGCATCAGTGGAGCGAATATATCGCTTCTGTGCCAATTCATTACAAAACGCCTCCGCACGGTAAACACATTAGTAACCGTGCAAGAAACGTACCGACCTGTGCGACTTTGTAGTGATCTCCGCCAGCAGAGGGCAATTGGGCGCCATCACCGGCGCAAACGCTGCGGGACTTGTGTTGATTGAGACAGCGCCCGGTTGCTGACAACGCCGCCGACGCCGCTTTCAGCATCAGCGACGGTCTGGGTGATTGACGAAGGCGAGGGGATTGAGATGTTTAATTCGTCACCCGTCAAGCGGCCCAGCCTTCGACTGGTTTGAGGTCTTGCTGTCCCTGCTCGCTTGCGCCGATTACGGGCAGGGCATAGCTTAGGCGGCCTATCTCGGTAAAGGCGAACGAATTCCGCTCGAGGTAGCGTTCGGGCGTAACTGAGTGATGGTTGCGGCTGCTGGGGAAATAAAACTGAGCGCAATTTAGCGTACGACCGACTACATTTTGCTTATTGAGGAGTTTGACATGGTTGATGAAATCGCCACCATGCAAGATGCCGCCACGGCACCTGCCGACGCGGCCCCCGCTAATGCACCCGTACAAAAGAAGACTCGCGCACCACGCAAGCCGAAGGCAATCGCTGAACCCGTATCCACTTCGGTGAGTGCGCCAGCGAAGAAGCGTGGTCGCCGAAAGAGTTCTGAAAAGTCTGGGGAGGCAGCTTCGGCAACTCAACCCGCAAAACGTGGCCCCGGGTCGTCCGTAGCGGCTACGCTAGTGTCGGACGGTTTTGTCGAGCTTCGTGAGCTCGAGGCGGAGAACCAGAAGCTGCGCAAGGCGCTGGGCGATAAGCTGCGGGGCGAGAACG
>Ga0209051_1001247_pt1 | contig 22789 bp, 18 predicted proteins | sample AraplaCvi_mMS_r2_2_FD_184286 | JGI IMG/M metagenome (GOLD analysis project Ga0209051, IMG submission 184286) | Arabidopsis root microbial communities from North Carolina, USA - plate scrape MF_Cvi_mMS_r2 (SPAdes) (version 2) | ecosystem: Host-associated > Plants > Roots > Endosphere | place...
ATTTCAGGCGCCGCACCGGCAGCGGCGCGGAGGGCGCGGGGGCGGCCTCGGCGGGCGGGGCGGCGGCCCGTTCGTCCTTCAGCGGCGCGTGCCGCAGCCATTCGATCAATCGCACCAGCCAGAGATTGCGCTCGGCCAGCGGTGCCTGTGGATGCGCCGCGTTGAGCAGCGCGGTGAGGTCCCAGCCTTGACGTCGGAACATCAATGCAGCGATCCGGAATCGGCCAGCAGGAATTCGGGCACGTCGGTGTAGAAGATCTCGGCGTGCTCGGTGACGCAGAGGAATCGGCCGCTCATGGTGCCGTAGCGCGTTTCGATCTGGGCCCAGGAGCTGTACTGGAAGCGCTCGCCGGGCTGCAGCAGCGGCTGGTGGCCGACGACGGCCAGTCCATGCACCTCCTGCACCTTGCCGTTGGCGTCGACGATGGACCAGTGGCGGCCGATCAGCTGGGCGGTCACGTCGCCGCGGTTCTCGATGGTGATCGTGTAGCCGAAGGCGAACTCGTTGCGCTCGGGGACGGTCTGCTCGGCGAGGGGCTCGACGGCCACGCTGCAGTGGAATTGCGGATGTGCCATCCGGGGATTCTAGGCGGCGGGTTTCTACAATCGCTCCCTTTCCCCCGCCAGCGCCCCGCGCCCGCCCGCCATGAACCCGCCCACCCATCGCATCGCCCCCAGCATCCTGTCCGCCGATTTCGCCAACCTGGGCGCCGAGGTCCGCAACGTGCTGGCCGCCGGCGCGGACTGGATCCATTTCGACGTGATGGACAACCATTACGTGCCCAACCTGACCTTTGGCCCGATGGTCTGCGAGGCGCTGAAGAAGCACGCCGTCAAGCCCGACGGCACGCCCGCGCCGATCGACGTGCACCTGATGGTGCAGCCGGTGGACGCGCTGGCGCAGGCCTTCTGCCGCGCCGGCGCGGATCTGGTGAGCTTCCATCCGGAGGCCAGCCAGCACGTGGACCGCACGCTGCAGCTGATCAAGGCCGAGGGCGCGCAGGCCGGTCTGGTGTTCAACCCTGCCACGCCGCTGGACGTGCTGGAGTGGGTGATCGACAAGGTCGACCTGGTGCTGATCATGAGCGTCAACCCGGGCTTCGGCGGGCAGAGCTTCATCCCCGGCGCGCTGAAGAAGCTGCAGCAGGCCCGGTCGATGATCCTGGCCTCGGGCCGCGACATCCGCCTGGAGATCGACGGCGGCGTGAAGGTCGACAACATCCGCGAGATCGCCGACGCGGGCGCCGACACCTTCGTGGCGGGCTCGGCCATCTTCGGCAAGCCGGACTACAAGAGCGTCATCGACGCGATGCGCGCGGAGCTGACGCGCTGAACGCGACGTTGAGCGCCACGCTGAACGCCACGCGGAGCGAACGTCCCGTGACCCGACTGCTGCTCGTCTGCGCGGCCAACCTGTGCCGCTCGCCGATGGCCGAGGCCGTGCTGCGGCTGCGCGCCGGCGAGCTCGGCCTGAGCGAGGTGCGATCGGCCGGCGTGTTCGCGTCCTCGAAGGCGCATCCGGTGGACAGGCGCGCGCTGACGGTGCTCGAGCAGCGCGGCTACGGCATGGATCGCCGCTGGCGCTCGCGCAAGGTGACGGCCGAGGACTTCGACCGCCACGACCTGATCCTCGCGATGGACCGCAGCGTGCTGCGCGGGCTGCGCGCGATGCGGCCGGCGGTGTCGCCGGCGCGGCTGGGGCTGTTCTTGGCGGGCATGACCGGCCTGGGCCTGGACGAGGTGCCCGATCCGTACTACGGCGCGGGCAATGCGTTCGTGCAGGTGCTCGACCTCATCGAAGCGCGCGTGCACACCTGGCCGCGCGACGAGGCGGTCTTCCACAAGACCGCCGGCGCCTGAGCCGGCCTTCCTGACAGGCCGGGAATCAGCGGCCGCTTGAGCGAACGCTGCGACTCGGTCAAGGCCCTTGGGTCGCGAGGGCGATTTGCTCGCCGGTGTAGCCCAGCATCCCCATGACACGAGTCAGGTGGAAGGCGCAGTCCCTCGCCGCACGCGCATGGTCCGCGTCGCGGAGCTCCCGGATCAGGCGGCAGGGCGCCTGGACATCCAGCCCCATCACGCTGTCCAGCAACTGGCGGCGCAGCCGGGACTCGTTCTCCGGTTCCCTCCGTCCTGTGCCGAGCTGGAGCACGGGCCCCACGGCGCCGATGAGGGTCGAGGCGAAGGCCACCCGCCGTGTCTCCGGCCAGTGGGCAGGGAAGCGCAGCGCCGCTGCCGTTTCCTCGACGGACAACTGACCGTTCAGGCAGAGACGCACGACCCGGGAAAACCACTTCGACAGACCGGCATCGAAGTTCCTGCCCGCCGCGCCATCCGCTTCCCAGGTCGCCGCCAGGGGATCGAGGCCATCGAGTACACGCAACAGGTCCTCTTTCGCGATCAGCTGACGCGACGATGCTTCGCTCAGCACGTCGAAGTAGGCATTCAGGCGAGCGCTCAAGCGGGAGCATCGCGCGTCGTCGGTGAGCGGCCCGGCGAGCCACGCGAGCGGCACCGCCAGCGATGTGCGCCGAACGCCGCCGGGCGAGGTGGAAACCGGTGCCAGCGGCGTATCGGGGCCCAGCAGCAGTTCGCGGCAGCGATCGGACGCCAAGTTGCCGTCGGCTGCGGCCTTCACGGCGAACGTCAGCAGCGCTTTCAAACCATGGGGGCTGCAGGCGGCCAGTGCGGCGGGCCACCCGCCGGACACGGCGGGCGCATGCGGATCAAGTGCTTTGAACAGCGCCTCGGCGGACAGCAGGCCATCGCGTTGCAGCTCCGTCAGGCCTGCGAAGAGGATATGGACGATGTCCTCATGGGCGGTCCGCAGGCATTCGATGAGTGGCGGCACGGCCGTACTGCCGGGACAGGTCAGCACGTCCAGCAATTCCTGCGGCTCGAGCCGTGGAGGATCGGCGCGCAGTGCCTCGCCGGTCACGCGCCACCACAGCCGCAACGGCTGCGTGACCGACATGCTGCGGCTGGTCTCGGAATGCGGAGCGAGGCGCCCGCGCGCTGACGACTTGGTCACTGCCGTGACAGCGGTCAGCAGATCGCTCAGCTGGATCTGGAGGCTCCGCGGCAACGGTTCACCCCGCACACGCTGATCCAGAAGCTCCCGGATCTGCGATTCCGCCAGCTCATGGCGCACGACGCCACCCCCGGCTTCGCTCGTCCATCGCAGTTGTCCCACCGGGCCGCGGCCCGGCTCCTGCAGGCCGGTGTCGCCGTCCGGCGGGCGCCCGGACGCGGCCTCGATGTCCGCGCCGGGGTCCGAGACAAGCAGATTGGCGGTCCGCATCGCGTCGAGGAAGTGCAGCGCCACCCGCGTCGAGTCCGTGGCGCATTCGTAGTCCTTGCCTTCGTTGCGCGTGACCAGGAGGGCCTCCAGCGGCGGCGGAGCGCCGAACTCCGTATCCAGCGGTTCCGTGCAGTCCTTGAGCTGATCGAGTGTCGGATGCGGCATCGGCCCGTGACGAGCCGCCAGTTTGCGCATTGCGTCGGTGAATCGCTGCAGATAGTCGTCCGCCACGATGCGGGCCACGGATCCCGGAGCCAGCGCCGGACGCAAGGTCTGGACGCATTGTTGGACGAGCGCTTGGTCGTGCCGGTGATGGGCGAAGACGTCCTCCTGAAGCGGCCAGGGAAGTTCGAGCGCTTCGTAGAGCCGCTTCTTCAGCCCGTTGACGAAGTGCGCCTGGGCCAGCCGCGCTTCCGTGAAGTCCTCTCCATAAGCGATCTCGACGGCCTCGATGGCGACGTGTTCGATGATCTGCTCGACCACGCTGCGGAACTTGCCGGCGATGCCGGATCGCTCCGGATCGAGCCGGCCAATGCAGCCCGCCAGTTCCGAGAGCACGGCGGGCGCGCAGACCTGCAACTGCTGGCCCAGCCGCTGCAGCTCCAGTTGGCGGCTGGAGAGGGGCAGGCGCTCCTCGCGGATCAGTTGCACCAGACGGCGCAGCAGGTCGGCGCCATGCCGATACATGAGCGCTGCTTCCGCCTCGCCGTAGCCCAGATGCCGTCCGTGGATATCGACGTCGAACAGCTTTTCGCGCCACTCCTCCAGAGCCGACACGGTGATTGGCATGCCGCCGGCGACATCGATCAGCGTGCCGATGTCGCGCTGGATGCTCTCCCGGAACGCCTTGAACCCGTCGCTGAGGGCGAACTCGGCGACGCAGCCATGGCTCGCGGGGCAATAGACCGGCACGCCGGGCGCCAGCGCGGCCTCAAGGCCGGAGGGGGCGGTCCCGGACGCTTCCTCCGAGGCGGGTGGCGACAAGAAGGCGTTGGCGTAATGGGAATGGATCGGATGCATGGCGCCTCAGTGGCGCCGGCGGCGAGGCCCTGCTGACAGGGTTTCGTGCCGCGCGAGGCCAGAATCGCGCGCTCGACTGTGCGACGCTGGAGGAACGATGAGCGAACGACTGGCGCAGGGCCCCGATGGCCAATGGCGATGCAAATGGTGCGAGGCCCCGGGCTTCGATGCCTACCGCGACTACCACGACAACGAATGGGGCTACCCGGTGCACGAGGACCGGCGGCTGTTCGAGAAGCTGTGCCTCGAAGGGTTCCAGTCGGGGCTGTCGTGGCGAACGATCCTGGCCAAGCGCGAGAACTTCCGCAAGGCTTTCAAGCAGTTCGAGATCGCCAAGGTCGCCAAGTTCAAGGAGGCCGACATCGAGCGGCTGCTGGCCGACGAGGGCATCGTGCGCCACCGCGGCAAGATCGAGGCGGTGATCCACAACGCCGGCCGGGCGCTGGAGCTGCAGAAGGAGGCGGGCTCGCTGGCTGCGTTCTTCTGGCGTTTCGAGGACCCGGAGGAGGGCGGCGACGTGCGGCCGACCTCCGACACCTCGATCAAGCTGTCCAAGGAATTGAAGAAGCGCGGCTGGAAGTTCGTCGGCCCGACGACGGTTTACGCGTTCATGCAGGCGATGGGCCTGATCAACGACCACGCGCCGGGCTGCATCGGCCGCCGAGCCGCTGCTGCTGCGCGCCACGCGTTCCGACCGCCCCGGTGATCCTGGGCCTGCATGGGGCTTGGGGGTCCAGGAGGGAGCCCCATGCCCCGTGGAGGCCGCGCCTGGCGATGGCAGGTGGTCGGTCCCTGTCAGTCCGCGTGCCCTGGCGCCGGATGCTGGACTGAATGTGCCGGATGTTCGGTCAATCGCGTATGCGCCACCTCCCGCGTGTCCGGCCCCTTTCCACTGAAGCGATCGAGCGCCAGATAGATCACCGGCGTGATGTAGAGCGTCACCGCCTGCGACAGGATCAGCCCGCCGACCACCGCCAGCCCCAGCGGCTGGCGCAGCTCCGCCCCGGCGCCGAGCCCCAGCGCGATCGGCAGCGCGCCCATCAGCGCCGCCATCGTCGTCATCATGATCGGACGGAAGCGCAGGATGCAGGCCTCGCGGATTGCTTCGGCCGGCGTCATGCCGCCGTTGCGCTGCGCGTCCAGCGCGAAGTCGATCATCATGATCGCGTTCTTCTTCACGATGCCCACCAGCATCAGGATGCCGATGGTCGCGATGATGGTCAGCTCCATGCCTGCCAGCTGCAGCGTCAGCAGCGCGCCCACCGCCGCCGACGGCAGTCCCGCCAGGATGGTCAGCGGATGGATGTAGCTCTCGTAGAGCACGCCCAGCAGGACGTAGATCACCGCCACCGCCAGCACGATCAGCAGCACCTGGCCGCCCTGCGAGTCCTTGAACACCGCCGCGTCGCCGCCGTAACTCGTGATGATGGACGGCGGCAGTCCGATCTCGCGCGTGAACTGGTCGATATTCGCGGTCGCGTTGCCCAGCGGCACGTCGGGCGCGAGGTTGAAGCTCAGCGTGATCGCCTGCAGCTGGCCCTGGTGGTTGACCGCGGTGGGACCGAGCTCGCGCTTGACGCTGGCGAACGCGGTCAGCGGCACCATCGTGCTGTTCCTGCCGCGCAGGTAGATCTTGTCGAAGGCGTCCTCGCTCAGCCGGTCGCTGTCGGTCGCCTCCATGATCACCTGGTAGGTGTTGCTCTCCGCGTAGATGCTCGAGACCTGGCGCTCGCCGAAGGCCGAGTACAGCGCATTGCGCAGGTCCTGCATCTGCACGCCCAGCAGCGTGGCGCGCTCGCGGTCGATCACCAGGTTGGCCTGCAGGCCGCGCAGCTGCGAGTCGCTCGTGACATCGCGGAACACCGGGTCATTGCGCAGCCTGTCCTGCAGCTTCTCCGCCCAGGTGTTGAGCTCGCCGGCGCTCACCGACTGCAGCGTGAACTGGTAGCGGCTCTTGGACTGCCGGCCGCCGAGCTGCAGGTTCTGCACCGGGCGCAGGTACACCGCGATGCCGGGCACCGCGCGCAGTTGCTTGCGCAGCCGCTCCAGCACCTGCGGCATCGCGGGACGCTCCCCGCGCGGCTTCAGGTTGATGAACAGCCGGCCGGTGTTGACGTTGCCACCGCCCCCGCCGCCGCCCACCGCGGCGGAGACCGACGACACCGACGGATCGTCCTGCACGATCTTCGCCACGCGCTCCTGCAGCACCGTCATCGCGGCGAAGGAGATGTCCTCCGACGCTTCGGTGCTGGCCTGGATCTGGCCGATGTCCTCTTCCGGGAAGAAGCCCTTGGGGATCGTGATCCACAGCCAGGCGCTGGCGACGAAGCTCGCGATCGCCACCGCGCCGATCACCCAGCGATGCCGCAGCGCCCAGTCCAGCGAGGCCGTGTAGCGGTCCAGCACCCAGGTGAAGCCGGCTTCGAAGGTGCGGCCCAGCGCGTTCTCACGGACCTCGTGGTGGCTGCTCAGGAAGCGGCTGCACAGCGTCGGCACCAGCGTCAGCGACACGCCGGCCGAGACCATGATCGCCAGCGACACCACCACCGCGAACTCGTGGAACAGCAGCCCGATGACGCCAGGCATGAAGAAGATCGGGATCAGCACCGCCACCAGCGAGATCGAGATCGACATGATGGTGAACGCCATCTCGCGCGCGCCGCGGATGGCGGCGTCGAACGGGGCCATGCCGTCCTCGACGTGGCGCACGATGTTCTCGAGCATCACGATCGCGTCGTCGACCACCAGGCCCACGGCCAGCGTGATGCCCAGCAGCGAGATGTTGTCCAGGCTGTAGCCCAGCGCGAACAGCAGCGTCACCGCGCCGATCAGCGAGATCGGCAGCGACAGCGTCGGGATCAGCGTCGCGACCATGCGGCGCAGGAACAGGAAGATCACCATCACGACCAGCGCCACGGTGAGCGCGAGCGTGAAGTAGACGTCGTGCAGCGACTCGCGGATCGAGACCGAGCGGTCATTGAGCGTGCTCATCTGCACCGAGGCCGGCAGCTGCGCGGCAAAGCGCGGCAGCATCGCCTTGACCGCGTCCACGACCTTCACCGTGTTGGCGTCAGGCTGGCGCTGCACGGCCAGCACGATGGAGCGCTCGCCATTGAAGTTGGAGAAGGACTTGACGGTCTCGTAGCTGTCCTGGACGTCGGCCACTTCGCGCAGGAACACCGGCGCGCCGTTGCGCGTGGCCACGACGATGCCGCCGAAGGCCTCGGCGTCGCGCAGCTGCTTGTTGGCCTGGATGGTCAGCGTCTGGCGCGTGCCGTCCAGCGTGCCGACCGGCGTGTTGGCGTTGGCGCCCTTGACCGCGGCCTGCAGCTCGTCGAGCGTGATGTTGCGCTGCTGCAGCAGCTCGTTGCGCGCCTTGATCCGCACCGCGAAGCGCTTCTGGCCGTAGATCGAGACCTGCGCCACGCCGTCGATGGTGGACAGGCTGGGGGTGATCAGGTTCTCGGCGTAGTCGTTGAGCTCGGACAGGTTGATCGACGGCGAGGTCAGCGCCACCAGCAGCACCGGCGCGTCGGCCGGGTTGACCTTGCGGTACGACGGCGGCGTCGTCATCTCGGTGGGCAGCGCGCGCAGCGAGCGGAACAGCGCCGCCTGCACGTCGACCGCGGCGGCGTCGATGTCGCGCGAGGGGTCGAACTCCAGCGTCAGCGAGCTGTTGCCCAGCGTGTTGGTGGACGAGATCGTCGTGATGCCGGCGATCGTCGAGAACTGCTTCTCCAGCGGCAGCGCGACCGAGGAGGCCATGGTCTCGGGGCTGGCGCCGGGCAGCACCGCCTGGACGTTGATGACTGGCGTGTTGAAGCTGGGCAGCGCGGCGACCGGAATGCGGCTCCAGGCGGCGATGCCGGCGACGACCAGCGCGATGTTCAGCAGCACGGTCATGACCGGCCGCCGGATGAAGAGTTCGGTGAGATTCATGGCGTCGTTCGCGGCGGGGGCGGGGGCGTCGAATCGGAGCCGGGGGGCTCAGGGCGCGGCGACGTCGGTGGCGGACGCGCCACCGCCCGCGGCGGCGGAGGCCGCAGCCAGGCGCGCGGCCGCGGCCGGATCGACCGCGGCGGGCTGGGTGCGCAGCGGCGTGCCGGGGCGCAGGTTCTGCTTGCCGTCGAGCACGACCATCGCGCCGGCGTCCACGCCGTCCACCACCGCCATCTCGCCGAAGGTGTAGCGCAGCTTGACGGGCTTGAGCTGGGCGGTCTTGTCCGGGCCGACCACGTAGACCTGGCGATCGCTGCCGCGCAGGATGATCGCGGCCTGCGGGATCACCACGACGCCGGGCAGGCTGCGCAGCGTCATGCGCACGCGCAGGTACTGGCCGGGCCAGAGCTTCTGGGCGCCGTTCTGGAACTCGGCCTTGAGCTTGATGGTGCCGGTGGTGGCGTCGACGAGGTTGTCCACGAAGATCAGCTTGCCGCGCGCGACGGCGTCGACCGGCTTGCCGCCGCGGCTGTCCTTGCGAGAAGGGCCGCCCTCGATGGCGGGAAGCACCACCTGGACTTCGGGCGGCGCGGCCTTGGCGTTGCCGCCTTGCGGGCGCATCGCGTCGAGCACCGGCGCGAGTTCGGTCTCGGGCAGGTTGAAGCTGATGGCGATCGGATCGATCTGGACGATGTTCACCAGCGGCGTGCCGGTGGCGCTGGCCTGGACCAGGCTGCCGGGCCAGACGTTGACGGCGCCGGCGCGGCCGGCGAAGGGGGCGCGGATCTCGTTGTAGCTGAGCGCGACGGTGGCGGACTGCAGCGCGGCCGCGTCGCCGTCGACCAGGCTGCGGCCGGCCTCGAGGTTGGCCAGCGCCGTGTCGACCGCGCTTTGCGCGACGAACTTCTGGGCGAGCAGGTCCTTGGCGCGCTCGTACTGGCGCTGCAGGTCGGCGAGGCTGGCCTTGTCGCGGGCGAGCTGGGCGCGGGCCTTGTCGAGGTTGGCCCGGTCTGCGCGCTCATCGAAGCGGAACAGCGGCTGGCCCTTGGCGACGGTCTGCCCGTCGCGCACCAGGACGTCGCGGACGGTGGAGGTGGTCTGGGCGCGGATGTCGACCTGGTTGATCGGCGTGACGGTGCCGCTGGCCTCGACAGTGACCGGCACGTCGCGGCGCTGCGCGGTGACGACGCCGACCAGCTGCGTGCCGCCCGCGCCCGAGGCCCCGCGCGCCGGCGCGGGGGCGCCGTCGGCGGTGACGGCCCCGGACCGGCCATCGGCCGATCGGGCCTTCCACCACCATCCCCCGCCGGCCAACAGCAAGAGGACGATCAGGGACAGGGCGAGGGACTGGCGGCGCATGAACACGTTCTCCAACGACGGTCTTCTTCGAGGGGCGCGGAAGCTTAGGCCGCGGCCCTGCGATGAATGTTTCGTTCAGGTTAATGCTGCGCGTGCGCGAGGAAAACTGTGCGATTGGAGGGCTTCGGACCTGCGCGAGGGTGACGTCCCTCACCCCTCCCGTCGCGGGCGATGGGGGCAAGAAGGCTGTTGCGACAGCCATTTACTCAGTCGTCCGCTTGCGGGGGAGGGCAGGGGGTCGGCGGTCGGATCAAGCGCGCAGCGCCTTCGCCAAGGCGGCGCCCACCTTGGCGTTGTGCTTGACCAGCGCGATGTTGGTGACCAGGCTCGCGCCGCCGCTGAGGTCCTTGATGCGGGCGAGCAGGTAGGGCGTGACCGCCTTGCCGCTGATGCCCTGGGCGGCGGCCTCGGCGAGCGCCTGCGCGATGAAGCCGTCGATCAACGCCTTGGGCATCGCGTGCGCTTCCGGCACCGGGTTGCTGATGACCGCGCCGCCGCCCAGGCCCAGCGCCCACTTCGCGCGCAGGAACCTGGCCTGCTCCGCCGGCGCGTCGATGCGGAAGTCCGCCTTCAGTCCGCTGTCGCGCGTGTAGAACGCGGCGAAGTTCTCCTGGCCCACCGACAGCACCGGCACGCCGTGCGTCTCCAGGTATTCCAGCGTCAGCGCCAGGTCCAGGATGCTCTTGGCGCCGGCACACACCACGGCCACCGGCGTGCGCGCCAGTTCCTGCAGGTCGGCCGAGATGTCGAAGCTGGTCTCCGCGCCGCGATGCACGCCGCCGATGCCGCCGGTGACGAAGACCTCGATGCCGGCCAGCCGCGCGCAGATCATCGTCGCGGCCACCGTCGTCGCGCCGATGCGGCCCGTCGCCAGCGCGAAGGGCAGGTCGCGTCGGCTCAGCTTCATCGCGTCGGGTGATTGGCCCAGCAGCTCGAGCTGTGCATCGTTCAGGCCGACGCGGATCTTCCCGTCCAGCACCGCGATCGTCGCGGGCACCGCGCCGTGCTCGCGCACGATGGCCTCGACCTCGCGGGCCGTCTGCACGTTCTGCGGATACGGCATGCCGTGGGAAATGATGGTCGACTCCAGGGCCACCAGCGGGCGGCCCTCGGCTCGTGCGGCGGATACCTCGGGCGAGAAATCGATCAGGGTCGGGTCGAAGCGGTCTTGCGTGTTCATGCGGTCTCTCTTGGATTCTTGGAAAGGGGTCAGACGAGCAGCGCCGGGCTCAGCGCCTCGCTGACCGTCGCGTCGCTCTGCAGCGTCAGCGCGGCCAGTCGCAGGCCCAGCGCGCAGGCGCCGCGCAGGTCGTCGGGATCGCGGTGCAGCGCCGCGGCGATGCCGGCGGTCATCGCGTCGCCGGCACCGGTGACTTCGCGGATGGCCGCGGGATCCAGCGGTGGCGGGGCGAGCAGGGCGAGCTCATCCCCATCGGAATGGCGCACGCCCCGCGCGCCGTCGCTGATCACCAGCCGCTGCAGGCCGGCCTCGCGCAGCGCATGCCAGGCGCCGCGGAGCGCGCCGTCGTCGGGCAGCGCGCGGCCGACCAGCGCCTGCAGTTCGCCGCGATTCAGCACCAGCAGCTCCACGCCGCGCAGGTCGGGGCCCAGGCGCGCCATCTTTGGTTCCGACACGGCGACGAGCAGCAATCGCTGCTCGCGCAGGCGGGCCTCGGCGCGCAACTCGTCGAGCGTCTCGCGCGGCAGGTTCAGATCGGCGACGAGCCAGCGCGCCGGCGCCCGCTGCGGTGCGGTCTGGCGCAGGAACGCGGGATCGAGCCGGTCGGTGAGTTCCATGTGCGCGAGCGCCAGCACCAGCTCGCCGTGCGGATCGAGCACCGCGGTGTAGCTGCCCGTGGCGGCGTCCACGGCCTGCAGCGAGCCGGCGCAATCGACGCCCAGTGCCTGCAGTTGCGTCAGCAGGGCCTGCCCCGCGGCGTCGCGGCCCACGGCGGTCAGCAGATGCACCGGCAGGCCCAGGCGCGCGAGGTTCTCGGCGATGTTGCGGGCGACGCCGCCGGCGGTCTCATGCTGGGTCGCGGGATTGGAGCTGCCCATGCGCAGCGGCCCGAGGCCACGCAGCTTGCGGTCGAGGTTGGTGCCGCCTATGCAGACGATGGGCTGGCGCTGCGGCAGTACGTAGGCGCGCCCGAGGATGCGGCCCTCCTTCGTCAGCTGCGCCAGATGGCCGGCCACGGCCGAGCGCGACAGGCCGAGCTGGTCGGCCAGTTCCTGCTGGCTGATGAAGGGGTTGGATTCGACCAGGGCGAGCAACTGGTCCTTGGATGAAGACATCGGCCCATTCTAGACAAATGTCTTCAACAAAGACAAATGTACAAGATTCACAATCTTTGCCCGTATTTCTCCCTCTCCCCCGCCCTCTCCCCGGCGGGGCGAGGGAATTGGATATCAGCGGCGGCCAGTGCAGCAATCTCAGAAGAACCCCAGCTTCTTCTGCGAGTAGCTCACCAGCAGGTTCTTGGTCTGCTGGTAATGGTCCAGCATCATCTTGTGGGTCTCGCGTCCGATGCCGGACTCCTTGTAGCCGCCGAAGGTCGCATGCGCCGGATACGCGTGATAGCAATTGGTCCACACGCGCCCGGCCTTGATCCCCTTGCCCATCCGGAACGCCGTGTTGATGTCGCGCGACCACACCCCCGCGCCCAGGCCATAGGGCGTGTCGTTGGCGATGCGCAGCGCCTCCTCCTCGGTCTTGAAGGTGGTGACGGCCAGCACCGGGCCGAAGATCTCCTCGCGGAAGATCCGCATGTCGTTGGTCCCCTTGAATAGCGTCGGCTGGATGTAATACCCGCCCGCCAGCTCCCCGCCGAGTTCCGCGCGTCCGCCGCCGATCAAGCATTGCGCCCCTTCCTGCTTCCCGATCTCGAGGTAGGACAGGATCTTGTCGAGCTGCATCGAGGACGCCTGCGCGCCCATCATCGTGTCGGTGTCGAGCGGATTGCCCTGCTTGATCGCCTTGACGCGGTCGATCGCGCGGGCGATGAAGCGGTCGTAGATCGATTCATGGATCAGCGCGCGCGACGGGCAGGTGCAGACCTCGCCCTGGTTGAACGCGAACAGCACCAGGCCTTCGATCGCCTTGTCGAAGAGGTCGTCGTCCTGGGCGGCGATGTCGGGGAAGAAGACGTTGGGGCTCTTGCCGCCCAGCTCCAGCGTGGCCGGGATGAGGTTGGTCGCCGCCGCCTGCGCGATCACGCGTCCCGTCGCCGTCGATCCGGTGAACGCCACCTTGGCGATGCGCTTGCTCTGCGCCAGCGGCATGCCCGCCTCCTTGCCGTACCCATTGACGATGTTGAGCACGCCCGGCGGCAGCAGGTCGGCGATCAGCTCGGTGAGCACCAGGATGCTCACCGGCGTCGACTCCGCCGGCTTGAGCACCACCGCATTGCCCGCGCCCAGCGCCGGCGCCAGCTTCCACGCGGCCATCAGGATCGGGAAGTTCCACGGAATGATCTGGCCGACGACGCCCAGCGGCTCATGGAAGTGATAAGCGACGGTGTTCGCGTCGATCTCGCTCAGCGCCCCTTCCTGCGCGCGCAGGCAGCCGGCGAAGTAGCGGAAATGATCCACCGCCAGCGGCAGATCGGCGTTCAGCGTCTCGCGCATCGGCTTGCCGTTGTCGATGGTCTCGGCGTAGGCCAGCCGCTCCAGGTTCTGCTCGATGCGATCGGCGATGCGCAGCAGCACATTCGCGCGCTCGGCCGCGGGCGTGGCGCCCCAGCCCTGCGCCGCCGCATGCGCGGCGTCCAGCGCGAGCTCGATGTCCGCCGCGTTCGAACGCGCCGCCTGCGTGTAGACCTGCCCGGTGATGGGCGTGATCACGTCGAAGTACTGGCCGTCGCGCGGCGCGGTCCATTGGCCGCCGATGAAGTTGTCGTAGCGCGGCTTGAATTGCAGCGGCGCGCCGGCCGCGTTGGGTTTGGCATAGATCATGGGGATGTCTCCGTGCAGGAATGGAAGGGTGCCGGACGCCTTCTTGCACGGCGCGTGCCAGGGCCGCGCGGCGCCTCGCTTCGCGCCGAAGACCCCGCCGGCCGGCGTAAAGCCCCTTCCCAAGCCGCAAGCCTTTGGTCAGGATCGCTCCACAGACTGATCCGGGATGAGCCCGCGCGGCACAGCTGTTCCGCAATGGAACACTCGCATCGCGCGAGCGGCTCGAACCGGACGCAAGGAGACGACACGATGGTGAAAACCCCGAGCGGCGCCATGCCGGCGTCCCGGCTGCTGCGCGCGGCGCGGCGCGAATTGCTGGACACCGGCCGTCTGAGCGTCGAGGTGCTGGACGAAGGGCTGAGCCGCAGCTGGCTGCGCAGCCGTGACTTCGGCCTGAGCCCCGTCGGCCGTCCGCCGGGCGCGCCGCATGCGTCGAGCGCTCAACTGCGGCGCGCACTGGAGCGCCAACATGAGCTGGTCGCCCATGCGAGGCCAGTGATGGAGGACCTGTTCGAGCAGACCCGCGACAGCGACAGCCTGGTGATCCTGGCCGACGCGCAGGGGCTGCTGCTGGGGGCGCTCGGCGATGGCCGCTTCGTCGACCGCGCGCAGCGCGTGGCACTGCGGCCGGGCGCGATCTGGGACGAACGCTGGCGCGGCACCAACGCGATCGGCACGGCGCTGGCGGAACAGCGGCCCGTCTCGGTGCTCGGCGGCGAGCACTTCCTGGAGCGCAATGGCTTCCTCAGCTGCACCGCCGCGCCGATCCGCGATCCGCAAGGGCGGGTGCTGGGCGTGCTCGACCTCTCCGGCGAGCAGCGCGGCTTCCAGCGGCACACGCTGGCGCTGGTGCGGTCGGCGGCGCGGATGGTGGAGCACCGGCTCTTCCAGACACGGCACGCGGATGGACTGCGGCTGCAGCTGCACGTGCAACCCGAAGGGCTGGGCACGCCGACCGAGGGCCTGCTCGCCCTCAGCGACGACGGCTGGATCCTCGGCTGCAATGCGGCGGCGCAGGCGTGGCTGGGCGCCGAGGCGGCGCGTGCCAGTCCGCTCGAATCGCTGCTGCCTGTCCGGTGGAGCGAGCTGATGGATGGGGCGCGGTCAGGCGGGGAGGGGGCACGGCTGGTTCGCCGCGAGGGCGCGCCGTCGCTCTGGGTGCGGATGGAGGCGCCGAGCGCATGGCGAGTGCGGCTGGCCCGCAGCTCGCCGGCTGTCGTCGAGATGGACCCCGACGCCGACGCCGGCGCGCAAGTGGCGAGACCGGCGTCGAGACCGCAGCCCGGCGCCGTGGCGCAGGTCATGGCCGCTGCGGCCGCGGATGCGTTGCAGGCTTTGGACCTTGGCGACGCGGCGATGCATCAGGCGGTGCTGCGCGCGCGGCGCGTGCTCGACAAGCCGATCCCGCTGTTGCTGCAAGGCGAGTCGGGCGTGGGCAAGGACGTGTTCGCGCGAGCGGTGCATGACAGCGGACCGCGGCGCGAGCGCGCCTACGTGGCGGTGAACTGCGCCGCCCTGCCCGACTCCCTGATCGAGGCCGAGCTCTTCGGTTACCGCTCGGGCGCCTTCACCGGGGCGTCGCGCGAAGGCGCATCAGGGCGGCTGCGCGAGGCGCATGGCGGGACCTTGTTCCTCGACGAGATCGGCGACATGCCGCTGCCGCTGCAGGCCCGGCTGCTGCGCGTGCTGCAGGACCGGCTGGTGCAGCCGCTGGGTGGCGGACCGCCGGTTCAGGTCGACTTCCAGTTGATCGGCGCGAGCCACCGCCCGCTGCGCCAGCTCGTGGCGCAGGGCCAGTTCCGCGAAGACCTCTACTACCGCCTCAACGGCCTGACGCTCAGCCTGCCACCGCTGCGCGAGCGCCAGGACCTGCGGCGGCTCGTGGAGCGGCTGCTGGCCGCGATCGAACCGTCGCGGGGCGTCGTGCTCGACCCGGCGCTGGAGCGCGAGTTCTCGGCCTATCGATGGCCGGGCAACATCCGTCAACTGGAGCAGGCGCTGCGCATCGCCTGCGCGCTGATGGAGCCTGGCGAATCGGTGATCCGGCGCGGCCATCTGCCGGACGACCTCATCGAGGATCTGGATCTGCGCGAGCCGGTGCCGGCCACGACGTCCGAGCCGGCGCCCGCAGCTTCGATGCTGCGAGAGCAGTCTCGCGCGCACGCGTGCCGCGTGCTGGCGGACTGCGCCGGCAATCATTCCGAGGCGGCGCGTCGCCTGGGCATCGGCCGCAACACGCTGTACCGCTTGCTGCGCGAGCGTGCCGGCGGCTCCGCGGTGTAGGGCAACGCCTCACGTGGCCATCAGCCATCCGCCGAAGCCGCGATGCGGCGAACGCGCCTTCTGCGCGCGCGCTGGGGCCCGTATTCTTTCGTTCATGCGGTCCAAGGTTTCTGGTGGTGGATTGCAGAGGCGCAAGCCGGACGTCAATGGGTAAGGCGGGCATCCGAAAGGATGTCCGCCTTCGTCTTTGGGGCTTGTCGTTGAGGCTTCAGCGATTCGCGAAATACTGGATCGCGCGGCCGACCCGTGCGGTCTCGAGCAGATTGCCCAGTTCCTCCATCAGTTCGTCGCCGTCGCTGCAGTAGAGGCTCTGGAACTCGTAGACGAGATTGACGCTGTAGCCGCCGTGGCTGTCGATCTCCCAGCCCGCGATGATCCGGCCTTCGTGCTCGTTCTCGGTGCTCCGGATGACCAGGCGGTGCCTGAGGTCGGAGATCCGCATCACCTCCTCGTCCTCGGCATTGCGGAACTTGCCCACGAACAGCCTGGCGTTGCCGAAGGTGGCGCTGCGCACGGCGGCGTCGAGCTGCTCGAGGATGCGTTCGATCTCGGCGCGCTCGCCGTCGGCGGTGGTGGCGTTCTCGATGCCGGTGCGGATGCGTTCTGCGAAGTCGATCATGCGAAATACCTTTCAAGATGGCCCACGATGGGGAGGTGATCGAAGACCCTGTGCGCCGACGGGCGCCCGAGGTCGAGTTGCGGTACGGACGCGACTCGGGTGTCGGCCTCGTTCAGGCGCCAACCCGAGCGTCCGAACAGCACCGCTGACGAGACGATGACCTGATCGAAGGTCCTCCATCGCGAGCAGGTCCCGCCGTGGTGGAGATAGGTCCCCGGATCCGCTTGTGCGCAGGCGGGCGCCTCGGGTATGGCGCAATCCTCAGACATCTCCGCGAGCGCGATGAGATCAGCGCCGTTGTCCTCGATGAGATGCTGAAGCACGCCGGCAGCGACGTCGATATGGGCGTCTGTGACGGGCCTCCTGCCGCGCGGCGGCGCCAGGCCGGTGTTCCACCATGCAATGCACAGGCCTGGATCGGTGCGGGACAGCTGGATCTTCATCGGGGGAAGGCGGACGTCGCCGAGCGCATTTCGCGGGGAAGGCAGTCACTCTACGTGTCGGGATTTCACGCCGCCAGCGCTTGATCGCTCTCCTTTTGATGCACTTTCCGCCGCCGATGCCGAGCATCAGTCAGCGGACCCACCGACAGTGGTGGGAGCCTGCGGATACGATGTCGCGCGCCGCATCGAATCCCGCTCTTCCCCCGAGATGACTCTTCCGCTCCATCCCATTCCCACCGCGTTCATGGTCGACCTCGACGGCACGCTCGTCGACACGCTGGGCGATTTCGTCGCGGTGCTCAACCGCGTGATGGCCGACATGGCGCTGCCGCCGGTCGAGCGCGATTTCGTCGAGCACACCATCGGTCAGGGCAGCGAGCACCTGATCCGCAGCGTGCTCGCCGAGGCCGGCGCGCCGCAGGCGCGCTACGAGGAAGCCTGGATCCTCTACCAGCGCCATTACGAGGTGCTCAACGGGCAGCACGCCGACGTGTTCCCCGGCGTGGTGGAGGGACTCGAGGCGCTGCGCGCGCTCGGCCTGCCGATGGCGTGCCTGACCAACAAGCCGGCCGCGTTCGCGCGCGAGCTGCTCAGGCGCAAGGGCCTGGACGGCTATTTCGACCGCGTCTTCGGCGGCGACGACTTCGAGCGCAAGAAGCCCGACCCGCTGCCGCTGCTCAAGACCTGCGAATCGATGGGCTCAGCGCCGGCGACGACCTGGATGATCGGCGACTCCAGCAACGACGCGCGCGCCGCGCACGCGGCCGGCTGTCCGATCGCGCTGGTGAGCTACGGCTACAACCACGGCGAGCCGATCCGCGAGGTGTCCGCGCAGCGCCACATCGACCGGCTCGACGAACTGCTGCGCGGCTGAAGCCGCGGGGGCCTTGCGCCTCAGCGGCTGCTGCCGGCCGCGTTGCGATTGCTGGCCGGCTTGGCGCCGCCCAGCAGCGCCACCTTCAGGTCGCTGTCCGCCGGCGACTTGCCCAGCCAGATCTTCAGCAGCATGTGGAAGAAGTCCTCGCCCTTGATGGGCTCGCCGGGGATCAACTGGCCGTTGACGAAGATCACCGTGCCGGTGCCCGGGATGTAGTCCACGCCGAAGGTCTCGCCGCTCTTGAGCTTCTTCTTCTGCACGAAGATCTCGGACATCCGCAGCACGCCGCTGATCGAGCGGCCGAATTCCTCGCGCGAGGCGTTCTGCTCCATGCCCTTGGTGAAGAGCTTGCCCAGCTCCTCGCCGTCGATGTCGCGCAGCATCTGGATGTGGATGCGCTTGGGGCCGGTGTTGGCCAGCACCGCCTCGGCCGTGGCGGCCTTCGCGTTCAGGTACAGGCCGGCGGTGTAGACCTTGAAGATCGCCTTGTAGCGGATGCCCGCCCCATTGAGCACGAGCTTCTGGCCGGCCACCTCGACGGTGCCGTCGTACTTCACGCCGGCCACCTCGACCGGCGCGGCGGCGGTGGCCGCGCTCACCGTTGGCGCGGTCTGCGCGGTCTGGGCGGACGCCGCGATGGGCATCAGGAGCACGGCCGCGAGCAGGCCGGCGGTCGTCGGGACAAGGCGCTTGGACATGGTGTCTCCTTCCCTCCAAGGAAGATCGGCCGGCTCCGCGGCCGACTCTGAGCGCGAGTATGGGCCATGGATCCAAGGGCCGGACATCCGGGATCGTCCTGCTACACTGCCCGCCACCATGTTTATCACGCGCAAGCACATCAAGGGGTCGAACGACCGGGGAGCCTGGCCCTGGCGATCCTGGCACGACTTCATCTGAAGCCGCCTGCTGCTTGCCACCCGCCGTCCACCGTCTACCCCGGGACGCGGGTCACCGTCACACTCTTGCTGCACCCTTACCCGACGGGGCAGGTCCAACAGGCGACCTGAGTTTGCGCATGCGCGCGCCGTGACCTGTTGCGTCACTGACGCCGCGCCGCGCCCGACAAGAGGTTTGACGACGTGATCACCGAACTGGAATTCCAAAGCCTGGCCGCCGATGGCTACAACCGCATCCCGCTGCTCAGCGAGGCCTTCGCGGATCTCGAGACCCCGCTCTCGCTCTACCTGAAGCTGTGCGCCGGCAACGGCCAGGGCCGCCACAGCTTCCTGCTGGAGTCGGTGGTCGGCGGCGAGCGCTTCGGCCGCTACTCCTTCATCGGGCTGCCGGCCCGCACCGTGCTCAAGAGCGAGGGCCGCACCACCCGCGTGATCCGCGACGGCGCGGTGATCGAGACCCACGAGGGCGATCCGCTCGCCTTCATCGAGGCCTACCAGCAGCGCTTCAAGGTCGCGCTGCGGCCGGGCATGCCGCGCTTCTGCGGCGGGCTGGCCGGCTACTTCGGCTACGACGCGGTGCGCTACATCGAGCCGCGCCTGGCGGCGTCCACGCCCGAAGGCGGCCTGCCCACGCCCGACGTGATGCTGCTGCAGTGCGAGGAGCTCGCCGTCATCGACAACCTGTCGGGCAAGCTCTACCTGATCGTCTACGCCGACCCCTCGCAGCCCGAGGCCTACTTCAAGGCCAAGAAGCGCCTCACCGAGCTGAAGGACAAGCTGAGCTACTCGGTCGCCGCGCCGCGCGTGGCGCGCGCCCAGGCGCATCCGGTCGAGCGCGAGTTCGCCAAGGCCGATTTCCTGGCGTCGGTCGACAAGGCCAAGGCCTTCATCGCCGCGGGCGACTGCATGCAGATCGTCTTCGGCCAGCGGCTCAAGAAGCGCTACACCGAATCCCCGCTGAGCCTGTACCGCGCGCTGCGCTCGCTGAACCCCAGTCCCTACATGTACTTCTACGACATGGGGGACTTCCAGATCGTCGGCGCCTCGCCCGAGATCCTGGTGCGCCAGGAGCAGACGCCCGAGGGCCGCAAGGTGACGATCCGCCCGCTGGCCGGCACGCGTCCGCGCGGCGGCACGCCGGAGCAGGACCAGGCGCTCGAAGTGGAGCTCAAGGCCGATCCCAAGGAGCGCGCCGAGCACCTGATGCTGATCGACCTGGCCCGCAACGACATCGGCCGCATCGCGCAGACCGGCAGCGTGAAGGTGACCGACGCGTTCGCCGTCGAGCGCTACTCGCATGTGATGCACATCGTCAGCAACGTCGAGGGCCTGCTCAAGCCGGGCATCGGCAACATGGACGTGTTCCGCGCCAGCTTCCCGGCCGGCACGCTGTCGGGCGCGCCCAAGATCCGCGCGATGGAGATCATCGACACGCTCGAGCCCGTCAAGCGCGGCATCTATGGCGGCGCCTGCGGCTACCTGAGCTTCGGCGGCGACATGGACCTGGCCATCGCGATCCGCACCGGCGTGGTCATGGACCAGGTGCTGTACGTCCAGGCGGCGGCGGGCATCGTGGCCGATTCGGTGCCCGAGCTCGAATGGAAGGAGACCGAGGCCAAGGCCCGCGCGCTGCTGCGCGCGGCGGAACTGGTCGAGGAAGGCTTCTGAGGCTGACGACGGAGAACGACATGCTGCTGATGATCGACAACTACGACAGCTTCACCTTCAACCTGGTGCAGTACTTCGCCGAGCTCGGCGCCCACGTGAAGACGGTGCGCAACGACCAGATTACGCTGGACGAGATCGCCGCGCTCCAGCCGAGCCATCTGGTGCTCTCGCCCGGCCCCTGCACGCCGAAGGAAGCCGGCGTGTGCGTGCCCGCGATCCAGCGCTTCATCGGCCAGCTGCCGATCCTGGGCGTGTGCCTGGGCCACCAGAGCATCGGCGCGGCGCTCGGCGGGAACATCATCCGCGCCAAGGTGCAGATGCATGGCAAGTCCTCGACCATCGCGACCGACACGCGGGGCGTGTTCAGCGGGCTGCCGGAGCGCTTCGACGTGATCCGCTACCACTCGCTGGCGATCGAGGAGGCGACGCTGCCCGCGGAGCTCGAGATCAGCGCCCGCACCGACGACGGCGAGATCATGGGCGTGCGCCACCGCGCGCTGGCCGGCACCGCCACGCCGCTGGAAGGCGTGCAGTTCCACCCCGAATCCATCCTCTCCGAGCATGGCCACGCGATGCTCCGGAACTTCCTGGAGTTGGCGCGATGAATGCGAGCACGAATGCGGGCGCGGCGGTCGTCGACCTGCGCAGCGACACCGTCACCCAGCCCACCGCCGGCATGCGCGCCGCGATGGCTGCGGCACCGCTCGGAGACGACGTCTTCGGCGACGATCCGAGCGTCAACGCGCTGCAGTCGGCGCTGGCGGAGCGGCTGGGCTTCGAGGCGGCGCTCTTCATGCCCACCGGCACGCAGAGCAACCTGTGCGCGCTGATGGCGCATTGCCAGCGAGGCGACGAGTACATCGTCGGCCAGTTCGCCCACACCTACCGCTGGGAGGGCGGCGGCGCCGCGGTGCTGGGCTCGATCCAGCCGCAGCCGCTGAACCACGCGCCCGACGGCTCGCTGCCGCTGGCCGACATCGAGTCCAGCATCAAGCCCGACGACGCGCACTTCGCGCGCACCCGGCTGCTGGCGCTGGAGAACACGATCGGCGGCAAGGTGCTGCCGATGGACTACCTGGCCGCCGCGTCCGAGCTGGCGCGGCGTCACGGCCTGGCCCGTCACCTGGACGGCGCGCGCCTGTTCAACGCGGCCGTCGCCGTGGCCGCCGCCGAGGGCGGCGATCCGTATGCCGCGGCGCGGCGCATCTGCGCGCATTTCGACAGCGTCTCGGTCTGCTTCTCCAAGGGCCTGGGCGCGCCGGTGGGCTCGGTGCTGTGCGGCTCGCGCGAGCTGATCCAGCGCGCGCACCGCTCGCGCAAGATGCTCGGCGGCGGCATGCGCCAGGCCGGCGTGCTCGCGGCGGCGGCGCATCACGCGCTCGACCACCAGGTCCTGCGCCTGGCCGATGACCATGCGCTCGCCAGCCGCCTGGCCGAGGGCCTGCGCGGACTGCCCGGCCTGACGGTCGAGGCGCCGCAGACCAACATCGTGTTCTGCGATGTCGACAAGGACATCGCCGCGGCGCTGGTCGCGCATCTGAAGGCGCAGGGCGTGCTGGCGACGGGCTTGTACAAGCTGCGCTTCGTCACACACCTGGATGTCGACGCCGTGGGCGTCGACCGCGCGATCGCGGCGGTGCGCCGCTTCTTCAACGCCTGAGCGGGAGGCCACCATGCCCATCACCGACAACGAAGCGCTGACGCGGGTCATCGAGCACCGCGAGATCTTCCACGACGAGATGCTGGCGCTGATGCGCCGCATCATGAGCGGTGACATCTCGCCGGTGACCGCCGCGGCGATCCTGATCGGTCTGCGCGTGAAGAAGGAGACCATCGGCGAGATCACCGCCGCCGGGCAGGTGATGCGCGAGTTCTCCGTCAAGGTGCCGATCGCGCCGGGGCCGCACCTGGTCGATGTCGTGGGCACTGGCGGCGATGGCGCGCACACCTTCAACATCTCGACCTGCTCGATGTTCGTCGCCGCGGCGGCGGGCGCGCAGGTCGCCAAGCACGGCAACCGCAGCGTCTCGTCCAAGACCGGCAGCGCGGACGTGCTGGAGGCGCTCGGCGTGACGCTGTCGCTACCGCCGCAGGCGGTGGCGCGCTGCGTCGAAGCGGCCGGCATCGGCTTCATGTTCGCGCCCAACCACCATCCGGCGATGAAGAACATCGCGCCCGTGCGCAAGGAGCTGGGCGTGCGCACGATCTTCAACATCCTGGGTCCGCTGACCAACCCGGCCGGCGCGCCCAACATCCTGATGGGCGTGTTCCATCCGGACCTGGTGGGCATCCAGGTGCGCGTGATGCAGCGCCTGGGCGCGGAGCACGCGGTCGTGGTCTACGGCAAGGACGGGATGGACGAGATCTCGCTGGGCGCGGCGACGATGGTCGGCGAGCTCAAGCACGGCGAGATCCGCGAATACGAGATCC
>Ga0209051_1001248_pt1 | contig 22770 bp, 20 predicted proteins | sample AraplaCvi_mMS_r2_2_FD_184286 | JGI IMG/M metagenome (GOLD analysis project Ga0209051, IMG submission 184286) | Arabidopsis root microbial communities from North Carolina, USA - plate scrape MF_Cvi_mMS_r2 (SPAdes) (version 2) | ecosystem: Host-associated > Plants > Roots > Endosphere | place...
CGCTCGAAACCGACTACGGCAAGATGCTCTGGGAGAAGCTGATCCGCGACAACGACCAGATCTTCATGACGCTCAACGGCCACCATCATGGCGCCGCGCACCTCACGAAGACCAACGACTTCGGCCATCAGGTCGAGGAGATGGTGGTCGACTACCAGATGGCCTACCAGGGCGGCAACGGCCTGATGCGGCTCTACGAATTCGACCTGACCCACAAGCAGATCAAGGTGCTGTCGTTTTCGCCCTGGGTGCCGCAGAAGCCGGCCGCCACGCTGACGTCCTTCGACCAGGCCGTGCTCGCCACGCCCAACGAAGCCTTCACCATCGAGATGGACTTTGCGCAGCGTTTCGCAGGCTTCAACAAGAGCTTCGGCACGGGCAGCGCCACCATCGATGGTTCGCTGGTCGACCGGGCCAGGGCCATGATCCTCGCAAACTACACCGAGCCCGAGGTGCTCGCACAGCGGCCGGCCTCGAATCCGGACGACTATCCCAAGGTTGCGAACACGCTCGCGCACTGGCGCTTCTTCGGCGGCACCGCCAACCAGCCGGTGCTGCCTGGAACCATCATTGCAGACGTGGCCGGCGCCAATCCGCTGCACCGCGACGCGCTGAACCAGGGCGGCATCCAGGGCGCGGCGGACGGCGACATCGTCTGGACCGACGACCGCCACCATCTCTCGGCGGCGCCGGGCTCGGTGCGCTTCCTGAACACCGACAAGAACGTGCCGCGCCTGAGCTACTTCCTGACCGAGGCAGCGGCACCGATCAATGGCCAGACGCTGGACAACGGCTACACCGTCGAGGCCTTCGTGAAGATCGACAAGAGCTGGACCAGCAGCAAGCAGGCGTGGATGAACATCATGACGCGCGACGGCCGGCGCGGCGAGCTTGCCGGCTACCAGGGCGGAGACCCGGAAGCGCCGCCGATACTGTTCGCGATCTCGAGCCTGCGCGAAGTGCAGTGGGAAGTGGTGCCGAGCGCGGCCGGTGTGCGCTCTCCCAAGACCAACTGGTCCGGCGAGGTGATTGCCGACCGCTGGGTGCATATCGCCATCGTCAACGACCCGGTGTCGCACGACACCACGATGTATGTCGAAGGTGCGCCGGTGCTGCGCAACATCGGCAACGCACCCGGACTGGCCACGCTCTCGGCCAGTTCGCCCTGGGTGGTGGGCGGCGGCTCGTGGGACGGCGCCCGCGCCGACGGCTTCTTCGGCAACATCGGGGAAGTGCGCGTTGTGGGCGCTGCGCTGGCGCCGGCGCAGTGGCTGACGGCGCGCGCGGGTTGAACAGGAATGGATAGGGGCGGGGGCTGCTGCTCCCCGCGAACTTGCGCCCCCTCGGGTTTTCGATAACTAAAACCACTTGATTTAGTCGCTTCGCTCGCCGATAGTCTCCCTGCGTCCGGCCGCCGCGCTCCATGCATACAGGGGCCGCTGCCGGTTATCCAGCCCCGCGGGCGCTTGCCGCCCGCCAACGAACGTACGGAGACAAACCATGTTCAGCTCCCGCTCCATCCTGGCCATGGCGGCCATGTCCCTGGCCGCATCGTCTGCCGCCTTCGCCGCCGACCAGCCCGTCATCGGCCTGGTCACCAAGACCGAGACCAACCCCTTCTTCGTCAAGATGAAGGAGGGCGCGCAGGAAGAGGCCAAGAAGCTCGGCGCCAAGCTGCTCTCGGGCTCGGGCAAGGCCGACGGCGACAACGCGGGCCAGATCACTGCGATGGAAAACATGATCGCCGCGGGCGCCAAGACCATCCTCATCACGCCGAGCGATGCCAAGGCCATCGTGCCGGCCATCAAGAAGGCGCGCGACAAGGGCGTGATGGTGATCGCGCTCGACAGCCCGGCCGATCCGCCGGATGCGACCGATGCGCTCTTTGCCACCAACAACTACACGGCCGGCGTGCTGATCGGCGAATATGCCAAGGCCGCGATGGCCGGCAAGACGCCGAAGATCGTCGCGCTCGACCTGCTGCCGGGCCACCCGGTGGGCGCGCAGCGGCACAACGGCTTCATGAAGGGCTTCGGCCTGCCGGCCAACGACGCCAAGTCGAACGAGCTGTCGAAGGCGCCCGAGATCGTCTGCATGGCCGACAGCTTCGGCGACCAGGCCAAGGCGCAGACGGCGATGGAAAACTGCCTGCAGAAGGCGCCCGAGGTGAACCTGGTCTACACCATCAACGAACCCGCCGCGGCCGGTGCCTACAACGCGCTGAAGCGCGCGGGCAAGGAGAAGGGCGTGATGATCGTCTCGGTGGACGGCGGCTGCCAGGGCATCAAGGACACCAATGCCGGCATCATCGCCGCCACCTCGCAGCAGTACCCGCTCAAGATGGCCGCGATGGGCGTGGCGGCGGGCGTGGAGTTTGCCAAGACGGGCAAGAAGGCCTCGGGCTACGTCGACACGGGCGTGACCCTGATCGCGGGCAAGAGCGTGGCCGGCGTCGACAGCAAGGACACCAAGACCGGCGCCGAGCTGTGCTGGGGCAAGAAGTAAGCAGGCCCGGAGCGTTTTGATGGCGAAATCTCCAAGGCACCACATTCCGTGGGGCGCCCTGGGGCCGTGGCTGGCCCTGCTTGGCGCGTGCATCTTCTTTGCGACCCAGTCCGACCGCTTCCTGACGGGCGGCAACCTCTCGCTGATCATGCAGCAGGTGATGGTGGTCGGCGTGATCGCCATCGGCCAGACGCTGATCATTCTCACGGCGGGCATCGACCTGTCGTGCGGCATGGTGATGGCGCTGGGCAGCATCATCATGAGCAAGTTCGCGACCGAGCTCGGGCTGCCGGTGCCGGTGGCCATTCTCTGCGGCGTTGGCGTGACGACGCTGTTCGGGCTCGTCAACGGCCTGCTGGTCACGCGCATCAAGCTGCCGCCTTTCATCGTGACGCTGGGCACGCTGAACATCGCGTTCGCGATCACGCAGCTGTATTCGTCGTCGCAGACCATCACCGACCTGCCCGCCGGCCTCACGGGGCTGGGCTCCACCTTCGCCGTCGGCGGCGCCGAAGTGGCATGGGGCGCGGTGCTGATGCTGGTGCTCTATGCGCTCGCATGGTTCGTGCTGCGCGAGACGGCGGCGGGGCGGCACATCTATGCGGTGGGCAACAACGCCGAGGCCACGCGCCTGGTCGGCATTCCGACGCAGCGCGTGCTGCTGGGCGTGTACGTGGCGGCGGGCGCGCTCTACGGCATTGCCTCGCTGCTGTCGGTGGCGCGCACCGGCGTGGGCGACCCGAACGCGGGGCAGACCGAGAACCTCGACGCCATCACGGCCGTGGTGCTCGGCGGCACCAGCCTGTTCGGCGGCCGCGGCGTGGTGCTGGGCTCGCTGATCGGCGTGCTGATCGTGGGCGTGTTCCGCAACGGGCTCACGCTGATGGGCGTGTCGTCGATCTACCAGGTGCTGGTGACAGGCGTGCTGGTGATTTTGGCGGTGGCGGCAGACCAGCTGTCGCGCCGGGGAGCACGTTGATGAATACCGTGGCAAACCCCAAGATCGTGATGCAGGCCAAGGGCCTGGTGAAGCGCTACGGCCACGTCACGGCGCTCGACGGTGTCGACTTCGAACTGCGCGAAGGAGAAATCCTCGCGGTGATCGGCGACAACGGCGCGGGCAAGTCGTCGCTGATCAAGGCGCTGTCGGGCGCCACCATTCCCGACGAGGGCGAGATCCTGCTCGACGGCGCGCCGGTGCATTTCCGCAACCCGCTGGACGCGCGCCGCGCGGGCATCGAGACGGTCTACCAGGACCTGGCCGTGGCACCGGCCATGACCATCTACGAGAACCTCTTCCTCGGCCGCGAACTGCGCCGCCCCGGCTTCCTGGGCAACGTGCTGCGCATGCTCGACAAGAAGAAGATGCTGCACGAAAGCGCGGCCCGCATGGCGGACCTGAAGGTCGGCATCCAGTCGATGACGCAGGCGGTGGAAACGCTCTCGGGCGGCCAGCGCCAGTGCGTGGCGGTGGCGCGCAGCGCGGCCTTTGCGCGGCACGTGGTCATCATGGACGAGCCCACCGCAGCGCTCGGCGTGAAGGAGGGCAACATGGTGCTCGAGCTGATCCGCCGCGTGCGCGACCGCGGCCTGCCGGTTGTGCTCATCAGCCACAACATGCCGCACGTGTTCGAGGTGGCCGACCGCATCCACGTGGCGCGCCTGGGCAAGCGCGCGGCGGTGCTCAACCCGAAGAACATCAGCATGAGCGACACGGTGGCCGTGATGACCGGTGCCATGACCGCCGACCAGCTGCCCGCGGAGGCGCATGCCTGATGCAGAAGCCCCTGCGCGCTCGCCCGACCTGCTGCGGCCTCGCGGGTCCAACCAGGTCGGCATGCGCCAGTTCAACGAGCGCACCGTGCTGCAGGCGCTGCGCGTTCACACCAGCCTGCCCAAGGCCGACCTCGCGCGGCTCACGGGGCTGAGCGCGCAGACCATCGGGCTCATCACCGCGCGGCTCGAGGAAGACGGGCTCATCATCAAGCAGGGCCGCGTGCGCGGCCGCATCGGGCAGCCTTCGGTGCCGCTCGCGCTCAACCCCGACGGGGCCTTTGCCATCGGCATCAAGGTGGGCCGGCGCGGCGCCGAATGGCTCTTGATCGACTTCACCGCGAAGGTGCGCGAGCGGCATGCGATCAGCTACGACTTTCCCGATGCGGACGAACTGCTGCCTGCCATCGCGCAGCACATCCACCGGCTGCGCGAGGGCCTCGGGCCGCTGGCGGTGCGCAACGTGGGTGCGGGGCTGGCCGCGCCGTTCCAGCTCGGAGGCTGGCATCGCACGCTCGGGCTGTCGAAGGCGCAGGCCGACCTCTGGAACCAGATGGACCTGGCGGCCGAGGTGCGCGCGCGCACCGAGCTGCCCGTGAGCTTTGCGCGCGACACGGTGGCAGCCTGCGTGGCCGAGCTGGTGGGCGGGCGCGGCCATGACCTGAAGAGCTTTCTCTACATCTTCGTCGACACCTTCGTGGGCGGCGGGCTGGTCATCAACTCGCACCTGCACACCGGCGCGCACGGCAACGCGGGCGCATTGGCATCGCTGCCGATGCAGCCGGCGCAGGCTGGTGCGGGCGCGGCGCTGCCGCCGCAGGTGATGGCCGAGGCCTCGCTGTGGGAACTGGAACAGCGGCTGCAGGCCCAGGGCCTGGATACCACCGCGGCCTACGACGACCGCGCGCTGCAGGCGCCCTTTGCCGCGGCCACGCAGGCCTGGCTCGGCTCCGCATCGCTGGCGCTCGCGCATGCCATCGTGAGCAGCACGGCGGTGCTCGACCTGGCCGATGTGGTGATGGACGGCTCGATGTCGCGCTCGCTGCTGCAAGCCCTGCTCGAGCAGACCCGTGCCGCGCTGGCCCGGTGCAACTGGGAGGGCTTGTGGGCGCCGCAGCTGCATGGGGGCAGGGTGGGTGCGCAGGCCTGTGCGCTGGGCGGCGCGATGCTGCCGCTGCACGCCAATTTCGCGCCCGATCATGATGTGTTCCTGAAGGCGGCCTGAGGCGCGGCGCCGGTCCGGTTCTGAGCCACGCCGCCTATGGCCGCGCCGCTGCCGCGTGCAGGTTGCGTGGCAATCGCAGCGTGCTTGCGCGTGCGCTTTCGGGGCAGGGCCCATCGGAATAGAGGGCATCGCCCTCGGGCATGACACACTTTTGCACTTCGACGAAGGCCGGCGGCTCTGCTGGAGCGACCGCCGGGCTTTCGATGACGGCGTTCACGAGTGGCGCGCGAAATGGCACCGGCGGGGCAGGCGTTTCCCTGGCCGGCACCGGGGGCTCGACATGGGCCGGCATGGTCGCTGCCGGCAAGGCCGGTGCGCGCGCGGTGCTTTCGTGCACCAGGTCTTTCAAGGCCACATAGAAAAGGGATGTCGCCAGCAGCGCCACGGCCAGGCAAGGCGCCCAGTACCGTTGCGAGCCGGATCGGCGCCCAGCATCCGGGTGCCTGGACGGGTCGATCGCGTGTTCCGGGCTCATGGCTGAAGCTCCTTGGTTGTCTTCAGCCGTTCTTACCGGCGCCCGCCGGGCGCTGCTGTAGGCCTGCGCCATGTGGCGCTAAGGAATCCGCCGCGTCGATGCCGTGGAAAGGACCGCTGCGGGGCCTCGCCCGCCCGGGTTCTTCAGGGCTTCCAGCGCCGCAGACCCAGTTCTTCGGCGAGCTGCCGGTAGGCCTGGATGCGGGCCTGCACGTAGTCGTCGAGCGCGGCGCCGGTCAGCGCGAAAGGATAGAGGCCATGCCGTTCGCGCAGCGCCGCATAGCCGGGTGCGGCCGTGGCTTCGGCGAACGCCGCGGTCCATGCGCGCACCGCGGCATCGGGCACGTTCGCGCTGAGGTACAGGCCGCGCACGGTCGGCCAGACGATGTCCACGCCTTGCTCTCGCGCGGTCGGCACACCGTCGAGCGCACCGCCCAGCCGCGCCTGCGAGAGCACGGCCAGCAGCCGCACCGCCGCGCCGCCCGCGATGGCCTGCAGCGCCTCGGCGGCGTCGCCGGGGAACGCATCGACGTGCCTGCCCTGCAGCGCGCCCAGCGCGTCGCCGCCGCCTTCGAAGGACACGAAGCGCATGGCGCGGTGGTCGCGGCCGGCGGCGCGCACCAGCAGCGCGGCCTTCACCCAATCCTGGCTGCCGACCGTACCGCCCGCGCCAAAGGCCACGCGCGAGGGGTCCTGGCGCAGCGCGGCCACCAGGTCCTGCAATTGCCTGTAGGGCGAGTCGCGGTGCACGGCGATCACGCCGTAGTCGGTGCCGAGCGCGGCAATCCAGCGCACGGCCGCGGGCGCATGTGGACCGAAGCGGCCCTGCGCGAGGTTGAGCAGCGAGCCGCTGGAGAACGCCACCAGCGTGCCCGGCCCGCCGAGCCGGCCGGTGGCGATGCGGTCGAAGGCCACCGCGCCGATGCCGCCCGGCAGGTAGCGCAGGCCGAGCGGCGGCCGCGCGGGGCGCACGGCCTGCAGCGCATCGCGCGCCAGCGCGCAGGTCAGGTCGAAGCCGCCGCCGGCCTTGGCGGGGATTACGCATTCGGCCGCGGCCAACGACGGATCGGTGGTGCTCTGCGCCATGGCCGTGCGCGCGATGCCGGGCATCAGCAGTGCAGACAGCGCGCTGAGCGCATGGCGGCGGGTGGCGAAAGGAATCGGCATGGGAGCGTTGGGCGGCGCGGCGTCCCGGCTAGCTGGCCGCCGGACGGGGCCACCAGATGATCGCATGCAGCCCCGTGCCGGACTCGCGTGCCTCGAGCCGCAGCTCCCCGCGGTGCCGCTGCGCGATGGAGCGCGCGATGGCCAGGCCGAGCCCGAAGCCGCCCTTGCCCGCGCGGGCCCCGCGGCGAAAGCGCTGGCCCAGCGCGGTGCGCTCCTCATTGCTCAGGCCGGGGCCGTCGTCCTCGACGTTGAGGCTCCAGCCCGCCGCATCGCCCGCCGCGAAGAGGGTGATCGTGCCTTCGGCCGGCGTGTAGGCGATGGCATTCGCCACAAGGTTGCTCAAGGCTTCGCGCAGCAGTGCCCGGTCGGCCACCGCGAAGAACTCGGGCGCGGGCGCATGGATGCCCAGGTCGATGCGCTTGGCGCGCGCGAGCGGCAGCAGGTCGACGGCCACTTCGCGCAGCAGCGCCGCCAGGTCGAACTCGGCGGGCTCCACCGCCACCGTGTCGCTGCGGCCCAGCGCCAGCAGCTGCTGCGCGCTGCGCGTCGCGCGGCCGATCTCGGTGCCGAGCGCGTCGAGGGCGGCCTGCACCTGCGCCGGGTCTTCCTCGCGCCTGGCATAGTCGGCCTGCATCTGCAGCGTGGTGAGGTGCGTGCGCAGCTGGTGGGACGCATCGTCGAGAAACTGGCGCTGCTGCGCCGCCAGTTCCTGCGTGCGCGACATCTGCTGGTTGACGGCGGTGACCAGCGGCCGGACTTCCGCGGGCAGGTCGGCGTCCGCGATGCGGGTCAGGTCGTCGGGCGCGCGGGCCTGCACCTCGCGCGCGAGCCGCGACAGCGGCCGCAGCGCCGCGGCCAGCGCCAATGAGGTGCTGCACAGCAGCAGCGCGAGCACCAGTCCGTCGCGCAGCGCGGCGCTTCGGACAAAGCGCGCGCTGAATTCCTGCCGCGAGCGCGTGCTCTCGCCCACCTGGATCAGCACGCTGCGCCCGGTGCTGCCGGCCGGCGTGCGGTCGAGGTCGCGCCGGTAGGCCGCGAGCCGCACGGACTCGCCGAAATAGCTTGCGTCGTAGAAGGCCGGCACGCCCGTGCGCAGCTCGGCGGGCGGCGCGGGCAGGTCGGCGCTGCCGAGTTCGACCAGGCCGTCGGAGGTCGCCACGCGAAAGAACACCTGGCCGCTGGCCGTGAGCTCGAAGAACTCGAACATCGTGTAGGGCAGTTCGACCGAGAGGCCGCCCGAGACGGTGGAGATGTTCGCGTCGATTGACTTGAGCGCGCCGAGCAGCGAGCGGTCGTAGGCCGCGTTGGCGGCGGCCAGCGCGTCGTGCCGCGTCATCCACAGCTCGATGCCGGTCACCAGCAGCAGGGCGGGGAACAGCAGGAGCGCGAGCCGCCGCCACAGGCTCGTGCGCCGCAGGCGCTGTGCGAATGGGCGCAGCGCACTCACTCAGTCGGCTTCCAGCACGTAGCCCAGGCCGCGCAGCGTGACGATGCGTACCCCGCTGCCGTCGAGCCGCTTGCGCAGCCGGTAGACCAGCACCTCGACTGCTTCGAGATGCACCTCATCGTCGTCGGAGAACACGCGCTCGAGGATCTGCTGCTTGGACAGCGGCTCGCCGCTGCGCTGCACCAGCACGCGCAGCACCGCCTGTTCGCGCGGCGACAGTGCCAGCGCTTCGCCGTCCAGCACGAACTGCCGGCGCGCGCCGTCGTACGCGAGCGGCCCGCAGGCCAGGCGCGGATGCTCCACGCCGCGCGCGCGGCGCACCAGCGCATGCAGCCGCGCCTCGAGTTCGGCCAGCGCGAAGGGCTTGGCCAGGAAGTCGTCGGCGCCCGCGTTGAGCGAGGCCACGCGCTCGCTCAGCGAATCGCGTGCGGTGAGGATCAGCGCGGGCAGCCGCTGGTCGCGCTCGCGCAGCCGCTGCAGCACTGTGTGGCCGTCCATGCCCGGCAGGCCGAGGTCGAGCACCAGCGCATCGTGGTCGCGCTGCTGCAGCGCGCGGTCCGCGAGCCGGCCGTCGTCCACCCATTCGACCTGGATGCCCGCATGCTCCAGCGCCTTGCAGAGCCAGGTGCCCAGGGTGTGTTCGTCTTCGGCCAGCAGGATGCGCATGGCGCGATGCTAGAGGCTGCGCAATCAGTCCGGTTTGATGTTTGCCCTTGCAATCACCTTCTGCCAGCGCGCCTGCTCGGCCACGATGAACTGTGCGAACTGCTCGGGCGTGCCGCCGACGGCCTCGGCCGCATCGGCCGTGAGCCGCTGCATCGAATCCGGCGACTTCACGGCCTTCATCGTTTCGGCCGAGAGCTTGGCGAGGTTCGCGGGCTCGATGTTGGCCGGTGCGAGCATGCCGTACCACTGGGTCATCTCGAAGCCCGGGAAGCCCTGCTCGGCCACCGTGGCCACGTCGGGCAGTTGCGCGAGGCGCTTGGCCGAGCCGGTGGCGATGCAGCGCACCTTGCCTGCCTTGATGAACGGAATGATGGCCGCGGCGCCGATGGCCGAGGCGTCGAGCCGGCCCGAGAGCAGGTCGGTCACCATCGGCCCGGTGCCGCGGTAGGGCACGTGCAGCATGAACACGTCCGCCGTCATCTTCAGGTATTCGAAGGCCAGGTGGCCCGCGCTGCCGTTGCCTGCGGAGCCGTAGCTGAGCTTGCCGGGCTTGGACTTGGCGTAGGCGATGAATTCCTTGAGGTTCTTCGCGGGCACGTCGGGGTGCACCACGTAGAGGCTGGGCACCTTGGCCAGCAGGCTCACGGGCTTGAAGTCCTTGTTCGCGTCGTAGGGCAGCTTGGCGAAGATGTACGGGTTGACCGCCAGCGTGCCGATGTGGCCGAGGATGATCGTGTGCTGGTCGGTGCTGCGCGCCACCTCGCTCATCGCGATGTTGCCGGCCGCGCCTGGCTTGTTGTCGACGAAGACGCTCTGGCCCAGCGTGCGCGAGAGTTCGGCGGCGGTGGAGCGCGCCACGATCTCCGAGCTGCCGCCCGGCGCAAAGGGCACGACGAAGCGCACCGACTTGCTGGGCCATGCCGACTGGGCCAAGGCGAGAGAAGGAAGCAGGCCGCCGAGGGCGAGCGCGGACCCGCCCTGCAGCCATTGGCGGCGCGTGGGCTGCAGGTCGTTCGGGAAGAAGTTGTCGGACATGGTGCTTGTCTCCATCGATCTTGTAGAAAAGGAAAGCCGCCATCCTGCCCGGCGGATGCTGTCGGAATGCTGTCAGTCCGCGATTCAGATCAGGTTGCGCATGGCTTGCGCCGTCTCGCGCAGCACCGGCAGCACGCGGGCGACCGCGTCCTCGGAGCTTTCGTGGCCCATCGGCATGGTGATGTTGAGCGCGCCCACCAGCGTGCCGTGCCGGTCGCGCAGCGGCACCGCAATGCCGCGCGAATTGAGGTCCAGCTGCTGCTCCGACAGCGCCCAGCCCTGGGCCCGGATGCGCGCGAGCTCCAGCTTCATGCGCTCCTTGCTTGCGATGGTGTGCGAGGTGAATACCTGCAGCTGCCGCGTGGCGAGCCAGCCGGCCAGCTCGGCGTCGCTGCGCAGCGCGAGCATCAGCATGCCTGCGGCCGTGACCTGCGCCGGCACCCGCGCGCCCAGCACGTAGCCCGTGCTCATGCTGCGGTTGGGTCCGTTGCGCGCGATGTAGACCACCTCGTCGCCGTCCATCACGCTGAGGTAGGCGATCTCGCTGGTGCCCGCGGCCACGCGCTGCAGGAAGGGCTGGACGATGCGCGGCAGCCGCGCCGAGTCGAGGTACGACTGCCCGAGCCGCAGCACGCGCGGCGTGAGCCAGAACAGCTTGCCGTCGCTTGCCACGTAGCCCATGTGCTGCAGCGTCAGCAGATAGCGCCGCGCGGCGGTGCGCGTCATGCCGGTGCGTTCGCCGGCCTGGCTGGCGGTGAGTCGCGGATGGGCGTCGTCGAAGGCTTCGATGATGCTCACGCCGCGTTCCAGCCCGGCGATCCAGTCGCGCTTGTCGAGGCCGGCCGGCGCGGGGGAAAGATCGGTGGCATCGGTGCTCATGGCCCGAAGTGTGCCGTGCGGCGGGCGGTGCGGCGGCCCGGCTGGATAAGGACAAACCCTGTTTATGTACGATCATCGAACGAATAAGGACGATTGTCGATCGATGTGGGCTTGATTCCTGAGCGAAATCCATGGAGAGGTGGCTAAAGTTCGCCTTGGCAATGGTCCTGGAGCGATTGCCGTACAAAAAAGAGGCAAGACATGACCACCTCCATCAGCGGCAGCACCCTGGCGTACCTGATCCCCGGCGACCCCGTGCGGAACGTGCGCCTGCCCCGGATGTTCAACGCCGCCTTCGAGCGCTTCGGCATCGACGCGGTGCTGGTGCCCGTGCAGGTGCCGCTGCGCGATTTCGCGGTGTTCTTCAAGTCGGCCTTCCTCGCGCGCAACGTGCGCGGGATGGTGATTGCACCGCCGCACAAGCCGCTGGCGGTCGACCTGCTCGACGGCTGCGGCCTGTTCGGCCGCGTGGCGGGCTCGGTCAACGTGGTGCGCCGCATCGAGAACAACGAGCTGGAGGGCGACCTGTTCGACGGCGAGGGGCTGCTGGGTGCGCTGGACCACTTCAACATTCCATTCCGCGGCAAGCGGGTGCTGATCCTGGGCGCCGGCGTGAGCGCCGCGGCCATCGGCGTGGCGCTGGCCGAAGGCGGCACGGTCGACGGCGCCGAGCACATCGCGTTCTACGACACCTCGGCCGGCAGGGCCGCCGGCGTGGCGGCCAAGCTCGACGCCTTCTTCGATGCCAACGTGGTGGCGATCGACCGCAATGCGCCCGAGGGCTACGACCTCGTCATCAACGCCACGCCGCTGGGCCTGGACGAGGCGGACGCGCTGCCCGTCGACGTCGCGCGCATGGACGCCCATGCCGCGCTGTTCGACATCCTGCTGCGCAACCAGCCGACGCCGCTGGTGCGCGCCGCGCGCGCGCGCGGCCTCAATGCGCAGGCCGGCTTCGAGATGCTGATCCAGCAGATGCCGCACTACTTCGGCTACTTCGGCCACAAGGATGCGGCCGAAGCGCTGCGCAAGGACGCGGATTTCCTGCGCGAGCTGATCTATCCGGCCGCCATGGCCGCGGAGATTGCCGCCCCCTTGCGCTATCGCTCCGCCAACGTCGCCTGAAAACGCGGACGGACCCAGAACAATTTCAACAGGAGGCAAACAATGACAAGGATCTTCTCGTGGTACTGCCGGGGGCTCGAAGGGCTCATGGCGCTGATGCTGGCCCTCATGGTGGCCATGGTGTTCGGCAATGTCGTGCTGCGCTACGGCTTCAATTCGGGCATCACCGTGTCGGAGGAAGTGTCGCGCTGGCTCTTCGTCTGGATGACCTTTCTGGGCGCCATCGTCGCGGTGCGCGAGCACGGCCACCTGGGCACCGACATGCTGATCTCGAAGCTGCCCACCTGGGGCAAGAAGCTGTGCCTGGTGGTGGCCCACGGGCTGATGCTGTTCGCCTCGTACCTGCTGCTCACGGGCAGCTGGCAGCAGACGCTGATCAACTGGGACGTGAGCGCGCCCACCACCGGCGCCTCGGTCGGCATCTTCTATTTCGTCGGCGTGGTGTTCGGCGTCTCGGCCATCGTGTTCCTGCTGTACGACCTGTGGCTGGCGCTGAGCGGAAAGCTCAGCGACGCCGAACTCGTGATGGTGCACGAGTCGGAAGAGCAGGGCGACATCGACCGCATCAACGCCGAACTGGCGCGCCGCGATGCGGAAGAAGAAGCACGCACCCGCCAGGGCAGCGGCAACGACACGCGAGGCCGCTGACATGACGATCGCCATCTTCCTCGGTGCCCTGCTGGGCGCCATGGCCATCGGCGTGCCGATCGCCTATTCGCTGCTGCTGTGCGGTGTCGCGCTGATGTGGCACCTCGACCTGTTCGACGCGCAGATCCTGGCGCAGAACGTGATCAACGGCGCCGACAGCTTTCCGCTGCTGGCCGTGCCTTTCTTCATGCTGGCCGGCGAGGCCATGAACCAGGGCGGGCTGTCGCGGCGCATCGTGAACCTGGCGCTGGCGGTGGTCGGCCACGTGCGCGGCGGCCTCGGCTACGTCGCGATCGTGGCGGCCTGCATCCTCTCGGCGCTCTCGGGGTCGGCGGTGGCCGACGCGGCCGCGCTGTCGGCGCTGCTGATCCCGATGATGGTGGCCGCCGGCCACGACAAGGCGCGCTCGGGCGGCCTGATCGCCGCCTCGGGCGTGATCGGGCCGATCATCCCGCCCTCGATCGGGTTCGTGATCTTCGGCGTTGCCGCCAACGTGTCGATCTCCAAGCTCTTCCTTGCGGGCATCTTCCCGGGCATCCTGATCGGCGCCTCGCTCTGGTTCACCTGGTGGTGGCTGGTGCGCAAGGAAAACGTGCTGCCGCCGCCGCGCAAGTCCGGCGCCGAGATGCTCACCGCGCTGCGCGAGGCGACCTGGGCGCTGCTGCTGCCGCTGATCATCCTGGTGGGCCTGCGCTTCGGCATCTTCACGCCCACCGAGGCGGCCGTGGTGGCCGCGGTCTACGCGATCTTCGTGGCCACCGTCGTCTACCGCGAGCTCAAGCCCTCGCAGTTCTATGCCATGTTCGTCTCGGCCGCCAAGACCAGCGCGATCGTGATGTTCCTGGTTGCGGCGGCCATGGTCTCGGCCTGGCTCATCACCGTGGCCGACCTGCCGGCCAAACTGGTCGCGCTGCTCGAGCCGCTGATCGCGAGCCCGATGCTGCTGATGGTCGTGATCATGGTGCTGGTGATGGCGGTCGGCACCGCAATGGACATGACGCCCACCATCCTGATCCTCACGCCGGTGCTGATGCCGGTCATCAAGGCCGCGGGCATCGATCCGGTCTACTTCGGCGTGCTTTTCATCATCAACAACTCGATCGGCCTCATCACGCCGCCGGTGGGCACAGTGCTCAACGTGGTGGCCGGCGTCGGCCGGATGAAGATGGACGAGGTCACGCGCGGCGTGTGGCCCTTTGCCGTTGCGGAGTTCGGAATGATGTTCCTGATGGTCATGTTCCCCCAACTCGTCATCTGGCCGGCCCGGCTGCTGAGCGGCTGACGCCCACCCTTTCTTTTTTTCCCCAGATCAACCCAAGGAGACTTTCACATGAACAGCTTTTTCAAGCGCACGCTGGTCGCCGTCGTCACGCTCGCGGCCATGGGCGGCGCCGCGGCCCAGGTGAAGGAACGCACGCTCAAGTTCGCGTTCCAGAACCAGACCGGCCATCCGCAGGCGCAGGGTGCGCAGAAGTTCGCAGACCTCGTCGCCGAGAAGTCGGGCAAGAAGATCACCGTCAAGCTGTTCCCGGGCGGCACGCTCGGCGGCGACCTGCAGACGGTTTCCGCGCTGCAGGGCGGCACCGTGGAGATGACGGTGCTCAATGCCGGCATCCTGACGGCGCAGGTCAAGGAGTTTGCGGCCTACGACTTCCCGTTCCTGTTCAACAACGCGCAGGAAGCCGATGCCGTGACCGACGGCCCCTTCGGCCAGAAGCTGCTCGCCAAGCTCGACGAGAAGAACCTGCACGGCCTGGGCTACTGGGACCTTGGCTTTCGCAACCTGACCAACAGCAAGCGCGCGATCGCCAAGGCCGACGACATCGCGGGCCTGAAGATCCGCGTGATCCAGTCGCCGATCTACATCGACCTGTTCAACACGCTGGGCGCCAATGCCACGCCGATGCCCTTCCCGGAGCTGTACTCGGCGCTGGACCAGAAGGCGGTGGACGGCCAGGAGAATCCCAACACCGTGATCGCATCGTCGAAGTTCGCCGAAGTGCAAAAGCACATCACGCAGACGCGCCACATCTACAACCCGCAGGCGCTGATCATCAGCAAGAAGGCCTGGGACGGCATGAGCGCCGAGGAGAAGAAGATCATCGGCGAGGCCGCCGCCGAAGCCACCAAGTTCCAGCGCCAGGCGTCCCGCGACGCGGCCGACACCGCGCTCGACACGCTCAAGAAGGCCGGCATGACCGTGACCGAGCTCCCGCCCGCCGAGATGGCCAAGCTGCGCGACAAGGTCAAGCCGGTGATCGACAAGTACACGGCCACCGTCGGCGAGGCGACCGTCAAGGAACTGATGGCGGAGATCGCCAAGGTTCGCAAGTAAGGACGGCCTACCGACATGATTTCCGGCAAGACCACACTCGTCGCGCACCTGGGCTTTCCCACCGAAAGCTTCAAGGCGCCGATGATCTACAACCCCTGGTTCGAGAAGCAGGGCATCGACGCCGTCGTGGTGCCGATGGGTGTGAAGCCCGAGGACTATCCGGCTGCCTTCGCCGCGCTCTTCCGGCTCACCAACATCCGGGGCGCGCTGGTGACCATGCCGCACAAGATCACGACCATGGGCCTGGTCGACGAGGTCACGCCAACGGCAAAGATCGCGGGCGCCTGCAACGCCGTGCTCAAGCGCGCCGACGGCACGCTGGTGGGCGACCAGTTCGACGGCGCCGGCTTCGTGCGCGGCGTGCTGCGCAAGGGCTGTGCGCTCGAGGGCGCACGCGTGCTGGTCTCCGGCAGCGGCGGCGTGGGCTCGGCAATCGCAGCCTCGCTGGCGGCGGCCGGCGTGGCGCAGATCGCGCTCTTCGATGCCCACGCACCGTCGGCCGAGGCGCTCGCCGGGCGCCTGCGCACGCACTATCCGGCGTTGGCCGTGTCCACCGGCTCGAACGATCCGGCCGGCTTCGACCTCATCGTCAATGCCACGCCGCTGGGCATGAAGGAAGGCGATCCGCTGCCTTTCGATGTGGACCGCATCGCGGCCTCGACCTTCGTCGGCGAAGTGGTCATGAAGTCGGAATACACGCCGCTGCTGCGTGCCGCCCGGGACAAGGGCTGTGCCGTGCAGGTGGGCACCGACATGCTGTTCGAGATGATTCCCGCGTACCTCGAGTTCTTCGGCTTCGGCACGGCCACGGCCGATGCGCTGCGTGCCGAGGCGAAGATCAGCTACTGAGCAGTGTGCAACGCCGGCCCTGCGCCGTGCGGCGCGAGGGAAGACGCGGTGTAATGCTGTTGCGATCACTCGATTTTTTTGACGCAAGAAGACATTCACCATGAGTATTTTCGAAGGCTTCCTTTCCACGTCCGAGACGCTTTCCGCCTTCAGCGACCACAATTTCGTCGGCGCGATGCTTCGCTTCGAGGCCGCACTGACCCGCGCGCAGGCCGCGCTCGGGCTGGTGCCGGAGGCGGCCGCCCATTCGATCGTCGGCAGCTGCAAGGTCGAGCTGTTCGACGTGGCCAAGATCGTGCGCGACAGCGGCCGCGCCGGCAGCGTCGCGATTCCGCTGGTCAAGGCCTTGAAGGAGGCCGTGGGCCTGTTCAATCCGGCTGCCGTGCCCTTCGTGCATTTCGGCAGCACCAGCCAGGACGTGATCGACACCGCGATGGCGCTGGTCACGCGCGAAGGCATCGCGCTGATCGAAGCCGATGTCGACCGCGCCATCGAGGCGCTGCTGCAGCACGCGACGCAGCATGCGGCCACGCCGATCCTGGCACGCACGCTGATGCAGCCCGCGTCGGTCACGAGCTTCGGCCTCAAGTGCGCCGGCTGGGCCGCGCCGCTGGTGCGCAGCCGCGCTCGCCTGCGCGAGGCCGCACGCCACGCGCTGAGCGTGCAGCTCGGCGGTGCCGTCGGCACGCTCTCGCAGATGAAGGGGCAGGGCCCGGCCGTCGTGCAGCGCGTGGCCGACGAGCTCGGCCTCGGCAATGCCGGCGCCACCTGGCACACGCAGCGCGACGAATGGGTCGCGCTCGGCTGCGAGCTGGGGCTGCTCACGGGCAGCCTCGGCAAGATTGCGCGCGACATCGCGCTCATGGGCCAGTACGAGGTCGGCGAGGCGGCCGAGCCCACGGAGCCGGGCCGCGGCGGCTCCTCGGCCATGCCGCACAAGCGCAACCCGGTGGCGGCGATGGTTGCGCTGGCCGCGGCCCAGCGCGCGCCGCAGCGCGTGGCCGCGCTGCTGGCGGCCATGCCGCAGGAACACGAGCGCGCGCTCGGCGGCTGGCAGGCCGAGCTGGCCGAATGGCCGCAGCTGCTGATGTCGGCGCACGGCAGCGCGCGTGCGCTGGCCAGTGCGCTGCCGGGCCTGCAGATCGACGCGGCGCGCATGCGTGCCAACATCGACACCCTGCGCTCGGAGCTGCCGCGCGAGGCGGCGGACGAATGGTTCGACCCCGCGCTGGCCGGCCCTGCAGGCGAAACCGCGCTGCGGCAAGTCGCGGCACTGCGCGCCCAACTGATTGCGAAAGACACCCCCCGATGACCGACGAAGCAAGCACGACCACACCTCCCAACGACTACGAAGCCGGCCTCGTCAACCGCCGCCGCGTGCTGGGCGACGCCTGGGTCGACAAGTCGCTCGCCAACCGCAACGCGTTCAACGCCGAGTTCCAGGAGCTCATCACGCGCCATGCCTGGAACGACATCTGGGGCCGGCCCGCGCTGGGCGACAAGACGCGCCGCTACATGGTGCTGTCGATGATGCTGGGCATCCACGCCTATGAAGAATTCGCGATGCACGTGCGCGCGGCGCTCGACGGCCCGCCCGAGTCGCGCCTCACGCCCGAGGACATCAAGGAAGTCATCATGATGGCGGCCATCTATTGCGGCGTGCCGGTGGCGAACCACGCCTTCGGCATCGCGACCGGCATCCTGCGCGAGAAGGGCTTGCTGGCCGCGGCCCCGCAGTGAGCGGGCCGCCCACCCGCAAGGACCGGTTCGAGCCCGGTTTCGGCCTGCTGCTGCCGCTGCTGCTGGCGGCGCAGCCCGTGGCCACCGACAGCTACCTGCCCGCGCTGCCCGCTATTGCCAGGGAGCTGGGCTCGGCCAGCACCAGCCTCACGCTGTTCGTGCTGGCCTTCGGCTTTGCGCAATTGCTGTGCGGCCCGCTGGCCGACCGCTTCGGCCGCCGGCCGGTGCTGCTGGCGGGGCTTGGCTGCTACGCGGCCGCGGCGCTGGGCGGCGCGTTTGCCGGCAGCGTGGCGGTGCTCGCGGGCTGGCGCACGCTGCAGGGCTTTTCGATGGCGGCCATCCTGGTGTGCGCGCGCGCCGCGGTGCGCGACCTCTACCCCGCGCACGAGGGCCCGCACGTGATGGCGCGCGGGCTCACGGGCCTGGGCGTGGTGGGGCTGCTGGCGCCGCTCGTGGGCGCGTGGCTGGTGCAGGGCGCCGGCTGGCGCTGGGTGATGGCGTTGATGGCGCTCTACGCGCTGGTGCTGCTGGCGCTCTGCTGGCGTTCGTTTGCGGAGACGCGGCGGCCGCTGGCGGGCGAGCCCTCGGCGCCGAGTGGCAGCACCCGCGCCGTGTTCGCGAGCCGCAGCTTCCGGGCCTGGGCCTCGGTGGCCGCAACCACCTACGGCGGCCTTTTCTGCTTCCTGCTGCTGTCGCCGATGGTCTACATCGGCTACCTGGGCTGGTCGCCCGCGATGTACGGCTGGATCCCGGCCGGCGGCTCGCTGGTCTACATCTTCAGCACCACCCTGTGCCGGCGCCTGCTGCGCAGGTACGGCCCGGTGGGCACCGTGCAGCTGGGCGCCACGCTGAGCATGGCCGGCGCAGCGGTCCAGGCGCTGGGCTGCTGGCTCGCGCCGCACAGCGCACTGCCGCTGCTCGCGGGCCACGCGGTGTATTGCCTGGGCCACGGCATCCACCAGCCCTGCGGCCAGGCCGGCGCCGTGGGCGACCTGCCGCACCTCGCGGGGCGGGCCGTGTCGTGGTCCGGTTTCGGCATGATGATGGTGGCGTTCGGCGTCGGGCAGATGGCCGCGCAGTTCGTCGACACCGATTTTTCGAACGGCGCCTGGCCGATGGTCGTTCCGATGCTGCTCGCAGGCTGCGGGTTGCTGGCCATCGCGTTCCTCTGGCTGCCGCGCCTGCAACATCCGATGAAAGAAAAGGAATCACCATGACCCGTTTGAATGTCGTCCGCGAAGGCAGCGGTCCTTTCGTCGTGCTGAGCCATGCGCTGGGCTGCGACCTGCACATGTGGGACGGCGTGGCCGAGCAGCTTGCGCGCGCCCACACCGTGATCCGCTACGACCACCGCAACCATGGCGGCTCGCAGGTGGTGCCGGGCGCGCTGCGCGTGGAGACGCTGGCGCAGGACGCGGCCGAGCTCATCCAGCGCGAGGCGGGCGGGGAGCCGGTGCACTTCGTCGGCCTGTCCATGGGCGGCATGACCGCGCAGGCGCTGGCGGTGCGCCATCCCGAGCTGCTGCGCAGCGTGGTGATCGCGAATTCGTCGGCCCACTACCCCGACCAGTCGCCGTGGCGCGCACGCGCCGAGACGGTGGCCGCCAAGGGCGTGGCCGCCATTGCGCCGGGCGCGGTGGCGCGCTGGCTCACGCACGGCTACGTCACCACGCAGGAGGGCAAGGCCGCGGCCGAGGCGCTGCACGGCGTGCTGGTGCGCACCGACGCGCAGGGCTACATCGAAAGCTGCAACGCGGTGGCGGCGATCGATTTCCGCGACAGCAATCGCCGCATCGCCGTGCCCACGCTGGTGATCGCGGGGCTGCAGGACGAGGCCACGCCGCAGGTGATGTCCGAAGCCATCGCGGCCGCCATTCCCGGCGCGCGCCTGGCCACCATCGACGCGGCGCATCTGAGCGCGGTGGAGCGGCCGGTCGAGTTCACGCAGCTGCTGATCGATTACTGGCGCAGTCTTTGAGAAACGCGGCCTCCACGCCCTGGGTCGGGCCTAGGTCTAACCCCTAATCCGTGCGAACAATGCACGCATGCGTTCGATGATCGAACGCTGGGTGCATGTGGAGCGTTGTGGGCGGCGGTGGGTGTTCCTACAGTCACCCCCATGCATCGCTCCATTGCCACCGTCTCCCTCAGCGGCACGCTTCGCCAGAAGCTCGAAGCCGTTTCGGCCGCGGGCTTCGACGGCATCGAGCTGTTCGAGGCCGACTTCGTCAACTTCAAGGGCAGCGCCGCCGAACTGCGCCGCATCGCCTCGGACCTCGGCCTCTCGATCGACCTGTACCAGCCGTTCCGCGATTTCGAGGGCATGCCCGAGGCCCAGTTCCGCCGCAGCCTGGAGCGCGCCGAGCGCAAGTTCGACCTGATGGAGGCCATGGGCGCGCCGCTGATGCTGTGCTGCTCCAACACCTCGCCGCTCTCGGTGAACGACCCCGCGCTGGCCGCCGCCCAGCTGCACGAACTCGCGGAGCGTGCCGCGCGCCGCAATCTGCGCGTGGGCTTCGAGGCGCTGGCCTGGGGCCGCCACACTTCGCTGTACGGCCAGGCCTGGAACATCGTGAAGCAGGCCGACCACCCGCAGCTCGGCCTGATTCTCGACAGCTTCCACACGCTGTCGCTGAAGGACGATGCCACGGGCATCGCCGCCATTCCGGGCGACAAGATCTTCTTCCTGCAGATGGCCGATGCGCCGCTGCTGTCGATGGACGTGCTGCAATGGGCGCGCCACCACCGCTCGTTTCCGGGGCAGGGCGATTTCGACGTGATCGGCTTCTTCGAGCAGGTGCTGCGCGCGGGCTACACCGGCCCGCTGTCGCTCGAGATCTTCAACGACCTGTTCCGCGAAACGCCCAACCGCCGCACCGCGGTGGACGCGATGCGCTCGCTGCTGTACCTCGAAAGCGAGGCGCGGCAACGGTTGGCTCCGGCGGCCGATGCGCAGGCGTCCGCGCAGCCGGTCGCGGTCGAGCTGTTCAGCCCGCCGCCCGTGCCGGCGCTCTCGGGCCTGTCGTTCATCGAGTTCGCGGCCGATGAGGCCTCGGCCGGCACGCTCGGCGCGTTCCTGGAGCAGATCGGCTTCCGCCGCGTCGGCCGGCACCGCTCGAAGGCCGTGGTGCTGTACCGCCAGGGCGAAATCAACCTGATCGTCAACGCGCAGCCGGATTCGTTCGCGCGCAGCCGCTTCGAGGCGCACGGCACCTCGGTGTGCGCGCTGGGCGTGCGCTGCGCCGATCCGCAGGCCGCCGTCGAGCGCGCCACGGCCATGTGCTCGCAGCGCCACGACAGCCCGGTCGGACCGAACGAATTGCGCGTGCCGGCCATCGTGGCGCCGGGCGGCAACCTGATCCACTTCGTGCCCGAGGCCCTGGGCACCAACGGCCTGTACGAGGCCGACTTCATCCTCGAGGAAGACGCGGCGGCCGATGCCGGCGGCGCCGGCCTCGCGCAGGTCGACCACGTGGCGCTGGGCCTGGCGCTCGACCAGCTCGACACCTGGGTGCTGTTCACGCGCGCCGTGCTGGGACTGGAGCCCGGCGAAAGCCTGGAGCTGGCCGACCCTTTCGGCCTGATCCGCAGCCGCGGCGTGGCCAATGCCGACCGCAGCGTGCGGCTGGTGCTCAACGTGTCGCTGAGCCAGCGCACCCGCACCGCGCGCACGCTGAGCCTGACCGGCGGCGGCGCGGTGCACCACATCGCGCTGCGCTGCGACGACATCTTCGAGAGCGTGGAGCGGCTGCGCGCGAGCGGCACGCGCTTCGTGCCGATTTCGGACAACTACTACGACGACCTGGCCACGCGCGTCGACCTCGACCCGGCGCTGCTCGCACGCCTGCGCGCGGCGGGCGCGCTGTTCGACCGTTCGCCCGCGGGCGACTACCTGCACATCTACACCGAGAACATCGAAGGCGGGCTCTTCTTCGAACTGGCACAGCGCACCGCGGGCTACGACGCCTACGGCGCGCTCAACGCACCGGCGCGCATGGCATCGCAGGCGCAGCAATAAAGATTCTTTTCGTCAACCCGGAGACAAACCATGGCAACCATCACGGCCCACGAGCCGAAAGGCAAGCACCAGTCGAGGAAAGCCACCGCGAGCGGCTGGATCGGCTCGGCGCTGGAGTACTACGACTTCTTCATCTACGCCACCGCGGCGGCGCTGATCTTTCCGCAGATCTTCTTTCCCAAGGGCGACCCGCAGATCGCGATCATCGCGTCGCTCGCCACCTACGGCGTGGGCTACGTCGCACGGCCGATCGGCGCGCTGCTGCTGGGCCACTGGGGCGACACGCACGGCCGCAAGACGGTGCTGATCCTGTGCATGTTCCTGATGGGCTTTTCCACCGTGGCCGTCGGCCTGCTGCCCACCTACGACCAGGTCGGCCTGTGGGCGCCCGCACTGCTGGTGGTGCTGCGCCTGATCCAGGGCTTTGCGGTGGCCGGCGAGATTTCGGGCGCGAGCTCGATGATCCTGGAGCACGCGCCGTTCGGGCGCCGCGGCTTCTTCGCGAGCTTCACGCTGCAGGGCGTGCAGGCCGGCCAGATCATGGCGGCCGCCGTGTTCCTGCCGCTCGCGCACTACATGGACAAGGATGCCTTCAACGCCTGGGGCTGGCGCATTCCGTTCCTGCTGAGCTTCATCGTCATCGTGGCCGGCTACATCATCCGCAAGGAAGTGGACGAGACCCCTGCCTTTGCCGAAGTCGAGAAGAGCGCCAAGGTGCCGAAGGCGCCGGTGATCCAGGCCGTGACCGAGAGCTGGGGCGACATGCTGCGCGTGCTGCTGTGCTCGCTGATGAACGTGATCCCGGTGGTCGCGACCATCTTCGGCGCCGCCTACGCGGTTCAGCCGGGCTACGGCATCAACTTCGAGAAGGACATCTACCTCTG
>Ga0209051_1001249_pt1 | contig 22749 bp, 18 predicted proteins | sample AraplaCvi_mMS_r2_2_FD_184286 | JGI IMG/M metagenome (GOLD analysis project Ga0209051, IMG submission 184286) | Arabidopsis root microbial communities from North Carolina, USA - plate scrape MF_Cvi_mMS_r2 (SPAdes) (version 2) | ecosystem: Host-associated > Plants > Roots > Endosphere | place...
CCCGCCCCCGCCGCCGCCGCCGCCGCCGCCGCCGCCGCCGCCGCCGCCCCCGCCGCCGCCCCCGCCGCCGCCGCCGCCGCCCCCGCCGGGACCGGCGCCTACGGCTCCGCTGCCTGACGACCGTGCGACCGACTGGACCCAGTCCGGTATTCCCGGCGGCATCCCGACCCGCACGACGATCTGCTCGTCGATCTCGGCCGGCGCGCCGCAGTCGACGATCCAGCAGGCGCTGAACAGCTGCAAGGCCAACGGCGTCGTGCAACTGGCCGCGGGCACGTACGACATCAATGGTGGGCTGACTGTTCCCAGCAACGTCGTCCTCCGCGGCGCGGGCCCGAAGGCCACGATCCTCAACGCCAAGGGCGGTGGCTCCGGCTTCATCCGCTTCGGCGCCGGCACGACGCCGGTCGTGGGCTCGTCCGTCGCCGTCACCGGCGGCACCGCGGCCAAGTCGACCAGCCTGACGCTGCAGAATGTCAACGGCCTCACGGCGGGTTCGCACCTGATGATCACCCAGCTCAACGACCCGAGCTACGTGACCATCACGACGACCAACGGCACCTGCACCTGGTGCGACGGTGGCATCGGCTGGAACGGCACCCGAGTCCAGGGCCAGATCGTCGAGGTCAAGAACGTCAGCGGCAACACCGTGACCATCTCTCCGGCGCTCTACATCGGCTACACCCGTACGCCGCTGGCGACCCCGGTCAACATGGGCGCGACCAACGCCGGCGTGGAAGACCTTCAGGTCTACATGAACAACTCCGGCTTCACGTCGAACTTCCAGATGCAGGGTGCGTCGTACTCCTGGATCAGGAACGTGGAGAGCAACTACACGGACGGCAACCACGCCGACCTCCACTGGAGCTTCCGCAACGAGATCCGCGACAGCTACTTCCACGACGCCTACACGCACAGCGCCGGTTCGACCGACGCCGACATCTTCATCGCCGACAAGACGACGGGGACGCTGGTCGAGAACAACGTGCTGCGCCGCCTGCACCAGTCCATCATGCTGAACTGGGGCGCCGCGGGCAACGTGATCGCCTACAACTACATCGACGGCAACTTCGATTCGGGCGGCTACAACACGCTGTTCGGCGGCCTGAACGTGCACGGTGCCCACCCCATGTTCAACCTGTGGGAAGGCAACATGGCGCCGAAACTGGATGCCGACTACTTCTGGGGCTCGTCCAGCCACAACACGGCCTTCCGGAACTGGTTCAAGGGCGCCACGCAGATCATGCAGCCGCTCACCGGTCGCGGGGCCGAGCAGCCCAACACGGCCTACTGGGCGTCGCAGGCCCTCGCCGCGGTCGACCTGTCGCAGACGACCCGCTACTACAGCCTCATGGGCAACGTGAACGGTTCGGATTGGCAGAAGACGACGCTGAAGAAGTGGACGCCCTCGGTCACCGCCCGCACGAACCGTTCGTACTACACGACGAACAACCCGTACGGCTACACCTTCGGCTACGCCAACCTCACGGACGGCGGCGGCGACTCGGGTGACACGGCGGCGGCGAGCACGACGGCGATCGTCCACGGCGACTACGACTACGTGAACGGCTCCTTCAGCTGGAACTCGACGATCACCAACCACAACCTGCCCGGTTCGTTCTACCGGACGGCGAAGCCGGCGTGGTTCGGTTCCCTGGCCTGGCCCGCCTTCGGCCCCTCGCCTACCGCTCCGGGCACCGCGCTCGTCGGCAACATCCCGGCGAAGGCCTGCTACGACCAAGGCAAGATGCCGAACTGCATGGGGGGTTGATCCCCAGGGCGCCCGGCCGGAACTCCCGGCCGGCCCCGCGGAAGTCTGACGAAGCCCACGGCGCCCGCGACGGCCCGTGGGCTTCGCGCTTTGCCGCCCCCCGAAGGAGTCGATTGCCGGAAACGCCGCTTGCCCGGATCATGTCGCGCTGGCCCTGCTGGCCGGGATCGGGAGAAGCTCTTCATGTCGACGTTCGCGCGCCGTTCCGGCGCATTCACCCCCGCCGCCTTGCTCCTGGCGTGGGCTGCAGGTTGTTCCCCAGCGTCGGCGGCCGACGGCATCCTGCCGACCGAGCGCACCATCGACTGGAGCCGCGCAGGCATCCCCGGCGGCGTCCCGAAGCGCACTGTCGTGTGCGCGACCATCAAGCAGGGCGCGCCGCAGCCGGCGATCCAGGCGGCGCTGAACGCCTGCCGACCGAACCAGGTCGTGCTTCTCTCGGCGGGAACCTACGAGGTCGAAGGTGGGCTGACCATCCCGAGCAACGTCGTGCTGCGCGGTGCCGGCCCAAAGGCCACCTTCCTCAAGGCGGTGGGCTCGGGCAAGGGCTTCATCCGCTTCGGCCCAGGCACCGAGCCGTCCAAGGACGCCTCCCACGCCATCACTGCCGGCGCCACGGCGAAGTCCACCAGCATCACGCTGGAGAACGCCACCGGCATCGGGGTCGGGTCGATGCTGATGGTGACGCAGTTCAACGATCCCCGCTACGTGAGCATCACCACCACCAACGGAACCTGCGAGTGGTGCGACGGCGGCCTCGGCTGGAAGGGGATCCGGGTGCAGGGCCAGATCGTGGAGGTCACGTCGGTCAGCGGCAAGACGGTGGGCATCTCGCCGGCAATGTACGTGGAGTACGCCCACTTTCCGCTGGCGACGCCCGTGCCCATCGGCGCCACCAACGCGGGCGTCGAGGACTTGCAAGTCGAGATGGGCAACACCGGCTACGCCACGAACTTCCTGATGCAGGGGACGTCGTACTCGTGGATCCGCAACGTCGAGAGCGACTATGCCGACGGCAACCACGTCGACCTGCACTGGGGCTTTCGCAACGAGATCCGCGACAGCTACTTCCACGACGCCTACGTCCACGCGCCAGGCTCGACGGACGCGGACATCTTCATTGCCAACAAGACGACCGCCACCTTGGTCGAGAACAACGTCCTGCGGCGCCTGCATCAGTCCGTCATGCTGAACTGGGGTGCGGCGGGCAACGTGATCGCCTACAACTACATCGACGGCAACTTCGACAGTGTCGGCGTGAACACGCTCTTCGGCGGCCTCAGCGTGCACGGCGCCCACCCCATGTTCAACTTGTGGGAGGGCAACGTGGCGCCGAAGCTGGACGCCGACTACTTCTGGGGCACGTCTAGCCACAACACGGCGTTCCGCAACTGGTTCAAGGGCGCGGCGAAGATCACGCCCCCGCTCACCGGCCGTGCTCCCGAGCAGCCCGAGCGTGCATACTGGGCTTCGCAATCGCTGGCCGCGGTGGACATCGCGCAGACGGCGCGCCACTACAGCCTCCTCGGCAACGTCATCGGCTCGGAATGGCAGAAGTCCCTGTCGAAATGGACGCCGATCGTCGTCGCACGCCAGCCGCGCTCGTTCTACACGGCCAACAACCCTTACGGTTACACCTTCGGCTATGCGAACCTCACCGACGGCGGCACCGATGCCAGGGACAACGACGCGCCGTACGCGACGGCCCTGATCCACGGCGACTACGACTTCGTGACAGGCACCTTCCGCTGGAGTTCCACCATCGCCAGCCACGAGTTGCCGGCGTCGCTCTATCGCAGCGCGAAGCCTGCGTGGTTCGGCGCGCTGGCCTGGCCGGCCTTCGGGCCCGCGCCCGGTGCGCCGGCGACGGCGCTCGTAGGGGACATTCCCGCAAAGGCGTGCTTCGACCGGGGCAAGATGCCGAACTGCCTGTGAGGCGGCGGGCCCGGCCCGGCCGGCACGCCGGCAGGTTCACCAGGGCAGGTGCACGGGCGCCCTGCGCGGCGCAGCCGCCGCTCCCCCATGCCCGGCCGCCGGCACGCCCGACGTCGCCGGGGCGCGGAGGTCGCGGTAACGCGTGATGACCAGCAGGAAGGCGAACCAGAGGGGGCTCGTCTTGTCGTACGAGGCCTCGGTGCAGTTGTAGACCACGGTGATCAGCACCATCGCGAAGGCCAGGTTGGCGTGGGGCGCGCCGTCGACCAGCAGCTTGTTGGCGCCGCGGATCGCGGCGAGCACGAGCAGGCCGAGCGCGACCAGCCCCAGCACGCCGCCGTTGAGGTAGGTCTCGATGTAGCCGTTGTGCGCCTGGATGATCCCGAGCTGGCCGTAGACTTCTGCGAGGCGTTCTCCCGTCCAGAAGCTGTTGAAGCCGGCGCCGATCAAGGGGTTGTCGACCTTGGCGATCAGCATGGGCCAGACTTCCGTGCGCGTCGTGAGCGTCAGGTCCCTGCCGAGGATGTCGACGATCACGAACTCCATGACGAGGTGCGTGATGTCCAGCAGCCAGACGAAGAAGGCGGCGATGATGGCGAAGATCTCGACGCCCACGATGTGGTCGCGCAGCGCCTTCCAGCGCAGCACGAAGAGGAGGGATGCGCCGGTGACGAAGCAGCCGGTGGCAGTGGCGCTGCCCGCCTTGAGGATCAGCCACAGGCCCATCAGGATGAGCGAGACGTCGCCGGCGCGCGACAGCAGCGAGCGCTTCTGCCCGTCCTTGGTCGACTGCGTCGTGAAGTCCCAGAGGAGGAACATCAGGCTGATCAGCACGAGGACGCCCAGGCTGTTCTTGTGCGTCGTGACGCCCGTGTACATCATCTCGCCCGACCACACGTGGTACGTGCGGCCCAGGTCGGGGATGAACCTGATGAACATCACCGAGATGGGCAGCAGCACGAATGCGGCGCGCACGAACACCGCGCGCATCGCCTCCAGCGGTTTGCCGTCGGTGAGAATCACCAGCGCCATGACGATGTTGCCCAGGTCCTTCACCCAGCGCTTGAAGCCGACGAACGGCGCGTCGGCCCAGAGCACGCTGACGCCCCAGTAGACGAAGAACACCACCAGCCAGCGGTTCGCGGCGAGGACTTCGCCCAGGCGCACGTTGCGGCGCATCAGCACGTACAGGCCCTGGAAGATCAGGATGAAGTAGACCACCCGCTCGAAAGGATTGCCTTCATCGTAGGACTCGGCGGCGCCGCCTCCGCTGTCGCCGAAGGCGAACCACGTCGAGACCGGACGTGAACCGACCAGCGTCACCCAGGCGACGACGGCCCAGAGCGCCGGCGACATGCGCCCGCGCCGCTTCGCATCCTGGTGGAACAACCAGAGGATGTAGACGAGGAAGACGGCGAGGATGGGAGAGGACATGGTCGGGGGCCTGCGCCCGTCAGGCGAAGACCAGCCGGTAGGTGCCCTCCACCAGCCTGAAGCGCCGCCGCGCCTTCTCGATGGCCAGACAGGTCACGACGAGGAAGACGCAGGTGGCGGCGAAGGCGAAGGCGAGTTCGGCGATCGGGTCGACGTCGTGGCCGTGCAGGACACGGCGCAGGAGGAACAGGAAGCCGATCTGCCCGATGTAGGCGATCAGCGAGTAGCGGCCGAGGAGGACGACCAGGGCATAGGCGCGCGTGCCCGTGTCGAGCAGACTGGCGCCGTCGTACACCAGCTTCAACAGCAGCCCGACGCCGATGCCATACGCCAGCACGTTGCCGCTCAGCGTGTTCATCACCCACGCGAGCGCGACGAAGCCCGCGACGATCACCGGCCAGCGCGCGAGGCGATGCTGGAGGATGTCGCTCTTGAGCAGCCCGAACGACAGCCCGAGGAGGCCGGTGAGCACGAAGAAGACGTTGGGCGGCACCGGCGCGACGAGCGTCCAGGCGCCTGCGACGACGATCGTGATCGCGATCAGGATCGCCTGCGAGCGCTTCGAGACGAGGTAGAGGCCGGACAGCGCCAGCACGTACGAAATGGGCACCAGGATGCGGAAGGCGATCTGGTGCGCCTGCCCGCTGCCATAGATGTCGGTCGCGTTGGCCAGGTAGTCGGACAGGCCGAAGGTGACGGCCCGGTAGTTCGTCATGCCGGCGGCGCTCACGGCAACGTTCAGCGCGGTGAAGATGCACAGCAGCTTGAAGCCGCGCAACGCCAGGCGGCGAAAGGCCTCGAACCTGTTGTTGCGCGCGCGCTCGGCGTAGAACACGGCCACCACGTAGCCCGAGATGAACACGAACGAGCCGTTGACGAACCGCAGGTAGCCGTAGTACTGCGCCGGCACGTTAGCGAAGTAGTTCATGCCGTGATAGAGCGCCATCACGACTACGAGGAAGCCCTTGACGAAGTCGAGACCCTGGTCCCGATCCTTCGCGGCCTTGCCGGAGCTGGGCGAAGCGGTCATTGTTGCTGGGGCGCGATGTACTTCTCGCCGAGCGGCTTGAAGCCGAGCACGCCGACGAGCTTGCCGGCGTGGTCGCAGAGGCGGATCAGGTAGTGCATGAACCAGTGCTGCCCGGCGACGAGCATGAAGGGCAACATCAGCACGTAGGCCGGCACGGCCACGAGCGACTTGCATATCGAGGCGAAGCTCGCGAGCTTCTTCTCGTTCTGGCCACGCAGCAGCGCGCGTTTCAGGAAGTAGCTGCGGTTGCAGCGTTCGGGCGGCACGACCTCGTGCACCGGTGCCTCGTTGCACCACACGAAGCGGGCGCCGCCCTCCATCAGGCGCTTGAAGAAGTCGAGGTCCTCGCCGCCGTTGCCGTAGGCGGGGGCGAAGGGCTCGGCCATGCCCTCGATCAACGCGCGGCGGAACAGGACGTTGCCGGTGCGCGTCTCGCGCCAGCTCAGGACGTAGCCGGTCGCATGCTCGGGTCGCTCGCAGAACCTGCCCTTGACGAGCCAGGTCGGCGGCACGTGCTCGAACAGGGGCCGCACCGGCGCCAGCACGCCGTCGGCTCCGTGCGCCTGGCAGGCGTGCAGGGCGGTGAGCAGCCAGTCGGCCGGCGGCAGTTCGTCGTCGTCGATGAACGCGATGTAGTCGCCCGCGCTGTTGAGGACGGCGCGGTTGCGCGCCTTCGCGATGTTCTGGTCCGGCTCGACACAGTAGAGCACCGGGAAGCTCAGGGTCGCGGCAGTCTCCCGCACGGCCGCCTGGGCCGATTGCGCGCGGTCGTTGTCCGTGACGACGACCGAGAGGGTGAACTCGCCGTTCGTCTCGAGCTCGCCGAGCTTGAGGAGCAGCGCCCGGATCATCTGGGGCCGCTTGAACGTGCAGATGCAAACACAGATATTCATGTCGCCGCTCCGCGGCGGTAGCGGGCAGGCTCCTTGGGCGAAGAAGCAATGGCGGAGAGGGGAAGGATTCGAACCTCCGATGCGGCTTGCGCCACATAGCGACCGTTGCCGGCGGCTGCCTTAGACCACTCAGCCACCTCTCCAAAGCTTTTCGCGAGACCGAGAGCTTACCTGACTACCACGCCCTTTCGATGAGTTGCCGATGGATCAACTCGATGGACAGCGCCTGATGCAACGCCGTCGTGTGATTGTGCGTTCCCGCGAGGTGCTCGCCGAGGATGGTCTGCAGGCGACCGGTCGCCAGGTGGGGGCGGGTGGACGTCTTCGGGTCGAGCAGTACGTCCTTCAGGTAGCCTGCGAGCTTGTCGCGGTACCAGACGCGGAAATGATAAAACTTGTGGCGCCCGAGGAACATGCGCTCGGGACGCAGCGGCTTCAGCGCCAGGTCGACAGGCGCCAGCCATTGCGGCATCCCGTAGTCGTAGGCGTATTCGGCGCGGAATGTGAACTCCTGGTAGAGGTTGTTCAGCTTCGTCAGCGCCGGCGTCGGCCGGTACAGCAGGCCGCGGTCGGTCGGAATCGCCGCCAGGGGACGGCGCGCGTCGTGCACGAAGCGCAACGCGGGCGTCTTCGACAGCTCCTGGCCTCGCGGCGCCTGGTAGGCGAGGCTCACCACATCGTTGTCGAGGTAGGGCGAGCGCATCGTCAGCTGCGACTGCTCGACCGACAGGCGCGAATGATGGTGCCAGGGCACCTGCTTCATCGTGATCAGTGACAGGCGGCGCACTGCCGCCTCCTGTTCATAGGTGGCGCAGGCGGCGTCGCCGGCGCGCAGGAAGTCGCCGCTGAAGAGCCCGGCCTCCAGGGCCCCGGCCTTGAACGCGACGTTGTTGCGCAGGATCTCCGAGCCGTAGTTGCCGGTCATTCGGACCTGCGCGATCTCGCGGGCGCGCGCGTTGGCGAAAAGCTCGACGGCGCCGGTCACGTCCATCGCACCGTCCGACACGTAGACCGACTTGTCGGCCAGCGTGCTGAACTGGCGGATGAACTGGTCGTCCACCGTGATGACCTGGTGCGGTTGCGCGCAGGCTTGGGCCACGCGTCGCGCTAGCGAGACGTCGGTGCAGTCGCGGTAGCTGCCGCCGAAGGTGTAGCAGGGCAGGGTGTTCTCGGCGTGGCCGCTGCAGGCCATGATCATGCGGCCGTCGAGGCCGCCGGTGAGCGACATGCCGATCGACGCGCGGCCGCGGAAGTACTTGCGCACCACGCGCGGGAAGGTCTCGCGCAGTTGCTCGTAGAACGCGGATTCCCCGAGGGCGGGGAGCTGCTCCCAGGTCTCCTTGTCGAAGTAGGTCTCCTTCTTCACGAGGCGCCCGCGCGAGAAGATCCAGCGGGAGGCCGGCGGCAGCAGCGACACCCCGGAGAACAGCGAACGCCCCTGCAGCGCGCAGCCGGCGGAGACGAACTCGGCCAGCGCCGTGTCGTCGAGCCGGCGCGTGGCAGGCACCGCTCGCAGGATGGACTTGGCCTCGTTCGAGAAGTACAGCGCGTCCTGCCCTTCGTGGACGTAGACGCGTCCGAGCCCGAAGCGGTCGTTGAAGAGGATGGCGAGTTCCTGCCGCAAGTCGACGACGAGGCCGCTGAAGGTGCCGTTGAGTTCCTCGACGAAGCGCGGGCCGAGTGCCTCGTAAAGGGCAAGAAGGTAACGCGGGTGATCGATCGAGAGGCCGGCCTGGCCGTGCAGGGCGCCCAGCTCGGAGAGCTCGCTGAACTCCTCGCCGGCGATCAGCAGGCACACGTCCCGGGTGGCGTTCCAGACCGGGTTGGCCTCGGCGAACGAGCCCGCGTGGACGGCCCATCCGGCTGCGACGCCGGCCTGCTCGAGACGCAGGCTGCCCGTGCGGTAGAACGATTCGTGCCGCATCGCCTCCACCATGCCGTCCGCGGCATGGAGGTTGGCGAGCGACGCATGGGGGCTGATGATTCCTGTGATTCCCGGCATGGCAAGAGGTCTGGGTCTGGGGGAGTGCTGCGTGGGCGGGGTCAGGCGTCGCTGTCCGCGCCGGCGCCGGCCTTGGCCTCGACGGCGCCGGGCAGGGGCATGCCGGATCCCTTGGCGTAGAGCCATTCGTTGAACCTGGCGCGAGTGTCCGCGAGCTTGACGATCCAGGCCTCAGGCATCCGCTCCTTCAGGCCGCGATGCAGGCCCATCCTGAGCGCCATCTCGCCGCGCCAGGTCAGTGGCACGTAGTAGCGCGGGACGGTCATGCACTCGAAGGCCTGGGCCACCTTGAACTCGTTCAGCCCGCGCCGGCCCCAGACGCCGTAGTTCAGCAGCGGGATGTTGCGCGCGGCCACGCACTCGACGGACTTCGCGATCAGCGCGTTCATCGGCGAGCGGTCGCGCTGCGACACCTTGGCGACGATGTTCATGATGATCGAGGCCTGCCTGTCGTGCGTTACCTTGGCGAAGCCGATGAGTTCGTCCTGGTAGTAGGCCCCGATGAATTCGCTGCGCTCGAGGAAAGTAGCGTGCTCGCGCTTGACGGTCTCGAAGTCCTTGCCGTAATGCCAGTTGCGCTTTCCCTGGCGCAGCGGGGTCTCGTTGTAGATCTCCATGATGGAGCGCACGAGGTCGTCCGTGAACTCGAGCGTGCGCGTCTCGACGCCGCTCTTCCAGGCCTTGCGCAGGCGGTTGCGCGGCTTGAACTTGATCTGCTTGTCGAACCAGTTCGCGTAGGTCGTGAGCGGCAGCACCGCCATCTCGTCCCAGCACAGGTGGTGGTCGAAGTGCTCGGTGCGGTCGTGCAGCTCCTGGACGAACGTGAACATGTCCGCGGCGCGTCGCTTCTTCAGCTCCGCGATCAGCGCGGCCGGATCCTGCGCGGCGACGTAGTACTCGTCGGCGAGCTGCGCCGTCCTCAGCAGGCGGCCGCCGACCTTCAGGGCGATGCCGCCCGGTCCGATGATGTCTCTTGATGCCATGTCAGATCACAGGGATGAATAGGAGCCGCGGTCGAGGCGCTCGAGCTGCGCGAGGTAGCGATCGCTCATGAGGCAGTCCTGTTCCTGCGGACTGGCCGGGTGCGTCATGACCTCGACGGCATGGGTCTGTGCCAGTTCGAGCACCCGCGCAAGCCGGTCGCCCTTCAGGCACTGCGACAGCGCGAAGAAGTAGTCGGTCGAGCGGTACCTGCGCGCCAGGAGGTGGTCGCTGACCTTGCGGTACGCGCGGTTCAGGCGGCCCTTCTCGCTCGGCCAGAAGAAGAAGTTGCGGCGCACCTTCTGGCCCGCCGGGATCACGTCGCCCAGCAGCACGTTGCCGCACAGGTGCTTGTGGTGGTGGCCGTCCACGTGCGTCGGCGCCTTGCCGTAGAGGCGTTGGAATTCCTCGGCCTGGGCCTGGTAGGTGTCGACGAAGTCGCGCCGCAGCGCGGGGTTGTAGACCAGCGAGGCGTACTTCGTCGAGTTGATGTAGCGGCAGACGCGTTCCTGGCGCCGAGCCACCATCGGTCGTGCCCGCGGCGGCGCGGTGAAGGGCTGCGAGAAGTTGAGGTGCAGGCCCACGTCGACGCCGTGCTCGAGCGCGAGCCGGGCCGCGCGCTCGGAGTCTTCCATGAACACCATGGCCGTCACGGACGTGATACGTCCCATCGCATGGCAGCGCAGCGCCGCGTCGGTCTCGGCCGCTGTCCGGCCCCAGTCGTCCGCATTGACAATGAGCATCGTTCGTCGCCTTCCGGAACGCCGTCAGCCGGCCACGGCGCGCCGCTTCAGGCCGAACTTGGCGCGCAGGCGGGCCAGTTGCTCGTGCCGGTGGAAGCGGATGAGGTCGGGGCTTGCCGAGCGCTCCGTGCGCGTGATCCAGGCCCATGTGTAGCCGGCGAGCAGGCAGACGCCGCCGGCCACGACCGGACTGCTCTTCATCTGGTAAGCGCTGCGGAACACCTGCCAGAGCGGATGGCCGCCGAGCGCATAGTCCTTCCTGCCCTGGCGGAAGCGCGCCGACAGCTCCGAGGCCTGCGCCGTTCCCATCGGGCGATGGTGGTAGCAGGCCATCTCGAGGAAGGTGCGCGTGTGCCAGCCGCGCATGCGTGCCGTCGTGACCGCGACCCAGTCGATGCCGCCGCCCTTGATGGGCTTGTACCCGCCGATCTCCTCGAAGCAGGCGCGACGGAACATCTGGCAGGCGCCCGAGACGTGCTCGATGTTCGTGAACCGGTAGTCGTACTGGTGCGTGCCCTCGCGGAACGGCGTGCCGGCGACGCCCAGGCGCGCGTCCTGCTCGAGGCGGCCGAGGAGGAACTCGAAGTAGGTCGGATCGAACGTGATGTCGGCGTCGAGGTTGCCGATCACGTCGTAGGCCAGGTCGCCGAGCGTCTCGTAGCCCGCGTTGAAGGCGCGCACCTTGCCCGCGAAGTTGCGCTCCGCGCGCTCCGGCGTGCGCACCAGGCGGATCCACGGGTGGGCGAGCGCGTAGCGCTTGACGATGTCGTCGGTGCCGTCGGTCGAGCCGTCGCTGACGATGATCCAGCGCACCGGCTGCACCGTCTGCGCGATAACGGCCTGGAGGGTCTGCTCGATGAGGCGCGCCTCGTTGCGGGCGGGCGTGATGATGACGTAGCGCAGCGCGGAGCATTCCGGCTGGGACGACGGCTTGGAGGGGATATCCACGATGGGCTTCCTTCAACCGGTTGATCGCTGGCTCGCGCCGGCCTGCAGGCGCCGCCCGACCGCCGTGCGGCCCTGGTGCCAGGCGCGACGCAGCGATTCGGCCATGCCTACGAGGGCCTGGCTGCTGCCCGCACCGCTGCACTCGTAGGCGCCGAGATAGTGCACGTCGCGCCCGTTGCGCCCGCTCAGGCCGGCCTTGAAGTGGTAGACGCCCGGATTGGTGACCGGATTGATGCCGTGCAGGTTGTAGCTGGTCGCGCCTTGGGACTTCAGCCAGCCGATCGCCCGCCACTGCAGCAGGTACGAAGCGTTGGTGGGCTTGCCGGCGTCGCCGGTCGCGCCGTGCAGGTAGACGCCGAAGTCGCCGATGCGGCTGCACACGAGGCCGGCGGCGAGCTGGCCCTGCGCGGATGTCGCGAGGAACACGCGCATCCGGTGGCGCTCGGGCAGGTCGCGCTGGATGGCCCGGAACTCGTTGACGTCGGAGCCGGCCACGAAGCCCTTGCGTACGTGCATCTGGTCGTAGATGCCGATGAAGCGCTCGAACAACTCGTCGCCCGTGCCCTCCTCGAGCACGAGTTCGTTCTTCTCGGCCCGGTTCAGGCAGTTGCGCCACTTCTGGTCGAAGCGCGCGCGCACATCCTTCAGGTCGGGCTCGATCGACATCACGAGGGTGCGTTGCGGCGCCTGCGCGCTGTGCCGCGCGTAGCGGCCGGCCTCGAGCCGTGGATGAAACGCGTCGCTCTCGTCGGAGAAGAGATAGGGCAGGATGCGCACCGCGAGGCCGCGCCGGCCAGCGTACTCGTGCCGGATTGCGTCGAGCGCGACCGACAGCACCTGCGGATCGGCCTCGCGCCCGCGCACTCGCCACATCGGGCCCCAGCGCACGTAGGCGACGCCGAGTTTCAGCAAGGGCACCTTGACGACCTTGACCTGCGCGGCCGCGACGATCTCGCCGCCGCGGCGCAGCAGGAGTCGGCTCATGCCCTTCGCGCCGCCACGCGCGGATTCGTACGACCAGGACTGGTACAGGTTCGCGTCCGCGAACAGGTCGAGGACCGCGTGCCATTCATCCTTGCCGACGGAGTCGACCTCGACGGCGTAGCCGGCGGGCAGCAGGTTCGACTGCGACGCGTCCATCTCCGCGGTCCTCAGCCCTTGTTGGTCGCGCCGGCGCCGCTCTCGGCGGCGGCGCGCGGAACGGCACCGAGGCCTTCGGCGTAGGCCTTGAGCAGGTTGGGGATCGACGCCTCCCAGCCGATCTCGCGCGCGCGCACACGGCCGTAGGCGCCGCGCTGCGCCACTTCGTCGGGCCGGTCGAGCAGCCAGCAGACCTTGTCGGCGAAGTCGCGCTCGTCGTTGGGCTTGGCGAACAGGCCCGCGTCTCCCGCGGAGAAGCGCGTCTCGACCAGGTCGTACGCGACGAGCGGCTTGCCCATCGCCATGTACTCCATCACCTTGTTCATCGTCGACTTGTCGTTCAGCGGGCTCAGCGGGTCCGGCTGCACGCACACGGCGACGGTGGAGAGGTAGGTGCGCGCGTCGACGTCGGAGATGCGCCCGGTGAACCAGACGTGCTTCTCGATGTCGAGCTCCTTGGCCAGCGCGTGCAGGCTCGGTGCGGCGTCGCCGCTGCCGATGATGACGGTGAGGAAATCGGTGCGGCCCAGGGTCTTGACGATGTGCTGCACCGAGCGCAGCCAGTAGTCCACACCGTCCTGAGGGCCCATGGTGCCGATGTAGCCGACGAGATCCTTGGCGCGCGCCTGCAGCGTCGGGTCCGGCGGCAGCGGCACGAAGGTCTTCGGTGGGCCGTTGCGCACGACGAAGACCTTGTCGGGGCTCATGTTGCCGCGCGTGGTCGCCAGCTTGCGATAGGACTCGTTCGTCGCGATTACGATGTCCGCGATCGCGTAGGTGCAGCGCTCCATGAAGCGCAGCACGCGGTAGACGAGGTTGGGCTTGGGTTCCTTGAAGCGCGAGAGGTAGGTCTCGGGCGACAGGTCGTGGTGGTCGAAGACGAACTTCTTGCCGAAGAGCTTGAAGAACGCGCCGATCACGAACAGCGTGTCTGGCGGGTTCGCGACGTGGACCACGTCGAAGCCCTTGCGCAGCGACGCCCAGATCGAGAGCAGGAGCATCGCGAACGTGGCATAGCCGAACTCGAACGCGTAGCCGAGGATGCCCTCGCCGCCGGGTGGAGCGGGGAAGCGGTAGACGTCGATGCCGTCCAGACGCTCGCTCCAGGGTTGGCCCGCAGCGCGCGGAGCGATGACGGTGACCTGGTAGTGCGCATCGCGCAGCGCCTGCGCTTCGCGCCGCACGCGGACGTCGAAGGGGTAGGCGTTGTTCTCGACGAGCAGCAGGACCCTATCCAACGAGCGCATGGTATCGGTCTCCGTGTGCATTGCGGTCTTCGCTGATGCGGACCAGGTCGACGAGCGTCTGGTCCTCGCGCAGCTGCTTCACGGCCTCGGCGTAGCGCTTGGAGCGGGTCGTGGCCACCACGACCTCGGACTCGGCCATCAGGAGGTCCAGGTCGTCGACCAGCAGCGAGGCGATGTGCGGCAGCTCGCGGTCGATGTAGGCCTTGTTCGCGCCCATCAGCTGCGTCAGCGCGACGTTCGGGTCGTAGATGCGGACCTTGTAGCCCTTGCCCACGAGGTGCTCGACCAGTTCCACCGTGGGGCTCTCGCGCAGGTCGTCGGTGCCGTCCTTGAAGCTCAGGCCGAGGATGCCGACGGACTTCTTGCCGTGCGCCATGACAAGCGCGAGGGCGCGCTGCTTGTGCACGGCGTTGCTCGAGAGCGTGGCCTCGAGGACGGGAGCCTGGATGTCCAGCGTGCGCGCGAGGTAGGTCAGCGCGCGCAGGTCCTTCGGCAGGCAGGAGCCGCCGAACGCGTAGCCGGGCTTCAGGTAGGTGGGCGACAGATTGAGCTTGGTGTCCAGGCAGAAGATGCGCATCAGCTCCTGGCTGTCGATGTCGGTTGCGCGGCAGATGGCGCCGATCTCGTTGCCGAAGGCGACCTTGAGCGCGTGGAACGTGTTGTCCGCGTACTTCACCAGCTCCGCGGTGCGGATGCCGCACTTGACCAGCGGCGCGGTGAGCTCGGCGTAGAGCGACGCGACGAGGTCGGCGCTGCGCTCGTCGGTCGAGCCGATGACCGTGCGCGGCGGGTTGCTGTAGTCGGCGATGGCGGTGCCTTCGCGCAGGAACTCAGGGTGATAGGCGACGCCGAAGTCGACGCCGGCCTTCTTGCCCGAGCGCTCCTCGAGCAGCGGCAGCACCGTGTGCTCCATGGTCGTGGGCAGCATGGTGCTGCGGAACACCACGACGTGGAAGTCGTCGCGCTCGCGCAGCGCGATGCCGATCTCTTCGGCGACGCGCACGATGAAGCGCAGGTCGAGGCTGCCGTTCGCCGCGCTCGGAGTCTGGATGCAGATGAAGGACACCTGCGCGCCGGCCATGCCGGTGGCCGCGTCGACGCTCGCGCCGAGCCGTTCTTTGGCGCGCACGTCCGCGATCAGTTCGCCGAGGCCGGGCTCGACGATGGGGCTCTGCCCCGCGTTGATCATCTCCACCTTGGTGGCGTTGGTGTCGATGCCGACGACCGTATGACCGTCGCGCGCCAGGCAGGCCGCGGAGACGCAGCCGACGTAGCCGAGACCGAAGATGCTGATTTTCATTGAATTCCCTCCTCGACGAGCATGGACGCCAGGGCATGCAGCATGGTGGCCTGTCCCCAGTGCAGCGTGGGGGTGCGGTTGACCATGTAGGGCATGCGCTGGAAATAGAAGTAGCCGCTGCGGTCCTGCATCCGCGAGACGGTCCAGTCGGCAACCTTGCGGGCGAGGTCGTGCAGCGACTGATCCTTGCGGATGCGGCCCAGCGCGGTCAGCGTCTCGATGGCCTGCGACGCGCACTGGATGTCGATGGGCCAGGTTTGCTGAGCGTAGTACTTCGGAGTGCCGTCTTCCAGGAAGAAGTTGGCGATGAAGTAGTCGGCACCCTTGTCGAACGCCGCACGGTGCGTGAAGTCGCCGGTCGATTCCATGTAGCACCAGATCGAGTCCAGCACATACCCTGTATGGAAGTTGTCGACCCAGTGCAGGTTGTCGGCCTCGCCGTACCACCAGGCGCCGTCCGGCAGCTGCGCGCCGACGGTGTAGTCGATCGCGCCGCGCGCCACTTCGCGCATCCCGGCGTCGCCGGTATGCCTGGCGACGCGCGCGAGCAGGGCACCGCCCAGCACGTTGGCGTTGTGCACGCTCTTGAACTGGCCGGGGATGTAGCTGATGCACAGGCCCTTGCCGTCCGGCCGGCGCTCCAGGCCGGTCATGATGAACACGCAGGCCTGGCGCGCGACCTCGAGGTATTCCGGCTTGCCGGTCGCCTCCCAGGCGTCCACGAAGGCCTGGCCGATCAGCGACACCCAGACGATGGTCGGCGTGCCCTTGGGGAGGTAGAACACCCGCGACTGGTAGTCGAAGTGGTTGCCCCAGCTCATGCCGCCGAATTCGCGCGATGCGTTGGCCACCAGCCAGTCCAGGCAGGCGGTCGCCTTGTCGAGATAGCGCTGCTCGCGCGTGTGCCGGTACAGCTTCAGGTAGCCCCGGGCCAGGTACCCGTAGCCCTTCGAGCTCGGCGCGGGCCGGATACCCAGCAGCGGTCGCAGGTTCACGGGGAAACGCCGCACGCCCTGCTGCAGCAGCTGCTTGCCCAGCCTGCCGACGGCGAGCGGGCGCAGCCACGCGTTCAGGCCGTCGAACGGGTCATAGGCCTTGTAGTCCTGGCTCGTGAGCCAGGTGTCCAGGCGCCGGATCGGCTCCAACATCTTCTTCCCTCCTCAATTGGCCCGGACGTCCACACGTGCCCGGCCGTTGACCCATCTTCTGTACCGCAACTTCGCGTCGTTCAGTGCCGCCCGCAGTTGCTTCGCCTTGCGCCAACCGAAGATGCCTCGAAACAGCTTGAAATGGAATCGCTCGACTGGGGGTGTCAGTTTTCCGCCAAGTCCGAGCGCGAGGCGTTGGCACTGGTCCACCAGCTCGGCGTGTTCCGGGTAGAAATGCGCCAGGTTGTCCTGCAGCAGCCGCACGCAGGCGCGGCTCGTCCGTTCGCTGTCCTCCAGCGAGCGCAGGTGCTCGATGCACAGGCGCATGGACGAGTAGCCGGATTGCAACGCGCGCTCGGAGCGCTGCGAACTGAGCGAGCTCGAATTGCCGATGCGGTAGTAGCTCTCGGCGTCCGGGACGAAGCGGACGATCTCGCTCGCGGCGACGAGGCGGCACATGTATTCGCCGTCGTCGTCGAGCGACAGGCTCTCGTTCCACGGCCCCGCGTCATCGATCAGGCGCTTGCTGACCAGCCAGGAGGCCGGTGACATGAAGCGGTTGTCGTTGAACTTGGTGAGGATCCAGTCCACCGGCGGCAGGTCCTGCCAGAGCCCGTCGGGCGCGAACTGTGCTTCGGCAGGCTGCGTGAAGAAGCGACCCCAGCGGCAGGTCAGCAGCACGCGCGAGCGACGTCCGTCCTCCGCGCCGCGCACCTGGGCCTCGATCTTGCGCGGGTGCAGCAGGTCGTCGGCGTCGAGGAACTGGATGTAGGAGCCGAGCGCCGCGCGCAGGCCGGTGTTGCGTGCCGCGGCTGCGCCCTGGTTGCGCTGGGTGATGACGCGCACGCCCCGGTCGATGAACGCGTTCGCCGCGTCCAGCGTGCGATCGGTCGAGCCGTCGTCGACGACCAGGACTTCCTTGCGCTCCCAGGTCTGCGCCAGCGCGGACTCGATGGTCTCGCGGATCCAGCGCTCGGCGTTGTAGGCCGGGATGATGATGGAGACGAGGTCGCTCATGATCTCGCGAGCCTCTTCATCCGGGCGTTTATCCGGGTCATCCGGTGCTGGACGCGGTAGGCCAGGGTCTGGAAGGCGGCGCGGATCCTCTGCGCGGCGGACCGGCGGAACCTGGTGCGACTGCGGAATGCGTCGTACAGGCCCGCGTTCACGCTGGTGCTGCTGGGCTTCCAGGGCTTCGAGCTGGTGATGAAGTGGACGATCGCCGGGCGCCGGGCCTCGGGCATGCGGCCGATGCGCGTGCAGTGGTGGTTCTGGAAGTTCCAGGTCGGCGCCAGCGGCGTCCACCGGCCGTCGCAGGCCACGTTCAGCGCGTCCTGGTCCGAATAGGGCGTGCCGGCGTTTGCGCGCAGGTAGTCCAGTGCCTGCTCCGGGACGCGCTGGCGCCGGCATTCCGCCAGGTCGAGCAGCAGCACGCCCGCATTGAAGTAGTTCTGCACCCGAGGCACGCCCTTCGGCTGGCCGGGGCGGGGCGACTTGAGGTCGGCATCGACGTGGAAGTCGGCCACGGCGCCGACCGGTGCGCCGGCCAGGTCGGCCTGCCACAGCGGGGCCAGCTCGCCCAACACCAGGATGTCGGTGTCCAGGTAGAGCACCCGGGACACGCCCGCGTCGAGCAGATGCGGGATCAGCAGGCGGGCATACGTCATGCGCGAGACGTGGCCGAGCACGTCGAACTGGCGGAACATGGCCAAGTCGACGACGATCCAGTCCAACTGCACCGCGCCGTCCGGCAGCGAGCACCGCACGCGCTCGCGGGCTGCCTCGGACATGCCGTCGGTGATCACGCGCACGTCGAGCGGCCAGTGCGCGCGGTTGCTCTCGGCGATGGAGCGCAGCGTGGTGGCGAGCGGCATGGCGTAAGCCTCGTCACACGCGAGTACCAGAGGACACGACGCGTTGGCGGCCGGCCTGAACTGCATGGCCACCTCAGCCGAAGATCCGGCCCGCGGTCCGGCGCAGCGCGCCGACCGTGTGCGTGAGCGCGCGCGCGACCCGGCGGTCCAGCCGGCGCTTCACGGCCAGCGCCAGCCAGGGCGCGGTGTGCGTGATGCCGGGATGGATCCGTCGCGCGAACTCGCTGAAGCGGTCCGCCAGGTCCGGCCGGCCGTCGTTGAGCGCGCCGCTGGCACATTGCGCCGCTTCGCGCGCAATAGGCTCCAGCAGGCTGCTCCGGGTCGCTGCGGCGTCGGGCAGGACGGTGCTGCAACTGCTGCAGAACCATTCGATCGCTGCCTCGCGTTGGCGAAGGTCGGCGAGGCGATTGTCGCCGCCGTAGGCGAGCGACATGTTGGCCGCATGGCGGCGGTAGACGGCCTGGTTCGCGGCAATGAAGCCTACCCGTCCATGCGCGGCCAGCCGCAGCCACAGCTCGAGGTCACCCGTGTGCGGCAGTTCCGGGCGATAGCCGTCCAGGCGCTTCTGCAGCGACGTGCGCACGACCGCGGTCGGGGTCGGCACGGTGTTGTTGGTCCCGGCGCGTCGGCACAGGGCGATGAAGTCCGCGCCCGCCATCGTGTGGTCGGCCGCGTCCTGGCCGCCCGTCATGCCGACGGGCGCCTGGCGGAACTGCAGTGTCTCGTCGAGCTCGAGCGAGTTGCCGTAGCAGAAGGAGACGCCGTCGTCCGCATCCATGAGCGCCGCGGCGCGGGCCAGCGCGCCGGGCTGCAGGTAGTCGTCCGCCGACAACAGCAGGAAGTACTTGGACTCGACCCAGGCGATGCCCTCGTTGTAGGTGGCGATGTGCCCCTGGTTCGTCACGTGCCGGCGAAAGGTCACGCGCGAGTCCTCGCTCGCAAGCCTGCCCCCGACTTCAGGGGTGCTGTCGGGCGACTCGTCGTCTATGATCAGCACCCGGACCTGGACGCCCTCCTGCGCCAGCACGCTCTCCACGCAGGCGCGCAGGTAATGCCCGTACCGGTAGCACGGGATGATCACGTCGACGGTGCTCATCGCCCATCCTTTCCGATCTTCAGCAGCCAGGACAGTCGCCTGGGAACACGCGCGGGCGCCACGAGCCGGCGCAGTACATGCAGGGAGTAGGCGGCGCTGACCGCCGTCGCGACGATTCCGAGTGTCAACGCGAGCGTCTCGTCGAGCAATCGGAAACCGGAGAACACGACGCCGATGACCGTGACGAACAGCACGCCCGCGCGCAGGTTGGCGCCCGACCAGCGGAAGCCGGTGAGACGGTTCGCGATGGGGTAGACGACCAGGGCGTGGACGACGTAGGAGCCGAAGAACGCCATGCCCGCGCCTTCCAGCCCGAAGCGGTGCACGCAGGCCCAGGTCAGGCTGATGTTGACCAGGCTCCAGGCCAGGTCGGTCGCCACGAACAGTTTCTGCGCGCCCTTGGCCACGAGGATGTAGCCGATGGGCCAGGTGACCACGCGCATCGCCATTCCCAGCACGATCCAGCGGAGTACCTCGGTGCCGGCCGCGAAGTCGGAGCGGTACAGAAGCTTGAAGATCCAGGGCGCGAAGGTGAGTGTGGCCACGACGCCGCAGGCCGCGAGCAGCAGGCTGACCTGCGCCTGCTCGTTGACGAGCCGGTTGCATTCCTCGTCGTCGTTGGACGCCTCGACCAGGCGCGGATAGAAGTCCGCGCCCATCGCCTGCAGGATGAAGCCGACGTACAGGCCGCCGATGGTCCACGCCGCCTGGTACAGCCCGGCGGCGTCGAGCCCGCTCTCGCGCACGAGCAGCAGGCGTACCGCGTAGGCCGTGCCCATCATCAGGAAGGCGCTCGCCATGAACGCGAGCCCCATGCCGAGCAGGCCCGCCACCTCCTTGCGCACCTCGGCGCCGGTCAGCACCGGCAACGCGGCCGGTAGCGGCACCCTGCGCACGTACCACCACGACACGAGGGCCGACGCGGCGGCGATGGCCACCAGGGCCGGGACGACGCCGTCCCTGCCGAGCACGTAGACGATGGGGATGCTCAGCAGCGTGCCGAGCAACGCGCCCAGGACGCCCACGCGGGCCATGTCGCCGATGCGGCGGATGCCCTGCAGCAGGGCGCCCTGGCCGTCGGAGACGAGGCGCAGGAAAACCGCCACGGAGAGCAGGGCGACGGCGCCGGCCTGCTCTGCGTTGCCGAAGGTGAGCTGGGCGATCGGCCAGGCGAGCGCGACGAGTAGCAGCGCGCCGATCAGGCCGAGCACCATCGCGACCCGGCGCAGCACGGCCACGGTGCGGGCCAGGCGCACGGCGTCGCCGGAGCCCGCGGACTCGGCGATCTGGCGCACGCCGCTGCTGTTGATCCCCATCTCCGCCAGCGTGCGCGCCATGTCGGCGATCGAGGTGTACACCCCCATCAGGCCGAATCCCGCCGGGCCCAGGAACACCGCCATGAGCTTGGTGCGCACGATGCCGATGACGACATTGAGCGCCGTCGAGCCGCCGATGAGGACGCTCGACTTGAGGATGGTCAGGTAGCTGGCCTTGCGCTCCTGCCCGCGCTGCGGGGCAGGCTCCGCGGCCAGCGGGCGGGAGAGCTCGGCAGTCATTCCGATGGCGAGACTGCGAGGTCGTGGGCGTGGCCGGCGGTCGCGGCGGGGACGCGCGCCGCGCACGCGGCGACCAGCGACGCCACGACCTGGTCCTGCTCCGCGTCGGTCATCTGGGGATACAGCGGCAGGAGGATCGAGCGGTCTTGCGCGCGCTCCGACTGCGGCAGGGCGTGCGGCAGCGGGGCGCCGCGGTAGGCCTCCTCGCGATGGCTGCACATGATGCCGCGGCGGGTACCGATGCCGTCATCGAGCATCTTCTGCATCACCGCGCGCTGGTCGCAGCCGTCGGGCAGGCGCACGGCGTAGCTTTGCCAGTTGGTGCGGGCCCAGTCGGGCTCCGTGGGCAGGACCAGGCCGTCGATGCCGGCCAGCAGTTTGCCGTAGCGCGCGGCGATGCGGCGGCGCGTGGCGATGATGCCCGGCAGGCGCTTGAGCTGTTCCCGGCCGACGGCGGCCTGGATGTCGGTCATGCGATAGTTGTAGCCGACCTGCGGGTACGACTCGAAGATGACCTGGGCGGCGCCATGGCGCACGGTGTCCGGCACGCTCATCGCGTGCTGGCGCAGCAGGCGGTACTGGCGATCCCACTCGGGGTGGCGCGTGGTCAGCATCCCGCCGTCGCCGGTGCTGACGACCTTGCGCGGATGGAAGGAGAAGCACGCCACGTCGCCGTGCGGCCGGCCGATCTTCTGCCACTCGTCCTGCCAGAGGATCTCGCTGCCGATCGCGCATGCGGCGTCCTCGATCAGTGGTATGCCGCGCCGGCGGCCGATCTCGACGAGCGCCGCCAGGTCGCAGGGCATTCCGATCTGGTGTACGCAGAGGATCGCGCGCGTGCGCTCCGTGATCGCGGCCTCGACCAGCGCCGGATCCATGTTGTACGTCGCCGCGTCGACGTCGACGAAGACCGGCGTCGCGCCGCAGTAGCGGATGCTGTTGGCGGTGGCGATGTACGAATGGCTGACGGTGACGACCTCGTCGCCGGCACGAACGCCGGCCACCATGAGCGCGAGGTGCAGGGCCGTCGTGCAGTTGGAGACGGCGCAGGCGTGCGGCGCCCCGGTGTAGGCGGCGAACTCCGACTCGAACGCGGCGACCTCGGGGCCCTGGGTGATCCAGCCGCTCATGATGACGCGCCCGGCGGCGGCCGCCTCGGCCTCGCCCATCTCGGGCTTTGCGATGGGAATCATGAGTGCACCACTTCCGACTTGCTGTGCTGCCACCAGGCGACCATGCGGGCGAGGCCTTCCTCCAGCCCGACGGTGGACTTGAAGCCGAGCATCTCCTGGGCCTTGCGCGTGTCTGCGAGGCGGCGCGGCACGGCGTTGACGCCGCGCTCGGGGCCGTACTCGGGCTTCAGGTCGGAGTCCATGACCTTGAGCAGCGCCGCGGCCAGGTCGTTCAGGCTCGTCTCGACGCCGCTGGCGACGTTGAAGACGTCGTCCACGCAATCGGAGGCCAGCGCGGCGACGTTCGCGCGCGCGACGTCGTCGATGTAGACGAAGTCCATCGTCTGCTTGCCGTTGCCGAGGATCAGCGGCGGCTGGCCGGCCGCGATTCGGTCCATCCAGCGGATCAGTACTTCGGTGTACTTGCCGTGGAGGTCCATCCGCGGGCCGTAGACGTTGAAGTAGCGCAAGGCGACGTA
>Ga0209051_1001250_pt1 | contig 22747 bp, 24 predicted proteins | sample AraplaCvi_mMS_r2_2_FD_184286 | JGI IMG/M metagenome (GOLD analysis project Ga0209051, IMG submission 184286) | Arabidopsis root microbial communities from North Carolina, USA - plate scrape MF_Cvi_mMS_r2 (SPAdes) (version 2) | ecosystem: Host-associated > Plants > Roots > Endosphere | place...
AGCCGCTCGCGCGCCTTGGGGGTGAGCGCGGGGGCGAGGCCCTCGGCCTGCGCGCGCTCGACGAGGCGCGCGAGGTCTTGCGGCTCGAGCGCGCGCAGCACGTGCACGGAGGCGCGCGAGAGCAGCGCGGAGTTGACCTCGAAGGACGGGTTCTCGGTGGTCGCGCCGATGAAGGTGAACAGGCCCGACTCGACGTGCGGCAGGAAGGCGTCCTGCTGGGCCTTGTTGAAGCGGTGCACCTCGTCGACGAACACGATGGTGCGCCGGCCCTGCGAGCGCGCCAGGCGCGCTCGCTCGACCGCTTCACGGATGTCCTTCACGCCCGCCAGCACGGCCGACAGCACGATGAACTCCGCCTCCACCGCGCCCGCCATCAGGCGCGCGAGCGTGGTCTTGCCCACGCCGGGCGGCCCCCACAGGATCATGGAGTGCAGGCGCCCCGACTCGAAGGCCACCCGCAGCGGCTGGCCGGGGCCGAGCAGGTGCTGCTGGCCGATCACCTCGTCGAGCGTGCGCGGGCGCAGGCGCTCGGCGAGCGGCACCGCACCGGGCGGCGCAGCCGGGTCGGCGGGGGCGCCGGGGGCGGGCGGGAGATCGGCGGGCGCGTCGCCGAAGAGGCTGTCCTGCGGGGTCATCCGCGGATTGTGCGGGATGGCGCGGCGCACCCCGCCCCGGCGGGCGCAGCGGGCGGAATTGGCGGGCGGGCGACCGGCTTTTCCCGGCTTTCCCCCGGCCCGGCCGGCCGCACACTGCCTTCCATCGTCCAGGAGCCCGCCGACCCATGAGCGCCATCACCGCCATCGACCCCCGCACCAACGCCCAGGCCGCCGCCGCCGCGCTGCACGGCGCCGTCCGCGAGTACCTCTCGTTCAAGCTCGGCGCCGAGGAGTACGGCATCGACATCCTGAAGGTGCAGGAGATCCGCGGCTACGAGAACCCGACGCGCATCGCCAACGCCGCCCACTTCATCAAGGGCGTGGTCAACCTGCGCGGCGTGATCGTCCCCATCGTCGACATGCGCCTGCGCTTCGGCCTGCCGGACGTGCAGTACAACAGCTTCACCGTCGTCATCATCCTGAACATCGCCTCGCGCACGGTCGGCATGGTGGTGGACTCGGTCTCCGACGTACTGGAGCTGGGCGGCGAGCAGATCAAGCCCGCGCCCGAGTTCAACGGCGCCATCGACGCGGCCTACATCACCGGCCTGGGCACGATCAAGAACGGCGACGCCGAGCGCATGCTGATCCTGATGGACATCGAACAGATGATGACGGCCCCCGACATGGGCCTGATGGACGACGACGCGATCACCCACTAAGAACAGGCCGGAGCGATCCACGCCCGCGACCTCACCGCGGTCGCGACCCCGGCAGTCCGTTTCCTCGAAATTCCAAGGCCGCTGCGGGCAACCGCAGCGGCCTCGTCTTTTCCTGGGGCCGCGGCGGGGCCGGTCCCCGCCTCCACGCTCATTGCTCCGCCACGTCCGCGCCCTTGGGCGGCGTGAAGGTGAACTCCTCGGCGGGGATGGCCGCGTTCGGCTGGAACGCGTCGAACACCATCAGCGAGCGCTGGCCGAAGCTGTCGGCGATCTCGAGCTGCGCGAGGGCGTGGCCCTTGAAGCCGACCTTGAGCCAGCGCACCGTCCCCTCGGCCTGCTTCGGCGTGGCCTGCACCCAGTCGAGGCCGCCGGCCGGGGGCTGGTCGGCGAGCGTGAAGGCCTTGTCGATGTCGTTGGAGACCAGCAACGCCGCGGGCGTGGTGCCGAGCGCCTCGCCCATCCTGCGCGACGAGGCCTGGTTCAGGTCGGGGTCGTAGATCCAGACCTTCGTGCCGTCGCCGACCACGGTCTGCGCGTACGGCTTCTCGTAGACGAAGCGGAAGCGGCTCGGGCGCGAGAACTCGAAGCTGCCGCGCGAGACCTTCTGCTTGCCGTTCGGCGCGGTGACGGTCTGCGTGAAGGTGGACTTGCCGGTCTTCACGTCCTTGACGAAGGCGCGCAGGTCGTCGGTGGGCGTGGCCTGGGCCGCGGCGCAGGCCGCGGCCGCGGCGACGGCGAGAAGGAGACGGAGGGTCATCGCGGGATCCGGAAGACTGTGGGGGGGCGGGGCGGGTGCGCCCGCGGGATCACTCGTCCCGCTTGGGAACGAGCAGCTCGCGGTTGCCGCTGCCGGACATGCTCGAGACCAGCCCGGACTGCTCCATCTGCTCCAGCAAGCGCGCGGCCCGGTTGTAGCCGATGCGCAGGTGGCGCTGGACGAGCGAGATCGACGCACGCTTGTTCTGCAGGACGACGGCGACCGCCTGGTCGTACAACGGATCGGCCTCGCCGTCCGCCGACCCGCCCGCGCCGCCGCCCTCGCCGTCGAGGTCGCCGTCGAGCACCCCGCCCTCGAGCAGCCCCTCGATGTAGTTGGGCTCGCCCTGCGACTTGAGGTACTCGACCACGCGGTGCACCTCCTCGTCGCTGACGAAGGCGCCGTGCACGCGCTGCGGCACGCCGCCGCCCGGCGTCAGGTAGAGCATGTCGCCCTGGCCCAGCAGCGCCTCGGCGCCCATCTGGTCGAGGATGGTGCGGCTGTCGATCTTGCTGGAGACCTGGAACGAGAGACGCGTCGGGATGTTGGCCTTGATCAGGCCCGTGATGACGTCGACGCTCGGGCGCTGCGTGGCGAGCACGAGGTGGATGCCGGCCGCGCGCGCCTTCTGCGCGAGGCGGGCGATGAGCTCCTCGATCTTCTTGCCGACCACCATCATCAGGTCGGCGAGCTCGTCGATCACGACCACGATGAAGGGCAGGCGCTCGAGCGGTTCCGGCTCCTCCGGCGTGAGGCTGAACGGGTTGCCGATCTTCTCGCCGCGGTCGGCGGCCTCGTCGATCTTCTTGTTGTAGCCCGCGAGGTTGCGCACGCCCATCTTGCTCATGAGCTTGTAGCGCTTCTCCATCTCGCCCACGCACCAGTTGAGCGCGTTGCCGGCCTGCTTCATGTCGGTGACCACCGGGCACAGCAGGTGCGGGATGCCCTCGTAGACGCTCATCTCGAGCATCTTCGGATCGATCAGGATCAGGCGCACGTCGCGCGCCTCGGCCTTGTACAGCAGCGACAGGATCATCGCGTTGATGCCCACCGACTTGCCCGAGCCGGTCGTGCCGGCCACCAGGCAGTGCGGCATCTTCGCGAGGTCGGCGCAGACGGGGTTGCCGACGATGTCCTTGCCGAGGCCCATCGTCAGCAGCGAGCCGGCCTCGTTGTAGACGTTGGAGCCGAGGATCTCGGCCAGCTTGATCATCTGCCGGCGCGCGTTGGGCAGCTCGAGCGCCATGGTGGTCTTGCCGGGGATGGTCTCGACCACGCGGATGCTGACCAGGCTCAGCGAACGCGCCAGGTCCTTCGCGAGATTGACGATCTGCGAGCCCTTCACGCCGGTGGCGGGCTCGATCTCGTAGCGCGTGATGACCGGGCCGGGCGCGGCCGCCACGACGTGCACGACGACGCCGAAGTCGCCGAGCTTCTTCTCGATCATGCGGCTCGTCATCTCGAGCGACTCGGGCGTCACCGTCTCGACGCGCGCCGGCGGCGTGTCCAGCAGGTCGACCTGCGGCAACTTGGTGTCGCGCAGTTCGACGAACAGCGGCTTCTGGCGCTCGCGCTCGACGCGCTTGGACGGCGCGACCTGCACCACCTCGGGCTCGATCACGATGGGCGCGTGCAGCACCTCCTCGATGCGGATGTCGTCGGCCTGCTGTTCGCGCTCGCGCAGTGCGATCTCGCCGATGCGCTCGTCCTCCGCGCGCTCGCGCTCGACCGCGCGGCGCTCGCGCCGGCCGTCGATCCAGCCGCCGATGGCGTCGGCGAGCGCGACCCACGAGAAGCCGAGTGCGCCCGCCATGCCGAGCGTGAGCAGCGCGATCCAGAACACGCCGGAGCCGACGAAGCCGAGCGTCTGCATCGACAGTGGGCCGAGCTCGAAGCCCAGCACGCCGCCGGAATGGCCTCCGGGCAGCTGCGCCTCGTGCGTGTAGAGCCGCGTCCACTCGAGCGCCGTGCTCGCGCACATCAGCGCGACGAGGCCCGCCCAGAACCGCAGGCGCGGCCAGCGCCGGGGCGGCGGGTCGTCGGGCGCGGGCGGCGTCGAGCGCGGCATGCGCGCGAGGCTGCGCAGCGCCTGCAGCAGTCCGACGAGCGGCAGCCAGGCGACCGAGAGGCCGAAGGCCGCGAGCAGGACGTCGGAGAGCCAGGCGCCCGGGCGGCCGAGCAGGTTCAGCACGGGCCCGCCCGCGCCCGAGGTGGTGAAGCCGGGGTCGCCCGGGCGGTGGCTGGCGAGCGCCAGGCCGACCGCGGCCCACAGCGCGAGCGCGGCGAGCGCGACGAGGCGCTCCTTCCAGACGGCGCGCGGCGCCGCGGGCGCGGCCTCGAAGGCCGGGAATTTCGGGAGGGCCAGGGCCAAGGTGCTAGGGTTCTCCGGTCAGTACCGAGGGGACCGGCCTCTGGCCTGTCCCCGCATTCCTGCAGGGCGACCGCGATGAAGACGGGGACAGGCCGAAGGCCGGTCCCCTCGACCGCCATCGCTCGCGAAAACTCTCAACCCCTCATCCCTTCTTGCCGTTCTGGATGATGAGCGAGCCGTCTTCCTGCGTCTCGATGATGCCGCGTTCTTCCAGGTCCTTCATGACGCGGCTGACCATCTCGCGCGAGGCGCCGACGATCTTGGCCATGTCCTGGCGCGAGACCTTGGACTTGATGACCTTCTCGCCGTTGACCTCCTCGGCCATGTCCAGCAGCGTGCGGGCCACGCGGCCGTAGACGTCGAGCAGCGCGAGCGACTCGATCTGGCGGTCGGCGCTGCGCAGGCGCGTGACCAGGCCGCGCATGATGGCGTAGGAGAGGCTGGAGTTCTCCGGCAGGCAGCGCGCGAACTCGGCGCGGCCGAGGATCAGCACGTCGCACTGCACCTCGCAGCGCACGGTGGCGGAGTGGGGCTCGTTGTCGATCAGGCTCATCTCGCCGACGTAGTCGCCCGCCTGCAGCACGGCGAGGATCACCTCGCGGCCGCGCGAGTCGGACGTCGTGACGCGGGCACGGCCGCTGAGCAGGATGAACAGGGCGTTGCTTTTCTTGCCTTGCTCGACGACCAGTTCACCGCGCCTGAACCGGCGCTTGACGACGCCGTCCGCGACGACGCGCGCCTGGTCGGTCGTCAGCATCGAGAACAGCGGAACGCGCCGGATCAGATCGAGGTTCGAGAGCATCGACATTCACGGTTCCCTTCGCAAATCCCTGAGGACGGAGAGCTTGCACCGCCCCTGCCGGCGGGCGGCGGACGGCATCCCTACAATGGCGTGTGGCATGGTGCCGAGCGACATTGTGCCGTCCATTTCGACTTTTCCGAGCCGCAGCACGCAATGAGTATCACTTCCGCAACCCCGAACCATGCCCAGGTGCTGATCCTCGGATCCGGTCCGGCCGGCTATACGGCCGCCCTCTACGCCGCCCGCGCCAACCTGAAGCCGATGCTGATCACCGGCCTCGCGCAGGGCGGACAGCTCATGACGACCACCGAGGTCGACAACTGGCCGGCCGACGTCGCCGGTGTCCAGGGGCCCGACCTGATGGCGCGCTTCCTGGCCCACGCCGAGCGCTTCGACACGAAGATCGTCTTCGACCACATCAACAAGGTCGATTTCTCCAAGCGCCCGTTCACGCTGGTGGGAGACTCCGGCACCTACACCGGCGACACGGTCATCATCGCCACCGGCGCCTCGGCCAAGTACCTGGGCCTGGAGTCCGAGCAGGCCTTCATGGGCCGCGGCGTCAGCGGCTGCGCGACCTGCGACGGCTTCTTCTATCGCGGCGAGGAGGTCTGCGTGGTGGGCGGCGGCAACACCGCGGTCGAGGAAGCGCTGTACCTGTCCAACATCGCGGCCAAGGTGCACCTGATCCATCGGCGCGACAAGTTCCGCGCCGAGGCCATCCTGATCGACAAGCTGCATGCGCGCGTCGCCGAGGGCAAGATGCAGCTGCACCTCGACCAGACCCTGCACGAAGTGCTGGGCGATGCGACCGGCGTCACCGGCGTGCGAACGCGGTCGACCCGGGACGACGCGCTGCACGACCTCCAGGTCAAGGGCTGCTTCATCGCCATCGGCCACCATCCCAACACGACGATCTTCGAGGGCCACCTGACGATGAAGGACGGCTACATCGTCACCAAGACCGGCCTGGAAGGCTTCGCGACCATGACCAGCGTGCCCGGCGTCTTCGCCGCCGGCGACGTGCAGGACCATGTCTACCGCCAGGCCATCACCTCGGCCGGCACGGGCTGCATGGCCGCGCTGGACGCCCAGCGCTTCCTCGAGCAGCAGTCCTGACGGCCGGGCTGCAGGCCTGCCTGCGCTCCGGATTTGGAGCGCAGGCCATTCCTCGCCTATAATCGCCGATTCCCCTGGAGCCCGCGCCGCCCCACTGGCGCAAGTGCGCGGGCCTCCGCCCGGAGCGCATGGGGCGTTCCGCAATCCCCGAAGGAGAGCTTCATGGCTCGCGTGTGTCAAGTCACGGGCAAGCGCCCGATGGTCGGGAACAATGTTTCCCATGCCAACAACAAAACCAAGCGCCGCTTCCTCCCCAACCTGCAGTACCGCCGGTTCTGGGTCGAGAGCGAGAACCGCTGGGTGCGCCTGCGCATCTCCAACGCCGCGCTGCGTCTGATCGACAAGAACGGCATCGATTCCGTCCTGGCCGACCTGCGCGCCAAGGGCGATCTGTAATCCAATCGGAGCACCACCATGGCAGCCAAAGGCGGACGCGAAAAGATCAAGCTCGAATCCACGGCCGGAACCGGGCACTTCTACACCACCAACAAGAACAAGAAGACCACGCCCGAGAAGCTCGAATTCATGAAGTTCGACCCGAAGGCGCGCAAGCACGTCCTGTACAAGGAAATCAAGCTGCGCTAATCGGCGAGGGCCCGCGGGCCCTCCCTCGAACGACGAAAGCCGCCCTCGGGCGGCTTTCTGCATTTCCGGGGCGACTCCGCCGCCGGATCAGGCCGCCTGCGGCATCGGGGGCGCCAGCGCCGCCATCCGCGCCGCGATCGCGCCGACGCGACGCAGGGCGGCCCGCTGTTCGTCGTCCCAGCGACCGCCCACGCCCAGGCGGACGCAGTTGCGGTAGCGGTCGCTGGCGCTGAAGATGGCGCCCGGGGCGATGCAGATGCGCTCCGACAGGCAGGCCTCGAACAGGGCCAGCGAGTCGACCTCGGTCGGCAGCTCCAGCCACAGGATGTAGCCGCCCGCGGGGTCGGTGACGCGCGTGCCGCGCGGGAAGGACTGGGCGACGAGGCTGCGCGCCTCGTCGACCCGCGCCGCGATCGTGCGGCGCAGCTGGCGGTAGGCCGACTCGTTGCCGGTCTGCGTGAGCAGGTCGGCCATCGCGAGCTCCAGCGCCGTGGTCTGGCCGCCGCTGGTCGCGGCCTTCATGCGCTGCAGCGCGCCCGTCCAGCGCCCCGCCTCGACCCAACCCAGGCGCAGGCCGGGCGCGATGGTCTTCGAGAAGGAGCCGCAGATCATCACGCGGCCGTCCGCGTCGAAGGACTTCACCGCGCGCCGGCGGTCGTCCTGCTCCGCGAGGTCGTTGTAGAGCACGTCCTCGACCAACGCGACGTCGCGCGCCGCGAGCACCTGCACGAGGCGACGGCGGTCCGGCAGCGTCATGCAGGCGCCGAGCGGGTCGGACAGCGTGGGCACGAGCAGCAGCGCCTTGACCGGCTGGGTGTCGAGCGCGAATTCGAGCGCGTCGAGCGAGAGCCCGGTGCGCGGGTGGGTCGGGATCTCGAGCGCGCGCAGATGCAGGCTCTGCAGGATCTCGAGGAAGCCGAAGTAGGTCGGCGACTCGAGCGCGACGACGTCGCCCGGCTGCGTGACGGTGCGCAGGCACAGCGTGATCGCCTCGAGGCAGCTGTGGGTGACGGTGATGTCGTCGGGGCGCAGGTGGCAGCCCAGGCGCAGCGCGTGGCGCGCGATGGCGCGCCGCACCGACTCGTGGCCATGGCCCAGCGGGTATTGCACGAGCGTCGAGCGATGGCGCTGCACCGCGCGCGTGACGGCCCGGCGCACGCGCTCCTCCGAGAACAGCTCGTGGCCCGGGCAGGCGGCGCCGAAGGAGACGAAGCCGGGCTCGCTGGCGTAGCGCATGACCTGCTCGGCGACCGACTGCACGTCGACCGCGCGCGAGTCGGCCGGCGGCCGCGTGGTGTCGGGCTCGGGCGGCCGCGGCGGCCGCGTGGCGACGAAATAGCCCGAGCGGGGGCGCGCCTCGATCAGGCGCATGTCCTCCAGCGCGCGGTAGGCCTGGACGGCCGTGGACAACGACACCCCGTGCTGACGTGCGACGTCGCGCAGCGAGGGCAGGCGCTCGCCGCGCGCGAGCAGCCCTTCGCGGATGGACGCCGCGAGGGAGTCGGCGATCTGCTGGTAGAGGATGTCTTCCGGGGCCATGCCCGATTCTGTCGCCGGCGCTCGCCGGGCGGCCAGTACAGATGCGCGCGGCCTCGACCGGAACAGGGGCGTGGCCGGCGGCTCTGTACTGGCCCACATCGTCCGGACGTGTGGCTGTCGGCGGCCGGCGCGGATTCCTAGAGTGCAGGCATGGACCTCGACCTGCCCTTCCTGCCCTTCCTGCCGCGCCGCCGACCGGCGGCCGCGGATCCCACCCTGCCCCTCGCGCGCAACGCGACGCTGGCGCTGCGGCTCCCGCGCGGCGCGCGCATCGCCGTCGGCGCCGGCCGCGTCTGGCTCACCGAGCGCGGCGACCTCGACGACCACTTCATCGACGCCGGCGGCCAGCACGTGGTGCAGCGCGCCGGGCCGGTGGTGCTGCAGGGCGAGTCCGCCCTGCCGGCGCGGATCAGGGTGACACGCGCCGAACCGGGCCCCCGTCACGACGCTGTCGCTCACTCGCCAGCCCCGAAGTTCAAGAAAAGGGAGGGATCCGGCTCGGCCGGGCCCGAACCGAACACCCCCTCGGGGGAGCGGAGGCGGTAAAGGACTCGCGCAGCGAGGCCCCGCCGGAGCGGCATCCGGCATGCAGGCCGGATGCTTCCGGCGCGCTAGCGCCCGTGGGGGCTCACTTCAAGGCCTTGAAGCGGACGCGCTTCGGGCGCGCGCCTTCCTCGCCCAGTCGGCGCTTCTTGTCGGCCTCATACTCCTGGTAGTTGCCGTCGAAGAAGACCCACTGCGAATCGCCTTCGCAGGCCAGGATGTGGGTGGCGATGCGGTCGAGGAACCAGCGGTCGTGGCTGATGACCATGACCGAGCCGGCGAACTCGAGCAGCGCGTCTTCCAGCGCGCGCAGGGTTTCGACATCGAGGTCGTTCGACGGCTCGTCGAGCATGAGCACGTTGCCGCCCTGGATCAGCGTCTTGGCCAGGTGCAGGCGGCCGCGCTCGCCGCCGGACAGGTTGCCGACCAGCTTCTGCTGGTCGTTGCCCTTGAAGTTGAAGCGACCGATGTAGGCGCGGCTGGGCATCACGAACTTGCCGACCGTGAGGTTGTCGAGGCCGCCGGAGACGTCCTCCCAGACCGTCTTCTGGTCCTGCAGGTCGTCGCGCGTCTGGTCGACGAAGGCCATCTTCACGGTGCTGCCGACCTTGACGGTGCCCGAATCGGGCTGTTCCTTGCCGGCGATCATGCGGAACAGCGTCGACTTGCCGGCGCCGTTCGGGCCGATGATGCCGACGATGGCGCCCGCCGGCACCTTGAAGCTCAGGTTCTCGATCAGCTCGCGGTCACCGAAGCCCTTGCTGACGTTCGTGAACTCGATGACCTCGTTGCCCAGGCGCTCGGCGACCGGGATGAAGATCTCGTTCGTCTCGTTGCGCTTCTGGTAGTCGAAATCGGACAGTTCCTCGAAGCGGGCCAGGCGCGCCTTGCTCTTGGCCTGGCGGCCCTTGGGGTTCTGACGCACCCACTCGAGCTCCTTCTTCATCGCCTTCATGCGGGCGTCTTCCGACTTCTGCTCCTGCTCCAGGCGCTCTTCCTTCTGCAGCAGCCAGGTGGAGTAGTTGCCCTTGTAGGGGATGCCCTGGCCGCGGTCGAGTTCGAGGATCCACTCGGCGGCGTTGTCGAGGAAGTAGCGATCGTGGGTGATCGCCACGACGGTGCCGGTGAAGCGCGACAGGAACTGCTCGAGCCAGTCGACCGATTCGGCGTCCAGGTGGTTGGTCGGTTCGTCGAGCAGCAGCATGTCGGGCTTGGACAGCAGCAGGCGGCACAGCGCGACGCGACGCTTCTCGCCGCCGGACAGGTTGCCGATGGTGGCCTCCCACGGCGGCAGGCGCAGCGCGTCGGCAGCGATCTCGAGCTGGTGCTCCGTGTTCTCGGAGCCCGCGGCCGCGATGATGGCCTCGAGCTCGCCTTGCTCCTTCGCGAGGGCGTCGAAGTCGGCGTTCTCCTCGGCATAGGCCGCGTACACCTCGTCGAGGCGCTTCTTGGCCTTGAGCACGCCGCCGATGCCCTCCTCGACCGACTGGCGCACCGTCTGCTCGGGGTTGAGCTGCGGCTCCTGCGGGAGGTAGCCGATGTTCAGGCCCGGCATCGGCTGCGCCTCGCCCTCGAAGTCCTTGTCGACGCCGGCCATGATCTTCAGCAGCGTGGACTTGCCCGAGCCGTTCAGGCCCAGCACGCCGATCTTGGCGCCCGGGAAGAAGCTGAGGGAGATGCCCTTGAGGATCTGACGCTTCGGCGGAACGATCTTGCCGAGGCGGTTCATCGTGAAAACGTATTGCGCCATCTTGATTTGACCTGCTTGAGGGGGTGTGCGGGAGGCCCCGGAAAAAACGCCGCGGCCCGGATCCCTGGCGGGAGGCCGGGCCGGGCCGTGTGCTGTCGGGGAACCGCCCCGCCTGGCGGGGCTTCGTCGCCGATTTTACTTGGTGGTGGGCGGCTTGATCAGGAGGTAGCGCGCGACGTCGCCGCGACGGACGAGCATGTTGACCTGCTTGCCCTTCTCGAGCTTCGCGACCGTGGCCGCGAACTGCTTGGCCGACGTGATCTCGGTGCCGGCCACGCTGAGGATGACGTCGTCCTCGCGCACCCCGGCGCGCGCCGCGGCACCCTCGGCCGAGACGACCTTGACGCCGCCCTTGATGCGCATCTCGGCCTTCTGGGCGTCGGTCAGGTCGACCACCTTCAGGCCGAGGCTGGTCTTGGCCGCGGCGGCCGAGTCGTCCTCTTCCTTGGTCGTGGCGGGCTTGTCGGACTCGAACTCGATGACCTTGACGGAGACCTCGCGCGTGGCCTTGTTGCGGAAGACCTCGAGCTTGGCCTCGGCCCCCGGCTTGATGATGCCGACCAGGCGCGGCAGGTCGGTCGACTGGTCGACCACGGTGCCGTTGACCTTGGTGATGATGTCGCCGGCCTGGATGCCGGCCTTGTCCGCGGGCAGGCCCGGCTGGACGCTCTCGACCAGCGCGCCCGTCGCCTTGCCGAGACCCAGCGACTCGGCGACCTCCTTCGAGACCTGGCCGATCTGCACGCCGATGCGCCCGCGCACGACCTTGCCGGTGGCGCGCAGCTGGTCGGAGATGCGGATCGCCTCGTCGATGGGGATCGCGAGCGAGATGCCGGCGTAGCCGCCCGAGATGCTGAGGATCTGCGAGTTGATGCCGATCACCTCGCCGCGCATGTTGATCAGCGGGCCGCCGGAGTTGCCGGGGTTGATCGCGACGTCGGTCTGGATGAGCTTGAGGTAGTCGCCGGTGTCGCGCGACTTGGCGCTGATGATGCCGGCGGTGACGGTGCTCTCGAGGCCGAACGGCGAGCCGATGGCGATGACCCATTCGCCGACCTTGGCCTTGGCGACGTCGCCCACCTTGACGAAGGGGAGGCCCGCCGCATCGATCTTGACGACGGCGACGTCGGTGTTCTTGTCGGCGCCGATGATCTTCGCCTTGAACTCGCGCTTGTCGGCGAGCGTGACGAGCACTTCGTCCGCGCCGTCGACCACGTGCGCGTTGGTCAGCACGAAGCCGTCGGCCGTGAGGATGAAGCCGGAGCCGATGCCGCGGCGCTCGGGCGTGTCGTCGTCGTCGCCGCCGCCGCCGCCGGGGTTGCCGCCGCGCGGGACAGGGATGCCGAAGCGGCGGAAGAACTCCTCGATGTTCGGATCGAGCTTCTGGCCGCCGGCGGGGGTCTTGACCTTCTCGGAGACGCGGATGTTGACGACGGCGGGGCCCACCGTCTCGACCAGCGACGTGAAGTCGGGCAACGCGCGCATCGCGGGCGCCGGGGTCTGCACGGGCACCGGCTGGGCGGGCGCGGCCTGCTGCGCCTGGGCGTCGAGCGCCGGCGCCAGCGAGGCGACCAGCACCGAGGCCAGCGCGAGCGAACGCGCGAGGCGCGGCAGGACGATCGTCGGGAAGTCGGCTTGGCGAGACATGGACGTGGAACTCCGTGTGGCGTTATCGGGCTTGTTGTGGGGGATCGGGCTTGCGCTCGAGCGCGCGCACGAACTGGTCGAGCGTGGCGGGCGGCACGTCGCCGACCGCGGTCATCCACCAGTCGTTCACGCGCCGCGTGAGGGTGTGCGTCGCGCCCATCACCGTCAGCCCGCCGCCCTTGTGGCGCTGCGGCTGGTACGGCTCGATGAACAGGGACACGTGCGTCAGGCCGTCGCTGAAGATGGCCTGCAGCACCGACGCCTCGCCGGCGTCGGGGCCCGGCATCGGGAGTGCCCGCCGCACGCAGCCCAGGGTCTGGAAGCCGGCCGGCACCAGCTTGGGGCTGAGCTGCCAGCCTTCGGACTCGAGCCGCGTCGAGCGAACCTGCGGCTTGAGCACATGATAGCCGTCGGCCCGGTGCAGTTCGGCGTAGATGGCGTTCGGGTCGGGGCGCACGCCGATCTTGACCTCGGAGAAGGCCGAGGACTCGAGCGTGCGGCCGTCGACCTGGGTGTCGACGCGCAGCAGCAGGCCGGTCGCGCGATCCGTCCACACCAGGTGGTCGAAGCGCGCCGCGTCGCGCGCCTTCAGCAGCAGGCGGTCGGCGTCGTGGCCGGCCACGCGCTCGGCGGGCTGGACCTGGAGCTCGTAGAAGTCGGGAATGCGCTGCTCGCTGCCGGTCACGAGCGAGGGAAAGGAGGCGCGCGGGTCGATCGGCTCGACGACGGCGATGCGCAGGCGCGGCCACAGCGTGCGCACCTCGTCGTTGACGCGCAGCATGCCGCGCGCCTCGCCGTCGAGGGCGTCGACGCGCTCGAGCTCGTTGCGGCCCTCGCAGTAGTGCGCGACGCGCGAGCTCACGACGCTCCCGCCGGCGCTGTTGACCAGCGTTCCGACGTAGTTGCTGCGCGTCGCCGCCTCGTGGATGCGGTGGAGCCAGTTGCGCAGCTCGACCGCGTTCTCGGCCGGCGCCGACGCGCCCTGCGCCTGCACGGCGCCCGTCGCCGCCACGGCCATGGCCACCGCCACGGCGCGCGCGGAGCGCAGCACGGCGCGTCGACCGCGCCGGTCGGGGGCGCGGGCGGGGCGGCGGGGGGCGAGGGACGGTTGCCCGATCACGGCGCGGGCTGCACCAGCGAGGCGTTGCGGATGTCCCCGCCCGGCATCTGGAAGGTGGCGTTCATGGTCGACTGGCGGTGCGCCGCGAGGTACGGCGCGAGCTGTGCCGCCGTCGCCTGGGTCTGCGGCACCGGCGCGAGCGCGGCCGCCGGGGCCACGGCCGCCACCACCGCCGAGCCGCTGGCCGCGGGCGCGCCCGCGAGCGCGACCGGACCGGCCGTCGTCCCACCCGAGGGCGATCGCATCACCTGCAGCCCGCCGATGACGGCCAGGAAGCCGGCCGCCATGGCGATCGGCCCCTGCCAACGCCCTCCCAGCCAGCCGCCGGCGCGGGCATTCGCGACCGCAGGCTGCTCGACCACGGCCACCGGCGCGGGTTCGGCCGTGTCGACCGGCGCCAGCACGACCGGCTCGTCGGCCAGGCGCTCGCGCAGCGCCTGCAGGAAGGATTCGTCGCGCGCGGGCGGCTTGGCCAGGTCGTCGCTGCGCATCACGTCGCCGATGAGCTGGTAGCAGTGCCAGCTCGCACGCGTGTCCTCGTCCTCGCGCCAGGCGTCGAAGGCACGCGCGGCCTCGCCCTGCGTGGCATCGCCGTCGGCGAGTGCCGACAGCAGCCGGCGGTACTGGGAACGGTCGGAGTCAGGCAGGGACATCGAAACCTCGCGTCGAAACGCCGGCCGGCCGGGTCGCGGCGGCGGCAGGGGTCATTCTCGGAGTCGGGGCGTGCGGCGTCACCAGCGGTTGCCCTCGCGCGTGTCGAGCAGCGGGCGCAGCCGCTCGGCAATGGCTTCGCGCGCGCGGAAGATCCGCGAGCGCACGGTGCCGATGGGACAGTTCATCACTTCGGAAATTTCCTCATAGCTGAGACCTTCGATCTCCCGCAGCGTGATCGCCTGCCTCAGATCTTCCGACAGCGCCGCGATGGCCGCGTTGACGGTGGCCGCGATCTCCTTGCTGGCGAGCAGGGCCTCGGGCGTCTCGCCATCGGTTGGTTCCATTCCGGGCCGGTAAGTTTCGTCCTCGTCTTCCGAGCCCTGCAGGGATGTCTGGGTGACGATCGGGTCGCGCTTCATGTCGACCAGCGCCTTCTTGGCGGTGTTGACGGCGATCCGGTAGAGCCAGGTGTAGAACGCGCTCTCGGCGCGGAACTGCGGCAGCGCGCGATAGGCGCGGATGAAGGTCTCCTGCGCGATGTCGGCCACGAGGTCGACGTCGCGCACCATGCGGGCGATCAGGCGTTCGATCCGGCGCTGGTACTTGACGACCAGCATCTCGAACGCGCGCACGTCGCCGCGCTTGACGCGCTCGACGAGGGCGGCGTCCGGATCGGGATTGAGCGCCGTCATGGGCGACGCGGCGCGGCGTCGCGCCACGTCCAGAGCGCGCCGCGCAACGCGGCCCAGCGCGCGAGGTCGCCGGCGAGGTAGAAGGGAAGCCAGCTCGACCCGCCGGCGTACGGCAGGAAGCGCACGAGCATCCAGGGGCCGAGGTCGAGCATGAGCGAGGCGGCGCCGGGCTCGTCGCCGAGGCGCCAGTCCTGGCCGTCCCAGCGCAGCGTGCGCTCACCTGCACGCATCAACTGGCGCGACAGCCAGAAGGCGGCCGCGACCATCAGGCCGACCCACCCGGCCAGCCCCGCCTGCACGGCCGGGTCGTCGAGCAGCGCGAGCCAGGGATCGGGGCGTGGGGTATCCCAGTGGGCGGCGAAGTACGGCAACCCCCAGGCGAGGGGCACCGCGACGGTCGCGCCGACGAGCACGGACAGCACGCCGCGGAGGAAGCGTCCGGGCGTGCTGGCGTACTCGACGGGCAGGGCAGCGCTCAAGAGACTCTCTCCGCGCCGCGTGCGGGAGCGGCGGTCAGACCTTGCGGAACACCAGCGTTCCGTTGGTGCCGCCGAAGCCGAAGTTGTTCTTGACCGCGTACTCGATCTTCATGGGCCGCGCGGCGTTGGCGCAGTAGTCGAGGTCGCACTCCGGATCCTGGTTCTGCAGGTTGATCGTCGGCGGCGCGACCTGCTGTTGCACCGCGAGGACGGTGAACACCGACTCGATGCCGCCGGCGCCGCCCAGCAGGTGGCCGGTGGCCCCCTTGGTCGAGCTGACGACGAGATCCTTCGCGTGCGCGCCGAAGGCGAGCTTGATCGCGTTGGTCTCGTTCAGGTCACCGAGCTGCGTCGAGGTGCCGTGCGCGTTGAGGTACTGCACCTGGTCGGCGCCGATGCCGGCGTTGTTGAGCGCGGCCAGCATCGACCGCTTGGGGCCGTCGACGTTGGGCGCGGTCATGTGGTAGGCGTCGCCGCTCATGCCGAAGCCGGAGAGCTCGGCGTAGATCCGGGCGCCGCGGCGCCTCGCGTGCTCGTACTCCTCGAGCACCAGCACGCCGGCGCCCTCGCCCAGCACGAAGCCGTCGCGATCCTTGTCCCACGGCCGGGAGGCCGTGGCGGGATCGTCGTTGCGCGTGGACAGCGCCTTCGCGGAAGCGAAGCCGCCGACCGCCAGCGGCGAGATGGTGGCCTCGCAGCCGCCCGCGACCATCACGTCGGCGTCGCCGTACTCGATGATGCGCGCCGCCTGTCCGATCGCGTGCAGGCCCGTGGTGCACGCCGTCACGATGCCGAGGTTGGGGCCCCGGAAGCCGCAATAGATCGACACGTGACCCGACACCATGTTGATGATGGACGCCGGGACGAAGAACGGCGAGATGCGCCGCGGACCGCGCGAAAGGTAGTCGGTCTGCGTGTTCTCGATCTCCGGCAGGCCGCCGATGCCGGCGCCGACCAGCACGCCGATGCGGTCCGCCAGTTCATCGGGCAACTGGTCGCCGGTGGGCAGTCCCGCGTCCTTCACCGCCTGCATCGACGCCGCGATGCCGTAGTGCATGAAGGTGTCCATGTGGCGGGCATCCTTCGGCGGAAGGTAGTCCTCGACCTTGAAGTCCTTGACCTCGCCCGCGATGCGGCAGGCGAAGTTGGTGGCATCGAACTTCGTGATCGTGGTGATGCCCGACTTGCCGGCCAGGATGTTCGCCCAGCCCTCCTCCACCGTGTTGCCCACGGGGGAGATCAGACCGAGGCCGGTGACGACGACGCGACGGCGACTCATTGCTTGTTTTCTCTCACTTGCAGGAACCCTGCTCCTGTGTTCCGGTTGATCGAAGCGACTCTCGGGAAGCGAGGGTCACCACCCGAGCTCCCCGGCGGAACGGTCGATCGAAGCGACTCTCGGGGAAGCGAGGGTCACCCCCCGAGCCGACCCGAGCTCCCCGGCGGAACGGTCGATCGAAGCGACTCTCGGGGAAGCGAGGGTCACCCCCCGAGCCGACCCGAGCTCCCCGGCGAAACGGTCGATCGAAGCGACTCTCGGGGAAGCGAGGGTCACCACCCGAGCCGACCCGAGCTCCCCGGCGGAACGGTCGATCGAAGCGACTCTCGGGGAAGCGAGGGTCACCACCCGAGCCGACCCGAGCTCCCCCTCGGGGGGCAGCGACGGGAGGAGCGAGGGGGTCCACATTCAGGCCTTGGCGTGAGCCTTGGCGTAGTCGATGGCGAGTTGCACCGTGGTGATCTTCTCGGCTTCTTCGTCGGGAATCTCGATGCTGAACTCGTCCTCGAGGGCCATCACGAGTTCGACCGTGTCGAGCGAGTCGGCGCCCAGGTCGGCGACGAAGGCCTTCTCGTTGGCCACGTCGGCTTCGGGGACGCCGAGTTGCTCGGCAATGATCTTCTTCACTCGTGCTTCGATATCGCTCATGACACTCCTCCGGGAGGTTTGCGTAAAAACGGGCGGATTCTACTTGCCCGGAAAACCAGTCCGCCGCGCCGGCCTTCGCCGCCGCGGCCGACCACTAACTCATGTACATGCCGCCGTTGACGTGCAGCTCGGTACCGGTGATGTAGGCCGCGTCGGGCGACGCCAGGAAAGCGACCGCCTTGGCGATCTCCTCGGGGCGGCCCAGGCGCTTCAGCGGGATCTTGTCGAGCAGCGCCGTCTTCTGCGCCTCGGGCAGCGCGTCGGTCATGTCGGTGTCGATGAAGCCCGGCGCGACGCAGTTGACGGTGATGCCGCGGCTGCCGAGCTCGTCGGCGAGCGAGCGCGTCATGCCTGCGACGCCGGCCTTGGCGGCGGCGTAGTTCGACTGTCCGCCGTTGCCCAGCGAGCCCACGACGGACGTGATGTTGATGATGCGGCCCTGGCGCTGCTTCATCATCGGCTTCATGACCTCGCGCGCCATGCGGAAGACGGCGCGCAGGTTGGTGTCGATGACGGCGTCCCAGTCGGCGTCCTTCAGGCGGACGGCGATGTTGTCGCGCGTGATGCCGGCGTTGTTCACCAGCACGTGCAGGCCGCCGTGCTCCTTGACGATGCCGTCGACGACGGCGGTGACGCCGGCCGGGTCGGTGACGTTCAGCACCACGCCCTTGCTGCCGGGGAAGGCCGCGAGCGCGTCGCTGATGGCGTGGGCGCCGGACTCGGTGGTCGCGGTGCCGATGACCCGGAACCCGCGCGCGGCGAGTTCGAGGGCGATGGCGCGGCCGATGCCGCGCGAGGCGCCGGTCACCAGCGCGGTCTGGGGAGTCGAGTCGACGCTCATCCGAGCAGTCCCTTCACGTCGGCGAGCGTCGCCGGATCGAACAGGCTGGCCGAGGCCAGGTTGGCGTCGATGCGCTTGACGGTGCCCGCCAGCACGCGGCCCGGGCCGCATTCGACGATGTGCGTCACGCCGCGGCCGCGCAGCGCCTCGACGACCTCGACCCAGCGCACCGGGCCGGCGGCCTGGCGCACGAGGGCGTCGCGGATCGCGGCAGGGTCGGCGGGCGTGGCGACGTCGACGTTGTTGACCAGCGGAATGGCCGGCGCGTTCAGCGTGACGCCGGCCAGCGCCTCCTGCAGCCGCAGCGCGGCCGGCTTCATGAGGCTGGAGTGGAACGGCGCCGACACGGGCAGCGGCAGCGCGCGCTTGGCGCCGGCGGCCTTCAGGACCTCGCAGCCCTTCTCGACGCCCGCCTTGGTGCCGGCGATCACGACCTGCTTGGGATCGTTGAAGTTCACCGCCTCGACCACCTCGCCGCTCTCGGCGGCGGCCTGCGCGCAGCCGGCGCGCACGGCCTCGGCGTCGAGGCCCAGGATGGCGGCCATGGCGCCGGTGCCCACCGGCACGGCTTCCTGCATGGCGCGGGCGCGCAGGCGCACCAGCGGCAGGGCATCGGCCAGGGTGAGGACGCCCGCGGCGACGAGCGCCGTGTACTCGCCCAGCGAGTGGCCGGCGACCGCCGCCGGTGCCGCGCCCCCCTCGGCGCGCCAGGCGCGGTAGGCGGCGATGCCCGCGGTCAGCATGACCGGCTGGGTGTTGGTGGTGAGGTCGAGCTGCTCCTTGGGACCGTCGTGGATCAGGCGGCCGATGTCCTCGCCCAGCGCGGCCGAGGCCTCGGCGAGCGTCGCGGCGACGGCCGGATGGTCGCCCCAGGCGTCGAGCATCCCGACGCTCTGCGAGCCTTGCCCTGGAAATACGAAAGCGAATGCGGTCATGGTCTCGGTGTTGTTGTGATGTGCGGCCGGCTGCGCCGCCGGCAAGGCCGTCCGCGGGGCGCGCTCAGTAGTCGACGAGCGCGGCGCCCCAGGTGAAGCCGCCGCCGACGCCTTCCAGCAGCAGCCGCTGGCCGCGCCGGATCTGGCCCGAACGGACGGCGACGTCGATCGCCAGCGGGATGGAGGCCGCGGAGGTGTTGCCGTGCTCGTGCACCGTCACCACGGTGCGCTCGGGCGGCAGCTTCAGTTTCTTCGCCGTGCCCAGCATGATACGGATGTTCGCCTGGTGGGGCACGAGCCAGTCGATGTCCGCCGTGGTGCGACCGGCCAGTTCGAGCACTTCGTGGGCCACGTCGCCCAGCACGCCCACCGCCAGCTTGAACACGGCCGGGCCGTCCATCTTGAGCAGCGGATCGCCGAAGACCTTGCCCCCGTTGACGGTGCCCGGCGTGCAGAGGATCTCGAGGTGGCGGCCGTCGGCGTGCAGCTTGGTGGCCACGACCCCGGGCTGGTCGCTGGCCTCGAGCAGCACGGCGCCCGCGCCGTCGCCGAACAGCACGCAGGTGGTGCGGTCGTCGAAGTCGAGCAGGCGCGAGAACACCTCGGCGCCGATGACCAGCGCAAGCTTGGCCGTGCCCGTCTTGATCATCGAGTCGGCGACCGCCAGCGCGTAGATGAAGCCCGAGCAGACCGCCTGCACGTCGAAGGCCGGGCAGCCGTGGATGCCCAGCTTGCGCTGGACGATGCTGGCGGTCGAGGGGAAGACCATGTCCGGCGTGGACGTGGCGACGATGATGAGGTCGACGTCTTCGGCCGGGCGCCCGGCCGCCTCGAGTGCGCGCAGTGCGGCGGCGGTGGCCAGGTCGCTGGCATGCACGTCGTCCGAGACGAAGTGGCGCGCCTGGATGCCGGTGCGCTCGACGATCCAGGCGTCGGAGGTCTCGATGCCGCGCTCGGCGAGCATGCGCACCAGATCGTCGTTCGTCAGGCGGCGCGGCGGCAGGTCGCTGCCGGTGCCGGCGATACGGGAGAAACGAGTCATTGAAACCCTTCGTCAGGCCACGGGCGCGCGCCGCGCCTCGTGCGAGCGGATGGGAGCGTGGCGGCGCGCGACCGACGGGCCGCTCACCGGGAAATCCTTCGCGCAAAGCGCTCCGGAAGGAGCGCTTGCGAACGGCCGTGCGCGCTCATGCCGCCTGGGGAATCGCCTCGCCGCCCGTGGGCGGGAGCGCCTGCATGGTCTCGACGATGCGGTCGTGCACGCCGTCCAGGAGTCGGTTGCGCGCGGCGTCGTGGGCGCGGTTGAGCGCCTGCCCGAACGAGAACACGTCGGCGCCGCCGTGGCTCTTGAACACGAGACCCTTGAGCCCCAGCAGCGCGGCGCCGTTGTAGCGGCGCGGATCGACGCGCGCCTGGAAGCGGCGCAGCACCGGCAGCGCGGCCAGGCCCAGCAGGCGCGTCAGCCAGGAGCGCTCGAACTCCTCGCGGATCATGGACTTGATCATCTTGGCGGCGCCCTCGTTGCTCTTGAGCGCCACGTTGCCGACGAAGCCGTCGCACACGACGATGTCGGTCGTGCCCTTGTAGATGTCGTCGCCCTCCACGTTGCCGTGGTAGTTGATGTGGCCGCCCGCGGCCACCGAGCGCAGCATCTCGCCGGCGCGCTTGATGACGTCGCTGCCCTTGATGACTTCCTCGCCGATGTTCAGCAGGCCGACGGACGGCTCGGGCTTGCCCTCGATGGCGGTGACGAGCGCGCTGCCCATCACGGCGAACTGCAGCAGGTGGTCGCCCGTGCAGTCGACGTTGGCGCCGAGGTCGAGCACGCAGGTGTAGCCGTCGGCGATGTGGGGCAGGAAGGCGGCGATGGCCGGGCGGTCGATGCCTTCCATCGTCTTGAGGAGGTAGCGCGAGACGGCCATCAGCGCGCCGGTGTTGCCCGCGGAGACGCAGGCGTCGGCGGCGATGACGCCGGCGTCGTTGGCCTTGAGCTGCTCGATGGCCACGCGCATCGACGAGTCGCGCTTGCGGCGCAGCGCGACCTCGACGGTGTCGTCCATGGTGACGACCTGGCTCGCCGTGATCAGCGTGCAGCGCGGCCAGTCGGTGGCCGGCGCGAGCGCGCCCGGGCTGCCGACGAGCAACAGCTCGGCGTCGGGATGGCGCTCGAGGAAGGCCTTGCACGCCGGCAGCGTCACGGAGGGTCCGAAATCGCCGCCCATGCAGTCCACCGAGAGGCGGACGCGCGAACGAGGAGTCAGGGGCACTTGGTGGATCACGGTCGGGATCGGGCGCACCGATCTGATTTCAGCAGCCCGTCACCATAGCAGACGTGCCTGAAGGCAGTCCGCATGACAACCCGGATGACCTTGCCGCGCGACGGGAACGCGCGCGCGGCCGAGCCGGACCGAGAGCCCGGGGCGGCCACGGAATCGCCGGACGCCGCGAGGCGGCGCGCGAGCCGGGAGGAGGGGTCGTCACGGAAGGTGACGCGGGCTCCGGCGAGGTCGCCGGAAGGCGCCGGAATCAGGCGTCGGCCTTGGTCTTCAGGACCTTGCGGCCACGGTAGAAGCCGGTCGGGCTGATGTGGTGGCGCAGGTGCACTTCGCCGGTGGTCGGCTCGATCGCGGTGCCCGGCGTGACGAGGGCGTTGTGCGAACGGTGCATGCCGCGCTTCGACGGCGACTTCTTGTTTTGCTGGACAGCCATGTAGAACTCCTGGGGACGTCGACGTCGACAACGGCCATGATGCGATGGCGCGCGGCTCGGATGTCGTTTCCGGTTTGCTGCTCGGCGCCAGGCCCTGAAAAAGGCCCAGGCAAGGCAGCAAGCGTTTGGAAAAAGGAAGAAAAGCCCGCGAGTATAGCATCGGGCAAAGACGAAATGCCAGCGGCGGCGGGCTCAGGTGTTCCCGGCGCCCTCGCCGCCGCCCTTGCGCAGGGCCGCCAGCCCGGCGAAGGGATGCGCCGCGGCCTCGGCCGCCTCGACCTCGCCCACGTCGCCGAACTCGCGGGGCAGCGATTCGGGACAGGTCTCGTGGCGCGGCACCAGCGGCAGCGCGAGCAGCATCTCGTCCTCGAGCAGCTCGCGCAGGTCGAGCGTGCGCGTGAGCACCAGCACCTCGTCCTCGATCTCGTCGTCGATGCGCGCCGCCGTGGCCTCGTCCTCGACGAAGCGGAAACGCCGGTCGACCTCGACGTGGACGTCCACCGGCAGTAGGCAGCGCTGGCATTGCAGGACCACGTCGGCGGCCCCCTTCAGCGCGAGCCAGATCTCGTGCTGGCCGCCGACCGGCTTCAGCGTGCCGGCGGCGTGCCAGCGCACGCGGCGCGAGCGGTCGGCGTTGGCGCGCGCCGCCGAGGGCGCGGCGCCGCGCTCCGCGCCGTCGGGCGGGCACTCGCTCTCGGCCAGCCGCGGCAGGTCGGCGATCGCCCAGTCGCCGTCGAGCTCGGCGCCGTCGGCGGCGAAGGAGGCGACGGGCAGTCGCAGCGGATCCACGGAGCGGGCGGTCATGGCGAGATTCTAAGTGGCGGGCGCCGCGCCGTCGGCCGCGCCACAATCGCCGCATGGCCCCGACGACGCACGACCCCGCCCCGCCCCGCCTCATCCTCGCCTCGACCTCGCGCTACCGGCGCGAGTTGCTGGAGCGCCTGCGCCTGCCCTTCGAG
>Ga0209051_1001251_pt1 | contig 22720 bp, 18 predicted proteins | sample AraplaCvi_mMS_r2_2_FD_184286 | JGI IMG/M metagenome (GOLD analysis project Ga0209051, IMG submission 184286) | Arabidopsis root microbial communities from North Carolina, USA - plate scrape MF_Cvi_mMS_r2 (SPAdes) (version 2) | ecosystem: Host-associated > Plants > Roots > Endosphere | place...
GCGACAGCTTCGAGCGCGACTACGAGCGCATGCCCTCGGCGCCGCTCACGCAGGACGTGCTGGGCATCCCGGTGCGCAAGGTCATCATCCAGGTGGTGGCCGGGCGCAACATCGCCGTGCTGGTGGAAGCCGCCGTGCGCAACTCGATCCTGCAGCTGCGCGGCATCGACACCTATGCCGATTTCGTGGCGCGCCACCACAAGGCGATGGAAAGCGGGCGCGACGGCGACTGAACGGGCGCGCGGCGCTGCGGGACCGTGCGGCCGCCGCCGGGCCGCCCCAAGGCGGGCCGCGCCTCCCCTCGGGGGGTGGAGTTACACGCAGCGAAGCGAAGTGAAAAGCCGGGGGGCCTTACCTCTTGCTGGCGCAGTCGCCGCACAGGCCGTAGAGCGACATCGCGTGGTCCTGCAGGATCCAGCCCTTGTCCTTCGAAATCATCTGCTGGCGGCGCTCGATCTCGGCGTCGTAGAACTCCTCGACCTTGCCGCACGAGGTGCAGATCAGGTGGTCGTGGTGGGTGCCTTCGTTCAGCTCGTAGACCGCCTTGCCGCTTTCGAAATGGCTGCGCTCGAGGATGCCGGCCTGCTCGAACTGCGTCAGCACGCGGTAGACGGTGGCCAGGCCGATGTCGGAGTGCTCGTTCAGCAGCACGCGGAAAACGTCTTCGGCCGTCATGTGGCGCTGGCTGCCGGTCTGGAAGATCTCGAGGATCTTCAGGCGTGGCAGAGTGGCCTTGAGGCCGGTGTTCTTGAGTTCGTCGATGTTGGCCATGATGGTTCCTGCGCCCTGGGCTGCGGACGGGCCCCAAAAAGGGCCAGCCGCTACAATGGCCGATCATATCGCTACCCCCTTTTTTTCCTCCCATGCCTGCCATTCTCCAACGCCGTCCCTGGCTGCTGGCCGCGGCCATCGCCGCGACGTTCAGCCTCGGTGCCTGCAGCGGCTTCAGCGATCGCACGCGTGGTGCGCTGACGGCCATCACGCCCTACAAGGTCGAAGTGGTCCAGGGCAATTTCGTGTCGAAGGAACAGGTCGAGGCGCTCAAGCCCGGCATGTCGCGCCAGCAGGTGCGTGAAATCCTCGGCACCTCGCTTTTGACCGACGTCTTCCACAAGGATCGCTGGGACTACGTCTTCACGATCAGGCGCCAGGGCGTCGATCCCCAGGAACGCCGACTGACGGTCTTCTTCAACGGCGAACTGCTCGAGCGCTTCGAGGGCGACCCGATGCCGAGCGAGGAAGAATTCGTCGCCGCGCTCGACACCCGCAAGAAGAGCGGCAAGGTGCCGCCGCTCGAGGCTTCGGAAGAAGAGCTCAAGAAATTCGCCCCGAAGGACGACGGCAAGAAGGCCGATGCCACCGCCACGGCAACCAGCCTGCCGCCGCTTCCCGCCGCATATCCCCCGCTCGAAGCCGCGCGCTGAGCACGCGCCAAACACAGGGCGAGGGCGGGCGCACCCGCCGGGTCAGGCGGGGCGTGCCGGTTTCCATGCCAATTTCGAAGGCTGAATCCGCGTGACTGAATCCATTTCCACTTCTTCGCACCTTTCCGAGTCTTCCACGCCCCCGCTGCGGCGCATCGCGATCGCGGGCGCCTCGGGCCGCATGGGCCGCATGCTGGTCGAGGCGGTGCGCGAGGCGCCCGATTGCCGGCTGGCCGGCGCGCTCGACATGGCGGGCAGCAACGCCATCGGCGCCGATGCGGCCGCGTTCCTCGGCTTCACGAGCGGCGTGCCGATCGTGGCCGACCTGCGCACCGGCCTCAAGGACGCGCAGGTGCTCATCGACTTCACCCGCCCCGAAGGTACGCTCGCACACCTGGCAGCCTGCCGCGAGCTCGGCGTGCAGGCCGTGATCGGCACCACCGGCTTCAGCGATGCGCAGAAGGCCGAGATCGCCGAGATCGCCAAGGACATCGCGATCATGGTCTCGCCCAACATGAGCGTGGGCGTCAACGTCACCTTCAAGCTGCTCGAAATGGCGGCCAAGGCGCTCTCGACGGGCTACGACATCGAGATCATCGAGGCGCACCACCGCCACAAGGTCGATGCGCCCTCGGGCACCGCGCTCAAGATGGGCGAGGTGATCGCCGGGGCGCTGGGCCGCGACCTGAAGGAGTGCGCCGTGTACGCGCGCGAAGGCATCACCGGCGAGCGCGACCCGTCCACCATCGGCTTCTCCGCGATCCGCGGCGGCGACATCGTGGGCGACCACACCGTGCTGTTTGCGGGCACCGGCGAGCGCATCGAGATCACCCACAAGTCGGCGAGCCGCGTGACCTACGCGCAGGGCGCGCTGCGCGCCGTGCGCTTCCTGGCCGGCCAGAAGGCGGGCCTGTTCGACATGTTCGACGTACTGGGTTTGCGCTGAAAGAACGATGAGCGTCCTCGAACTGCTCACCCACGGAGACGGTGTCAGCCGCTCGGTGGCGGCGCTGCTGCTCGCGATGTCGATAGCAAGCTGGGTGGTGATTCTCTGGAAGGGCTGGCTGCTGCGCGGCGGCACGCGCGATGTGTTGCGCAGCATCGCGGCATTCTGGCAGTCGGCCACGCTCGCCGATGCGCAGCAGCGGCTCCAGGCCTTCGACCGCGCCACGCTGGTGGGGCCGGCCGTGAGCGCCATCAGGAATGCGGCGGCAGCGGCTGCAGGCGATTCCACGCTCGGCGCCACCACCGGCGACCGCAACCAGCGGCTCACGCGGGCGCTGCGCGGCGCGCTGCATGGCGCGCTGCGGCGCCTGCAGTCCGGCCAGATCCTGCTGGCCACCGTCGGCGCCACGGCGCCCTTCGTGGGCCTGCTCGGCACCGTGTGGGGCATCTACGGCGCGCTGTCGGGCATTGCCGGCCAGACCGGCGGCTTCACCATCGACAAGGTGGCCGGGCCGGTGGGCGAGGCGCTGGTGATGACGGCCTTCGGCCTGGCCGTGGCCATTCCGGCCGTGCTGGCCTACAACGTGTTCGGCCGCGTCATCGGCCGCATCGAGGCCGAGCTCGAGGGCTTTGCGCACGACCTGCTCGGCAGCTTCGGCAGTCCGCCGCCGCCGCCCGCGCCGCCGCCCGCGCGGCCCATGCCGGTGTCGGCCTAGCCGAACGGAGCACGCGCACCATGGCCTTCGGTCGCACCTCCCTGGGCAGCAGTGCCGCCGGCGGCGGGCGCGCGACCGGGGCGGGCGGTCAGCGGCCGCTGTCCGACATCAACGTCACGCCGCTGGTCGACGTGATGCTGGTGCTGCTGGTGATCTTCATCATCACAGCGCCGCTGATGGCGAGCTCGATCAAGCTCGACCTGCCGCAGACCGATGCCGGCCAGCCCAACGACACGCCCAAGTTCGTGAGCGTGTCGGTCGATGCCGCGGGCAAGACCTTCCTCAACGACCTGCCCGTGACCGACGAGGAACTGGCCGCCCGGCTGCAGAAGGCCGCCGCCGACAGCAAGGACACCGAGGTGCAGCTGCGTGCCGACCAGACCGTGCCCTACGGCAAGCTGGTGGCGCTGATGGGCATCGCGAACAAGGCGGGCCTGAACCGCATCGGCTTCGTGACCGAGGCGCCCGCGCCAGGCCAGCCGCCGCCCGCCCCGCGCTGACGCCCGGGAGTCCCGGACGACCTGTCCGATCGGCTCAATCGGGTGCCGATGGCGCGCGCTTCTTCAGGCCCGGCAGCGCCCAGCCGAGTGTCATGCCCGCGGCCGCCAGCAGGATCGCGGCGGCGCCCAGAAGCTGCGCGGGATGCAGCCGCTGGCCGAAAGCCAGGTAGTCCACGCCGATCGCCACCACCGGATAGATGAAGGACAGCGCGCCCGCCGTGTGCGTCGGCAGCTTCTGGATCGCGCCGTAGAGCAGCGTGAAGACCAGCCCCGTGTAGACCACGCCCATGGCCAGGTGCGTGCCCCAGACGCCGGCGTCCTTCGGAAGCCCCGCCAGGTTGGCAAACGGCGCCAGCAGCACACTGCCCACGCAGACCTGGACCAGCGCGATCAGATGGGGCGGCGTGCCGTCCAGCTGCTTCGCGACGATGGCTGCAATGGCGTAGAAGAACGCAGCTCCCAGTGCCATCAGAATGCCCAGCACATACGAGGCGCCATGGCTGCCGCCGCCCGGCTTGGCCTCGGCAATCAGCAGGACGCCCGCGAACGCGATGCCCAGCCAGGCCAGCTTGGCGGCCGTCAGCCGCTCCGAGAAGAACAGGGCGCCAAGGCCCACCAGCATGAACGGCTGGGTGTTGTAGACCGCCGTGGCGATGGAGATCGACGCATGCGAGAACGACGCGAAGATCAGCAGCCAGTTGAGCACCAGCGCGGCGCCACCCAGCGCCGCCAGCGCAACGACGCGCAGGGTCAGCAGCCGCCTGCGAAGCAGCCCGAGCGCGGCGCACACCGCAACGAGGGTGAGGGCGCCGAAGGCGCAGCGCCAGAACAGCAGGTCGGCCAGCGGCTGGCCGGAGCGGATGACGAACCAGCCGATGGTTCCCGAAATGACCATGGCCGCACTCATCTCGAGCGCGCCCCGCACTTGTCTTTGCATGATCCGGATTCTTGTGAAGCAAGCCTCAGGTTGCCATCGAAGCGCCGCCGGGCCTATGATTTTCAGAAGGGAAAAATCCATTCGAGGCTAAGAAAACAAGGCAAGGCCCCGTTGTCTCCAAAGGATCTGAAATGCTGGACGAGGTCGAACAAAAGATTCTCGAGGTGATGCTGCAGGACGCACGCATCTCGCTGAAAGACCTGGCCGCTCGCGTCGGCATGTCTTCGCCGAGCGTCTCGGAGCGCCTGCGGCGGCTCGAGGAGCGCCGCGTGATCCGCGGCTACACGGTCGAGATCGATCCCAAGGCGCTGGGTTACCAGCTGCAGGCGATCGTGCGCATCCGCCCGTTGCCCGGCCAGTTGCAGGTGGTGCAGAAGCTGATCGAGAACACGCCCGAGTTCGGCGAGTGCGACAAGGTCACGGGCGAAGACTGCTACATCGCGCGCCTGTTCGTGCGCTCCATCGAGCAGCTCGACCAGGTGCTGGACCGCATCGTCGACAAGGCCGAGACGCACACGGCCATCGTCAAGATGCAGCCGATACGCCGGCGCGCGCCGCCCTTGCGCATCGGCTAGCGCCGCATTGCAGCCGACTCAGCCCAGCACCACCGGCTTCGTGTGCCAGATCTCGTGCGCGTACTGCGCAATGGTGCGGTCCGACGAGAACGCCCCCATGCCCGCCACGTTGAGGATGGCCATGCGCGTCCAGGCGTCCGGGTCGCGGTAGAGCGCATCGACCTCGGCCTGCTTCGCGACGTAGCTCGCATAGTCGGCCAGCAGCAGGTAGTGGTCGCCCCAGTTCACCAGTGCGTCGTAGATGCCCTGGTAGCGCGAGGGCTCGCCGGCCGAGAAGGCGCCGTCGCGGATCGCATCGAGCACGCGCTTGAGCTCGGCGTTCTCTTCGTAGATGTCGCGCGGCTGGTAGCCGTGGGCGCGGATGTCGGCCACCTGCGGCGTGGTGTTGCCGAAGATGAAGATGTTCTCCGCGCCCACGTTGTCGCGCATCTCCACGTTGGCGCCGTCGAGCGTGCCGATGGTGAGCGCGCCGTTGAGCGCGAACTTCATGTTGCCTGTGCCCGAGGCCTCGGTGCCCGCGGTCGAGATCTGCTCCGACAGGTCGGCCGCGGGCATGATCACCTCGGCCAGGCTCACGCTGTAGTTGGGCAGGAACACCACCTTCAGCAGCTTGCCCACGCGGCTGTCGTTGTTGATGGTGTGGGCCACGTCGTTGACCAGCCGGATCACGAGCTTGGCCATCTGGTAGGCCGAGGCCGCCTTGCCGGCGAACACCACCACGCGCGGCACGATGTCGACCGGGCCGCCCGCGGCCTGCGCATCGAGGATGCGGTGGTAGCGCGTGACCACGTGCAGCACGTTGAGCAGCTGCCGCTTGTATTCGTGGATGCGCTTGACCTGCACGTCGAACATCGCGTCGGTGTCGAGCACGATGTCCATGTGCTGCTCGATCCAGTTGGCCAGCCGCAGCTTGTTCTCGCGCTTGGCATGGCGGAAGGCGCGCACGAAGGCCGGCTGCGCGGCCATGGGCCTGAGCGCCTCCAGCTGCGAGAGGTCGCGCCGCCAGCCCTTGCCGATGCGCTGGTCGAGCAGCGCCGCCAGCGGCGGATTGGCCTGCGCGAGCCAGCGCCGCGGCGTGACGCCGTTGGTCTTGTTGTTGAAGCGCTCGGGGAAGATCTTCGCGAAGTCGGCAAAGATCGATTGCTTCATGAGCTCCGAGTGCAGGCCCGACACGCCGTTGATCGAGTGGCTCGCGAGCACTGCCACGTAGGCCATGCGCACGCGGCGCTCGCCCGCCTCGTCGACCAGCGAGAGCCGGCGCAGCAGCTCGACGTCGTTGCCGGCCTTCTGCGTCACGGCCGCGAGGAACTTCGCGTTCATGTCGTAGATGATCTGCAGGTGCCGCGGCAGGATGCGCCCGAGCATCTCGACCGGCCAGGTCTCCAGCGCCTCGTGCATCAGCGTGTGGTTGGTGTAGCTGAACACCTTCTGCGTGTGGGCCCAGGCCGCGTCCCAGGCCAGGCCGTGCTCGTCGAGCAGGAGGCGCATGAGCTCGGGCACCGCGAGCACCGGGTGCGTGTCGTTCAGGTGGATGCTGACCTTGTCGGCCAGCTGGTCGAAGCTCTTGTGGTTGCGCAGGTAGCGCCGCAGCAGGTCCTGCACGCTCGCGCTGCAGAAGAAATATTCCTGGTGCAGCCGCAGTTCGCGGCCCGAGGGCGTGGAGTCGTCGGGGTAGAGCACGCGCGAGACGTTCTCGGAGTGGTTCTTGCTCTCCACCGCCGCCATGTAGTTGCCGCGGTTGAAGGCCGAGAGGTCGATCTCCTCGGTGGCGCGCGCCGACCACAGGCGCAGCGTGTTGGTGGCCTGCGTGCCGTAGCCCGGAATGATGGTGTCGTAGGCCACGGCCAGCACGTCGTGGGTGTCGACCCAGTCGGCCGCGCCATAGGGCGCGTTCTTTCCCTCGCGCTTTTGCACGCGGCCGCCGAAGCGCACGCGGTAGTTGACCTCGGGCCGCTGGAACTCCCAGGGGTTGCCGCGGGTGAGCCAGTAGTCGGGTGTCTCGACCTGCTGGCCGTCGACGATGCGCTGGCGGAACATGCCGTATTCGTAGCGGATGCCGTAGCCCATGCCCGGCACGCCGAGCGTGGCCATCGAGTCGAGGAAGCAGGCCGCGAGCCGGCCGAGGCCGCCGTTGCCAAGGGCCGCGTCGGGCTCGCGCTCGGCGAGCGCCGCCATGTCGACGCCGAAGTCGGCCAGCGCTTCGCGCACCGTGTCGTAGAGGTCGACCGCCAGCAGCGCATTGGTGAAGGTGCGCCCGATCAGGAACTCCATCGAGAGGTAGTAGACGCGCTTCAGGTCCTGCGCATAGTTGGCGCGCGTGGTCGCCATCCAGCGCTCGACCAGCTGGTCGCGCACGGCCAGCGCGGTGGCGTGCAGCCAGTCGTCCTGGCTGGCCGCGACGGGGTCCTTGCCGACCGCATAGATCAGCTTGTTGGCGACGGCGCGCTTGAACGCGGCCACGTCGCGGTCGGGATGGTCGTAGGCGAAGTCTTTGATGGTCATGGGCTTCGGTGAAGAGTGGTGGGGTGGTGCGCCGTGGCGCTTCATTCAGGTGCCGGCGGACTCGAGCGCCTGCCGGTAGACCTCGATGTACTGGCCGGCCGCAGTGGCCCAGTCGGCCGGGCGCCGCATGGCATTGCCGCGCACGCGGCGCCAGTCGGGCGCGCGCTGGTAGAGCGCAAAGGCCCGCCGCAGCGCGCGATGGTAGTCCGCGGCGTCGAAGCGGTCGAACACGAAGCCGGTGGCGTCGCCGCTGGCCATGTCCTCGAGCGTGCAGTCGACCACGGTGTCGGCCAGGCCGCCGACGCGGCGCACCAGCGGCAGGCTGCCGTACCTGAGGCCGTACATCTGCGTGAGTCCGCAGGGTTCGAACAGCGAGGGCACCAGCGTCACGTCGCCGCCGCCGAAGAGCTGGTGCGCCAGCGTTTCGTTGTAGCCGATGGTGACGCTGACCGAGCGCGGCGCGGCCGCCGCGCGCTCGCGGAAGGCGTCCTCGAGCCAGGCCTCGCCGCTGCCCAGCAGCGCGAGCTGGCCGCCTTCGGCCAGCAGGGTGTCGAGGCCGCCGAGCACGAGGTGCAGCCCCTTCTGCTCGGTGAGCCGGCTGACCACGATGAACAGGGGCGCGTCGGGGCGCTCGGCCAGGCCGAGCTGGTGCTGCAGCACCGTCTTGCAGCGCGCCTTGCCCGCCATGTGGCGGCCTTCGGGCGTGTGGTAGCCCTGCACCAGCGCGCTGTCGGCGGCCGGATTCCAGACTTGGTCGTCGACCGCGTTGAGGATGCCCGTGAGCACGCCGCCGCGCAGGCGCAGCAAGCCGTCGAGCCCGAAACCCTGCTCGGGCGTCTGGATCTCGCGGGCGTAGGTCGGGCTCACGGTGGTCAGGCGGTCGGCGAAGTAGAGGCCGCCTTTCATGAACGACACCTGCCCGTGGTATTCGAGCCCGTCCATGTGGAACGCCGGCCCGGGCAGGCCGAGGTCGGCAAAGTTCCACGGCGCCGAGATGCCCTGGTAGGCCAGGTTGTGCACCGTGAACACGCTGCCCGCGCGGGTGGCGCCGACCTCCCGCGCGAAGTGCAGGTAGGCCGGCGCCAGCCCCGCATGCCAGTCGTGCGCATGCACGACCTCGGGCTGCCAGGTGGGATCGAGCCCCTGGGCCAGCTGCGCCGCGGCCCAGCCCAGCAGCGCGAAGCGCCGGTGGTTGTCGCCATAGGGCTGGCGCGTGGCGTCTTCATAGGGGTTGCCGGGCCGGTCGTAGAGCGCCGGCGCATCGATCACGTAGGCCGGGATCGGCGCGGCCGCGCCGTCGATCGCGATGCGGCCCGCGCGCAGGCCGAAGCGTTCCGGGCCCCAGGGCGCCGTGAACTCGGCCACCGGCGCGAGATCGCGCACGCCGGCCAGGATGGCCGGGAAGCCGGGCAGCAGCACCCGCGCGTCCTGCCCGGCAGCCATGAGTGCGAGCGGCAGCGCGCCGGCCACGTCGGCGAGGCCACCGGTCTTGAGCAGGGGAAAGAGTTCGGCGCTGACCTGGAGGATTCGCATCGGGAAAGCGGTGCGGCTTCAGGCAGCCAGCAGGCGCTTGAGCATTTCGCGGGTGACCAGCACCACGCCGTTGTCGGTGCGCTCGAAGCGCGCGGCATCGGCCGCGGCGTCTTCGCCGATCACCATCTCGTCCGGAATGACGCAGCCGCGGTCGATCACCACGCGGTTGAGCCGGGCGCCGCGGCCCACTTCGACGTCGGGCAGCAGCACGGCCTCGTTGATGTCGCAGAACGAATGGATGCGCACGCCCGAGAACAGCACCGAGCTGCTGACCTTGGAGCCCGAGACGATGCAGCCGCCCGAGACGATGGTGTTGACCGTCATGCCGTGCCGGCCCTCGCGGTCGAGCACGAACTTGGCCGGCGGCAGCTGCCGCTGGTAGGTCCAGATGGGCCAGTCCGTGTCATAAATGTCGAGTTCGGGCGTGATGGAGGCCAGGTCGAGGTTGGCTGCCCAGAATGCATCAATCGTGCCCACGTCGCGCCAGTAGGCCTTGGCACCGGGCCCGCGCGAGGCGCGCGTGACGCAGGACATGCCGAAGGGATGCGCGAGCGCGCGGCCCTGCGCCACGGCGCGCGGGATGATGTCCTTGCCGAAATCGTGGCTCGAATCGGGGTTGGCGGCGTCTTCCTCGAGCAGCTGGTAGAGGTATTCGGAGTCGAACACGTAGATGCCCATGCTGGCCAGGGCCGTGTCGGGCCGCCCGGGCATGGCGGGTGGGTCGGCCGGCTTCTCGAGGAAGGCCGTGATCTGTCGGCCGTCGTCGATGGCCATCACGCCGAAGGCGGTGGCTTCCATGCGCGGCACCTCGATGCAGCCGACCGTGCAGCCCAGGCCGCGCTCGGCATGGTCCTTGACCATGATCGAGTAGTCCATCTTGTAGATGTGGTCGCCGGCCAGCACCACCACGTAGTCGTGCCTGGTGGAGCGGGTCTGGATGATGTCCAGGTTCTGGTAGACCGCGTCGGCCGTGCCGCGGTACCAGTGCTCGTCGCCCGTGCGCTGCTGCGCGGGCAGCACGTCGACCATCTCGTTGAGCTCGGCGCGCAGGAAGCTCCAGCCGCGCTGCAGGTGGCGCATCAGCGAATGCGACTTGTACTGCGTGACCACCGCCATGCGCCGGATGCCCGAGTTCAGGCAGTTCGACAGCGCGAAATCGATGATGCGGAACTTGCCGCCGAAGTACACCGCCGGCTTGGCGCGCCGGTCGGTCAGCTGCTTGAGGCGCGAGCCGCGGCCGCCGGCCAGCACCAGGGCGATGGTGCGGCGGACCAGTTGATGCGCCTGCAGAGGGGCCTGCGGCGCGCTGTTGCTGATGCTGTGGTTGTCCATCCTGTGTCTCCGTTCGTTCGTCGGTTTGTCGTCTTATCGTCAGCGTTTCTGCAGCCAGCCTAGCACCGTGCGGCGCGGCTGGCTTCTACCTTCTTGCAATCCGGATGCTCGAATGAGGGACCTCCACCGTGCCGGCATGGGGCTGCTGCAGCGCGGCGCCGGCATCGGGCGCCGGATCGTCCGTTGCGAGCCGCCACCGCCACGAGCCCGCCGGCAGCCTGAACGGCACGGCCGCCGGCCCCGCATTCACCAGCACCAGCCAGGCGCCCGCCTCCGCCGCCATGGCTTCGAAAAGGATTGCAAGGGCCGTGCCGCCATGCCAGTCGGCCTCTTGCATCGGCTCGCCGTCGGGCCGCAGCCAGCGGATGCCCGGCGCACCCTCCGCCGGCAGCGCCGGCCACCAGCGCGTGCTGCGCAGCGCGGGCGCTTCGCGGCGCAGCGCAACGAGCCGGGCGACGAAGGCGCTCAGGCGCGCTGCCTCGCTCGCGGGATCGTGGGCGCCGACCCAGGCGAGCCAGGTGGTTTCGTTGTCCTGGCAGTAGGCGTTGTTGTTGCCTTGCTGGCTGTGGCCGAGCTCGTCGCCGGCCAGCAGCATGGGCGTGCCCTGCGACAGCAGCAGCGCGGCGAGCAGCGCGCGCTGCAGGCGGCCGCGTTCGGCCTGCACGGCCGGGTCGTCGCTTGGGCCTTCGACGCCGCAGTTGTTGCTCAGGTTGTGCGCGTGGCCGTCGCGGTTGTTCTCGCCGTTGGCCAGGTTGTGCCGCTCTTCGTAGCAGAGCAGGTCGCGCAGCGTGAAGCCGTCGTGCGCGGTGATGAAGTTGACGCTCGCGGTGGGCGCGCGGCCGTGGTGGGCGAACTGCGCGCTCGAGGCGGTGAAGCGGTGCGCGAAATCGCCGAGGTCCGCCGCGCCCTCGCGCCCCTGCCGCAGCCAGAAGCCGCGCTGCGTGTCGCGGTAGCGGTCGTTCCATTCGAGCCAGCCCGGCGGGAATTCGCCCAGGCGGTAGCCGCTCGGACCGATGTCCCAGGGCTCCGCGATCAGCAGCGTGCGCGAGAGCACCGGGTCTTGCGCGATGGCCGCGAAGAAGGGCGCGCGCGGGTCGAAATCGCCCGTGGCGCCGCGCCCCAGCACCGGCGCGAGGTCGAAGCGGAAACCATCGACGCCGAGCTCGCAGGCCCAGTGGCGCAGGCTGTCCATGACCAGCTGCAGCACGCGCGGTTCGGCCAGGTTGAGGCAATTGCCGCAGCCGGTCCAGTTGGCGTAGAGCGCGCGGTCGTCGGGGCGCAGGTGGTAGTACAGCGCGTTGTCGATGCCGCGCAGCGAGAGCGTGGGGCCGAACTCGTCGGTTTCGGCGCTGTGGTTGTAGACCACGTCGATCACCAGCTCCATGCCGCGCGCATGCACGGCGTCGGCCATGGCGCGGAATTCGCTGGCCGGCGTGGTGCCGGCGCGGCCGCTCCAGTAGCGCGCCTCGGGCGCGAACCAGCCGATGGTGTTGTAGCCCCAGTAGTTGCTCAGGCCCATGGCGAGCAGCCGCTGCTCGTCGGCGCGGTGCTGCACCGGCATCAGGCTCAGCGTGGTGACGCCGAGGCCCTGGAGGTGGTCGAGCACCACGGGCTCGGCCAGGCCGGCATAGGTGCCGCGCAAGGTAGCGGGCACGCCCGGGTGCAGCCGGGTCTGTCCGCGCACATGCAGTTCGTAGAGCACGCGCTCGCCGGCCGGGATGCGGGCATGGCCCGGCACGGCCGGGCTGCTGCCGGCCGCCGCCACGCGGGCCTTGAGTGCGACGGCGCCGTTGTCGCGCGTGTTGCGCTGGTCCGGATTCGCGGGATCGTGCCCCGCGAACAGATCGCTGCCGTCGTAGCGGCCGAGGATCTCGCGCGCATACGGGTCGAGCAGCAGCCTCGCGGGATTGAAGCGCTTTCCCTCGTGCGGCGCCCAGGGGCCGTGCACGCGAAAGCCGTAGACCAGGCCGGCACGCCCGCTCGGCAGCAGGCCGTGCCAGACGCCGTCGGTGAAGGCGGGTAGCCGCAGGCGCTGCTGCTCGTGCTGGCCTGTGCTGTCGAAGAGGCAGAGCTCGACCGATTCGGCGTTCGGGGCGGCGAGGGCGAAGTTCACGCCGTTCGGCGACAGCGTCGCGCCCAAGGGGGAGGGGTTGCCTGGGCTCAGCATGTTGCTGGCCTCTTTGAGGATTTGCTTTCGGGGGCCGGGGCGAGACCCGGTCCCGGGAAAAAAACCAAAGCCAAGAACCTCAAACCAGCACCCACATCACGGTAGCCAGCGGCGGCACGCTGATGACGATCGAATCGGCCCTCCCATGCCACGGAACCGGCGAACTCTCGACCACGCCATTGCCGACGCCGCTGCCGCCATACACCGCGCCGTCGGTGTTGATGGCCTCGCGGTACGCGCCCGCCGCCGGCACGCCGAGCCGGTAGCCGTGGCGCGGCAGCGGCGTGAAGTTGCACACCGCCACCACGAAGGAGCCGTCGCGGGCCCGGCGCACGAAGGCGAACACCGACTGCTCCCAGTCGTCGTGCACCAGCCACTCGAAGCCGGCCCTTTCGGTGTCGAGCTCGTGCAGCGCGGGGAAGTGCCGGTACACGTTGTTCAGGTCGCGCACCAGCCGCCGCATGCCCTGGTGCGGCGCCTGCTCGAGCAGGTGCCAGTCGAGGCTGCGGTCGGCGTTCCATTCCGCCGCCTGGGCGAATTCATTGCCCATGAACAGCAGCTTCTTGCCCGGATAGGCCCAGAGGTACCCATAAAGATTGCGCAGCCCCGCGAACTTCTGCCACTCGTCGCCGGGCATGCGCCCGAACATCGACCCCTTGCCGTGCACCACCTCGTCGTGCGAGAGCGGCAGCACGAAGTTCTCGCTGTGCGCATACATCAGGCCGAAGGTGATCTGCTGGTGGTGGTGCTTGCGGTGGACCGGGTCGATGCCCGCATAGGCGAGCGTGTCGTTCATCCAGCCCATGTTCCATTTGTAGTGGAAGCCGAGGCCGCCGTCCTCGGGCGGCCGCGTCACGCCCGGAAAACTCGTCGACTCCTCGGCCAGCGTGATGGCGCCCGGGCGCTCGACGCCCACCACCCGGTTCATGCGCCGCAGGAAGTCGATGGCCTCGAGGTTCTCGCGCCCGCCATGGACGTTGGGCACCCATTCGCCGGACTTGCGGCTGTAGTCGCGGTAGAGCATGGACGCCACCGCATCGACGCGCAGCCCGTCCACGCCGTAGCGCTCGAGCCAGTACAACGCATTGCCGACCAGGTAGTTGCGCACCTCGGTGCGGCCGTAGTTGAAGATGAAGGTCTTCCAGTCGTTGTGGAAGCCTTCGCGCGGATCGGCGTATTCGTAGAGTGCGGTGCCGTCGAAGCGGCCGAGGCCGTGCGTGTCGGTGGGAAAGTGCGCGGGCACCCAGTCGAGGATCACGCCCAGCCCCGCGGCATGCGCGGCTTCGACGAGATGGCGGAAGTCGCCGGGCGTGCCGAAGCGCGAGGTGGGCGCATACAGGCCGATCGGCTGGTAGCCCCAGGAGCCGTCGAACGGATGCTCGCTGACCGGCAGCAGCTCGATGTGCGTGAAGCCCATGTCGCGCGCGTACGGCACCAGCGTGTCGGCCAGTTCGCGGTAGTCCAGCCATTCATGGCCGTTCTTGCGGCGCCAGGAGCCCAGGTGCACCTCGTAGATGCTCATCGGCGCATGGCGGCCGTTGGCCGCGGCGCGCTCGGGCGGCATCGCCACCGGCGCGGGCAGCGGCGCGACCACGCAGGCGGTCTCGGGCCGCAGGCGCGAGGAGAAGGCGAAGGGGTCGGCCTTGCGCAGCACCTCGCCCTGGGCCGAGAGGATCTCGAATTCGTAGCTGTCGCCCGTGGCCACCTGCGGCGCGAAGATCTCCCACACGCCGCACTCGCGGCGCAGCCGCATCATGTGGCGCCGGCCGTCCCAGTTGTTGAAGTCGCCGACCACCGAGACGCGCCGCGCGTTGGGCGCCCAGACTGCGAAGGCCACGCCCTTGACGCCATCCATCTCGCACAGGTGCGCGCCCAGCCGCTCCCAGGGCCGCAGGTGCGTGCCTTCGGCCAGCAGCCACACGTCGGTGGCGCCCAATACGAACGCAAAGCGGTACGGGTCTTCGAGCCGCGAGCTGTGCGTGCCCCAGTCGACCTGGAACGAATAGCCCAGCAGCGCCTCCGCCGCGGGCACCAGGCCCGCGAAGAGATCGGAGCCTTCCTGCCGCGACAGCATGGCCAGCGGCCAGCCCGTGCGCGTGTGCACCACGGCCACGCTCTGCGCGCCCGGCAGCAGCGCGCGCACCAGCAGGCCGTCGCGCGTCTCGTGCGGGCCGAGCACCGCGAACGGATCGCCGTGCTCGGCGCGCATCAGCGCATGGACTTCGCGTTCGGGCAGCAGCAGGGAAGGCATGTTGTTCTTCACATCGGTTCTTCTTCGCCGGCGGGTCGGCCGAAAAAGACGCCGTACGGCGCCAGCTTCAGCATGCGCCTTTCGCCGCCGGCCTGCAGGGACGACGACGATGACAGCGGATGCCCCGCGAGCGGCTCGAGCGCCTCGCGCAGCGCGATGGACACCGACTCGCCTCCCAGGTTGAAGACGGCCTGCAGCGATTGGTTCCCCTCGCGCCGCTCGAACCACAGCACCGGCTCCGGCGCATCGATGAAGGCGATGCTGCCGGTGCGCAGCAGCGGCTGGGTGCGGCGCCAGCGCAGCAGCGCGCGGCTGAATGCGAGCATCGAGTCGGGATCGGTGGACTGGCGGTCGACCGCCAGCGGCAGGTGGCGGCCGTAGACCGGCAGCCAGGGCCCGCCGGTGGTGAAGCCGGCGTGCAGTTCGTCGGCCTTCCAGGGCATGGGCGTGCGGCAGCCGTCGCGGCCCTTGAACTCGGGCCAGAAGGCGCGGCCGTACGGGTCTTGCAGCAGCTCGAACGGCACCTCGGCTTCGGGCAGGCCGAGCTCCTCGCCCTGGTAGATGCTGGCGCTGCCGCGCAGCGCGAGCAGCAGCGCGAGCCAGAGCCGGTCGCGCCGCGTGTCTTCCGGGCCGCCGCCGCTCCAGCGCGTGGCCACGCGCGGCACGTCATGGTTGGACACGGCCCAGCAGCCCCAGCCGCCCGTCGGCGCGAGTGCGTGGTCCAGCGTCTCGACCTGGTGGCGCAGGTGCCTGGCGCTGTGCTCGGCCGTCAGCAGGCTGAAGCTGTAGGCCAGGTGCAGGCGCTTGCCCAGCTCGGTGTACTGCGCCATGACGGGCGGCGCGTTCTCGTCGCCGACCTCGCCGAGCGCGACCGCGCCGTAATCGTCGAGCAGTCCGCGCAGGCTTTCGAGGAAGCGCAGGTTCTCCATCTGGCTCTTGTCGTAGAGGTGCTGCTGCATGGCATAGGGGTTGTCGGCCCGCACCGTGCTCACCTCGTCCAGCGAGGCGGCGCTGGCCGGCGGGTTGTCGCGCAGCCGCGCGTCGTGGAACTGATGGTTGCAGGCATCGAAGCGGAAGCCGTCCACGCCGCGCTCGCACCAGAAGCGCACTTCGCCGAGCAGCGCCTGCTGCACCTCGGCGCAATGGAAGTTCAGGTCGGGCTGCTCCTTGAGGAAGCTGTGCAGGTAGTACTGGCGGCGGCGCGAATCCCATTGCCAGGCCGGCCCGCCGAACACCGACAGCCAGTTGGTGGGCGGCGTGCCATCGGGCCGCGGGTCGGCCCAGACGTACCAGTCGGCCTTGGGGTTGTCGCGGCTCGCGCGGCTTTCGGCGAACCAGGCGTGCTGGTCGGAGGTATGCGAGAGCACCTGGTCGATGATGATCTTCAGGCCCAGCGCATGGGCGCGCGCCAGCATCTCGTCGAAATCGGCCAGCGTGCCGAAGATCGGATCGACCGCGCGGTAGTCGGCCACGTCGTAGCCGAAGTCCTTCATTGGCGAGCGGAAGAAGGGCGACACCCAGATCGCGTCGACCCCCAGGCTCGCCACGTGTTCGAGCCGCGAGGTGATCCCGGGCAGGTCGCCGATGCCATCGCCGTTGCTGTCCATGAAGCTGCGCGGGTAGATCTGGTAGATCACCGCGCCGCGCCACCATTCGCCATTGCTGCTGTTGTTGCTGCGCATGCTGCCCCTGTGGTCTGAAAATCATTGTGGCATGCGAGATCCGGGCCCGGTCCGTGCATGAGCCTGTCCCGGTCCCGCCTGAAAAGCTTTCTACACTGGGCGGGGTTCCATGCGAGCCCGCCTCCCGTTTCGTTTTGCAAGATGACCATCGACGCCGCTTCCCCCGCCCCATCCTCCCACCCGCAAGGCCTTGCCACGCTCGAGCAGCGGCTCGCCAGGGATCTCGAATGCCTCGGCTGGCCCGCGCGTGCGTGGATGCCGGTTCGCACGCACGGCGGCGAACCCGTGCTGGACGTGGCCATCATCGGTGCCGGCCAGGCCGGGCTGGCGGCCGCGGCCGCGCTGGCCCAGCAGGGCATCCGGGCCGTGGTGTTCGACCGCTCGCCGGCGGGCAGCGAAGGGCCGTGGGCCACCACGGCGCGCATGGAAACCCTGCGCTCGCCCAAGGAGCTGACCGGGCCCGCGCTGGGGCTGCCCGCGCTGACCTTCCGCGCCTGGTTCGAGGCCCAGTTCGGCACCGAAGCCTGGGGCACGATGGACAAGATCCCGCGCCTGCAGTGGATGGACTACCTGCGCTGGTACCGCCGCGTGATGAACGTCGATGTGCGCAACGACACGGCCGTTACCGGCATCCAGCCGCTCGCCGATGCGGCGGCGGTGCGGCTCGCGCTGCGCACGCCGGCGGGCGCGCAGCAGGTGCTGGCGCGCCGCGTGGTGCTGGCCACGGGGCGCGACGGGCTCGGCGGCCCCGCGGTTCCGGCCTTCGTCAACGCACTGCCGCGCTCGCAATGGGCCCACTCGTCCGACGAGATGGACTACGGCAAGCTGGCCGGACTGCGCGTGGGCGTGGTCGGCGCGGGCTCGTCGGCCATGGACAGCGCGGCCACCGCGCTGGAGGCCGGCGCGCACAGCGTCGAGCTGCTGATCCGCCGGCCCGACCTGCCGCGCGTCAACAAGGGCAAGGGCGCCGGCGTGCCGGGCCTGACGCAGGGCCACTACGACCTGCCCGATGCATTCAAGTGGCGCATCCGCCACTACATCAATGTGGCCAACGTGCCGCCGCCGCATGGCAGCACGCTGCGCGTGTCGCGCCACCCGAACGCGTTCTTCAATTTCGGCTGTCCGGTGCTTGCGGTCGAGCCGCAGGGCGCGGCAATGCGCGTGGCCACGCCCAGGGGCGACTTCGTGTTCGACTTCCTCGTTGTTTCCACCGGTTTCAAGATCGACTGGCGCTGCCGTCCCGAGTTCGACACCATTGCATCGCATGTGCGAACGTGGAAGGATCGTTTCGTGCCCGCGCCCGGCGACGAAGACCAGGAGCTGGCCGATTCGCCCGATCTCGGGCCGGTGTTCGAATTCCGCGAGCGCGCAGCGGGCCATTGCCCGGGCCTGGACCGCATCCATTGCTTCTGCTATCCGGCGGCCCTGTCGCACGGCACGGTGTCGGGCGACATTCCCGCGATCAGCGATGGCGCCAGGCGGCTTGCGAGCGGCATGGCCAGCCTGTTCTATCGCGAAGACTTCGAGCAGCACTTCGCCAACCTCGAGGCCTACAGCGAGCCCGAACTGTTCGGCGACGAATGGGTGCCCGCGCCGCCGCCGTCCGAACGCGGCTGAACTCCAGACTTCTTCATCGAAACGCATGACCACTCTTTCCGAATCTTCTCTTGCCCTCGACGTGATCGACGCCACGGTGCCGCTGGTGCCCGGCCACGCCACCCGCCTGCTGCGCCAGCAGCGCGACAAGGTCGTGGCGGCCACGCAGGGCAGCTACGACGCGATGTTCTCGTCCTCGGTCGAAGGCCTGTCGGTGGCCGAGCGCCTGCTGGTCGCGCTGCACGCCTGCAGCGTCTCCAAGGCCGCGACGCTCGCCGCGCACTACCGCGAGCGGCTGCTGGCCGAGGGCGTGGACCGCGAGCTGATCGCGGCCGTGGGCAGCGGCGCGCCGGTGGCCGATGCGCGGCTGCGCACGGTGCTGGCGTTCACCGCCAGCCTGATCGAGCGCCCCATCGAGGGCGACAGGGCCGCGGTGCAGTCGCTGGCCGACGCAGGGCTCTCGACGCCCGCCATCGTCGCGCTGGGCCAGCTGATCGCCTTTCTCTCCTACCAGGTCCGTCTGGTCGCGGGGCTGCAGGCGCTGGCCGCCGTGGAGGTCGCAGCATGAGCAGTACGAACGCGCCGATCCGCATCAAGGGCTTCACCAACGAGGTGCTGAGCTGGAAGCCCTGGCTCGACCCGGTCGACGTTGCCTCGGCCACGCCGGCCCAGCTGGCCGCGCTCGACGAGATGAGCCCGCAGGCGCGCAGCTCGCCGTATTTCCTGGTGCTCGCGCACCAGCCCGAGATGCTGCTGCAGCGCTCCATCGCCTTCAACGCGATCATGTTCGCGCCGGGCGGCATGCCGCGCGCGGAGCGCGAGCTGGGCGCCACGGTGGAGTCGCGCGTCAACGGCTGCGTGTACTGCGCCTCGGTGCATGCGCAGCGCTTCGAGCAGCTGGCCAAGCGCAGCGACGTGATCTCGCAGGTGTTCGAGGAGCCGGCCTCCGCGGGCACCACGGCGCGCGAGAAGGCCATCGTCGAATTCTCGATCCGGCTCGGCGCCGAGCCCGGCAAGGTGTCGGCCGACGATGTGCGAACGCTCAAGGAAGTGGGGCTCAGCGAACTCGAGATCCTCGACCTCATCCACTCCGTGGCGCTCTTCGCCTGGGCCAACCGGCTGATGCTCAACCTCGGCGAGCCGGTCTTTCCGGGCGCTGCCGCCTCGTCATAGGCGGGCGAGCAGGCCGGCCACGGTTTCGCGGGCCAGGCCCAGCGGCGCCAGCAGGTCGTTGCGCTGCCGGAAGTCGATGCCGCTGACCAGCGAGGCAGCGTCCACGATGGTGCGCGTCGCGGGTGTCGCCACGCCGGCGATGGCGCCGAGCGCTTCGACGAAGGCCAGGCCGTAGGGCATGTCTTCGCTCAGGTAGCGCGTGTCGGTGCGCACGGGGCCGGGCGGTCCGCCGCGCTTGGCATGCAGCTCGGCCGCGATGTCCTCGAGCCGCGCCGATTCCGTGCCGAAGGAGCGCGCGAAATGCTCCTCGATCGGCCCGAGCGCGATGCCGAAGGCGCCGGCCACGGCGCGCCGCTCCCGGTCCAGCGCCTCGATCGCGCGGGCCACGCCGGGCGTCATGCAGTGGTACTGCGGCCAGTTCTCCGCGTGCTCGATGCGGGTCCAGTTGAAGACGGCCAGCGGTCCGTGCGACTGCGGGTTGACGTTCGCGAGCGCGCTGGCGAGCGTGTTGTCCTGCGCGAAGAAGCCGCCGCCGAACAGCGCGGTGCACAGTTCGATGGCGCGCTCGATTTCCGAGCTCGGCAGCGCGGAGACGCCGACCGCCTGGCGCCGCGTCATCACCCTGACCTGCGTGGCGGATTCGCGGCGGGCGGTCAGCACCGTGGTGCCGAAGCTGGCGACCGTCACCCGCTTGCCCGCGCGCCCTGCGCTTTCGTGCAGATAGAGCGACGACAGCGAGGCCATCGAGCTGACGATCACGGTCTGCCCGTCGCGCAGGAAGGGCAGCAGCGCATCCATGACGCGCTTGTGGCCGTTGACCGGCAGGGCGATCAGCAGCACATCCGATGCGCCGCAAAGCTGCGCCGCATCGCCGGCCACTTCGACCGCCACGCGGCAGGGCTGCACGCCGACGGCTTCGAGCGGCTGCGTGCGCAGGGCCTCGGCACCCTGGCCGCCCGGCGACCAGAGCATGGCGCCGTGGCCCGCCTGACGCAGCCACGCCGCGCTGGCCAGGGCGATCGCCCCGGCCCCCGCGATGCCGACGCGCAGGCGCCCTGTCGCAGGCTCAGTCAACCTTGATCCCGCCTTGCTTGATGACCTTCGCCCAGCGCTGGCTGTCCTCCGCGATCACCTTGCCCAACGCCGCGCCGCCGCCGCAGGTGTTCACCGCGCCCAGCTGGGCGAAGCGCTGCCTGGTTTCGGGCAGGTTGCACACCTCGACCAGCGCCGCCGAGAGCTTCTCGATGCTGGCGGCCGGCATGCGCGCGGGCGCCATCACGCCCACCCACACCGGCACGTCCATACCCGCGAGGCCCGCCGCCTCGGCGACCGTCGGCGGCGTGCCGAGGCTGGGCAGCGCCGCGCGCGAAAAGGTGCCGAGCACGCGGGCCTTGCCGCTCGCGACCATCGGCTCGATGGAAGCGGCGCTGGTCACGATCAGCGCCACCTGGCCGCCCAGCAGGTCGGTCAGCGCCGGCGCCGCGCCGCGGTAGGGCACATGCAGCAGGTTCACGCCGCTCGCCTGGGCCAACAGCGCGCCCGTGAGGTGCGACACCGTGCCGTTGCCGGTGGAGGCATAGGTCAGCTGCCCCGGCTTCGCCTTGGCGTCGCGCAGCACGTCGGCCAGGGTCTTGTAGGGGCTTTCGGCGCGCACGGCCAGGGTCATGGGCGTGTCGCCGACCAGGGCCACGGGCGCGAGGTCTGCCATGGGGTCGTAGGGCAGCTTGGCCTGCAGGTGGGGCGCGATGGTGATGGCGCCGCCGGTGGCCAGCAGCACGGTGGCGCCGTCGGTCGCCTTGGCCACCGCGTCGGCCGCCACGATGCCGCCCGCGCCCGCCTTGTTGTCGACGATCACGCTGCCGCCGAGCTTGTCCGAGAGCTTGGCGCCCAGGTAGCGGGCGATCACGTCCTGCGCCCCGCCGGCGGCGAAGGGCACCACGATGCGCAGCGGCTTGTCGCCGGCCGGCTGCGCATGCAGCGGCATCACGGCCAGGCTGGCGGCGGCCGCGAGGCCCAGGGCGAGGTGTTTCAGGAACAATTTCATGGCATTCCAGGCGGTGCGAAAAATCTGCCGAAGGGTAGGCGTAACCCGCGCAACACGCAGGTTACGTGCCTCAAGTCTAGAGTCTGGCGGCCGGGCGGCCGGCCGGGCGCGATAATCCGCCTTCCCCGGCCGCTCCGAGCCGGGCTCCTGCCGAACCGTCATGAACCCCAGCTACAAACCCAGCGACGTCGAGTCCGCTGCCCAGGCGCAATGGAGCGCCGCCGATGCCTACCGCGTCACCGAGGACGCGAGCCGTAAAAAGTATTACGCCTGCTCGATGCTGCCGTACCCCAGCGGCAAGCTGCACATGGGCCACGTGCGCAACTACACCATCAACGACATGCTCACGCGCTACCTGCGCATGAGCGGCTACAACGTGCTGATGCCCATGGGCTGGGACGCCTTCGGCCTGCCGGCCGAGAACGCCGCACTCAAGAACGGCGTGCCGCCGGCCAAGTGGACCTACGAGAACATCGATTACATGCGCGGCCAGCTCCAGGCCATGGGCCTGGCGATCGACTGGAGCCGCGAGATCGCCACCTGCGATCCCAGCTATTACAAGTGGAACCAGTGGCTGTTCCTGAAGATGCTCGAGAAGGGCATCGCCTACCGCAAGACGCAGGTCGTCAACTGGGACCCGGTCGACCAGACCGTGTTGGCCAACGAGCAGGTGATCGACGGCAAGGGCTGGCGCACCGGCGCCACGGTCGAGCGCCGCGAGATTCCGGGCTACTACCTGAAGATCAGCGACTACGCCGAGGAATTGCTCGAGCACACACAGCACAAGCTGCCGGGCTGGCCCGAGCGCGTCAAGCTGATGCAGGAGAACTGGATCGGCAAGAGCGAGGGCGTACGTTTCGCCTTCACGCACGACATCCAGGATGCGAGCGGCCGGCTGATCCAGGACGGCCGCATGTACGTGTTCACCACCCGCGCCGACACCATCATGGGCGTGACCTTCTGCGCCGTGGCGCCCGAGCACCCGCTGGCCGTGCACGCCGCCACGCTTGATCCCAAGGTCGCGGCCTTCATCGAGGAATGCAAGAGCGGCGGCACCACCGAGGCCGAGCTCGCCACGCAGGAAAAGAAGGGCGTGCCCACGGGCCTGACCGTCAAGCACCCGATCACCGAGGAGCAGGTGCCGGTGTGGGTCGGCAACTACGTGCTCATCAACTACGGCGACGGCGCCGTGATGGGCGTGCCGGCGCACGACGAGCGCGATTTCGCCTTCGCCAACAAGTACGGCATCGAGATCATCCAGGTGGTGCTGGTCGACGACGAGCCGCACTTCGACTATCACAAGTGGCAGGACTGGTACGCCGACAAGCAGCGCGGCGTGACCA
>Ga0209051_1001252_pt1 | contig 22710 bp, 20 predicted proteins | sample AraplaCvi_mMS_r2_2_FD_184286 | JGI IMG/M metagenome (GOLD analysis project Ga0209051, IMG submission 184286) | Arabidopsis root microbial communities from North Carolina, USA - plate scrape MF_Cvi_mMS_r2 (SPAdes) (version 2) | ecosystem: Host-associated > Plants > Roots > Endosphere | place...
TCCTCTTCAATGGGCGCCCGGTGCTCACTCCACATGTCGACCAGGCGAAACGGTGTGGCGACGACGACGCGACCCGAACCAGATCGGTAATAGGTGTGCGCGTTGGGGGTATGGCACCAGACCGTGCGGGCCATCGCGTCGTCGACCGACTCCACGTACTCCCGGTAGGCCTTCTCGGTGACCTCCATGCTGCGCGCCCCCTTCAGCGCCATCAACTGCAGACATTCGACGACGTAGTGCGACAGCACTTCCATGGCGAAGTTGGCTCCCGCTCCATGTCCGGGGCTGTAGTTCGGCGCCGAGTTGATGAACAGGTTCGGGAAGCCGGGAACCGTACCGCCGCGGTAGGACCGTGGACTCTCCCCCCACTCGTCGGCCAGCGCGACACCGCCGCGACCGCGAATGTCCAAGGTGGACAGGAAGTCCAGGTGATATCCGGTGGCATAGATTATGACGTCGAGATCGAGCTGGCGACCGTCCTGAGTGAGGATGCCATTGGCGTTGACGCTGGCGGGTTCGGCGGCCTCGACGTCGACGTGGTCGCGCGTCAGCGCCGCGTAGTAGCCGCCGGGATCGCGGATGATGCGCTTGCCGTACGGCGCGAAGTCCGGTGTCACCTTCTTCGCCAGTTCAGTACCGGCGCCGAAGGTCTGGTCGATGTACTGCTGACACATCTGTAGGAGCACGTCGTTGGCTGGTGAGATCGACAGGTGGGTTTTCGACCATTCCTCGTCCAGCAGGATGATTGGATAGTTGTTGTCGGCAGTGCCCCAGTAGGACTTCAGCCGGTGCCACTTCGTGTAGTACGGCAGCCGGCTGCCCAGGTATCGGCGATGCTCGGGAACGTCGTCACTAAGCCGCTTGCGCGGCGCGACCCAGTGGGGTTGGCGCTGAAACACCGTGAGGTGGGCGACCTGGTCGACGGAGGCGTCGACGATCTGCACGGCGGTGCATCCGGCTCCGATGATCGCCACGCGCTTGCCGGTGAGGTCGAGGTCCGGATCCCACAGCGCGGAGTGAACGCTGACGCCGGTGAAGGTCTTTCGGCCCGGCAGATCGGGCCACCGGGGCCGGTTGAGGTAGCCGGCCGCGGTGACGACGACGCTGGCATGACTGACGTCGCGGGTGCCGTCAGCCGTGACGAAGTGGATCTGCCAGTGTTGGTGTTCCTCGTCCCACCACAGGGCGTGGACTTCGGTGTCGAACCGCGTGTGGTCACGCAGTCGATGCTTGTCGGCCAACGCCACCAGATAGGCCTGATACTCCGCGCCCTGCGGGTAGTAGTTGCTCCAGCCGGGGTTGAGCTCGCGCGACAGCGAGTAGTAGGCCGACGGAGTGTCCACCCCGATGCCCGGGTACTTCGTGGTGAGCCAGGTGCCGCCCACCTCGGCATTGCGTTCGAAGATCTCATAGCTGACTCCGGCCTCAGCGGCACTCAGTGCAGCGTTGATCCCGGCAAGACCCGCACCGATGATCGCGACGGTCATCGTGCTGGGAATCGGCACCGTACGCGGCAGCGTCGGACTGGACGGCCGAAAACCACTCTGCTCGTACAACAGTGGGACCTGCTCGGCGTCGACCTCGGATCCCAGCACGACCGGCAGCAGGCGGGCAAAGGACTCGAGATCGTCGGCGGGAGTCGTCCCGGACTGCGACGCGGCGCCCAACGCGGCCACCACCGCCTCGGCCAATCTCGCACCGGTGGCGGAGTCGGTGGCCCCCGCACGTTCGGGCGGGTCGGGTACGTAGGTGATCCTCGGGGCGAACTCGTCGACGACGGAGGCGTCGCCGGTGAGTTGCGCCAACACCGCGACCAGAACTCCGGGGTCGGCCTTCAGCAAGTTGGCCCGGAGTTCGTCGACGTCGGTGTCCGCGATCAACGCAGCATCGATCGGAGAGGCGGTGGTCATGCACCCGAGTATCGAAGAGCTTGGGTGAGTGGGAGATCGGGCTGCCTACTCAGTGGGAGGCCATCGGGCCGCCGGGGTTCCCGCATCTAGTGTTCGCCGCATGCAACACACGACCGCTGGGACGGCCGGCCTGATCGCGCGGGCCCGCCAGAACGGGCTCGGTGACATTCCGCGGCGGTCGGCTCGCCGACAACCCGACAAGGTCGCGATCGTCGACGGGGACGTCGTACTCACCTTCTCGGAGTTCGACCGTCTGGTGAGCAGGGCGGCAGCAGCGTTGTCCGACAACGGATTCGTACCCGGTGACCGAGTCGGTCTGCTCGCGCGAAACTGTTGGCAATACGCAGTTCTGGCCTTCGCGACAGCACGAGCCGCCGTGGTGCTGGTCCCGATCAACTTCATGCTCACGGCCCAGGAAATCGGCTTCATCCTGGACCACAGCAAGGTCAGCGGGCTGATCGCGGATTCCGCGCTGACACCGGTGGCCGAGCAGGCGATGCATCTGGGTGGCGCAGTCACCAGTCGCGCCGCGCTGGTGCCGGTCGGACAGGCTGCGCCCGCCGGGTGGGACGACTTCGCACAGTGGCTGACCACGACGAGTGAGACGCCCAACCCGGACGTCGACGACGACCAGTTGGTGCGGTTGATGTACACCAGTGGCACCGAGTCACGCCCCAAGGCGGTCATGCACAGCAGCCGCAGTCTGATGTGGCAGTACGTCAGCACCATCGTTGCCGGAGCGATGACCGGTGACGACGTCGAGGTGCACTCGTTGCCGCTCTACCACTGCGCGCAGCTGGACAACTTCCTGGCCACCGACGTCTACCTGGGTGCCACCAGCATCATCGTCGACAGACCCGACCCCGAACTGGTGCTGCGAACGATCGAGCGCCACGGCGCCACCAATTACTTTGCACCACCGACGGTTTGGATCAGCCTGTTGCGCAGTCCGATCTTCGATGCCGTCGACCTCTCCACCCTGCGCAATGGCTACTACGGCGCCTCGGCCATGCCGGTCGAAATCCTCGGCGAAATCCGCGAGCGGCTACCACAGCTGCGGCTGTGGAACTTCTACGGCCAGACCGAGATGGCACCACTGGCTTCGGCTCTTGGACCCGACGAGCAGGATGCCCATGCCGGAGCGGCCGGTCGTCCGGTCGTCAACGTCGAGACCACGATCCTGGACGACGCCAACAACCCGGTTGCAGTCGGAACTATCGGTGAAATTGCCCACCGCGGCCCTCATTTGATGTTGGGTTACCTCGACGACCCGGTCAAGACCGCCGAGGCCTTCGACGGTGGCTGGTTCCATTCCGGGGACCTCGGCTTCTACGACGAGTACGGCTTGCTGCATGTCGTCGACCGCAAGAAGGACATGATCAAGACCGGCGGCGAGAACGTCGCCAGCCGCGAGGTCGAAGAGGTTCTCTACCGTCACCCCGGAGTGCAAGAGGTTGCCGTCTTCGGACTGCCGCATCCGGTGTGGGTGGAGGCCGTGGTCGCCGCGGTGGTCGTCCGCGACGGGACGTCACCGACGGAAGCCGACATCCTCGCTCACTGCCGCACCGGACTCGCGGGGTTCAAGACTCCGAAGATCATCTTCTTCGTCGACGAACTGCCGAAGAACCCCAGCGGGAAACTACTCAAGCGGGCACTGCGCGAGCGGTTTGCCCTCGAATCAACCAGGTAATGAAGGGACGTCACGTCGTGTACGAGGGACGTATCGCGCGGTTCGACGCGCCGGGCACACCGTTCAAGATCGAAACGGTGAGGCTGCCTGAAGTCGCTGCCGGTCAGATCCTCGTCAAGGTCATCCGGGCCAACATCTGTGGCTCTGACGTCCATGCCTGGCACGGGACGTTCGCGACACGCGGCCTCGGCGGCCAACTGCCCACCGTGTTGGGACACGAAATGGTCGGCGCGGTCGAAGCACTCGGCGACGGCGTGACGGCTGACTCCAACGGTGCGCCGCTCGCTGTCGGCACGCGGGTGGTGTTCCCCTACTTCTTCTGCTGTCACACCTGCCGCAACTGCCTGGCCGGGCGACGCAACGCCTGCCTGAACCTGAAGATGGCGATGCTCGGACGCGCCGACGAGCCGCCGTACTTCGTGGGCGGGTACGGCGACTACTTCTTGCTGCCTGCGGGGGCTGTCGCCTACGTGGTGCCGGACGCCATCTCCGACGACGTGGCGGCTGGCGCCAATTGCGCCCTGTCACAAGTGATGTACGGCCTGGAACGCGTCGACCAACAGCTCGGTGAGCACGTCGTGGTGCAGGGTGCGGGCGCCCTAGGCCTCTACGCCGTCGCGGTGGCCAAGGCTCGCGGCGCTGGACGGGTGATCGCCATCGACGGCGTGCCCGAGAGACTGGAGCTGGCGACGGCATTCGGCGCGGACGCCGTGATCGACCTCAACTCGGCGACGACGCCCAAGGAACGAATCAAGGCCGTCCGCGGGCTCACCGACGGTCAGGGCGCCGACGTCGTGGTCGAAGTCGTCGGGCACCCCTCGGCCATCGAAGAGGGCCTGCAGATGCTCGGCCAGTTCGGCCGGTACGTGGAGATCGGCAACATCAACATCGGCAAGACCTTCGAATTCGATCCGTCGCGGTTCGTCTTCGGCAACAAGACGATGGTCGGGGTCTCGCTCTACGATCCCGCGGTCCTCTCGCGCGCGCTGACGTTCCTGGTTCAACACCAACACATTCTCCCGCTCGACCGACTGGCCGCGGCCAGCTACTCGCTCGACGACATCAACGAGGCCTTCTCCGCCGCCGAAGGCAAGCGCGACGTGCGCGCTGCCATCGTGCCCTGAGCCAGCCGCCCACACCTGCATCACTTCCACCGAGAGCCACGAGGACGATGATCAACGACTACACGCGCACTGCCCTGCTCATCAACGGGGAGTGGAAGATACCCGACGGCCGCGACACGATCGAGGTGGTCGACCCCGCCACCGAACGCGTCATCGGTAGCGTGCCCGCCGGCACGGTCGCCGACGTCGACTCCGCCGTGGCCGCCGCGAAGAACGCTTTCGACCCGCTGGTCACGGTGGCAGAGCGACGCGAGCGGGTGGCCATTGTCCTTGCCGCGATGGAGAAGCGTTTGCCCGAGATTGCCGAGGCCATCACCGCCGAGATGGGCGCGCCGGTGCGCATCGCCCAAGGCGTGCAGACGCAGGTGCCGCTCGCGGTGGCCCGCGGTTTCGCCGCCGTGCTGGACGCCTTCGAATTCGAAGAACGCGTGGGCAATTCGTTGGTGATACGGGAGCCCTACGGCGTGGTGGCCGCCATCACGCCGTGGAACTACCCTCTGTACCAAGTCGTCGCCAAGGTGCTGCCGGCGATCGCCGCCGGCTGCACCGTCGTCCTCAAGCCCAGCAACGAGGCCCCGCTGTCGGTGTTCGCGTTCGTCGACGCCGTCAACGAGGCCGGCCTCCCCGCGGGGGTGCTGAACCTGGTGTCGGGCCCCGGCGCGGTCATCGGCGAACGGCTCGCGCAGCATCCCGACGTGGACCTGGTGTCCTTCACCGGTTCCACCGGCGTCGGTGCGCGCGTCGCCGAACTGGCGGGACGCTCGGTCAAGAAGGCGACTCTGGAACTCGGCGGCAAGTCAGCCAACGTCATCCTCGAGGGCGCGGACCTGAAGACGGCGGTCAAGGTCGGTGTCGGCAACGCATTCCTCAACGGCGGGCAGACCTGCATGGCGTGGACTCGGATGCTCGTTCCGCGGTCCCAGTACGGCCAGGCCCTCGACCTCATCGAGGCCGCCGTCGGGCGCTACACCGTTGGCGACCCGTGGGATCCGGCCACCCGGATTGGGCCCTCGGCCTCGGCCTCGCAATTCAGGTCGGTGAGGGGGTTCATCGAGCGCGCCCAACGAGACGGTTCGCGACTGCTCACCGGAGGCGCCGAACGGATCAGAGACGTCGGATACTTCGTCGCCCCAACGGTGTTCGCCGACGTCGACCCCACTTCCGAACTTGGGCAGGAGGAGGTGTTCGGTCCCGTCCTGGCGGTCATCCCGTTCGACGGGGAGGACGAGGCGCTGGAGATCGCCAACGGAACCCCGTACGGATTGGCCGGAGCCGTGTGGGCGAAGGACACCGACACCGCCATCGCGTTCGCCCGTGGCGTGCAGACCGGGCAGCTCGACGTCAACGGCGGGGCGTACAACCCAATCGCCCCGTTTGGGGGGTACAAGAAGTCTGGAATCGGCCGCGAACTTGGTCGAGTGGGGTTCGAGGAATTCCTCCAGACCAAGTCCTTGCAGCTGCCGTCATGAGCGTACCGTTGAGGGTCGAAACGGCTGGCGCGACGCAGGTCTGGACGATCGATCTGCCGCACGTCGGCAATGCGATCACCGACACCGAGTTCATCGCGGCCTTCGAAGCAGCCGTGGCGTCAGCCAACGCCGACCTCGACGTCCGCGCCGTGATCCTCACCGGGGCGGGCAAGATCTTCTCCGCTGGCGGCAACGTCAAGGAGATGGCGGATCAGCAAGGCATGTTCGGGGTGGGCGCACTCGATCAGCGCCGGGCCTACGTCGACGGAATCCAACGCATCCCCCGGGCCCTGGCACGCCTGGAAGTGCCGTTGATCGCGGCGGTCAACGGGCCTGCCATCGGGGCTGGCTGCGACCTGGCGATGATGTGTGACGTCCGGGTCGCCTCTGAACGCGCCTCTTTCGCCGAGAGTTTCGTGCAGATCGGGTTGATCCCCGGCGACGGCGGAACGTGGTTCCTGCCGCGGGCGATCGGCTACGAGCGCGCCGCCGAGATGACGTTCACCGGGGACCGCGTCGACGCTCAGACCGCGTTCGCGTGGGGAATGGTCAGTCGGGTCGTCGCACACGACGAACTCCTCGCCGAGGCCCACGCGCTGGCGGACCGCATCACCAAGAACCCCACCCACGCCCTGCGAATGGCCAAGCGGCTCATGCAGGAATCCCGCACGGGAGCCTTGGAGTCCACCCTCGGCATGGCCGCGGCCATGCAGCCGCTGGCACATCGAGACCCCGAGCACGAACAGCGGATCAGCCGCTGGCGGAGCGTCACATGACCCTGCCACGGTTGGTGCCGCCGGCCGCCCTCGACTCGTCGGCCACCGACGAACTTCGCGGCGAAGTCCGAGAGTTCGTCGCCGAACAGATCGCCGCGGGGACGTTCACGCCGTCGGTAGACGGCTGGTTGGCTGGGTGGGACGAGGACTTCAGTGCTGCGCTGGCCGCCCGCGGATGGCTCGGCATGACAGTGCCGAACGAGTATGGCGGACATGGTCGTTCGTTCCTGGAGCGGTTCGTCGTCGCCGAGGAACTGCTGGCGGCCGGCGCTCCGGTCGCCGCGCATTGGATCGCCGATCGCCAGATCGTCCCCTCGCTGTTGAAGTACGGCACGGAGGTGCAGCGGCGACGGTTCCTGCCCGGCATCGTCGCCGGAACGTGCTTCTTCGGCATCGGCATGAGCGAGCCAGATTCGGGATCGGACCTCGCAAGTGTGCGCACCCGGGCGGTCCAGGTCGAGGGCGGCTGGACGTTGACGGGCACCAAGGTGTGGACCTCCGGCGCCCATCATGCCGACGCGTTCATCGTGCTCGCCCGCACGGCGCCCGTCGACCCGGCGCATCGTCACGACGGTCTCAGCCAGTTCATCGTGGGCCTGGCCGGCCATGGCGTCGACGTCCGACCGATCGTGTCGATGAACGGTGCGCACCACTTCAACGAGGTCATCCTCGACGACGTCTTCGTCCCCGACGAGATGGTGTTCGGCGAGATCGGCGCGGGCTGGCAACAGGTCACCTCGGAACTCGCCTTCGAACGCAGCGGGCCCGAGCGGTTTCTGTCCTCGTTCGTGGTGCTCGCCGCAGCCGCCGACCAGACGATCAAGGGCGCTGTGGGCCGCAGCAACGAGCTGGGCAGGTTGGTGGCGCGCATGGCGGGCCTGCATCACATGTCCACCGCCGTTGCCACGGCCCTGGAGCGCCACGAGTCCGCGGACGTGTCGGCCGCGGTGGTCAAGGTGCTCGGCACCACCACCGAAGGCGACGTCGTCGAGTTCGCGGACTGCTCTCACGACGGCAGCGACCACGCGTTCGGCGAGCTGGTCTCCACGGCCATGGATCAACGGCCTGGCTTCACCCTTCGCGGGGGAACCAACGAAGTGTTGCGCGGCGTGATCGCACGCGGATTGGGGATGAGATGACCACCGTCGAGAGTGCGCCGGCAGCCGTCGACCCGGCCTTGATCGAGATGATGGACGCCGTCTTCGGCGCCCATCGCAGCACCGGTACCCCCACATCGACATTCGAATACGACGACGCACTGTGGCGGCGCCTTGACGAGCTCGGGCTGGTGCGCCTGACAGGCCAGGAATCCAAGGGCGGCAGCGGCGCCGGCTGGTTCGAGGCCGCCGAGCTCCTGGCAGCTGCCGTCCGCCACGGTGTACGAATCCCGCTAGCGGAGCACGACCTCCTGGCGTGCTGGCTACTCGATGCCAACGGCATGCCCTACGACGACGCCGTGCGCACCGTGGCCGTGCTCGACGACGGCAGAACGTCCGCCGCGGTGCCGTGGGCGCGAACTGCGCAGCGCATCGTCGTCGTCTGGCGCGTGGACGGCGGCTACCGACTGGCCGACGCAAGCCTTGAGGCAGTGTCGGTTTCGGAGAGGTGCAACCCGATCGGCGAGCCACGGGACTCGGTCACCGTGGACGTCTCGCTCCTCGACGGAGTACCCGTGGCCGACCGACTGGTCGACCAGCTGATTCGCAAGGCGGCGATGATCCGGGCGATTCAGGTGTGCGCCGCGCTCGACCGCATCGTCGAGCTGTCGATCGAGCACGCCAGTACCCGCGTTCAGTTCGGCCGGCCGCTGTCGAAGTTCCAGACGATGCAGAACCTGATCTCCGACAGCGCTGCCGAAGCGGCGTTGGCCCGGTCGGCGACCGAAGCGGCGCTCACCGCTGCCGTGGCCGACTCGTGGGCCACCGACCGGCTCGACTTCATGATCGCCGTCGCACGCTCGTGCGCCGGTCACGCCGCGTCGGTGGTGGTCCGCAACGGACATCAGATCCACGGCGCGATTGGCACCACCCGCGAACACCGGCTGCACGAATTCACCAGGGCGGCACTGGCGTGGCGTTCGGACTACGGGTCGGTCGACCACTGGGACTCGGTGGTCACCGATGCAGCGCTGGCGGCCGGGGGCAGCGGGCTGTGGAGCATCATCACCGCGTGAGATGTTCCACTGATCGGGCATCGGCAGTGGCACCGTCTCCCGGGTCGCGTTGACTCGGTGACATGAGCAACGAGATCACGCTGTCAGAAGTTCAGGAGTTCATCGCCGAGTTCTGGTTTCACTACGACCAGGGCCACTTCGCCGAGCTGGCCACCCGGATCGCCGACGACATGACCTATGTCAGCCGATCCGACTCCGGCAACTGCGCCTTCGAGCATCTGCTCGCCGCCGAGCTCGACGGCGGCGCAGAGACGCTGGCCTGGCTGACCCAGCACCGCAACGAGAACCCCTACCCCTTGCGTCACCACGCCACCAACGTGTTTCGCACTGGTACCGACGGTGACGTCACCCAGGTTCGCTTCTACCTCTACGTCAACCAGATCACCAACTCGGTGCCGTTCGACGTGTCGAGCGGCGTCGTCGATGCCGAAATTCGCCGAGGCACAGATGGTTTGGTTCTCACCTCGCTGTCCGTCGTGCTCGACGCGGAGGACTCGGTGCCCTTCGCCCAGCACAGTGCCGGCGCCACCGCAGCAGCGACCCCGTAACCCGGATGACCGCACGCGACATCTTCACCGGCGGCGTCGCCGTCATCACCGGGGCCGGTGCCGGCATCGGTGCCGGGTTGGCGCGGCACGCCTCGCGGCTCGACATGACCGTGGTGATCGCTGACGTCGACGTGGACGCGGCGAACCGGTTGCGCGACGAGCTCGTCTCGGACGGAGGGGCGGCGTACGCGTACGGCTGCGACGTCAGGGATCCAGACGCGGTGGTCGAACTGGCCGAGCGCACCCATCGCGACGTGGGCAACGTGCGCCTGCTCGTCAACAACGCGGGCGTCGAACAATTCGGTTACCTGTGGGACACCCCGGTGGCGAATTGGAACCGTGTCGTCGACGTCAACGTCAACGGAGTCTTCCACGGCGTGCGCGCGTTCCTGCCCAAGATGTTGGCAACCCCCGAGCAGTGCTGGGTGTGGAATCTCTCCTCCATCGGCGGTGTAGCCGCGGTCCCGCTGCAGGCGCCCTACATCATGAGCAAGCACGCGGTCCTCGCGCTGACCGAGTGCCTGCGCCTCGAGGTCGAACTGGCCGGCCACGACGACCACGTCCACGTCCAGGCGGTACTCCCAGGTGCGGTGGTGTCCAACATCTTCGAGTCCGCCGGCGGCGTCAGCGAAGGTGACGTCGCCGCAGCGGAATCACAACGCAGCGCGATGATGGACATCAAGGCCGAGGCCATGGACCCGATCGCCGCGGCAGAGGTGGTCTTCGAACAGGCCGCGCAGGGCCGCTTCTATCTGTTGACTCAACCCGACTACGTCGGGTCGGCCATGACCGAGCGGGCCACAATCCTTGCGACGCAACGCCCCCCGGTCCTGCGCACCAAGCAGCGATTCGAGCCGGCCGAGCACTGACCGTGACCGATTACCCGCTGGACCCCGACGCGGCCGCCCGGGTGGCTTCGTTCGGCGTCATACCGCCCATGCGCCAGCGCGGTCTCGACGCGGTCAGACAGGGACTCGAATCCGCCCCCCTCCCCGGTGACATGCCGCCCATGGCGGCCGTCGAGAACCGTTCGATTCCCGGTGCGGCAGGCGACATCGGGGTGCGCATCTATCGGCCCACCCCAGCACCCGACGGGCCCGCGCTGGTCTACTTCCACGGCGGCGGATTGGTGCTGGGCTCCACCCACTCCTTCGAGCCGTTGGCGAGGATGCTCGCCGCCGCCAGCGGGGCGACCGTCGTCTCGGTCGACTACCGCCTGGCTCCGGAGAACCCGCCACCCGCCCAGTTCGAGGACGCCTACGCGGCGACGACGTGGGTCGTGGACAACGCCGAGCAACTGCGTGTCGACCGGACGCGGGTCGCGGTCGTCGGCGACAGCGCTGGCGGATCACTAGCTGCCGCAGTGACATTGGCCGCCCGCGACCGCGGCGGGCCAGCCATCTTCACCCAAGTCCTGATGTATCCCGGCCTCGACCGCGACATGGCCGCGTCGTCGATCACCAGCCAGCCCGACGCGCCGCTGTTGTCGCTGGACGACATCACCTTCATGCACGACCTCGCCGACCGCGGGGCCGGCACGCCACACGACGCCTACCGGGTACCCGCCTACGCGGCCGACCTGTCCGACCTGCCCCAGGCGATAGTGCTGACAGCGGGCTGTGATCCGATCCGGGACTGGGGCGAGCGCTACGCCGAACGGCTTCGCACCGCCGGGGTGCAGACCACGCTGACCCGTTATCCCGGTGTCTATCACGGGTTCCTGATGCGCTCCGATGCCACGGCACGTGGCCGGCTTGCCATCGCCGAGACCGGTGCGCTGCTGCGGGCCAAATTCGTCCACCCTCTCGATTTTTGACGACTTCTCTGCCGACAGACGTCCCAACCACCGGACAGGCCCGCTTCGGGGCAATGAGTTCTGTCTCACACTCGTTGCAACGGAATGACTAAAGGAGAATTCATGCTCACCGACGAACGCCGGATGGAACTGTCCAACGTGCTGCGTCCGGCGGCGCCGCCTCGCGAGATCGACGCCGTGTACACCGACGATCAGCGCCAGCGCCTCCTCGACGTCGTGCGAAACGACGGCCCGTGGAAGCTCATCATCGCCCAGCACTTCGCGTCGGCAGACGAGTTGATGGCCACCATGAGTGGCGCCTTTCCGGAGGGCTTCACGCCGTCGCTCGACATGTTTCTGACCCCGACCTTCCGTGGCTACCTCGCCAACTACGGCTCGGTGCTGTACCCCGAACTGCACGACGTGTTCTACAACGAGGGCTTCCTGAACATGGCGAAGTCCTACTGGAATGCCGAATACGCCAAACCGGAACTGATGTTGTTCAACATCAACGGTCCGTGTGCCAATCGTGATCCTGGCCATCTGGATTCGCCGAGCTTTCGCGGGGTGCGCCACGAGAATGCCCCGACCTGGCTGTGCAGCGTCATGGGGAAGTCGGGTCTGTTCACCGACTACCTGATCAAGATGGCGCAGGTCATCACGTGGTTCTCCCACGACGAGACCAGCGGCTTCACCTACTGGCCCGAAGGACCCCTCAAGGATCCTCGGCGTCTGCTCCCCCCGATTTACAACCGCGGAGTCGTGGTGCAGAACGAGATGATGGTTCATCGCGGCGAGGCCAACGGCCCGCTGCATCAACAGGTTCCGGCTGGTCTGGCCTTCGACACCGTCTTCGCCGGCGACCCCGGTGACCGCGACGGTTGGGTGCTGCGCAACGGCGACGAAGTGATCGCGCGCCACCACACCGACGAGCTGCGCTTCCTGGTGCACTGGTCGGCCGAGGTGTTCTCCGACTACGACGAACTGAAGAAGAACATGGACGGCTCCGATGACCTGACCATCGACAAGGCCATCGACATGCTCGTCGACAACCTCGCCAAGACCGGCGTGAAGCTCGACATCCCCAGTGCGCCACTGCACGACCCCGCATTCATCGGTGCCCTGAACGCGGCGTATGACATCGGCGGTCCGGCGACCTATCCGCAGGAAGCACGCCTCAGCGAATTCCAGCTGGCCTGATCAAGGGACTGACTCATGCAGCGTTTCACCGATCGCAAAATCGTCGTCACCGGGGCCGGCTCGGGGATCGGTGCAGCCACCGTGGCGCGCCTGCTCGACGAGGACGCCACCGTCGTGGCCTTCGACGTGTCCGAAACCGGCCTGGCCGCAACGGCGGCCGCCGCCGACGACGCCGGAACGGGCAAGCGGCTGAGCACCGCGGTCCTCGACGTGTCGTCGGAGGCCGCGGTGGCCGAGGCCGTCGACGCGGCGGTGGCCGACCTCGGAGGCCTGGACGTCCTGGTCAACGCCGCCGCCATCCAGCGGTGCGCGCACACTCACGAGCACACCTTGGCCGACTGGAACGACACCCTGGCGATCAATCTGACGGGCACGTTCCTGATGGTCCGGCGGGCACTGCCCGCCCTGCTCGACTCCGGGCACGGCGTGGTGGTCAACTTCACCTCCACCGCCGCCTCGTTCGCCCACCCCTACATGTCGGCCTACGCGGCGAGCAAGGGCGGGGTGCTGGCATTCACCCATGCCTTGGCGCTCGAATACTCCAAACAGGGCCTACGTGCGGTCAACGTCCAACCAGGCGGAGTGGCAACGGCTTTGGCCATGAGCACTCTGGACAAGATGCCCGAGGGATACGACATCGGCTTGTGGGACAAGCAGACTCCTCTGCTGACCTCGGCCGACGGCAGCATCCTCGGCGAACCCGCCGCGGTGGCCGCCGTGATCGCGATGGTGGCCTCCGACGACGGTCGCTTCATCACCGGAACCGAGATTCGGGTCGACGGAGGCGCGCACGCCTGATGTCACCCGGTCTGTCCCAACTGCTCGACGAGCGGGAGATCCACCGGGCGCTCGCCCGCTTCGCCCGCATCGCGGACGCGAAGCGGTTCGACGACCTGGGTGAGGTCTTCGCCGTCGACGTCACCTACGACTACGGGACGGGCGAGGACCAACATGGTGTGGCAGCGCTGCGCGAGCTGTTGCGCCGCCACCTCGAACCGTGCGGCGGCACCCAGCACTTGATTGGGAGCGTCGAAGTCGACGTCGACGGTGATCGAGCGATCAGCCGTGCCTACGTCCAGGCTCGTCACCAGCGCGCCGGTGACGTCGGCGGCGCGGTATTCGATTCCAACGGCGAGTACTCCGACCGCTGGGAGCGACGCGCCGAGGGCTGGCGCATCGTGCGCCGCGACGCGAGGTGAGCGACGGTCAGCGGTGACCCGGGAGTCCTTGCCGCGGACGGCTTCAGGTAGCCGACGGCCCACCTGGCGGCGGCGCCTTCGGGAGGATGAACACACCGTGGGCGGCGACTGTGACGCCGTCCTCGTCACTAATCTCCCCCACCGCGAACGTCTTGACGCCCTCCACTCGGTCGACCCGCGCCTCGGCGCGTAGCGGTCCCAACCGCGTGCCACGCACGTACCGCAGGGTCAGCGTGCCGGTGAACGCCGGCCGGCCCGGTTTGTGGGCGGTCGCGCTGAGAACGTGGTCCAGGATCAGGGCGCAGATGCCGCCGTGCACGTGCCCGGCCGGGCCCTCGTACTGCGCACCGAGAACGAACTCCGCCCACACTCGTCCGTCGGCCTCGTGGTGGACGACCAGTGGCGGTGCGACCGGGTTGCGGGTGCCGATCACGACGTTGCCGAGCGCGCCGACGCGGCCGTCGGGTGCGGATTGCACACCGAACGACCCCGGCGAAAGGGCAACGCCGAGCCGCTGCCTGGCCTCGTCGACGAGGCGCGTGGCGGCGAGGACCGCGGCGGCGTCGACCTTGGTCCGAATGGTGACGTCGACGAGGCGACGGACGGCGACGGTGAGGGGTTCGTAGATGGCATCCATCGGATGCGGGTCAGTCATGGAGGGTGATGCCGCCGTAGCCGCCGCGGTAGAACAGCAGGGGCTGCCTGTCGGTGTGCGCGTGCAGGCTGGTGACCCGGGCGACGACGATGGCGTGGTCGCCGGCCACGTGCTCGAACTCCACGTCCGCCTCGATGGACGCCAAGACACCGTCGATGACGGGGCATCCGTTCGCACCTGGCACCCACGACACGTCGGCGAACTTGTCGGCCCCCGGCGTGGCGAAGGTGGCGCAGATCGACCGCTGGTCGACGGCGAGGACGTTGATGCAGAGCTTGCCGCCGCGCCGGATCATCGGCCAACTCGTCGACGTGTGAGCCGGGCAGAAGGAGACGTACGGAGGATCCAGTGACACCGAGGTGACCGACTGGCAGGCAAAGCCGTGCGGACGGGTCCCGTCGTGGCCTGTGATGACGGCGACGCCGGTGCAGAAGTGGCCGAGAACCGCACGCATCGTCGCCGGTTCCGGCAGGCTCACCACACGGGCATCGGACCGCTCGTCCTGAAATGTACTCATCGAATCTCCGTCACTGTCGGCTCTGCACGTCACCATCTCCGACGCGTGCCGTCCCTGCAACGCCCCCTCCCGACCACCGGTCAGCGCAGGGCTGCCAGGCGGTGGGGTTGCTAGTCTTCGACGATGGAGGGTGACGAGACTGCGGCGAAATCGACTCTTGCCGCGACCAGCTGGGCCATCCTTGCCATTCTGTCCTACGAGGACGAACTCTCCGGCTACGACGTCAAGAAGGTCACCGAGTGGAGCATTCGGTACTTCTACTGGAGCCCGTCGTTCAGCCAGATCTACACCGAGTTGAAGAAACTCGAAAAGCTGGGCCTGGTCACCTCGCGCCTCGATCACGACAACGGCGCCCGTAGCCGTCGCCTCTACAAGATCACCGCCGCGGGCCTGGAAGCGGTTACGCGCTGGGCCAACGACAGTCCCGCCGACCCGCCGATGCTGAAACACAGTGTGCTGCTGCGGGTTGCCTTTGGCCATCTGGCGGGCGCGGCGAAGCTCAAGGAGTTACTGCAGGAGCACGTGGAATTCGCCGAGCGCATGCAGCGCGAGGCCACCCGGGATGCGCATGGCGCCGAGACGCTGGACGCCTGGGCCTACCCCCGGCTCGCCCTGCAATGGGCGGCCCGGTACTACGCCAGCGAGCGCGAACTCGCCCTGCAGATGATCGGGGACCTCGACGACGCCGAAGCGGCTTACACGCGTTCAGGCGCCGCCAAGGGCGTCCCCGGTCCCGGGCCCAAGTACTGGCGCGAGGTCGAACAGCAGGTCTTCTCCGAAGAGGACGACCAGACCTAGGAGACCGTGGCGGTCTCGGCAGCCGTCTTGGCGGCGATGTAGCCGTAGACCAGCCCCTGCGCGATCGTCGCTCCCGCACCCGGGTAGCTCGCACCGAACGCATTCGCGGCCGTATTGCCAAGGGCGAACAAGCCTTCGACCACTCCGCCGTCCTCGCGCAGCACCCGCGCGCGATCGTCGGCGCGGAGCCCACCACAGGTGCCCAGGTCGCTGAGCACCATCTTGACCGCATAGAACGGCCCCTTGGTCAACGGGCGCAGGTTCGGGTTCGGGGTCACGGTCAGATCGCCGTAGTAGCGATCGTAGGCGCTGCGGCCGCGCTGGAAGTCGGGATCGTCGCCAGCATGGGCACCCTCGTTGAAGCGCGAAACGTTGTGCAGGAACCGATCTCGAGGTACCCCCATGACCTCGGCCAGGCCGTCCATGTCGTCGGCCCGATGGGCAATGCCCGCGTCGTACCAGCTTTGCGGTATCGGCATGCGCGGGAAGAGTTCTGCGGCGAAGACATAGCTGTTGCGGTACTGCTGGTCGAAGACGATCCACATGGTTTCGACGGGGTCGCCGCTGCGTTCCCGATCCAGGACCCGCTGCCCGAACGACATGTAGTCGGCAGACTCGTTGGTGAACCGGTCGCCGTACTGGTCGACGATGAACGAACCTGGCAGCGACCGTTCGGCCAGCATCACGGCGGGCGCTCCACCGGGCAACGGCGCCACCGCGGGGAACCACCAAGATTGGTCCATGAGGTCGATGGCCGCACCGACGTCCTGACCGAGGCGGATGGCGTCACCCGTGTTGGTCTCGGCACCCAAACTGGCGTGCGGTTGCAGCGCCTCGGACTGGAACTTCCACCGCATCTCCATGCTGTGGTCGAATCCGCCCGCCGCCAACACGACGCCGCGGGTGGCGGTGATGACGTAGTCCTGTCCGCCTTGCTCGACCACCGCGCCGGTGACTCGGCCCCCCTGGGTGGTCAACCTCGTCAAGGTCGTGTCGGTCCAGATGGGTATGCCAGCCCGGAGCACACCGGCGAACATGGCTGCCGCCAACGCCTGACCACCCGCCACGTAATGTCTGCCGAGAAGAAGCCCGCCGACCCCCTGCGCGAGCCGTTTGGCGATCAGCGGCAAGCCCTTTCGGGGTACTCGCGCCATCAGATTGAGCCAGCGGTAGTCCGCGCCGGTGGTGGGCATCGGCACGGAAACCTTCATGATTCCCGGCCGCAACCGGTTGCGATATTCGCCGAGGATGGACGTGTCGAACGGCCGGCATTCGCAGGTGCGCCCCGCGGCAGAGCCACCCGGCTCCTCGGGGTGGTAGTCCGAGTAGTCCTTGGCCCAGAACAGACGCATTGGGGTGGTGCGCCTCAGCATCTCGACCGCGGGGGCTTGGTTGTCCAGGAATGCGGTCGCTCGCGCCACCGGGGTGCTGTCCGCTACGACGGACTCGAGATAGGTCTGTGCTCTCCCGTGGCTGTCACCCGCACCGGCCTCGGCGAGAATCGGACTGGCCGGCAACCACAGCGCACCCCCCGAGCGGGCCGTGGAACCGCCCACGACGGAGGACTTCTCGACGATGAGGACCGACATGCCGCGTTCATGGGCAGCCAGCGCGGCCGCCATGCCGGTACCCGAGCCGACGACCAACAGGTCGACGGTGGTGTCGCGTACGGGCAAGCCGGTGGGAATCGTCGATGAAGGCGCAGTCGTCACGACCGGAAATCTAAGCCTGCGGCCTCCGCTTGGGACGCCACCGTCCTGATGAGCGGAACACGGCGCACTCCTGCACTGCGGTTCGCGGTTGAATTCACCGGAGCAGACCACAGCCAAGCCGAAAGACGATGCTCATGAGTACGGAAAGCCTGCCTGACGACGTTCGCCTGATCGAAGCCGACGCAGCGCCGACCCGGTTCGCCCGCGGGTGGCACTGCCTGGGGCTGACACGGGACTTTGGCGACGGAAAGCCGCACGCTGTCAGGGCCTTTGGGCAGAAGTTGGTGGTCTTCCGCGGTGCGGACGATGCGATCAACGTGCTCGACGGCTACTGCCGTCACATGGGCGGTGACCTCTCCCAAGGCCAAGTGAAGGGCAACGAGATTGCCTGCCCGTTCCACGATTGGCGCTGGGGCGGTGACGGCAGGTGCAAGAACGTGCCCTATAGCAAGCGGGTTCCGCGGCTGGCACGAACCGCGACGTGGCCGACGCTCGAACAGGACGGAATGCTCTTCGTCTGGAACGACCCCGAACGCAAGCCTCCGCCCACCGACGTGACCATCCCCAGGATCGACGGCGCGACGAGTACGGACTGGACCGATTGGCACTGGTACACAACGGTCGTCAACACCAACTGCCGCGAGATCATCGACAACGTCGTGGACATGGCCCACTTCTTCTACATCCACGGGTCGTTGCCCACCCATTTCAAGAACATCTTCGAGGGTCACGTGGCGACCCAATACATGAAGAGCGGCGCCCGCCCCGACATCCCGGATCCCGAGGGCGTCAAGATGCTGGGCACCACGTCGCTGGCGTCGTATCACGGACCGTCGTTCATGATCGACGATCTGACGTATCACTACGAAGGCGCCGACCAGCGCACGGTACTGATCAACTGCCACTACCCCATCGACGCCAATTCGTTCGTCCTGCAGTACGGCATCGTCGTCGAGAAGTCGGAGTACCTGCCGGAGGAGCAAGCCATCCAAACCGCCGTCGCCCTGGGGGATTTCGTCAAGATGGGCTTCGAGCAGGACGTCGAGATCTGGCGGAGCAAGGCCCGCATCGACAACCCGTTGCTCGTCGAAGAGGACGGGCCGGTGTATCAGCTGCGCCGCTGGTACGAGCAGTTCTACGTCGACGTGGCTGACGTCTCCTCCGACATGGTGGACCGGTTCGAGTTCGAGCTGGACACCACTCGTCCCGGCGAGGCCTGGATGAAGGAGATCGAGGACGGCATGGCGGCCAGAGCGGCACTGGCGGAAACGGTGGGATGACCCTACGTCCGGACAATCGACTCGCGGACGTGCCGATGACGCCCATCCGGTGCGGCCGGTGCGCGTCGCGAGTTCTGGTCCGCAAGAGCAGCTGGGACCAGACCAGCGTTCAGTGGGACGCCGCTGCCGTGCAGGGTTGCGCTGAGCGCAGCCATGCCGAACGAGTCGCAGCTCGCGGGCGGCCCGAGCCCTTCCTTGCATGTTCGGCCCTGAGCGAGAGCATCGTCGAGGCCGCACGCCACGGTGAGCTCAAGGTGGTCGACGACGTCGGGCCATGATCCGCCAGGCGTCTGGTGATTCCGGCAGCTCACACTCACCCGATGGCTGGCGCGGGCGGCTCCGCGGAGGAACGACCGGTTGGCAGCTGCTTGCGTTTGGTTTGATCGACGCCGCGAATCGGAGCTCGACGGTGCCGTCGGTGCTGACGCCGGGACGTCGTCCCACATTTACCGAGTCCCCCAAACGACAAAACCCGCCCTGACACTGGTCAGAGCGGGTTTTCTCGGTCGGGCTGACAGGATTTGAACCTGCGACCACTTGACCCCCAGATAGCCGAACGGTGTTTCCGGGCATCCGTTGATGCCCACTCCGTGCAGGTCAGGGCACATTGCGCACGTCCGCAGACACCCGCGAATCGGACCGGATTTGGCGTGGTTGGCGTATGCGTTGGCGTACGGAATTCAGTTTCCCCACGGAGGTTCCGACATCGGCGAGGTTCGAACGGGTAGCTTGAGCGCCGGGGAGCCCATCCTTGGGGGTTACAGAGCCAACTGGCAATGCTGCGTACCTCCTACCTGTCAGGGTCGACAGAAGGAATGTCACAAGGTGGATATTGCAACACTGCTATTGGAAGTCGAGAGCGCGCTCGGCCTGGATAACGTCGTGCCGTTGACTCAAGGCGGACAGAAGATAGTTCTGAAGGCAACTATGTCCGGGACGCCCGCCATCGCCAAAATCGTTCCGCTGCCTATCGGACCGAACGCCGAGCTGGTGCTGAAGCGTGCCCATCGCGAAGTCGAGTTGCTCGCGGCGGTCGAATCGGACTACGTCGTAAAGGTGCTCACCGATGCCGTCGAAATTGAGGATCCGCCGGTCGCAGTGTGCTGGGTCGAGGAATACCTAGACGGCGAGGATCTTGCCTTGCATCTATCGTCAGCATGGCAGGACGACGATGTATGGCGGTTGCTGTCCGACGCGGCTAAGGCGCTTGACGCATGTCATGGCTTGGAAGTAGTGCATCGAGATCTTTCGCCCGGCAACCTTCGTCGGACTTCTGGGGGCCGTTATGTGCTGATGGACCCGGGTCTGGCCCGCCACCTAGCCAAGACCGCATTAACGGGGAGCTTCCAACCTGGGACTCCGGGTTGGCGCTCGCCTGAGCACATACCGGGCGGCGAGCCAGTGCCTGCCAGTGACATATTCGCTTTGGGCATTCTTGCCTACTATGCACTTACTCGAACGTTTCCGGTTGATCCGAATGGCGATCAGGCCGACTACGACCGAAGACTTGTCGAGTGTCAAATCGTGCCGGTACAGCAAATCGCGCCACATGTCTCTGACGACTTGGCCGGTGTGGTCGATCGCTGTCTTCAACGCCAGTCCTCGCGTCGGTTCATCGATGGCGCGGAACTGATGCGCGAATTGACACAACTTGGGCGGTGCAACTGATGCCCGGAGTGCTGATCCACGATGGTCGACGAATCGCCCATCGGAAATGGTCAACGGATGCGATTGACGCAGGATTTGCGGATGGCATCGTGCTTACACCGTTTTCAACCCCCCGCGTCTCAGCTCCGAGGCATCCGAGTGCATCAGATGTCGCGGCGGCCGTCTCGGACGCGGGCGGCGAGGTGGTCTTCGACCCCATGACCCATGCCCGATTTCTAGCAGGCGTGAACAAGACCGATTTTTACGATGCATGGGAGCTATGGGGGCCTGATGGCTTGGCGCTTGCGACACCCCAGCATCGCCTTGCCCACGTTGAGCGGGTATTTCGACGGCAAGAAAGCGTCGGCAGTCCACACCTAGCGCCGACCATTTCGCTAGCGTCTGCATTGACGCAGGATGCATCCACCGCGCGGGAGATAGCTAGGCTTGCCCGCGGTATCGATTCCAGCTCCTGGCAATCACTTGCGGGCACCCGAGCGTTTTGGGCGTCAGGTGCGAGTCTCGACGCATATGTCGGAACGCTGGTCGCTTTGCGTGCGCCAGTTTGGATGGTCACGGTGGTAAACGAACTCGTCGTTGACCACGTCCCGGACATGTCCGATCTGGCGGCGTTCGCGGGACTTTGCAGAACCGTCCATTCGTTGTCCTTGCGCTCGCGGGTGATCGTGGCTCACTCCGACTACGCCGGACTGCCTGCAGTGGCCGCTGGCGCAGACACCGTCGGAAGTGGTTGGGACCGAGCGCAACGAACATTCGATCCCAACAGCTTCCGAGTCGACTCAGATCCCGGAATTCGTATCCCTGCTTCCTACGTCACCCAGGGTGCGTTGCACGCCGTGCTACGGCGTGACACGGCGGATGCGATCGAGCGGTGGAACCAATCCCAAGCATTGATACTTCGCGGAGGACCAATGCCGGCTAGTGATCAGGTTCAGCGTATGCACCATCTCAACCAGCTTAGGACTGCCGTGCGTGCGCTGACTGGCACTAGTTCTCGCCAGAATCGGGTTGATGCACTGCGCGACAGGTACCGGACTGCGATTACACAGTTCGATGTGTTGCGCGACGCGCTACCGCGAACAGTGCAAGAACGTGACAAAAACGCCTGGGCAACCGCACCGAGGGACGTCCTTGAGTCCTACGCTCAGGCGGAAGGCCTGTGAGCACTCATGTTGCGGGCGAGCTGTTCTGACATTGCCAGTCGAAAACCGGGTTGTGGACGCCCTATTCGCGGACGCAAGACCCATGTCGACTGGACGGCCAGCCCGATCCCGAGACGCCTGAACCGGTCCGTGACGTCGGACCTATCGCGGGGTGCATTCAGCAGTACGACGGCAGCGGCATCACACCAGCTCGAATACCTGATGGCCTGGCTTAGCCCTTTTTGCCAATCGCTAACCTTCGCCTCAAGCGCGTAGGCCCTACCAATCGGCGCAATCGCTGGATTACGAACGAAGCCCCCGCCGACTCGCGCGACGTAACCCCGAGATGTGAGCGCGCGCAGTCGACGTTCCGCTTGTTCGATGCTCATTCCGGTTGAACGCGCCACCGTGCGTGTTGATTTAACTCGGTTCGGCGAGAGCGCTGCGACAACTATGCAATCAGTCAAATTGGCCAAAAAAGGCAGCCCCAGTTGTAACCGCGCGCGCAAGCCGTGGAGAGATTGGGTTATCGCAACGAGGTCAGCGACCCCACGCGGCCCGGGGAATTCGCGGCTGATGATGACGCCTTGATCTGCACCGGGTAGCCGCTCCGCCAGCCGTCGCAGATCATCGTCGAGAAGCCGTTCAACTGTTGGTTCAAACCGGCGTCCAGCGCGCTGCGTTGACAAGACCTGCTCGACAAGCCTCTCGCCGTCTCGCTTGTCGCTTAGCACTTTTGAAGGCTACCCGCCGGCTCGAACCAAGCTCAACGCGCTTCCACAGCCCACCGCCTCGCCGATCGTACTCGGCAATAAAAAAAATATGCGACTACCGCGGCGGAAGTCGCCCCACCCCCCTACCCAACATTCTTGGGGGTGGGGGTGAGTGCGGCCCGGGGGTGGGTCGAGGGCGTGCCCTGTCCGGCCGTGCGCCCGCGAAGCGGCGGTTGGCGGGTAGTCGGCGCAGGGTGGCGGATACCGAACGGCAGCGACCCGCCTGTCCCCCACCTCGTTCGATGTAGTGCAACACGACCATTGCCGTGTGCCGCGTCGTC